>Ga0335084_10003515_pt1 | contig 15289 bp, 15 predicted proteins | sample Lox_Sample_44_FD_206721 | JGI IMG/M metagenome (GOLD analysis project Ga0335084, IMG submission 206721) | Soil microbial communities from Loxahatchee National Wildlife Refuge, Florida, United States - Lox_Sample_4.4 | ecosystem: Environmental > Terrestrial > Soil > Wetlands | place: USA...
ATGCCGTCTCGAAGGAACTCACATAGGAGCCGCCGATAAATGCGGACTTGGACAGGACGTCCGAGATCACACTGTCGATTTCATTTTTGATGCTGTTGTACTGCGCCTTCAGGTCAACCAGGGGAATATTCATTGTTCTCTCCAGGAGTGGGATAGCAGGATCAGTGATCTGCAATGTTGCGCATCGGGTCAGAGACGTCGGAGGAGCCGGGCGGGGTTTCCAGCGTAAAAGCCGGGCTGGGTGATGTCTTTCGTCACAACGGCACCTGCCCCGATTACGGCCCTGTCGCAGATCGTACTGGGCAGGATCGTCGCATTGGACCCGATCGACACGTGATTCCCGATGCGGGTCGGCTTCCAGAGATCCACACGACCCCGTGCCGGGCCGCCTTCCGAAAACGGATCGTTGATGAACATCACTCCATGGCCGATGAAGCAGTCTTCGCCGAGTGTCACCATCTCGCAGATAAAGGTATGGGACTGCACCCGTGTGCGGCTGCCCACGACAACGCCTTTCTGGATTTCCACGAAGGGGCCGATAAAGCAGTCATCGCCGATTGCGCACTCATAGAGGTTCGCGGGTTCGACGACGGTCACGTTTGCGCCGAGCGAAACGTCGCGGATCTGGCAGGTGAACACCTTGGGGGGAGCGGACATCGACACCTCAAAAAATCGGGTTACCGGGCGGGAACATCAGCAGGCCAGGATGCGGACCACTTTGCGGGCGTGGTCGATACCGCTCAGGCACAGGGTCCCGTTTTCGACGCAGTCTGCGAAGTGCTCGACCTCGACCTTGATCGGCTCCGGGAAATTGATCCGCGGCAGGATCACATCCCCTTCGCGCTGGTTGAAGCTCCGCAACCGGGGGTTGTCATAATCCATATTCTGCCCCAGGACCGCCTTGCGCTCGATCCCTTTGTCGTAGATGGCGATCTTGTTTTCGGCGTCATTGTCGTAGACAATCATCTTGTTGGATCCCACAACGGTCATCTGGCGGAGCCTTCGCGGGTCGAGCCAGCTCACATGGATGTTTGCCATGACCTTGTTCGGGTAATAGATATTCACGAACACAACGTCGTCGATGGTTTCCTGGATGTAGTCGACGCCCCTTTTAATGACCGAAACCGGCTCCGGGTCCCCCAGCCAGTACTGGATGATGCTGATGTCGTGGGGCGCAAAATTCCACAGGGCGTCGACATCGGACCGGATCCGGCCCAGATTGAGCCTCTGGCTGTAGATGTACCGGATGTCGCCCAGCTCGCCCGAGTCGATCAGTTTCTTCACATACCGGACGGCTGCATTGTAGAGGAAGGTGTGCCCGACCATCGCGACGAGGTTCTTTTTCCCCGCCAGGCTGCCAATCTCGTCGACCTCGGCAACGGTCGTTGCAATGGGCTTTTCCACCAGGATGTGCTTCCCCGCTTCCAGGGCTCTCATGGCCATGTCAAAATGCGTCTTCACGGGCGTGGCGATGACAACCGCCTGGATTTCAGGGTCGTCAAGCGCCTCGTGGACATTCGCCGTGACGTTGACGGCCGGATAGAGGCCGCGGACGTATTCCTGCCGTTCGCTGGCCAGGTCGACGACCGTCTTCACCTGGCACCTCTTGCTCGAGATCATGTTCCGTAACAGATTCGGGCCCCAGTAGCCGACTCCGATCTGCGCGACGTTCAGCATGATGCGATCTCCTTTTCCATTTTTTCTTTCACGGATCCCGGCGACAGGGCCATCGATCGGTACAGTCCGATCAGGTCCTGTTTTTGCCGGACCCAGCCGTATTGGTCCAGAAAATTCCTGGCGTTCTTGATCTGCCTGAGCCTTTTTTCCTCGTTCCGGTAGGAGTCCAGGATGGCTGATGTCAGGGAATCGACGTTTTCGACATCGAAATAATTCAGCATGTCAGCGGAAAAGTAATGCCGGATCGCTTTCAGAGGCGGCGCGACAACCGGGATGTCCAGCGAGATGTACTCGAGCATCTTGACGGGCAGCATGAGTTCCGTTGCAATGTTCTTCCGGTTGGAGATGATCCCCAGTTGCATGGGGCCCAGGGCGGAAGCGAGGTCCTCGATGGGCACAGGGCCGTGGAACTGCACGGAGGATCCCAAACTTAGGCGTTCCGTGAGGGCGACCAGCTCTTCCAGGTCGTCCCCGGTGCCGATGATGTGGAATTTCAGACCAGGAATGCTGCCGTTGAGTTTTGAGACGGCCTGGATGGTCAGATCGACGCCGAGCCTCCTGGCCAGGGTGCCGTGGAAGACCAGATTGAAGGAATCGGGAACTGCCCGTTCGGAGCCGCCGTTCGAGCCGTTGCTGAACCATCGTTCATCGGGTACGTTCATGGAGACCGATATCTTCTTCGCGGGAATTCCCCGGCCCACCAGTACGTCGCGCTGAGGGTGATTGACGCAGATGACCCGGTGCGCCAGCTTGCAGCAGACGGCTTCCTCCATACACAGGATCCGGAACATCAGGGAGGATTGATTCCTGAACTTCCCGATGTAGGTTTCGGGGATGGAATCGTGGATATCCAAAATGACTTTTTTTCCCAGGAGGCGAGGAACGAGGGCGGCGAAAATGAGGAAGTCCGGCATGTTGTGGATGTGGACCACATCGACCCTGCCGCCGAGGGTCAACCGGGTGCAGTCGCAGAACGCCGCAAACAGGAATTTCAGGTACGACAGGACATAGGCAGAGAAACTCTTTCCGCGGTATCGGCGGACATTCAACTCCACCACGTTGACGCCATCGGATTGCGTTGTGTGGGCCACGTCCCCCGATTTGGGAACAACGACCCGGACATCGAAATCCTCGAGGCTGGCCAGTGTCTCCGCCTCTCTGCGAACGCGGGGATCCGTGGGGTAATACGTGTACGCCACCATGTAGACTGCTGTCCTGCGCTTTTTTGTTTCCATCGCACTTATCCTCTCGCTGATGATCTACGCATGGATGGGAATGACGGTGTCGATATCGCCCTGTACAGGCACGTCTTTTCTGTCTGAGCCTTGCGTCGAAGGGGTATGAATCCTCAAAACGAGTCCGGGCATTTCATCTCCCGAGGGGCACGAGAGCTGGACGCGCATCTCCGTGCCGCGCCTGTCGACCCTGCGAAACGTCACCGATCGTCTCCTGGCAAACCACGAGACGGCCTCCCGGGCCGTTGCAAACCATGCCCCGTTCTTTTCCATCTCCCCGAGCAGGTTGATGTACAAGTCATCCCAGAAACGCTCAGGCCCGACACTTCGGTGATGCCAGTTGATGGTGAGAGCCCCCCCGTGATCCGATGCATGGGAGCAGATTTCTTTGATCCTTTCGAGTGCAGCGGCTTCCGAAAGCGCCATTCGTCCGCTGGACAGGAGCGCCGTATCCATGATGTGCAGCGGCAGCTCGCACAGTGTGGTTCCCGGCAGCCGGAATGCCTGGGTCGTGCCGGATCGGTAGCCGACCGCATCGTTGTATCCCGCCGTCGAGTCGTAGGAAAAACCGGCCTGCTGCAGCACGTCGGGGGAGTTTTCCGAAAAGAACAGCCAATGCATTCGAACGCCCATGTCCGGTCTTTCAATCATCCGGCAGACCTGCATCCGCTCGTCGGCTCCCCTCTCGATGCTGTGCCAGGCGTCGATGCCGTGCAGACCGATCTCACAGCCGCGGGCAAGGAGCTTCTGAACTTCCTGTGCGATATCGCCGATTTCGTATTTGACGGCACGCCCTTTTGTACTGCGACCCTCCAGGTCGATCCCCGGCCTGTTTTTATAGGGGATGAAAAAGAAGGTCGACGGCAGATACCGCTCGAGTTCGGCATAACGGTCGAACTGGATCATGACGTCTTTCCGGATACCCAGATAGATGCCGGGCAGTGAGACAACGGCTGCCCAATTGGCCAGCGCTTTTTTCCATGAAAGGGAGCCCTTCATCGCCCGGATCAGGGAGCCGCAGAGTGCCCGGTAGATGAACCCGAACATCGTGGGATCGAACCGATGCCTGCGAATCCCCACAAAATCCACGTCGTGGGTGAGGCACGCGATGAAGCGGTGCCCGTGGGGCAACGGGGGGATCTCCGCGAGCGGTATTCCCGCCGACAGGATGGAATGCCGAAGAAGCTCTATGTGAATATCCAGAGTCGGGATGGAGGCATGGCAGACCGGCTGACCTGTACGCAGAAGGGTTGACACCTCCCGGAATAAATCGAACCCGAAGCGATAGAGTGTCTGCCCATTCGTCCCCATTCTCAATCCGATGGCTTCATCGGCATCTTTGATCTCTGCGACAGCATCGCCGAGGCACTCGAGAGTCGACACCTTCCCGTAGATCGGCACCTGTCTGCCCTGCCAACTCATGAGCGCCGCGGACCGGCTGTTTGTGATCCGGATCCCACAACGATCGTCCCGCTTTCTTTTCCCGCTTCCGTACTGGATGACGACAGGCGCGTCGAATTGTTCTTCCGCGTCCCCCGTAATCAGAAGAATGTCGTAGAGCTTTTCACTGCTGGCGTATTCCCAAGGCGTCTTGAATAGCTCGAAGAATTCTTCAACGATGCCCTGCTCACTTTTTTCAGCGATGACGCCTATGGCGGAAACCCTGCTTGATGGACCGACCGTTGTCATCATTCGATCAACTGGACCCGGTTGGACACGGAATTTTTTCTCTTCGATTTCAAATCAGGCGGATATTCGCTTGTCGTCAGCAGGCAGGCTCACGCCCTCTCAGTTACATGGATGAACTGAAAAGGCAACCAAACGGCAACGATGGCGCCAACCGACCGGAGACTCCCGAGAGAGTCTGTGGCTCGTTACAGGCGAATCTTCCAAGGCGCGCGAATAACTGATCCCCGCGATAATCCAGGGATTGTTCGAGATCGAAAGCCACTTACACTGGGTTCAAGGAACGGCAGAATGAATGTCATTGTGGAAGTACTTAATCACGGGCATGAATGAGATGCCCCGATGTAAGTAAAATTCCGGCGGGGGGCACACGACAATGCTGTGCGCCAAGACCTGTAATGGTTGTCGAATGATTTTCTTCGAGCAGGATCGTTGACGGTCAGATGTATGACGGACAACCCCCCGACGCCGTTAACACCATGTTCGTATCTCTTGCTTATGGTTAAGGCAATCTCTGTACCACTGCAATCGGAAAGGAAAGCGAAAACAGGATTTTCATCACTCAAGTATAAGTAAATATTTGATAATTTTTTCTGGAGTTCCCTGAAAATCGCTTGAAGATCCAGCATGCGCAAAAAGAAGTTTGCGCCTCAAGTGTAAATTGTACCGACGAATTTCCGGATGCCCAAGAAAAGTAAACACTCATTGCTGAATAATATATAATTATATTAAATTCTTATGTGAAATATGCAGCATGCCGTGCACTGTAAACTTTACCGACGAAATGGTTGCGTTTTCCGTCATCACACGACTTATTCCGGCCTGCAACAGAACCCGCAGGACGGCGTGCCCGAACTGAAAAAGGATTTGAAATCACTGGTGAAAAAAAGTCGTAAACCGCTCATTCCTCCAGTTGGCGGAAAATCGTTGGGATCGCTTACAACCTGCATTTCGTGAAGCCAAGCATCATTTCGGATCTCTGAGCCGCGCAGACGTGCGGGAAGGGGGCTACGAGGGCATCATTGCGGCAGCACTTTTCGCTCCTCGGGGAGAATCTTATCGGCGAGGAATGTTCCGGGCGGCAAAATAGAAGGCAACGGAGATGATGATCACAAACCCGGTGAGTCGAACGAGGAGGGCAAAATCGGCATCCTCAGTGATGGAGGGCATCCCGGCGCGAAAGAGTTCCGGCCATCCCGCGTACCAGAGCCAGGACAGTAATACAGCAACCCCTGCCAGGATCGTGATGCGAAAGAGCCTGCTCATCGAAATCTCCTTCCCTGCCCTGCAGGGTCAATGTTCGCCGTCCTGTTTTCCGATATTTTTCATACCCACGGAAATGAAGACGGCGCTCAGGAGGATGAACCCGGTCAGCAAGACGTGATGGGAGACACGGTGATCATCCATATCGGCGGGAATTCCCGTTTGGAGAAGCTCCGTTGCCAGGGGCCACCAGATCCATGCAACAAGGGCGCAGGTGGCAACGAGAACCGCGGCGGGAAGAATTCGTCTCATCAGATTGTCTTCTTTCGCATCTGCGACAGGGCTTCGTCAGGCGCTTTCGACAGGGAGAAACTGCACCGTGAATGTGTTTTTCTCCGCATCGTAGCTCAGGCAGGAGTTTCGGCGCCAATTGACGTCGTCCTCATCCTTGAAATCGCTGCGCAGAAAGCTCCCCCGGCTTTCCTTGCGGCCGATGCTGGCCAGGAGGATGGCGCGGAGCGTGTGTGCCCCGGCCCGGGCATCCTCCAGGAGAGCGCGCTCGCCGCGCTTCAGGGCTCCCAACAGCTCCAGGCGTCTCTCCACCGATTCAAGCCGTTCCAATCCCTTCTGCAGACCCTTGTCCGACCTTACAATCCCCGCACACTCCCAGGCCGTCGATCGGATTTCGGAAAGGACGCCCTGAACGTCACCGGAACCGGCTGCCTTGTCCGCCCCGGAAAGTCGCCGAGGCTTCTCACGGCACGAAGGTATGGATACGTCGCTCAGGACCCGCTCGGCAGCAAAGCGTCCCGCAACGGCACCCGACACGACGCACTCCGTCATCGCGTTGCCTCCCATCCGGTTCGCCCCGTGAAGACCCCACTGGATCTCGCCGCAGGCAAAAAGCCCTTCAATCTGCGTCTGGCCCCGGTTATCCGTCCGGACACCGCCCATCAGGAAGTGCACAGCCGGTGAAACGGCTACCGGCTTGGAACGGAAGTCAAACCGCAGGTGCTTGAAAATGGCCAGCGGATGGTCATCCCAGGCGGAGGCGGGCACATTCCGCAAGTCCAGGCAGACGGGCCCCGTCTTTCCCTCTTCGAAGAGCAGGGTCGAGAAGGCATCGCGCTTCTTGATGATCGCATCATTGACGTCTCCGAGACCGTGTTTTTTGAGGATGTTCTCACCGGATGAGTTAACCAGTTTCGCCTCCCGGGCAAAAGGAGGATAGACAATCAGGGCCGGCAGCCGCGGATCGGCAAGGACCAGCGGAAAGAACTGGACGAACTCCATGTCCCTCAGATCGAGGCCTGCCCGCGCAGCCAGCATGTACCCCTGGCCAAGGATCTTCTTCTGGTTGTCGTGGCGGTGATAGATTGCCCCTGCGCCTCCCGTGGCAAGGATCACGGAGGAAGCGTCGACGTCCATTTCTTCGCCCCTGAGGTTGAACCCCCGGACGCCGCAGACCCTCCCGTTGTGACAGGGGATCTCCGAGACATAGAAACCGGGAAGGACATGGACACCGTCGAGGCTTTTGACCAGCTCTGCCAGTCTGCGCATGAGGACAACCCCGGGAATGACGGAGGGGTCCGGGGAAATGACGCGGCGCTGCGTCCCGCTGCCCTGCAGGGGCACGCCGGCGGAACGAAGGAACTGAATGGCCGAAGGCGCCTCCCGCGCGACAAGTCTCACGAGGGCTTCCCGGTTGAGCCCCCGCCCCGCGCGGAGGGTGTCACGGATGTAATCCTCGGGGCTGTACTTCTCCGAAGGCCCGGCAAAGAATCCGTTGGCCAGGGCCGAGTTCGTCCCGATTCCGATCGGGCCCCGGTCGACAACGAGCACCGTGGCCCCTTCCTTCGCTGCCGCGTGAGCCGCTGTGAGCCCTGCAAGGCCCGCACCGATGATGATAACGCGTTTCGCCATGGAACCGCAGATGTCCTTTCGTCTGTTCATGACCCTTCTACAGGATAACGACGGGGGCGTCAAACCGGCAGGGCCATCGCGGGGTTCGATCCGCGCAGCAGCGCGACGCTCCGGCAGTGTCTCTCGAGCCGTCTTCCGCGATTCCGGCTCAATGGCTACGCATACCCTCTGCCGAGAAGATCTTGTTTTGACGGGATCCCCTCACGGCCGCCCATCTTCCTCGCCACCTGAGCCGCGGCCCACGAGGCAAGATCGAAGCTCCGCTCGGGGTCCCAGCCCTGAAGAAACCCGTAGGTCAGGCCTGCGTGGAAGACATCACCACAGCCCGTCGTATCGACGGCCTCAACTTCGTAGGCAGGCTTCACGATGGATCGGCCGCCGAACCGTGCCACGTAGCCCCTTGCACCCAGGGTCACTCCGGCAATGCCCGGGCCCAGTTCGAGGATTCTCCTGCAGGCCTCCATGGGATCTTCTGCGCCGACAAGAGAATGGGCAAAGGACTCGGAAGCGACGAAGCAGTCGCTAAGACGGGCGAGTTCCAGCATCCCGTCGCGCAGCGTCCCCGCATCGACGATGACGGCAACGCCCGAACGCCTTGCCTCGGAGGCAGCCGCAAGGGCCGCCTCGATGAAGAGCCCGTCGGTGTGAAAAACACGGGATGTGCGAAGGACATTGAGATCGACTTCCGCGGGCTGGAGTTCCTCGCCCGTCGGTCTCTGCCAGAAGATCGTCCGCCTTCCCCCGGGCTCCGAGGCGATGAAGGCAAACTGCGACTGGCGCCCCTGCCTCGAGACGAGGCCCGAGGTGTCGATTCCTTCGTCTCGAAGGAATCGGGAAATCTCCCGACCGAAGGAGTCATCGCCGACGACCCCGGAGAAATGGCATGCAAGCCCCCAGCGGGAAAGGGCCACGAGGGCCGTGGCAACGGGTCCGCCGCCCTGGATGATCATGCCGCTGAATTCACATTTCGAGTCGGGGACAGGCCAGGCGGGAATGCGCCCGATGGTGTCGAGGGAACACTGGCCAAGGCCAAAGACGTCCATCCAGTCTATCCAGTCTGTTCGGTCTATTCCGTCTATTCCGTCGGAAAGAAGTCTTTTTTCCTTCCTCGAACCTCGATCCTCGGTCCTCGCTCCTTACGATTGACGCCTGCAGCGTCAATCGCAGAGGCTCTCTGCCGTGTCCTCCTTGAGCCAACGGTCCGTTAACGCACGGGTAAGCGAGATGTCCCGTTTAGATCGCTTTGCCGCCTCTTCCAGCATAACCATCGTCACCTTCAGCTTGTCTTCCATCCCCAGCAGGGCATAGATGCGTACGCTTTGCTCCCAGTAATTGACGGCTGACGCATCGTCGCGAAGGCCTGCACTGCAGCGGCCCAGGGCGGCCAGGTCATCGGCTATGCCTCTGTAAAAGCCCGCTGTGCGGTCGCTTTCGAGGGCCTTTTCCAAATAGGGAACGGCTTCCTTGTACCGGGCCGTCCCGCGCAGCAGATCTCCCATGGCGTAATTCGCGGCTGCCGCCTGGGCGGAATCCTTCTTGTCGAGGGAGCGAAGAGCCTCCCGGAGCATTCCCTCCGCACCCGTGACATCGCCCTGCTTCTCCAGGAGAACCCCCTTCACCGTCATGGCCGGGGCGAAGGGCTTTCGCCCGATCTGCATCTTCAGCGCCTCATCGATGTTTTTCGCGGCCGACGCATAATCCCCCGTGTCAACCTGGGCAGCCGCCAGGTTCGACAGCGTCTGGCGCGCCTCTTCCCGGTCCCCGAGACGTCCGTACATTCGGAGGGCATCCTCGAAGAAGGGAATCGCCGCTGCGGCCTCCCCCATGCCGCGGTAGACAACGCCTATGTTGTTCATGCTCATGGCCATGCCGCGGCTGTCGCCTATCGCCGTGAAAAGCTCGTTGGCCTTGTAGAAGTAATCCAATGCGCGGGCGTAACAGCCCCGCTCGTAGAATGGCATTCCCTTGCTGGTCTGCACTGAGCCTGCGCTGATGTGCTCGGGCACGATGACCTCTTTTGGCCCGCCGCAGGATGCAGAGAAGAGCACGCACATCAAAACGATTCCCAATTTCAGGGTTCTCATAGCGGCCTCATTTCCTCAGACCGGCGTCCAGGTCCTTCCCCTCGGGTTTCGGGGGGAGGTTTCCCCTGATGAGAGGGCTTTGCTCGAGGGCCTTGACGACACGATTGACCTCAGTCAATCCATCTCTCAATTCCTGGATGCCTCGCTTCGTTGTCCGGATCACGACAGGGACTTCGCGGCTTCCCTTCTCGAGGGTGACCGTGATCTCCCGAATCTTCTCCATGCTCTCCCGCAGGTTGGCCGTCACCTCGGGGGTGACTCCCTCGACGCTCTGCAGCACCTTGTCCAACCGCTCCATGGACGTGTTTATCCGGTTGATCAGCTCGTCGGATCGCAGGAGCTGACCCGCCGTCCCCTCGCCTTCCTTCAGGCCGGTCGTGACCGTTTCCAGATTTTTCAGGTTTTTCTCGATGCTGTTCAGCGAGACAAACAGAGGTCCCTGCGGGTCTCTCAATTCCTCAACGATGTCGGCCAGGTTCCGGATGGTTTCCGTCAGGCGCTTGGCCGTCTCCTCGATCTCGTACTCCGCGAGGATCTGGGAGAGGGTTTTCTTCTCCTCGGACTTGATCGTCCCCCCCGACGGGATCAGCGGGCTGTCGGGCTTCCCCGGGCGGATGGCCAGGTATTCCGACCCGATGAAGGTGGGGCTCTCGACGGTCGCCACCGTGTCCTCGCGGAACCGGGTGTGATACTCCTCGAAGATCGACATGCGCACGCGGACGGCGTCGCCCACGAGCTCCACGTTTTTCACATGCCCGATCTCGGCCTTGTACAACTTCACCGAGGAGCCAGGCGCGAGGTTGTAGTTCTCCTTGAACTGGGTGTAGTAGGTGACCGTCGGCCGGAACCAGTCCTTGCCCCTCCCGATGAGGACGACCGACCCCACCATGAGGGCGAGGATGGCAATGAGAAAAATGCCGACGACCCGATCCATCCTGCTGAATTTCAATTCCATGATTGCCTCGTCTCGACTCCGTTCAGCTGACGTTCACGATGCCGTCCCGGATGTGAATCTCCCGTTTCTTGAGCAGACGATCGACCTCGGGCAGACCGGCATAGAAAACGCAGGGAATGCCCGAATCGATCGCCTTGCGCATCATCTCGATGTACCTGTCGATAATGGGCCGGGCCAGAACGATAAAGACCTGTTCGATGAGAAACACCTCGGCCCCTTTTGTCATCTCCCGGATGATGACGACTGCCCGTGCATCCTCCGGCGCGACCTGGGAGGGACGCATATCGAGCTTGTCCTCGATGCCGAAGAGGCGGCACAGGGAAAGCACCTCGTCGCTCAGCCCCAGGCTCAACTTGTTTTCGTGGTAATAGCGCCCGAGCAAAAGATTGGTCCTCAACGTCCGGTTCCCGATCAGGGCGGCATCGGAGGCGAGGTAGCCGATCTTTCTCCGGATCGGCAACAACGTTCGGGAGCTGGAGAAGTTCAGTACCTCCCCCCGGAACGAGTAGGTTCCCTCCTCCGGCGGCTCCAGGGTTGCCAGGGCCCTCAGGAAGAGATGGGCATCGTCGATGCGGTCGGCATAAAGGCCGTATGCATCCCCCGGCGCAAGCGAGAAGGAAAACTTCTGCAACCCCTTTCCCCTGCCCGTGGGGGCATGACCATAGTCTCTCAGCTCGATGATTGCCATGTCACTCCTACAGGAAGAAGGCGGCAAAGAGGATGAAATTGACCGCCAGGCAGTAAAAGAGGCACGCCACGGCCCCTCTCGAGGCCGCAACGGGGATATCCGTGATTCCCTTTTCGATGCTCATCCCGTAGTGAAGCGAGATGACAGTAATGCCCATGCCGAAAAAAATGGCCTTCAGGGCGACAACGACGATGTCGAGGCCCGTGATGGCCTTCCCGATCTGGGAGAGAAAATTTTGCAGGGGCACGGTCGTCAGCGTCCAGGCAATGGCGTACCCCCCCAGGACGGAGGTGATGCTGAAAACGGTGATCAGGCAGACCATTGACACCGTGATGCCGATCATCCGGGGGACGGACAGGATGTCGAGGGGGTCCATCCCCTGGAGCTCCATGGCCTCGATCTCGTGGAGAACATTCATGTAGCCCGTCTCGATGGTCATCGCAGTGGCGGAGCGGAGAATCACGATGAGCGCCGTGATGAGCGGTCCGAACTCACGAATGAGCATGATGACCGTGATCCTTCCGAGGTCGTACTGGGCCGCTACGCCGGCGAGTTGGAGGATCATGCCGCTTCCGATCAGAAGCGCGATGGGGATCACGATCCAGAGGGCCTCGACGGCCGTGAAGTAGATCTGCTCGACGATGATCCGGATGCGGAGACTGCGACCGGCCCTGGGATTGACAACGATCTGGCGGAGGATGCTGTAGAAAAGGGCTGACTGGTCTGCATAGCGGTTCAGGCGCTGCCGGGTCTGCTTGCCCAGATAACCCACAAAATCCTGCACGGAAAAAGCCTCCGGAAAGACACATGCCGTTATCGTAAATGCGGTAAAACTTTATTATAAACTCCGGGGTTCGTCAATTGCGAAGTCTTCTGTCGTCTCGCCCGGGCCTGATCCTTTCCCGCAGCACGGCGCACGATCATCCGTTTGCTTGTGCACAGGAAGAAGAGCGGTGAACAGATGGCGAAAATAAAAAGGCCCGGGGGTACCGGGCCTGGGTCGGTGCTGTTTGCGCTCGATCAGGTCATGAGCGCTTCTGGAGCTTTTCTTTCCGGATGTGTTCCACAAGACCGCCGGCATGGATGAGCCGCTCCATGAACGGCGGGATCGGGCGGGCGCTGTAGGATTTGCCGCGGGTGAGGTTCTCGATCTTCCCCGCGGTGAGATCGACGGACAGCCGGTCGCCGTCCTGTGCTTCCTCTGCGGCATCGACCGACTCCAACAGCGGCAACCCGATGTTGAAGGCATTGCGGTAGAAAATCCGTGCGAAGCTCTTGGCGATCACGACGGATATGCCGGAGGCCTTGATGGCAATGGGAGCATGCTCCCGGGAGGACCCGCAGCCGAAATTTCTCCCGGCCACGATCACGTCGCCTTTCCTGACGGCCACCGCAAAATCGGCGCGGGCATCGGCAAAGCAGTTCTTCGCCAGGGCAGCCGGGTCGGACACATTGCAGTACCTTGCCGGGATGATCAGGTCCGTATCCACGTCATCGCCGAACTTCCAAACTCTTCCCTCAGACTTCATATCGTCTCCTTACAGTCGACATGTGTTTGAGTGTCTAAGTGTTTGAGTGAAGGAGTGAAGAAATGTATCGGATTCTTGCTCTTCACACGGACACTTATGCACTTTATCACTCAGACACTGATTTTTACAGTTCTTCCGGAGAACCGATCCTGCCCAACACCGCTGAGGCTGCTGCGATGAATGGATTGGACAGGTAGACTTCGCTCTTCGGGTGGCCCATGCGGCCGATGAAATTGCGGTTCGTCGTCGCCAGCGCCCGCTCCCCCGATGCGAGGATTCCCATGTGCCCGCCCAGACAGGGCCCGCAGCACGGCGGGCCGATGACGGCTCCCGCCTCGAGAAACGTCTCGATGATCCCTTCTTTCATGGCCTCCTTGAGGATGGTCGGAGATGCCGGGATGACGATCAGGCGAAGCCCCGGCGCTTTTTTCCGGCCTTTCAGGACTCCCGCTGCGTCCCTCAGGTCCTCGAGCCACCCGTTGGTGCAGGACCCGATGAAGACCTGGTCCAGCGTGATTCCCTTCGCCTCCGACACGGGCCGCACGTTGGCAGGCGACGGGGGGAAGGCAATCTGGGGCTCGAGGGAGCTCACATCGATCGCAATCGTCTTTTCGTATGCCGCTCCGGCATCGCTCTTGAGGAAAACGGGCTCCCACCGGGCCCGGCCCTTCACGTAGGCCGCGGTGGCGTCGTCGGGTTCCATGATGCCGTTTTTCGCCCCGGCCTCGACGGCCATGTTGGCCATGGCAAACCGGTGCGGCATGGAAAGATTGCCGATGACCTCGCCGGCGAACTCGAGGGCACTGTAGAGCGCACCCTCGACCCCGATGAGCCCGATGAGACGCAGGATCAGGTCCTTGCCGCCCACAAGGGGCCCAAGGGTCCCGGTGTACTCGACCCGGATCGTCGGGGGAACGCGAAGCCAGATCTCGCCGGTGGCCATCACGGCGGCCATGTCGGTGCTTCCCACACCGGTTGAAAAGGCCCCCAGGGCGCCGTAGGCGCAGGTGTGGCTGTCGGCCCCGATGATGAGCTGACCGGGCACGACGAGCCCCTGCTCCGGCAGGAGCACGTGGCCGATGCCGGCCTCGCCGACTTCGTAATAATACTCGAGCTGCTGCTCCCGGGCAAAGGTGCGCATGTACTTGGCCTGCTCGGCCGACGCAATGTCCTTGTTCGGGACAAAATGATCGGCAACGAGGACCACTTTCTTCCGATCGAAGACGTGCGGCGCGCCGATCTCTTTGAAAACCTGTATGGCGATGGGGGCCGTGAAGTCATGGGCAAAAGCGAGATCCACCTTCGCCTCGATCAGATCCCCCGGCGCGACGCTCCCGAGCCCCGCGTGTTTGGCAAGAATTTTTTCCGTAATCGTCATGGGCATATTTTTTGGTCACTGGTCACTGTATTTAAGCGACTGCTTTTTTCTCTTCCTTCCCATTCCTGTTCAGCCTGTCCTTGCTCAGCTTGTACTGGATGCTGTCCACCAGGGCATCCCAGCTCGCCTCGATCACGCTCTCGGAGACGCCGACGGTGCTCCAGATGTCCGTGTCGTCTCTTGACTCGATGAAGACGCGCACCTTCGCAGCCGTGCCCTCGCTCCCCTCGAGGATGCCCACCTTGAAATCGGTGAGATGCATTTTGGCCAGTTCGGGATAGAACGTCACAAGGGCCTTCCTCAGGGCATTGTCGAGGGCGTTGATCGGACCGTTTCCCTCAGCGGCGGTGATCTCCGTTTCATCGCCCACGATGACCTTGATGAGGGCCTGGGCGCGGGAGGGCTCGCTGCCCTGCTTTTCATTGATAACACGGAAGCACTCGAGATAGAAGGGCTCCTCGAACTCGCCCGTGGCCTTCCGGATGATGAGGGCAAGCGACCCTTCGGCGGCCTCGAAGGTGTACCCTTCGTTTTCCAGGCGCTTGATCTCTTCGACGATCCTGCGGCTCCGGGCATCGTCATCGCCCAGCGAGAGGCCCATCTCGGCGGCCTTGTACTCGATGTTGCTCCGGCCGGAAAGATCCGAGACGAGGACACGCCTTTTGTTGCCCACGACATCGGGGGCAATGTGCTCGTAGGCCACGGGGTTCTTGAGCACGGCGTGCACGTGGATGCCCCCCTTGTGCGCAAAGGCGCTGCGGCCGATGAATGGCCTCGAGTTGAGCGGAGTGATGTTGGCGAGCTCGCTCACGAAAAGCGACAGGCGCGTGAGCTCCTTCAGGGCGCCCTCGGGCAGGCAGGTCTTTTTCAGTTTGAGCTCGAGGTTTGCCATGATGGGGATGAGATCGGCGTTGCCGCAGCGCTCGCCGTA
>Ga0335084_10003516_pt1 | contig 15287 bp, 10 predicted proteins | sample Lox_Sample_44_FD_206721 | JGI IMG/M metagenome (GOLD analysis project Ga0335084, IMG submission 206721) | Soil microbial communities from Loxahatchee National Wildlife Refuge, Florida, United States - Lox_Sample_4.4 | ecosystem: Environmental > Terrestrial > Soil > Wetlands | place: USA...
TACACTGCACCCATGACTCGCACCCTCGCGGTAGTCGTGGCGGTCGTGGCGGCCCGGGCGTCGATCGTCGCGACCGAAATCGTGCCCATGGACTTTCGCGAGGCCGTCGCCGCCGCCTCGCTGATCGTCCGGGGCCATGTGACGGACGTCCGCGGCGTCGCCGATCCTGCAGGTGTCAGCACGGTGGCGACCGTCGCCGTGGACCGCGTGCTCAAAGGACAGGCCGACGACTTCATCTCCGTCCGCGTGCCCGGCGGCACCATCGGGCGATACCGGTACGTGTTCGTGGGCGCGCCGACGTTCAGCGTCAGCGAGCAGGCCGTGTTTCTCCTGAAGCGCGGACCCGACAACGCGCTCCGGCCGGTCGGGCTCACGCAGGGGATCTACGAGATCCGCGGCCTGCCGGGCAGCGGCCAGCCGGTCGTCGCGCCGCCGCTCGTCGCTCCCGAGACGGCGTCGGCCGGCCAGGTCGTGCGTGGCGACGCGCGCCGCAAGCTCATGCCGCTCGCCGAATTCGAGTCGCTCGTGCGCCTCGTCATGGCAGGGCAGGGCCTGACCCCTGGAGGCCATCGATGAGCCGGCGCGCCTCGCGTGGCGTCGCCATCGCCTTCGCGCTCGCCGCCGTGCTCGCGGCGCCGCTCCGCGCGTACCTCGGCCTCGGCGTGCAGGTCGGCTCGCGGGTGGTCGCGCTCAAGTGGCCGTCGATGCCCGTCCGGTACTTCATCACGAACCGGGACGTGCCCGGCGTGACGGCGCCGCAGCTGCAGGCCGCGGTCGATCGCGCGTTCTCGACATGGGGCAGTCTGCCGACGGCTCAGATCTCCGCGCAGTTCGTCGGTTTCACCGGCGCGGATCCCGTCAACAACGACGGCGCGACGGTGCTGGGGTTCCAGGCCCATCCCGAGCTCGATCGCGTGCTCGGCGCGACAACACACGCCGTCGATCAGACGACGGGCGCCGTGGTCGAGTCCGACATCTTCCTGAACTCGACGTTCGACTGGTCGGTGGCCGCGGGCGGCGAGGCGGCGCGCTTCGACGTGCAGTCGATCGCCACGCATGAGATCGGCCACCTGCTGGGACTCAGCCACTCGGCCCTGGGCGAAACGGAGCTGCGCCCGTCGGGCGGCCGCCGCGTGCTCGGCAAGAGCGCGGTGATGTTTCCGATCGCGTTTCCCGCGGGCAACATCGCGGACCGCACGCTCAAGCCGGACGACATCGCCGGCATGTCCGACGTCTACCCGACCGCGGCCTTTCAGACGTCGACGGGCAGCCTGCCGGGCCGCGTCACGCTCAACGGCGCCGGACTGTTCGGCGCGCACGTGACCGCGTTCAACGTCAGCACGGGCACGCTCGTCGGCGGCTTCGCGCTCGATGCGCAGGGGCGCTTTTCGATCGACGGGCTCGCGTCCGGGCTGTACGTCGTGCGCGTCGAGCCGCTCGACGACGCCGACCTCGACAGCTTTTTCGCGCCGGACGCCGTCGTAAACATCGACTTCAAACCGGCGGTCTACGCGAAGCTCGTTGCGGTGCCGGCGCGCGGCGCGGCCGCGTCGATCGAGATTCGGGTGCAGGCGAAATGACGCGACCGGTCCACTGGCGCCGGGCGGCGCTCGGCATCCTGCTGGCGGCCGCGCTCGCGCCGGACGCGCGGGCACAGACGCCGGCGGCCGCCGCGCGTCCCGCCGCGCCACGCGCGGATCGCGGCATCGACGTCACGGTGGGCGGCGCGTGGACCGGCGGCACGTCGTTCGGGTCGAGCAACGCGACTCTGCAGGCGCCCGATGGATCCTCGCTCACGCTGTTCACGACGTCGAGCGAGCTCGGCGCGGGCAGCGGCTTCGAGCTCCACCTCGGCTTTCGAGTGACGAAGACGCTGAATGTTGAGGCGAGCGGGTCGTGGTCGCGCGCCGAGCTCCGTACCGCGGTGACGTCGGACTTCGAGGACGCCGCGCCCGTCACGGCCACCAATCGCGTCTCCCGATTCACGCTCGAAGGCTCGGCGCTCTGGACGGTGCTCGCGCGGGGACGCGCGCGCTGGTTCGTGCGCGGCGGCGTCGGCTGGCAGCGCGAGCTCGACGAGACGCAGGTCCTGACCGACGACGGGACGATCGCCAACCTCGGCGGCGGCGTGAAATACTGGTGGCGTCAGCACGGCCGCGGGGTCTTCGGGAATCTCGGCTTCCGCGCCGAAGCGCGCGCGGCGTTCCGGTCGTCCGGCCTCTCGCTCGACCAGAAGCAGACGCGCGTGTCGCCCGTGATTGCGGGCGGCGTGATGTTCGGTTTCTAGCTCGTCAGCTCGGAGTCTTATGTCCCTCGATTCCTTCAAGACACGATCGACCCTCACGGTGGGTCGTGACACACTCGACTACTTCAGCCTGCCGGCGCTCGAGGCCGCGGGCTGCGCGGGGGTCACCCGGCTGCCGTTCTCGCTCAAGGTCCTGCTCGAGAATCTCCTTCGCCGAGAGGACGGCGCCGGCGTCACGGCCGACGACATCCGCGCGCTCGCGTCGTGGCGGCCCGGCGCGGTGGGGCAGAAGGAAATCTCGTTCATGCCCGCGCGCGTGCTGCTCCAGGATTTCACGGGCGTGCCCTGCATCGCCGATCTGGCCGCAATGCGCGACGGCATCGTCGCGTTCGGCGGCAATCCGGACAAGGTCAACCCGCTGCAGCCGGTCGAGCTGGTCATCGATCACTCGGTGCAGGTCGATCACTACGGCCGGGCGGACGCGCTGAAGCTCAACGCCGAGCTCGAGTATCACCGCAACCGCGAGCGCTACGCGTTCCTGCGCTGGGGCCAGGGCGCGTTCCGCAATTTCAAGGTCGTGCCGCCGGAGACCGGCATCGTCCATCAGGTGAACATCGAGTACCTGGCGCGCGTCGTCTGCCGCGATGCGACCGGCGCGCGCCCGCTCGCCTATCCCGACACCGTCTTCGGCACCGACTCCCACACGACGATGGTGAACGGGCTCGGCGTGGTGGGCTGGGGCGTCGGCGGGATCGAGGCGGAGGCCGCGATGCTCGGCCAGCCCAGCTCGATGCTCATCCCCGAAGTGGTTGGGTGCAAGCTCTCCGGTCGGCTGCCCGACGGGGCGACCGCGACGGATCTCGTGCTCACGATCACGGAGGCGCTGCGCAAGAAGGGCGTCGTCGGCAAGTTCGTCGAGTTCTTCGGGCCGGGCCTCGAGCACTTGACGATCGCCGACCGCGTGACGCTCGGCAACATGTGTCCGGAGTATGGCGCGACGGTCGCCATCTTCCCGATCGACGCCATGACGCTCGAGTATCTGCGCTTCACGGGCCGGGACGAGGCGCAGGTGGCCCTCGTCGAGGCGTATGCGAAGGCGCAGAGCATGTTCCGGACCGACGCGACGCCGGATGCCGCGTACTCGGACACGCTGTCGCTCGATCTCCACACGGTGGAGCCGAGCCTCGCGGGGCCGCGCCGGCCGCAGGATCGCGTCGCGCTGACGGCGGCGAAGACCTCGTTCGCGAGCGCGCTGCCCGACTTGCTGAAGGGCGTCAAGAAGCCCGCCGCTGGCGGCGCGTCGTCAAATCCCGCGGCGGTGGCCGTCGCGACGCAGCTCGAGCACGGTTCGGTCGTCATCGCGGCGATCACGAGCTGCACCAACACGTCGAACCCGAGCGTCATGATCGGCGCCGGCCTCGTCGCGAAGCGGGCCGTCGAACTTGGGCTCAAGAGCAAACCCTGGGTCAAGACGAGCCTCGCGCCGGGATCGAAGGTGGTCAGCGAGTACCTGGCGAAGTCGGGCTTGCAGCCGTACCTCGACACGCTCGGGTTCAACCTCGTGGGTTTCGGGTGCACGACGTGCATCGGGAACAGCGGACCGCTGCCCGACGACATCGCCGCGGAGGTCCGCGAGCGCGGCCTGGTCGTGTGTGCCGTGCTGTCGGGCAATCGCAATTTCGAGGGGCGGATCCAGCAGGACGTGCGGGCGAACTACCTGGCGTCGCCGCCGCTCGTGGTGGCGTACGCGCTGGCGGGATCGCTCAACATCGATCTCACGGTCGATCCGCTCGGCACCGGCAGCAACGGCAAGCCCGTGTATCTGCGCGACCTCTGGCCGACCGAGCCGGAGATTCAGCGCACGATGCTCGCGTCGGTGTCCGCCGATCTCTTCCGTCAGCAGTACGCCAAGGTCTTCGACGGCGACGATCTCTGGCGCAGCCTGCCCGTGCCCCGGGGAGATCGGTTCGCGTGGGAGCCGTCGTCCACCTACATCCGCCGCCCGCCCTTCCTGGACGACCTGCCGCGCGAGCCGTCGCCGCGCGCCGACATCCGCGGGGCGCGCGTGCTGGCGCTCCTCGGCGACAGCATCACCACCGATCACATCTCGCCCGCGGGATCGATCAAGCCGGACAGCCCGGCGGGCAAGTACCTGATCGCGCAGGGGGTCGCGCCGAAGGACTTCAACTCGTACGGCGCGCGCCGCGGCAATCACGAAGTGATGATCCGCGGCACCTTCGCGAACGTGCGGCTCCGCAACCTGCTCGCGCCGGGCACGGAGGGCGGGATGACAACGTATCTGCCGGACGGCGGGGTGATGCCGATCTACGACGCCGCGATGAAATACATCGAGGCGCGCGTGCCGCTCGTCGTGCTGGCGGGGAGGGAATACGGATCGGGCTCCTCGCGCGACTGGGCCGCGAAGGGCGTGATGCTGCTCGGCGTCAAGGCCGTGCTCGCAGCGAGCTTCGAGCGCATCCACCGCAGCAACCTGGTCAACCTGGGCGTGCTCCCGCTGGAGTTTCCGGCCGGGCAGTCCGCGGCGTCGCTCGGTCTCACGGGGCACGAGGTCTTCGACCTCGAGGGATCGGGGCCGTCGCTCGCGCCCCGCGGGACGGTCACGGTGCGCGTCAAGCGCGACGACGGATGGACGGCGTCGTTCGAGGCCACGGTCCGCGTGGACACGCCCGAGGAGCTCGTCGCCTTCACCCACGGCGGCATCCTGCCGTACGTGCTGAGGAAGCTCGCGCGCTGACGGGCCGGTGTGGGCCTGACCTCCGCGTCCGTTAACGCCCGCGCGCGCGACCTCGGGTTCGATCTCTGCGGCATCGCCCGCGCCGACCGGCACCCGCGCCTGTCCCGCCTCGCCTCGTGGGTGGCCGCCGGCTACGCCGGCGACATGGCGTATCTCGCGCGGTCGATCGACGAACGCGCGGATCCCCGCCGCGTGCTGCCATCCGCGCAATCCGTCGTCTCGCTCGCCTGCGTCTACAACTCCGGCGCGCCGTACTCGACGGCCGTCGAAGGTCCGGGCCGGGCCGTGATCGCCCGCTACGCGTGGGGCGACGACTACCACGAGGTGCTGCGGGCGCGGCTGCGTCCGCTCGTGCGGTGGATGGCCGACGAGGCGGGCGCGGGCTTCGAGGCGTTCTCGTGCGTGGACAGCGGTCCGATCCAGGAGCGCGTGTTCGCGGAACAGGCGGGGCTTGGCTGGATCGGCAAGAACACCTGCCTCATCAGCCCGAGCCTCGGGTCGTGGCTCGTGCTGGCCGAGGTGATCACGAACGCCGATCTCGAGCCCGATCGCCCGGGCGTCGATCAATGCGGCACGTGCACGCGGTGTCTCGAGGCGTGCCCGACGGGCGCGATCGCGGAGCCGTATCTCGTCGACGCCACGCGGTGCCTGTCGTACCTCACGATCGAAGCGCGGGGCGCAATCGACGAAGCACGGCGCCCGGCGATCGGTCGCGAGGTCTTCGGGTGCGACATCTGCCAGGACGTGTGCCCGTGGAACCGGCGCGGTGCCGTCAGCGCCGATCCGGCGTGGCAGCCGCGTCCGGGCCTCGCGTATCCGTGGCTGATCGATCTCTGCCGGCGGACCGACGATGAATGGCGGCGCGGCTTGCGCGCGAGCGCGATGCGCCGCGCCGGTCTGCGCCGGATTCGCCGCTCGCTGGCGTACGCGGCCGCCCGTCTGGCCCCGGCCGACGCCCGGGCGGCGCTCGACGCGTTGGCCGCACATCCGTCAGCCGGTGACGAATTTGTCACCGAGGCGATCGCGTGGGCCCGGCGCGAGCTGGCCGGGCGCGCAGACGGCACCGGCTAGCGCCTCCGAGGTCTCGAAGAAAGGCGAAGATCGCAGCAGACCGGCGCCGCCAATGGGGGTCGGTTCCCGGCCGCACCTCCGGCGGTTCGGACGGAGGCCTCGCCGGACGGTCGCACAAAGTCGCCGCACCTGGCATCTTGCCACGCACCCGGCACCCGGCGCCCCGCACTCAGCATTGCTCCATGAGCACGGACCTTGCAGTCCGGTAAACTGCCATCATGTCGCTCGCGCCCGCGCTCCTGCTGTCGATGCCGCAGCTCATCGACCCGAACTTCGCGAAGTCGGTGGTGCTGCTGTGCGAGCACGCGCCCGAGGGCGCCTTCGGGCTGGTCGTCAATCGCCCGTCGGACATCGCGGCGGCGGAGGCCGTGCGCCTCGAGCCGCCGGTCGATCAGCCCAACGACCTGCCGCTCCTCATCGGCGGGCCGGTCGAGCCGCAGCGCGGCTGGATTCTGACCGCGCAAGCGCCCGAGCTCGTCGAGTACCGGAGCGTCGGCGCCGGACTGTACCTGTCGGCGTCGCCGGTGCTGCTGCGGCGCGCGCTGATGGCGCGTCCGCTTCCCAAGCGCACGGTCGTCCTCGCCGGCTACGCGGGGTGGGGCCCGGGCCAGCTCGACGCAGAGCTCGCGGCGTCGGCGTGGCTCATCATGCCGGTCGAGCTCGACCTGATCTTCGAGATTCCGTCCTCGGCGGCGTGGGAGATGGCGATTCGGCGGCTCGGCGCCGACCCGCATCTCCTGCAAATGGGGCATGGCATTCACTGAGGCGTTCGCCTCGCGCGCGGCGCGGGCGGCGATCGTCGACGGCCGCGGCGTGCATTCCTACGGCGAGCTGGCGGACGCGTCGTCGCGGGCCGCGTCCGCGCTCGTCGCGGATCGTGGCGACCTCGAGGAAGCGCGCGTCGCGCTCCTCATCCAGCCAGGCTTCGAGTTCGCCGCAGCGCTCAGCGGCGTGTGGCGCGCCGGCGGCGTGGCCGTGCCCCTCTCGGTCTCGGACCCCGGCGCGGCGCTCGACTATGTCCTGCGCGATGCGGAGGTCGAGGCCGTCGTCACGTCGAACGCGTTCGCGCACGCCGTCAAGCCGCTCGCGGCGGCGAGCGGCGTGCGGCTCCATACGGCCGACACGCTTCTGAGCGCGCCCCTCGCGGCGCTGCCGGCCGTCTCGTCCGACCGGCGCGCGCTCATCGTCTATTCGAGCGGGACGACCGCGCAGCCCAAGGGGGTCGTCACGACGCATGCGAACGTCGCGTCGCAGGTCGCCTCGCTCGCCGCCGCGTGGGAGTGGGTGTGCGAGGACCGGATCCTGCTCGTGCTTCCGCTGCATCACGTGCACGGGCTCGTCAACGGCCTCTGCACGCCGCTGTTTTCCGGCGCGAGCTGCGAGATGCCCGCGCGTTTCGACGCCGGAGCGGCCTGGACGCGGCTGGCCTCGGGCGAGATCAGCGTCTTCACCGCCGTGCCGACGATCTATCACCGCCTGATCGGGGCGTGGGAGGCCGCGCCGGCCGACACGCAGCGGCTGTGGACGAACGGCGTGAGGCGCGTGCGGCTGATGATGTCGGGATCGGCGGCGCTCCCCGCGGGCGTGTTCGGGCGCTGGCGCGAGATCACCGGCCACGTGCTGCTCGAGCGCTACGGGATGACCGAGATCGGCATGGCGCTGTCGAATCCGCTCCACGGCGAGCGGCGACCCGGCTCGGTCGGGACGCCGCTGCCCGGCGTCGAGGTCCGGCTGGTCGACGAGGCGGGCGGCCTGGTGCCGGAGGGCGTAGCGGGGGAGATCGAGGTCCGCGGGCCGACCGTCTTTCGCGAGTACTGGCGCCGCCCGGAGGACACGCGCGCCGCGTTTCGCGACGGCTGGTTCCGCACGGGCGACGAGGGCGTCGTCGAGGACGGCGGCTACCGGATCCTCGGCCGCCGCAGCGTCGACATCATCAAGAGCGGCGGCTACAAGATCTCTGCGCTCGAGATCGAGGACGCCATCCGCGCCCATCCCGCGGTCATCGACTGCGCCGTCGTGGGCGTCGCCGATCCGAGCTGGGGCGAGCGCGTCTGCGCGGCCGTGGAACTCGGCGCCGAGGCGGCGCTCACGCTCGAGGAATTGCAGGCGTGGGTCAAAGCGAGGCTCTCGCCCTACAAGGTGCCGAAGGACCTCCGATGCGTGCCCGCGCTGCCGCGCAACGCGATGGGCAAGGTCATCAAGACGCAAGTGGCGCCGTGGTTCGCTTGACGAACGCCGCCCTCGCCACGCTGGCCGTCGTCCTGGCCACGGCAGGCGCGGCCGCCCAGTCGGCGTCGCCCGCCGTCCCGACGTATCACTTCGAGCCGACCGAACCGGCGACGCTCTCGCGCCGGTACAGCGAGCCGCAGCGTCTCGCGATCGAGAAACTCAATCGCCGCGATCTCGACCACGTGCTTCGACTGCAGACCATCGTCGTGCCGGACGCCTGGCCCGCCGACGAGCTGTCGCTGAGCCCGCTGCCGCACGAGTGGGCCTGGGCCGCAACGATTCCGAAAGTCATCGTCGTGCACCAGCCGAGCCAGGTCTTCGGTGCGTATGAGTCCGGGCGGCTCGTCCGGTGGGGGCCGGTCAGCTCGGGCCGTAAGGACATGCCCACACCGCCCGGCATCTTTCACTTGACGTGGAAGGCGAGGAGCCGGCGCAGCACCGACAACGCTGACTGGCTCCTCAAGTGGTACTTCAATTTCATCAACGAGCGCGGCGTGTCATTTCACGAATTCGAGCTGCCGGGGTACCCGGCGAGCCACGCGTGCGTGCGGCTGCTCGCGCCCGACGCGCAGTGGCTGTTCCAGTGGGGCGACGAGTGGCAGCTCGCGCCCAACCAGCGCGACGTCCTCACGGCCGGCACGATCGTCGTCGTCCTCGGCGAGTACGCGTTCGGTCAGCCGCCGCCCTGGCGCTCGCTCGACTGGTGGCGCACGCCCATCGTGCTGCCGGACACACCGGCCTGGCCGCCGCTACTTCCGGACCACAGGGTCTAGTCCGAGCCGCTTGGCCTCCGTGTTGAATACGGCCAGGTCGCCCAGCAGCGCCTCTTCGAGTTTGTCCGTCTCGGCCTTCAACTCCTTGACGAGGTCCTGGAAGATGATCGGCGCGTTGGTCGTCGGCTTGCCGTCGCCGTTGCCGACCATCGAGAGCAGGGACGCCAGTCGGTTGTTCGTCTTGATCGGGTAGTTCAACGGGTCCTGGCCGCTCTGGTTCTTCACCTGATAGATCTCGCCCTCGACCGCGCTCAGGTTCGCCGTCAGCTTGTCGCCGGCCGCCTTGAGTCTGGCGTCGTTCGACTTGCCGAGCCGGTCGGCGATCTGCGCCTTGATGTTGCGGATGTCGATCACGGCCTGGTTCGCTTCGCTGGTCTTGTCGCGAATCTGGATCGCGAGGTCGAACTGCGCCTGCAGGTCCGCGTCGGTGGCGCTGTAGAGCGGATGGCGCTTGACGACGAGCGACTGGGTCTGCGTCTGGCCGTCGACGGTCAGGCGGACCGTGTACGTGCCGGGAGGCGCGGCCGGGCCCTGCACGCCGCCGCCCCAGAGGATCATGCCCGGGAACGACGTCGCGTTCGGGTAGCGCAGATTCCACGTCACGTTGTTGAGGCCCGCCCCCATCGGCGCGTTCGCCGGGCCGCCCCCGCCGCCGCGGCCGCCACGCCCGCCGCCCCGCCCGCCTGCCGGTGCCGCCTCTTCGGCCGCCGCGGTCGAGCCACCGAACGTCGCGACGACCGTGCCCTTCGCATCGACGACGTCAATCGTCAGCGACTGCGCGGGCCGCCGGAGCAGGTACTGAATCAACCCGCCGCCGGCGGATCGAATCGCCGCGTCGGGCTTGAAGAGATAGGCCTGCGCGGACAGCACCTGGGCGCTGTACTGGCGGAGCGGTCCGACGCGGTCGAGGATGTAGAACCCGCGTCCGTGCGTGGAGATCACGATGTCGTTCGCTTCGACCGCGATGTCGCAGACCTGCGTGTCGGGCAGGTTGAGCGACAGCGGCAGCCAGTGATCGCCGTCGTCATACGAGACGTAGAAGCCGTGCTGCGCGCCGGCGTAGAGCAGGCCGCGGCGCGTCGGGTCCTCGCGGACGGCGTGCGTGTAGTCGTCGGCGCGGATGCCGGTGACGATCTTCGTCCACGTCGCGCCGTAGTCGTGGGTGCGGAAGATGTAGGGCGCGAAATCGTCGAGCAGCGGCTTTTTCACGGCGACGTAGGCCGTGCCCGCGTCGAATGCGGACGCGTCGATGATGCTCACGCGCCCGAGGTCCGGCATGTCCTTCGGCGTGACGTTCTTCCAGGTCTTGCCGCCGTCGCGCGTGACCTGGACGTAGCCGTCATCGGTGCCCGCCCAGATGACGTTCACGTCCTTCTTCGACGGACCGATCGCGAAGACCGTCGCGTAGACCTCTGGGCTGTTCATGTCGTGCGTGATCGGTCCGCCCGAGTCGCCCATCGTCTTCGGGTCGTGACGGGAGAGGTCCGGGCTGATGCGCGTCCACGACTCGCCCTGGTCGCTCGACTTCCACACGTGCTGCGTCGCGGTGTACAGCACTTTCGGATCGACCGGCGAGAAGATGATCGGGAACGTCCACTGGATGCGCTCGACGAGCGCGCTCGAGGGCTCGCCCGAGAACTCGCGCGGGTACGGGCCGACTTCGCGCGTTTCGCCCGTGCGCCGGTTGAGCCGCTCGAGGAACGACCCGTTGTTGCCGCCGGAGAAGAAGATATCGGGATCTTTGGGGTCGGTCGCGATGTAGCCGGGCTCGGCGCCGCCAGCGTTGTACGTGCCGGCCAGCGGATCGGCGTTGGCGCCGCCGCCACGGCCGCCCGCGCCGCCGCCTCCGCCGCGGCCCCCGCGGCCGAATCCGCCGGCGAGGCCCGTGTTGCTCGGCACGCAAATCGTGCTCGAGTCCTGCTGCGCGCCGCACACGTGATACGGCACGTGCTTGGTCGTGATGACGTGATAGAACTGGCCGGTTGCGTACGCGCGGCCGGTCCAGGTCGCCGGCGTGCCGAGCGCGTTGTACGTGATCTGCCCGCCGCCGTCGTTCGCGTACATCGCGTGGTTCGAATCGTCGGGGTCGACCCAGAAGTCGTGCGAGTCGCTGCCCGCGTAGTTGGTGAACGTCACGCCGCCGTCGGTTGAGCGGAACGTGCCCACGTTCTGCGCGTAGACGAGGTCCTTGTTGTGGGTGTCGGCCGTGATGTGCGTGTAGTAGAACGCGCGCTGCCGGAGGTTCCGGCCGCTGTTGACCAGCTTCCACGTCGCACCCGCGTCATCCGATCGGAAGACGCCGCCGTTGTCGTTCTCGACGATCGCGTAGACGCGGTTCGAGTCCGCCGCGGACACCGTCACCCCGATCTTGCCGATGAGGCCCGTCTGCGGCAGCCCGGGGTTGCGCGTGATCTCCGTCCAGTGCTCGCCGCCATCGGTGGACTTGAACAGGCCGCTGCCCGGCCCGCCCGACGACATCGTGTACTCCATGCGGAAAGCTTCCCAGAGCGCGGCGAACATCACGTCGGGATGATTGCGGTCGATCCACAAGTCGACCCCCGCCGTCTTGTTGTCGCGGAAAAGCACGCGCGTCCACGTCTTGCCGCCGTCGGTCGTCTTGTAGATGCCGCGCTCGTCGTTCGGCGCGCCGTAATGGCCGAAGACGGCGACGAAGACGATGTCGGGGTTGGTCGGATGGATGCGGATCTTCGAGATGTTCTGGCCGTCGCGGAAGCCGATGTGCGTCCACGTCTTGCCCGCGTCGGTGGACTTGTAGACGCCGTCACCGGGCTGGATGTTGCCGCGGATGCACGACTCGCCCGTGCCGATGAAGACGATGTCGGGGTTGGACTCGGAGACGGCCACCGCGCCGACCGACGAGCTCGTGATCTGGCCGTCGGTCACCGGCGCCCATGTCACGCCGCGGTCCGTCGTCTTCCACAGGCCGCCGCCGGTGGCGCCGAAGTACCCGACGTTCGGTTGCCCCTTGACGCCCGTCACCGTCAGCGAGCGTCCGCCCCGCTCCGGGCCGATGCTCCGCCACTTGAACGTGCTGAGAATCGTGGAGTCGGGAGCGGGCGACGGGCCGCTCTGCATCTCGTCGCGCGCCGCCGGGTGCAGTGCGAGCGCGCTCGAGAAGATCAGGGCCAGCGCGATGCCGAGCGCCAGGCCGGGACGGAATTTCGGGGACATGGGCACGCCTCCTCCTACCGCAAGTAGGAGGAGTGTAAACCATCGGCGTGCGGCGTGCGACGGCCGGGAGCGCGTGCGACTGCGCCTGGACGCGCTACCGCAGAATCTGTTCCAGGAACGCGAGCGCGCGGGGGTCCTTGGACTGGCCGAGCGCAGAGACCGCTTCCTTGCGGACCGCTTCGGTGCTCTTCGTGGACTTCGCGAGGTCGATGAGGGTCGGGACCGCCTGATCGTTCGGCAGCCGGCTCAGTCCCGACACCGCGCGCCGCTTCACATCGTCGTTCGTGTCTTTTTCGATGATCGCGAGCGTCGCGGCCAGGCCGTTGACGCCGGCGCGCTGCGGGTACCAGTAGACGGCCTCCGCGCGGAGCCTCGCGTCGGGATCGTTCTGCGCGAGTGCGAGGAGTGCGTCGGCGGTGCCCGGCTGGCGCGTCTGGCCGAGCGACGTCACGAGCGACCGGCGCGTGGCGGGGTCCTTCTCGGCGGCAATCAGCGACCGCAGCGTGGCGAAGCCGTGCGCGCCGCGCATGGAGCCCAGGTAGCTGGCCGCGCGGCGCCGCGTGTCAGCATTCGAGCTCGAGGCCGCCAGTCGATCGAGGATGGCGTCGGCGGCGGGATCGCGGTGGACGGCGATGGCCGAGAGCGCGCCCTCGCGGAACCGGTTCTGTTCGTCGAGCGGCTGGCCATCGGTCTTCAGCAGGTTCTCGAGGAAGCGCAGGCTCTCGGTGCTCGAGATGCCGGTGAGCCAGTAGAACGTGCGGCCGCCGGCGTCCATCGGGCAGTCGTCGCCGACCGACCGCAGGCGTTCCATGCGCCCGTTGATCACCCGGACGAGCACGACGATGCCCGTGCCGCCTTCGAGCGCCACGGGGCCGGTGGGCGCTGCGATCTGGGGCGCGTTCATGGCCGGGCCCTGGCTCGGCTCGAGCATGTCGCCGCGGATGTAGCCGGTGCGGTCGGTGAACCACGTCGAGCACATGTTGCGCTCGCCGTCGATCATCGGCTCGCGCCACGCGACCCACACGGGGTCCGCGCCGCTGCCAACGGCCGACAGCTCGCGATCGATCGACGTCGCGGCGCGCGTCTCCACGCGCCCGTTCTGGACGAGCGGTTGCTGCGCCGCCTGCACGAACGGCAGCGCCGCGGCCAGGGTCAACAGGGCAAGCGTCGTACGCATGAGCACCCTTCTTGGAACCTCTCGGGAACGTCTCGGGAACCGCGAGGAACCCCTGAGGGCACCCCTATTTGATGACTTCGAGCAGGTAATCCGCCGCGACCTTCGAGCGCGACGACATCTCCGCGAGCCGGCGCACGATCTCACGCTTCAGCTCGATGTTGGTCGTTTCCTTGCGCGCGATCGCGACGAGGCCGGTGTCGTTGTTCTGATTCGCGAGCGCGGAGATGATCGCCATCTTGGCGTCCTTGTCCTGCTCGGTGCTGTACATCTCGACGAGCGTCGAGCCCGTCTTGTCGACCTTCTGACTGCCCAGGCTGCGGACCGCCTGCTGGCGCACCACGGGCTCCTTGTCCGTCTTGGCGATCTGCAGCAGCTGGTCGACCGCGCCCATCGAGCTGAACGCCCGCACCATCGCGATCCGCAGGTCCTTGTCCGGCTCCTTCTGATACAGCGTCCACAGTTCCTGCGGCGCGGCCAGGTCGGTCAGGTTGCTGACCGCGCGCGACCGCAACTCGGTCGGCGCGCCGCTTTGGACGATCGTGATGAGCGATGACTTGTCGCCGCTGGTGCGATACGCGTCGATGATGGCGCGCTTGATCGAGAGGTCGGTCGTTGACTCGTAGATCTGACGCATGTCGGCGGCTGTCGTCGGCTGCTTGCTCCGGCGCGTGGCCAGGTAGCTGATGGCCTCTCGCTGGAGGTCCGGGTTGCCGCTGCCCTTGGCGTAGCTGAGCACCACTTCGTGAGCGCGAGGTTGATCACTCAGCGCGAGAAGGTAGAGCGCCCGTCGCTTCAACGCCAGCGAGTTGGTCCCGGTGAGGACGGTCTCGCAAAGCTGGGCTCCGCGGACCGGGTCGGAATTCATGATTCCCTGAATCGCCAGCAGCTTGATGTCGTCGTCATCGATCGCGCCCACCGCCGGCTTCTTGACGTCGGCTTCAAGTACCTTCGCGTCGTTGAGGTAGCGGCTCTGTGGGTAGTCCTTGCGCAAGGTGCCAATCGTCTCGAGCGCGTCCTGGCCTTTGCCGAGCTTGTACTGGGCGAACGCCTTCCAGTACAGCGCGCCGTCGGCGTGCGTGCCCTTCTGGCTGATCGTCCGGTCGAATCGTACGATCGCCTGGTCGAACTGGCGCTGTCCGAGCAGGCTCAGCCCCGAGCTGTACGTGCTGCTCTCGGAGTCCTGGCCGGCGAAGGCGAACCCGCGGTCCTGCCAGCCCATCAGATCCATGCGCAGCTCGGGCATTTGGAAGCGCCATTCCTGGGCCTGCTCGCGCGCGCGGTCGGCTTCCTCGCGGGCCCGTTCGGCGGCCTCGCGGATCGCCTGCGTGTCGATCGACTGCGCTGCGACTTGCGCGGCGCGCACGGCGTCTTCGATCGCCAGGCGATCGATGACCGGCGGCGCCACGATGACGCTCGGCGGCTCGGGCGGCACGGGCAGGGGCGCGACCGGCGCGACGGCGGGCGGCCGGGGGGCTTCCGCGGGGCGCGGGGGCGGCGCGGGCGGCGGCGTCTGCGCGGCGGCCAGCATGGGCACGAGCATCAGGATTCCGGCGAACGGGGCAAGTCGCGTCATTGGGGCCTCACTCACTTGAAGTCAGAAGGTCTTTCTGTCGTGCATGAATCTGGTTGGCGACGGCGCGAACCTTGAACAACAGGCTCTCATCGTCGATGCGGGACCGCAGGGACTTGAAATCCTTCGCGGCCACGTGCTCCGGGCTCCTGGCGACCTCGACGAGCACCGACTCGAGGTCGTCGAGCATCTGCGCGAACTGCAGGTCGCCGTTCTGTTTGGCCGTCACGCGATACAGCCGGCCGGAGGCGACGAGGTCATCGGCGGTCGCGCGC
>Ga0335084_10003517_pt1 | contig 15286 bp, 12 predicted proteins | sample Lox_Sample_44_FD_206721 | JGI IMG/M metagenome (GOLD analysis project Ga0335084, IMG submission 206721) | Soil microbial communities from Loxahatchee National Wildlife Refuge, Florida, United States - Lox_Sample_4.4 | ecosystem: Environmental > Terrestrial > Soil > Wetlands | place: USA...
TGCGTCACGTCCGGCTTGTCCACCACCACGACGGCGCGGCGAACCGGCTCGGTCGGCGGGAGCGCCGCCACCTTCGACGGCGCGGCCCGCCACCGGCCGAACCGGCGCCGCAGCCGCGCCAGCGCGACCTCGGCGCGCACCGCGCCCACCACGATGGCGATGACCTGGTCGGGCCGGTAGTGGCGCGCGTGGAACCCGGTGACGTCCGGCCGCCGGATGGCCCGCAGGTCCCTGACGCGCCCCTCGGGGGGATGGGCGTACGGGTGACGGCCGTACGCCGCGCTCAGCATGGCGCGATCGGCCACCAGGGCCGGCTCGTCGAGGTCGTGCGCGAGCGAGGCGGCCTCGCGCCGCTGGAGCCGCCGCAGCTCCGCGGGCGGGAAGGCCGGCTCGGCGACGATCTCCGCGAGCACGTCCAGGCAGCGGTCGAGCGCCTCGGCCGGCGCCGAGAGCCCGAAGTAGCTGGCGTCCTCGTCCACCCCGGAGCCCAGCTCCGCCCCGATGGACTCCACCGCCTCGTCGATGCGCGGTCCGGTCCGGCGCCGGGTCCCGCGCCGCGCCACCAGCGCCACCAGGTGGGCGAGGCCGGCGCGGCCGCGCGGGTCGAGCGAGGCGCCGCCCCGCAGCACCACCCGCACCGCCGCGAGCGGGACGCCCCGCCGCTCCGCGACGAGCGCGGTCAGGCCGCTCGGGAAGCGTTCCCGGACCAGGGTGGGCAACGGGATGGGCGAGCTCACCGGGCGCCCTCCGGCTCCAGCACCACCACGCAGCGGCGGGACGGATCGAGGTACTCCGCCGCGACGCGCCGCACGTCCCGGGGGGTGACGGACGCGTAGTGCTCCAGGGAGCGTCCTGCCTCGCGCCAGTCGCCGAGGAGCGCCTCGGCCTGGCCGAGCGCGTGGGCCACCCCGTGGTGGGTGGCGAGCTCGTGGAGCACGGAGCTGCGGAGGAGCGCCTGGGCGCGTTTCACCTCCGTCACCGCGACCGCCCGCGCGGCGACCTTCGCGATCTCCTGGTAGAGCGCCGCCTCCGCCAGGTCGGTGCGCGCGCCCGGTGCCAGCTCCGCGAAGGCGAGGAAGACGCCGGGGTCGATGCGCCAGCCCCAGGAGATGCTCACCGACACGGCCAGCTCGTCCTGCTGCACCAGCCGCCGCCGCAGCCGGGAGGCCTCGCCGACCGCGAGGCAGACCTGGAGGACGTCGAGCGCCGCCGAGTCCGGGCTCCGCGCCGCCGGCCCGCGCCACCCGCAGAGCACCGCCGGCGCCTGCGACGGATACCGGATGGCCGCGCGCCGCTCGCCGCGCTGCGGCGGTTCTCCCTGCGGGACGGGGGCGGGCACCGGACCCGGCGGGATGCTCGCGTAGTGGCGCTCGACGAGGTCGAACGTCGCGTCGGGGTCGAGGTCGCCCACCGCGTACACCGCGGCGTTGCTCGGCGCGTAGTATGTGCGGAAGAAGCGCTCGCAGTCCTCCCGCGTGATCCGCTCGATGTCCTCCATCCAGCCGATGACGGGCCAGCGGTAGGGATGCGCCTGGAAGACCAGCGCCTCCAGCTGCTCCTCCATGAGCCCGAAGACCGAGTTCTCGGTCCGGAGCCGCCGCTCCTCCTTCACCACCTCGCGCTCCTGGTCGAGCGTCTCCTGGGTCAGGCGGAGCGCGCGCATCCGGTCCGACTCGAGGTCCACCACCGTCTCGAGCGCCTCGCCGGTGAAGTCCTCGTAGTAGGCCGTGACGTCGTTCGAGGTGTACGCGTTGGAGTGGCCGCCGCGCGCCTCCAGGACGCGGTCGAACTCCTTGGGCCCGTACTTCTCGGCGCCGTTGAACATCATGTGCTCGAAGAGGTGGCTGATGCCGGTCGTGCCGAGCTGCTCGTTGCGCGAGCCGACCTGGAAGAAGGTGTAGAAGCTGACGGTCGGCGCGCTCCGCTCGGGCATGAGCCGGACTCGCATCCCGTTGCGGAGCGTGTGGGCTCGCACCAGATCCAGGTCGAGGACGCGATGAGCTGCACGGGCAGCCATTCCGGGCGCCACCATACCCGCCCCTCCTCCGGCCGTCCAAGGTCCGCCCGGCGCGACCCGGGCGGACCCCGGGTGGGGCCGACGGAGCGTCGGGCGCGCCGCGCCGGGGAAGCGGCCACCGAGGTCGGCCCGGGCGCAGCCGCTGGTACGCACGGTCGGTGGACGATTTGAAGACCAAGATTTACAAGCGGATTCGCGCAGCTGCCCACTCGTTCCCGGTCATTCACCGGTAGAGGATCTCGGCTCCACATGCCAACGAAGACGAAGACCCAGCGCGACCCGCGCCGCGAGGATCTGCGGCGGCTCGGCGAACGCGTCCGCGAGCAGCGGCGCACCCGCGGCCTCACCCAGGAGGCCCTGGCAGAGACGCTCGACCTCTCGGTCGCCTACGTCTCCCTCATCGAGCGGGGCGGCCGGAACCCGCCCTACACCACCGTGGTGGCCATCGCCCGGGCGCTGGGCGTCGCGCCGTCCAGGATCGTGGCGGACGACTAGGAGCAGGCCCTCCGCCGAGGGGCGACCGCGGGCGGCGCCCGGCGGCCCCCGGCCGGGGATCCCTCAGCGCGCGTCCAGGGGGCGGCCGCAGGCGGCGCAGCGTCCGGCGCGGCGGCGCAGCGGCAGGCCGCACCCCGGGCACCGCTTCACGCGCGGAGAACGGGGCGCCGACGCCGCGCGGCCGTCCCCGGGCGCCGCCTTCCCCGCCTCGATGCGGCCGACGCGCTCCTCCAGCGCGTCCAGGCGCACGAGCAGGTCCTCCGCCCGGGGCCGGCGCGCCGGGCGCCGGCCGGCGGCGGCGCCGGGGCGGCGCGTCTGGCGGATCCGCTTGGTCACGCGAGGGCGAGCGTAAGGCGTCCCCGGGGCTGGTCAATTTTTCCGGGGGCGCTTGCCGGCGCCCCGCGGGGCCCGTCCTCCCGCGTTGAGCGCTCCTCGGTGCCGTGTTAATCGCTGCGGGATGGTCAGGCCCCCAGTCGAGTCCGCCGCCGCATCGCCCGGCCCCGCCGCGACCGGTGCGCCCGCGGCGGCCGGTGCCCCGGCCTACGGCGACCCCGAGGTGCTGCGCCTCGTGTCCGAGCCGCACGGCGGCCACCGCGAGGTCCCGGCGGGCCGCCAGATCTTCGTCAACCGGAACCTGCGGATGGACAAGATCGAGCTGGTCGGCTTCGACATGGACTACACCCTCGCCATCTACCACCTGCGACGCCTCGAGCAGCTCGCCTTCGAGATGACGCTGGCGCGGATGATCGCGAAGCTCGCCTACCCGGCCGACCTGGGTGCCATCCGCTACGATCCCGAGTTCGTCATCCGCGGCCTGGTGATGGACAAGCAGTACGGGAACATCTTCAAGATGGACCGGCACAACCACGTGGGCCGCTGCTACCACGGGCGGCGCCCGGTGCCGGAGGACGACCTGCGGCGGCTCTACCGCGACGAGAAGATCCACCTCTCGCTGCCGCGCTTCGCCTGGATCGACACCCTGTTCGCGCTCCCCGAGGCCTCGCTCTTCGCCGAGGTGATCGAGTTCCAGGAAGGCCGGGGCCGGAGCGTCGACTACACGAAGCTCTTCGCCGACATCCGCGAGTCGATCGACACGGTCCACCGGGACGGCTCGCTCAAGGCGGAGGTGAAGAAGGACCTCGGCCGCTACGTGGTGAAGGACCCGGAGCTGGGGCCGGCGCTCCACAAGCTCCGGTCCGGCGGCAAGAAGCTCTTCCTCCTCACCAACTCGCTCTGGGACTACACCGACGCGGTGTTGCGGCACGTGCTCGACGGCGTCCTCCCCGAGTACCCGAGCTGGCGCAACTACTTCGACGTCATCATCACCGGCGCCATGAAGCCCGCCTTCTTCTCGGAGCGGCGGCCCCTGTACGCGCTCGGCCCCGACGGCGCCCGCGAGGGCGAGGCCACGGCGCTGGAGCGCGGCCGGGCCTACGAGGGCGGCGACCTCGCCACCCTGGAGCGGCTGGTCGGCATCGGCGGGGACCGCGTCCTCTACGTCGGCGACCACATCTACGGCGACATCCTCCGCTCCAAGAAGAGCTCGCTGTGGCGGACCTGCATGGTCGTCGAGGAGCTGGAGACGGAGATCGCGTGGCTGGAGGGGAACGCCGCGGCGCTGGCCGAGCTCTCCAGGCTGGAGGAGCTCCGGCTCCGGCTCGACGACGAGACCGCCTGGCACCGCTCGGCGCTCAACTCGCTCGACCGCCGCATCGAGCGCGCCGCGCGCGGCGACGCGCACGCGGCCATGGAGGAGGAGCGCCGGACCCTGAAGCACGAGCTGGAGAAGCTGCGCCGCGCCGTGGCCGGCGCCAACGGACGCATCGAGCAGCTCCAGGCGGGCATCGAGGAGGGGCTCAACGCCTACTGGGGGCTCACGTTCAAGGAGGGGAACGAGAACTCCCGGTTCGGCGAGCAGATCGAGGACTACGCCTGCCTGTACACGAGCCGGGTCTCGAACTTCGTCTTCTACTCGCCGATGCAGTACTTCCGCTCGCCGCGCGCGACCATGCCGCACGAGCGCGCCATGGTCCGCATCTCGCCCTACGGCGACGAGCACGGCGCGCCGGTGGCCGGCGATCGGCCGTCCAAGGCGAGCAAGGCCTCGACCTAGCGCCGCGCCCGGCGCCCACTCCCTCCTTGACGCATGCGGGGACGGGCCGTAAACCCGTTCGCGGCAGAGCGTCCTAGGCTGGTGCCGGGCCCGGTCTTCAAAACCGGTGGATGGTGCTGAGAGGCGCTGTTGGGGGGTTCGATTCCCCTGCTCTGCCGTTTCGGGATTCGCTGTGCCCCAGCCGTCCGGCGACGGTCCGCCGCAACTGTCACGGTGCGCTGCCGGAGGCAACGAGAACACGAAGACCCGCCCTTCCTGGCCTTGGCGCATACTCACCGTCCATGGTGAGAACGGACGCATTGGCGCGGCTTGCTCGGTCCGGCGACACCGAGTCCCAGTTCCGGCTGGGCTATCGGCTCGGGTTCTGCCGAGACGAGACCCGCCGGGACTGGAAGGCGGCGTACAGATGGTGGAGCCACGCCGCTTCGGCAGGTCACGTCCGCGCTCAGTTCTACGTCGCGACTTGTTTCGACTTTGGCCGGGGTGTCCGGAAAGACGTGCGGCGCGCCATGAAGTGGTATCGGATGGCCGCCGAAGGCGGCTCACCGGTCGCCCAGTACAACTTGGCGCTCGGCCTCCGCGACGGCGTTGGCGTGAAGCGGGATGCGCGCGCGGCCACGCGGTGGCTCCTCGTGGCGGCGCTAGCAGGCGACGCCGACGCGCAGGCCGACCTCGGGTACTGCCTGCACGAGGGGCGCGGCACGAGGAAGCACCTTCGCAACGCGGCGCAGTGGTACCGGAAGGCCGCGCGACAGGGCCTGCTAAGGGCGCAGTTCAACCTCGGTCTTTGCTACCTGCACGGCGAGGGTGTCTCGAAGAGCACCCGCGTCGCGCAGCGCTGGCTCGGACTTGCTGCTCGCCGCGGGCATCCGAAGGCTCGGCAGCTTGTGGCTGGACTTCGCGGACGGAAATGAGGCCGGGAGGCACGATACGGTAGTGGCGTAGGTCAACCGTCCACCGAATCGGATTCAACTGAGAGAAGAACGAGTCCACCGGAGACGTCATGATGATTCTTGATGACGAAACCGCGTAGAGTTGACGAAGGTGAGGAGTTTCACCGCGCGTTCTACTTAAGCAGACATCGGGACTTGACCTCGCCGTCTGCGGGGTCTTGCATCCGCGCATGCGCGGACGAGATCACAGACCGGGCCTCTGTCGATTCTGTGCCCCCTCTCCCCGGCCCTCTCCCCCGCTGCCGCGGAGGAGAGGGGGGATCTTGGCGTCAGTCTAGGCACCTCAAGCGCACGGCGCGCGGTGGCCCGGTCGCCGCACTCCAGCGCCGCCGCGGCGAGCTGCCCGGCGGCCGCAACGAACGCGGCGAACGCGGCCGGAAGGGTCGCAGACCGAGGACGAACGTCACGGGGCCGCGGTCTCCCGGGCCCTCCCGCGGGCTGCCTGCGGCGCATCCTGCAGCGCGCGGGCCACCGCGGACCGGATCGCGTCCGGGGCGAGCGGCTTCTCGAGGACCCGCCCCGGGCGCGCCGCGAGGAACTCGGCGGCGGTCGGGGTCAACGCCCCCCCGGTCACGAACAGCATGCAGTCGGCCAGGCCCGGCGCGATCCGCGAGACCACGGCGTGCAGCTCCAGGCCCGTCATCCCGGCCATGGCGAGGTCGCTCAGGATCAGGTCGAAGTGCTCGCCGGCCTCGATCCGCCGCAGCGCCTCCTTCGGATCCGTGGCCGACACGACCTCGTGCTCGGAGCCGAGCAGCCGCTCCAGCGCCCGGCAGAACAGCGGCTCGTCGTCCACCAGCAGGATCCGCGCGCGCCGCGGGGCCTGGACCGGCGGGCTCGCCGAGGCCGCCACCCCGGAGGTGTTCGCGGCGGGAAGCGAGACGCGGAAGGTCGAGCCCTTCCCCACCTCGCTCTCGACCTCGATCTCTCCGCCGAGCGCCGTGACGATCCCGTGGCAGATGGTGAGACCGAGCCCGGTCCCGACCCCGATCGCCTTGGTGGTGAAGAAGGGATCGAAGATCCGCTTGCGGTGCTCCGGGGGGATGCCGCAACCGGTGTCGCGCACCTCGGCGATCACCCGCCCGCCCGCCCCGACGTGGGTCTCGACGGAGATCTGGTTGCGGTCCACCCGCCCCTCGCCGATGGCCTGGGCGGCGTTCAGGAGCAGGTTCAGGAAGACCTGCGAGAGCCTCGACTCGTTCGCGAGGACCGGCGGCACGTCCACCAGGTTGGTCACGAGGCGGGCGCGGTACCGGATGTCCGACTCGGCCAGGTTCAGCGCGGCGCTGATCACGCGGGCCAGGCGAACGGGCGTGCGCTCCTCGTCGTCGGGGCGCGAGAAGAGCTTCAGGTCGCGCACGATGCTGCGCACGCGCTGGGCGCCGTCCTGCGCCTCCCGCAGCGCGCTCAGGCACTCGGACACGGCCGTTCCCCGGCTCACCGGCAAGGCCTGCCCCCCGGCCACCCCCTTCTCGCAGGACTGGAGCGTCTCGAGCGCGTAGCCGATGTTCCCCATCACGTAGGCGAGGGGGTTGTTGATCTCGTGCGCCACCCCCGCGGCGAGCGTCCCCACCGAGGCCATCCGGTCCGCGATCTGCAGCCTCGTCAGCATGAGCTTGCGCTCGGTGACGTCCGCGCAGGTCCCCACGATGCGGATCGCCTCGCCCCGGGCGTTCCGCGCGACGACGCGCGCCCGCGCCAGCATCCACTTCCACTCGCCGGACGCGGCCCGGACGCGGTGCTCGAATTCGATGGTGGCGCGCTCGCCGGTGGACGCCAGGCGCACCTGCTCCTGGAAGATCGGCATGTCCTCGGGATGGATGAACGGGACGAGGTCTCGCCCGGTTCGCGGAGTGACCTCCGGCGGATACCCGTACGCCTCGGCCCAGCGGGGCTGGTAGACGGTGTCCTCCACCAGGTTCCAGTCCCAGACGACGTCGGTCGCCGCGTCGAGCGCGAGGCGGAGCCGCTCCTCGGAGCGCCGCAGCGCCTCCTCGGCGCGGCGGCGGTCCGTCACGTTCGTGCAGAACGCCGCGGTGCGTCCCCCGCGGAGCGGCAGGATCAGCGCCTCGTAGTGGGCTTCGCCGTCGGGCTCCGGCAGCGTGTAGTCGAACGTGACCGGCTCGCCCGAGCCGCGGACCCGCGCCAGCGCGTCGCGGAGTCGCGCGCCGAGGGGCGCGGGCAGCACCTCGTCCACGCGGCGTCCCAGGAACGTGTCCGGCGGGACAAACAGCCGCGCGCCGGCACGGCAGTCGAGGAAGGTGTCGTCCGCGCCGAAGAGGAACAGGTACGCGGGGAGCGCCGGGAAGATGGAGTCGAGGTCGAGGCCGTCCTCGCGAGCCTCGAGGCGCGCACGAAGACGTTCGACCTCCAAGCGGAGGCGCGCGACCTCTTCCGGCGCGCCCGGCCCCTCGACGGTGGCCATCCCTCACCCCTCCGGACCAACGATACCGCCGGGAGCGGGCGGAGGGAAGCGAGCGGCCTCCGGCCGGCGCCGCCGCGAGAGACCGTGCCCCGGCCGCCGCGTGGAGCGCCTCCGGCTCTGGTACCATCCACCCCTCGCCTCACCTCACCGCAGCGGGCGGCGGCGCGCCTCCGGCGCGCACGCGCGAAAGGAGAGCACCCTTGAAGTTCGTCATCGCGATCGTGAAGCCGAACAAGGTCGACGACGTGCACAACGCCCTCGTCGCCCTCGGCGTCAAGGGCATGACCGTGTCCGAGGTCCGCGGGTACGGCCGGCAGCGGGGTCACAAGGAGATCTACCGGGGCGCCGAGTACCAGATCGACTTCGTCCCCAAGGCCAAGATCGAGATCGCGGTGGACGACGCGGAGGTCCAGCGCGTGGTGGAGGCGATCGGCCGGTCCGCCAGCACCGGCAAGATCGGCGACGGCAAGATCTTCGTCTTCGAGCTCGCCGAGGCGATCCGCATCCGCACCGGCGAGACCGGGTCCGCCGCGCTCTAGCCGCCCCGCCGCCCTGGAGGCTCCATGATGCCCGCGCTGGATTCCGGAAACACCGCCTGGATGCTCACCTCCACCGCCCTGGTGCTGTTCATGACCATCCCGGGGCTGGCGCTCTTCTACGGCGGGCTGGTCCGGACGAAGAACGTCCTGTCGGTGCTGATGCAGTGCTTCGCGATCACGTCGCTGGTCACCGTGCTGTGGGTGGCGGTCGGCTACTCGCTCGTGTTCACGCCCAACCCCTCGCCCGGCCTGAACGCATTCATCGGCGGCCTCGACAAGGCGCTGCTGATCGGGGTCCACCGCGGGGCGCTCGTCGGCACCATCCCCGAGAGCGTCTTCGCCATGTTCCAGCTCACCTTCGCGATCATCACCCCCGCGCTCGTCATCGGCGCCTTCGCCGAGCGGGTGGGCTTCGGCGCCATGCTCCTGTTCATGGCCCTCTGGTCGCTGGTGGTCTACGTCCCGGTGGCGCACTGGATCTGGGGCGGCGGCTGGCTCCAGCAGATGGGAACGCTCGACTTCGCGGGCGGGATCGTCGTGCACGTCAGCGCCGGCGTCGCCGGGCTGGTCACGGCGCTCTACGTCGGCCGGCGCAGGGGGTATCCCGCCACCCCCATGCCCCCCCACAGCCTCACCCTGTCCGTCGTGGGGGCCGGGATGCTGTGGATGGGCTGGTTCGGGTTCAACGCCGGGAGCGCGCTGATGGCGAACGGGACGGCCGGCATGGCCGTCGCCGTGACGCAGATCTCGGCCGCCACCGGCGCGATGGTGTGGCTCTTCATCGAGTGGCGCCGGCACGGCCGTCCCAGCGTGCTCGGCATCATCACCGGCGCGGTGGCGGGGCTCGCCACCATCACGCCGGCGTCCGGCTACGCCGGCCCGGGCGGCGCCCTGGTCATCGGGGCGGTCGCGGGGGCGATCTGCTTCGTGGGCGCGACCACGCTGAAGCGGCGCGCGGGGTACGACGACTCGCTCGACGCCTTCGGCGTGCACGGCGTGGGCGGCTTCGTGGGGTCGGTGCTGACCGGCGTGTTCGCGTCGGCCGCCGCAGGGGGGAGCGAGACGTTCGCCATGGGGCGGCAGGTCGCGGTCCAGCTCCTCGCCTGCTGCACCACCGCCGGCTGGTCGGCGGTGATGACCTGGCTCGCCCTGAAGGTCGCCGACGTCTCGCTGGGGGCGCGGGTGGACGAGGAGCAGGAGGTCGCCGGCCTCGACCTCACCGACCACGAGGAACGCGGCTACGACTACTGAACGCGGCCTCGTCCGTCGGCGGCAGGGGCGCGGGGAACGCCCGCGCGCGCGGACGGCGGTTCCGGCCCGGCGCCGGCGGCGTCCGCTCGTTTCCTCGTGGCCGCTCGCGGCGGCTCTCAAGTAAGATGCGCCGCGTTTCCGAAGGCACCCCGACGACTCCTGCAGCGAGGAATACATGATCGAGTTTGGCAAGCGCTTTCTCTTCGTGGGCTACGGCGCGGTGGCGCAGTGCACGCTGCCCATCCTCCTCAAGCAGGTGAAGGTGCCGCCCAGGAACGTCACGGTCCTCGACTTCGAGGACCGCCGCGGCGCCCTCGCCCCCTGGCTGAGGAAGGGAGTGCGGTTCGAGAGGAAGCGCGTCACCCGGTCGAACCTCGACACGCTGCTGAAGAAGTACGTCGGCCCCGGCGACGTGCTCGTGGACCTGGCCTGGAACATCGACGCCTGCGAGATCCTGCAGTGGTGCCACGACCACGGCGTGCTCTACGTGAACACCTCCGTGGAGGTGTGGGATCCGTACGAGGGCGCCGCGGACAAGCACCCCACGGAGCGGACCCTCTACTGGCGCCACATGAACGTCCGGCGCATGACGGCGCGCTGGCCGGAGCGGGGCCCCACCGCCGTCGTGGAGCACGGCGCCAACCCGGGCCTCATCTCGCACTTCACCAAGCAGGGCCTGCTCGACATCGCGAAGAAGGCGCTCAAGGACGGGAAGTTCCAGGGTGCCGCCGCCGAGGAGATCCGGCAGCTCGCGGCCGAGCGCACCTTCAACCGGCTCGCCTGGAAGCTCGGCGTGAAGGTCATCCACTGCAGCGAGCGCGACACCCAGATCACCGATCAGCCCAAGCAGGTGGACGAGTTCGTCAACACCTGGAGCGTGGAGGGGTTCCGCGAGGAGGGCACCACCACCGCGGAGATGGGCTGGGGGACGCACGAGAAGGAGCTGCCGCCCCTCGCCCTGGAGCACGCGGACGGTCCCCGCAACCAGATCTGCCTCGCGCGCATGGGCATCAACACCTGGGTGGCGTCCTGGGTCCCCGATTACACCATCCACGGCATGGTGGTCCGCCACGGCGAGGCGTTCACCATCTCCGACGCCCTGACGGTGTGGGACGGCGGCAAGGCGCTCTACCGGCCGACGGTGCACTACGCCTACTGCCCGGCCGACGTGGCCATCGCCTCGCTCAACGAGCTGCGGGGCTACGACTACGAGCTGCCGCCGCGGGTCCGCATCATGAACGACGAGATCACCGCCGGCTCGGACATCCTCGGCGCGCTGATCATGGGCCACCCCTACAACTCCTGGTGGATCGGCAGCGACCTCTCCATCGAGGAGTCGAGGCGGCTCGTGCCCCACCAGAACGCCACCACCATGCAGGTGGCCGTCTCGGTGGTCGCGGCCGTGTGCTGGATGATCGAGAACCCGGACCGCGGCGTGCTCGTCCCCGACCAGCTGCCGCACGACTACGTGCTGCGCGTCTCCAAGCCGTACCTGGGGAAGTGGATCTCGAAGGCCTCCGACTGGACGCCGCTGAAGCACTACACCAACGCGTTCAAGGGCCACAACAACCCCGCGGTCGACCGCGACGACCCGTGGCAGTTCAAGAACTTCCTCATCACCGACGGCGACTGACCGGCCGAGCACACGGAGCGCCACCATGCCCACCAAGGCCGAGCTCGCCAGGCTGGCGAGGAAGCACGGGACGCCGCTGTTCGTGGTGGACCACGCGCAGCTGCGGAAGAACTACGCCGCCTTCAGGAAGTACCTGCCGCGCGTCCAGGCGTACTACGCGGTGAAGGCCAACCCGGATCCCGCCATCGTGCGCACGCTCTATCGCGAGGGGGCCAGCTTCGACGTGGCCTCGCTCCCGGAGTTCATGATCGTCCACGAGCTCGTCAAGGACCTGCCCGACAAGAAGCGGCAGGACTGGATCTGGGACAAGATCATCTACGCCAACCCCATCAAGGCGAACGACACGCTGCGGGCCCTCAACCCCTACAAGCCGCTCGTCACCTACGACAACCGGGAGGAGATCAAGAAGATCAAGAAGCACGCGCCCGACGCGGGCCTGGCGCTCCGCCTGCGGGTGCCGAACACGGGCGCCATGGTCGAGCTCTCCTCGAAGTTCGGCGCCGGGCCCGGCGAGGCGGTGGACCTGATCCTCGAGGCGCGCGACGCGGGGCTGGTGGTGGAGGGGCTGAGCTTCCACGTCGGCAGCCAGACCACCAACTTCGAGAACTACGTGCAGGCCATCAGCCTGGCGGCGGGGGTCTTCGCGGAGGCGAGGGCGCGCGGCTACCGCAAGATGAACCTGCTCGACATCGGCGGCGGCTTCCCGGCGCCCTACGACGCCACCGTGAGACCGTTCCGGGAGCTGGCGAGGATCCTGAACCGCGAGCTCGACCGGCTCTTCCCCAAGGACGTGCAGATCCTCGCGGAGCCGGGGCGCTTCATGGTGGCCACCGCCGGAACGGCCGTCTCGACGATCATCGGCAAGGCGGTGCGCGACGGGAAGCTCTGCTACTACGTGAACGACGGCGTTTACCACACGTTCTCGGGCGTGATCTTCGACCACTGCCACTACCACTTCAAGGCGTTCCGGGACGGCGCGAAGCAGGTGTGCTCGGTGTTCGGGCCGACCTGCGACGCGCTCGACGTGATCTCGCTGACCGAGGAGCTGCCCTACGACCTCCAGCTGGGGGAGCTGCTCTACAGCGAGGACATCGGCGCCTACAGCCACGCCTCGTCCACGTACTTCAACGGCTTCCCGCCCGCGAAGGTCGTGCACGTCAACGTCTGAGCCCCGGTCCGCGCTCCCGGCGGCCGCTCCCACCGGCGTTTTCCGGGCCGGAAGCACCCCCGGCCGGTGCGCCCCGAATGCGCCCGCTCGCGAGGGTGTCGAGATGCGCTACGGCTCTTGCATGTCGTGGCTGCGCCCGCGCAGGGCCGACCGCGCCGCGCGCTCCGGTCCGGCGTCCGGGCGCACCCGCCTCTTCATGGAGGCGCTGCTCGACGCGCTCCCGAACCCGGTGTTCGTGAAGGACGAGCAGCACCGATGGGTGCTCCTCAACGACCTCTTCTGCGCGTTCATGGGTCACCCCCGCGAGGAGCTGCTCGGCAAGTCGGACTACGACTTCTTCCCGCGCGAGGAGGCCGACGTCTTCTGGGCCAAGGACGACGCGGTGTTCCGCTCCGGCGTGCTGAACGAGAACGAGGAGGCCTTCACCGACGCCGCCGGCCGGCCCCACGTCATCCTCACCCGCAAGACGCTCCACCGGGACCCCACCGGCCGGCGCTACCTGCTCGGCGTCATCACCGACATCACCGAGCGCAAGGAGATGGAGAAGGAGCTGCGAAGGTCCCGCGACGCCCTCGACGAGCGGATCCGCGAGCGGACCGCCGAGCTGGAGCGCGCGAACAGCCGCCTGCAGGAGGAAGCGCGGCGCAAGAACGACTTCCTGGGCGTCCTCTCGCACGAGCTGCGCAACCCCCTGGCGCCCATCCTCAACGCCCTCCAGATCGCGGAGCGGGCGCCGCCGGGCGGCGATCAGGCGGCGGCCGCGCGCGCGGTGATCGGCCGGCAGCTCGACCACCTCACGCGCCTGGTGGACGATCTCCTCGACGTGACGCGCATCTCGCGCGGCAAGGTCCAGCTCCACCGCACCCGCGTGGACCTCCAGGCGGTGGTGCGGCGCACGGCCGAGGACCACCGGCCCCTCTTCCAGCGGCGCGGCCTCGCCTTCGACGTCCAGCTCGGGGGAGCGCCGCTGACGGTGGACGCGGACCCCACCCGGCTGGCGCAGATCGTCGGCAACCTCCTCCAGAACGCCGCCAAGTTCACCCCGTCCGGCGGCGCCGTGCGCCTCGCGGTCGAGCGGAGCGGCGGCCGCGCCGCCATCCGCGTCCGCGACACGGGCGTCGGCATCGCCCTCCACCTGCTGGACCGGATCTTCGAACCCTTCACGCAGGCGGACGACAGCCTCCATCGGAGCGCCGGCGGCCTGGGGCTCGGCCTCGCGCTGGTGAAGGGGTTCGCCGAGCTCCATGGTGGAACGGCGACGGCGCGCAGCGAGGGCCTGGGGCGGGGCGCGGAGGTGGAGGTGACCCTTCCCTTCGTCGACGCGCCGGCGCTCGTTCCCGCACCCACGCCGGCGCCGGGCGCGGCAGCGGTGCACCGGCGCGTCCTGGTGGTGGAGGACAACCCCGACGCCGCCCAGACGCTCCGCGAGATGCTGGAGATGTCGGGGCACGAGGTGGACGTCGCCGCCGACGGCCGCACCGCGATCGCCCGGGCCCGGGCCTTCCACCCCGATGTGGTCCTGTGCGATCTGGGGCTACCCGAGCTCGACGGCTACGAGGTCGCCCGGGCGCTCCGCGCCGACCCGGCGGTCGCCACCGCGACCCTGGTGGCGGTGAGCGGCTACGCGCTGCCGGACGACCAGCGGCGCGCCCTCGAGGCGGGGTTCGACCTGCACCTCGCGAAGCCGGTCCCGCTCGCGGTCATCGAGGACATCCTGGCGCGGCCGCTCCGGATCGGGGAGACGTGAGCCGGTCCGCGCCGTCGTTGCCTAGCTCGCCATCGCGAGCGCCGGAAGGGCCAGCCGCGGCCAGCGGAGGAACGGGGTCCGGGGCGCGTGCTCGGGCGCGGAGGAGCTGCGGCGCGCGGTGGCGACGCGCGCGGCGGCGGCGGCGGCGGCCTCGGGGCCCGCGGCGCGATCCACGACCGCGTCGGCGCCGGCGGCGATGAGGCGCAGCCGGGCGGAGTCCTCGAGATCCCGCACGAGCACCACGATGCCGAGGTCGCGCTCGCCGCCCGCGTCCCTCACCAGGCGGAGGATGGACCAGCCGTCGCGTCCGGGCAGGTCGAGGTCGATGACGAGCACGTCGAGGTGGAGCAGCTCCTCGACGAGCAGCTCGATCCCTCCGGCCGCGTCGGTGGAGGCGCTCAGCTCGAACCCGCGGGCCTGGAGCGCGTGGCCGAGGAGGCGGAGCACCACGGGATCGTCGTCGACGAGGAGGGCGCGGGGGGTCGGGGTCGTCGCGTTCATGCCTGGAAGACGGTGCAAGCATCCTGCCGTATTCACGGGCGGAATCGCCAAAGGGCCGGCGCGGTGCGGCGTGAATCCGCGGCACGCGCGGGCGCCCCACGTTCCAGGGACTTCGGCCTCGCCGTGAAACGGCGGCACGCCAGGAGTCGCCGCCGTTCACGTACAGCGTCGTGCCGGGCGTGTGAGGCGCGTCACGCTCGCCGGGCGACGCCGGTGCCGGCGCGCGCCCACAGTGTCGTCGCGCGACCTCGGCCGCGAGCCCCCTGCCCCACGCGGAGCGTTTCGCCTCTCTCCGCCCCGGAGCAGTGAACCCGGAGACAGCCCGGGAGGCTCGATGAAGCGCCGCGACTTCCTCCGCGCCAGCGCCGTCGCAGCAGCGGCGGCGGCCGTCCCGAGCCTCGGCGGTGCGGCCGCTGGGAAGACCCCCGAGCCGGTCCTGCTCGG
>Ga0335084_10003518_pt1 | contig 15285 bp, 14 predicted proteins | sample Lox_Sample_44_FD_206721 | JGI IMG/M metagenome (GOLD analysis project Ga0335084, IMG submission 206721) | Soil microbial communities from Loxahatchee National Wildlife Refuge, Florida, United States - Lox_Sample_4.4 | ecosystem: Environmental > Terrestrial > Soil > Wetlands | place: USA...
TCACCGACGGGGCCAGTCGTGGTCTGACGGTTGCCGTTCAGCGTGTTGAGAAGGCGGAGGCCGTCCAACACCAGTTGGCGCATCCGATCGTTCCGTCTCAACCAATCTCGGGCGGCCTCCTGCTCTCGAGCGAGATCGAGCAGCTTGCCTATACGACTGTCTGGTTCTCGACCAAAAAGGTAATCAGCACCCGCGCTGGCTCGCATGGTGCGCTGTCTACGCTCCTTCTCGGAGCGCGCTTCGTCGGCGCCGTATTCCAGCTGCAGCGCCTCCAACACGATCGCATACGCCTGCTCGGTCAGTTCTTGCGCTTCTGTGCGGTCCTTTCTTGGTGCTCTCGCACCGATGAGTCTTTCAGCTATCGGCATATTCATGACACGCTCCGTTGCGTCAGTCTCGATTCAATCAGAACCTGCATCCGGTTACGAACCAATGTATGTCCGCGCGCATAAAAAAGGTGCAAAAAGATGGAGCGAAGCTGTCAAGTAGACATAGCGTTGCTTTCCGGGCAATCACGACTGCGACCGCGGGCACCGGGTAAAATGTACGTTGAGGGGAAGCTCTGACCAATCAGATCATCCCTCGCAAACAAATACGCGGAGACCCCGGGCAGATGAAGGTTTTGAAGTACATTCTCTACGCTGTGGGCGCGCTGATCGTTCTGCTGCTAGTGGCGATCGGCATCGTATTCGCGGTCTTCGACCCGAACGATTACAAGCCGCAGATTGTTCAGCTTGTGAAAGAGCGCACCGGGCGCACCCTGACGATCAGCGGCGACATCCGCCTCAAGATCTTTCCCAAGATCGGAGCAGCGGTCGGCAAGACCACGCTGTCCGAGCGCAACAGCGACAAGGTGTTTGCCGGCGTGGATGAGGCGCAGGTCTATGTGGCGTTGATCCCGCTCTTCAGCAGGCAGATGGTGGTCGATCAGGTTCGCCTCGACGGGCTGCGTGCGGACCTCATCCGGCACAAAGACGGCACCAGCAACTTTTCCGATCTGGCCGGCTCGGAGCCGGCAGAAAAGAAGCCCTCGGAGCGCGCACGTCCGGAAGCACCCAGACCGCAGGCAGAGGCGAAATCGAGCGTGAAGCTGGACGTGAGCGGTGTGCGTATCACCAACTCGCGCGTGACCTGGCGTGACGAAATCAGCGGCAACGACCTGGCGGTCGAGCTGGTGGAATTGAAGACCGGGCGATTGGCCGATCGGGTCCCGAGCCCCTTTACGCTCGACGTCACGTTGAAGGGTGTCAAACCCAAGGCTGACCTGCGCGCAAAAGTGGCGGGTATGCTGACGTTGGACTTGACCGGCCAGCAGTACAGCGTCAAGGGCCTGGACGCGAACCTGAGCGGCAGTGCGCTGGACTTGAGCGGGATTGCCGCGCGAATGAAGGCCGATGTAGAGGCCGACGGGGCGAAACAGCTGGTCAAGGTGAGCGGACTCGACCTGGACGCCAAGGCGAACCGCGGCAAGGACGCCTTCAATGTGAAGGTCTCGGCGCCGCGCGTGCAATCGAGCCCGGATGCCCTCGCCGTCGAGGGACTGGCTGCCTCCGCAACCGGGAACGTCGCAGGGATGACTCTGACCGACAGCAGCCTCAAGGCACCAGCGCTGCGCGTCAATCTCGCGGCCAATCAAGTGCTGGTGCAAGGGCTGACGCTCGCGGCAAAGGGTAAGCTCGGGGCGGACGCTCTGGAGATCAACCTCGGTGCGCCCAAGCTCGAGGTCGCCAATGACAAGGCGAGCGGCGAGTCGGTGTCACTCACCGCAAAGCTCGCCGGCGCCGATCGCGCGGCCGATGTCAATCTCAAGTTGTCGGCCGTCGAGGGTAGTGCCAAAGCGCTCAAGATCGCTGCGCTTACGCTGGGCATCGATGGACGGCAGAAGGACAATGCAGTGAAGGGCACCCTCAGCACTCCAGTGTCGGCGAATCTGGAAACGAAGCTGTTCGAGCTGCCGAAGATCGCCGCCGAGTTCACCGTCACCAGCCCTTCTATCCCGCAGAAGACGCTGAAGGTGCCGCTGTCCGGTGCTGTGCGCGCCGATGTCGGCAAGGAGCGTGTGGCGGCTGATGTCGTGACCCAGTTCGACGAAAGTCACATCAAAGCCAAGCTGGGCGTGACCAAGTTCAGCGCGCCCGCGTACGACTTCGACGTGGATATCGACAAGCTCAATCTCGACAAGTACACGCCGCCCAAGCAGAAAGGTTCGCCAGCCAAGCCAGCGGAACCGAGCGCGCCCTCTACGCCCAAGCCGAAGGAGCCGGACAAGCCGGTCGACTTCTCGCCGCTGAAAGCGCTCAATCTAGACGGACGCGTCAAGATCGGAGAGTTGGTGGCGAACAACATCAAGGCCAGCAGTGTGCGTGTCGACTTACGCGCAAAGGACGGGAAATTGGATGTCGACCCGATGCAGGCCAACCTGTACCAGGGCTCGCTCAAGGGCAGCGTCAAGGTCGATGCCAATACCAATCGGATCGCGGTGAAGCAGGCACTGAGCGGCATCTCCATCGGCCCGCTGCTGCGCGATGCGATCCAGCAGGACATGCTCGAGGGCCGCGGCAATGTCGAGCTGAATCTGACCACTGCTGGCAACACCGTCGGCGCGATGAAGCAGGGGCTCAACGGCGATGCCGCCCTCAACCTGAAGGATGGAGCGATCAAGGGTGTGGATCTCGCCGGCTCGATACGCAGCTTCAAGTCCAAGCTGAGCGGGCAGGATGCGGAGCAAGCCGGGAACGCGGCACAGAAGACTGACTTCTCGGAGCTCAGCGCAACGTTCGCTGTCAAGAACGGCGTGGCGCACAACAGTGATTTGAGCGCCAAGTCGCCATTCGTCCGCATCTCCGGCGAAGGAGACGTGAACATCGCGCAGGACAGTCTCGATTACGTGGTCAAGGCGTCGCTCGTCGCCAGCACCGCCGGCCAGGGCGGGAAGGAGCGCGGTGAATTGAGCGGCCTTACCTTGCCGGTGCGCGTGTACGGACCCTACAGCGCACTCAAGTACAAACTGCAGTTCAGCCAGATGCTGACCGGAGCAAACAAGGAAGCGCTGAAGGAGCTTGCCAAGGACGCGCTGAAGGAGGGGGGCAAGGGTCAGCTCAAGGAGCTCGGCAAGCAGCTGCTGGGCGGAGAGGACAAGCCCGCCCAATCGGGCGCGCCGCCGGCCGGCCCCGACCAGGCCCAGCCCGCGGCGCCCGCCAAAAAACCAGAGGACGCGATCAAAGACAAGCTGAAGGGCCTGCTGCGGTGACTCGAACGCAAGAGTTCGCCACCCGGGTTGTCGGCTGGCAGCGCCAGCACGGACGCCATGACCTGCCGTGGCAAAGTACACGCGACGCGTACCGCATTTGGGTGTCGGAGATCATGCTGCAGCAGACCCAGGTCAGTGCGGTTATCCCGTACTACCTGCAGTTCCTGGACCGCTTCCCGGATGTGCAGTCGCTCGCCGCGGCGAGCGAGGACGACGTGCTGGCCCGCTGGAGCGGCCTCGGCTACTACGCGCGCGGACGCAATCTTCACCGAGCCGCGCGCCTCATCGTCGAGCGGTATGCAGGAGCTTTTCCGCGCGCATTCGAAGCCGTGCACGCGCTCCCCGGTGTGGGACGCTCCACAGCGGCGGCGATCTGCGTGTTCGCGTTCGGTCAGCGGCGGGCGATCCTCGACGGAAACGTGAAGCGCGTGCTGGCTCGTCACGACGGCATTGCGGGCTATCCCGGCAATAAGGCTGTGCTGGACCGTCTTTGGCTGCTGGCGGAGGCTCGGCTGCCGGAACGCGACGTCCGCGCGTACACCCAGGGACTGATGGATCTAGGCGCTGGTCTGTGCACGCGGCGCAATCCCGACTGCAGGCGTTGCCCGCTGGCGCCGACGTGCATCGCACGACGCGATGGACTAACCGACCGATTGCCCGCTGCGCGGCCCGCGAAGCAGCTGCCGCAACGCGAGACCGCCATGCTCGTCCTGCTGAACGCGGGAGAGGTGCTGCTCGAAAAGCGTCCCGCCTCCGGGATCTGGGGCGGGCTGTGGAGTTTTCCTGAGGTGCGCGAAGGCCAGATCGAGCGCGCAGCGGTCGTTTACGGAGCGCGAGCGGAGAGCTTCAGCAACCTGGCGCCTGTGGAACACGGTTTCACGCACTTCAAGCTGCGCATCCTGCCGCTCGTGGCGCATGTCGTCCGCGCGTTGCGCGCAGAACAACCAGGCCGGTTGTGGCTCCCGCTGGAGGATGCTCTGACAGCACCCATCCCGGCACCGGTTCGGCGCATCCTGGGCGAGCTCCGCGCCAACCGCCTGAGCGCGGCTTCACAGCGCGATCTGGCGTGACTGCAGGAAGCCCTTGACCTCGCGCAGCGCGGCGATCGGGTCGCGCCCCTCGAGCAGCCGCTGTTTGGTGTCCAGATCCAGCGGCAACAGCTCCGCGAGCCGATAGGCTACCCAGCCGGCCAGGTCCAGTCGCGTCGGCGAAGGGAAGCGTGACGCGCCGACTTTGGCGATGATTCGCTCGAGGAGCGCGCCCAACTCCTCGTACTCCTGCGGCAGCGGCAGCGGGACGGGCGGATCGTCCAGCTCGACCTGGGCCTGCACCAGGCCGCTCTTTGCCGTCCACTGCTTGAGGATGCGGAACACACAATCGCCCTGCGTGCTGAGCTGGAACAGGCCCAGGTGCGGCATGTCCCACTGCGCGATACGCGCCGTGCAGCCCACCGCGTGCGGCACCGCTGCAGTGCCGACCTCGGCACCCTCGCGGATCAGGCACACGCCGAACGGAGTGTCGTCGCGGATGCAGGACTTCGTCATGGCGAGATAGCGCTGCTCGAAGATGCGCAGCGGCAGCAGGCCGCCAGGATAGAGCACGGTCCCCAGTGGAAAGATGGGGATCTCCAGCGTTGCGGGCACCTCTACTGGCCTCGAGACGCGGGTTCGCCCCAGCGCGGCGTCAGCTGATGCGGCACGCGCAGCTGGTCGAGCACGCGTCCCACGACGAAATCGACCAGGTCCTCGACCCTGGCCGGGTGATGATAGAACCCCGGGTTGGCCGGAAGGATCGCGGCGCCTGCGTGCGCCAGACGCAGCATGTTTTCCAGATGGATCGCGGATAACGGGGTCTCGCGCGGCACCAGCACGAGTGGCCGGCGCTCCTTCATCATCACGTCTGCCGCGCGTTCGATGAGGTTGTCCGCCAGACCGCACGCGACTGCTGCCAGCGTGCCCATGCTGCACGGGCAGATGACCATTGCCTCGGCGGGGTTCGAGCCCGAGGCGACAGGCGCGAACCACTCCTCACGGCCGAACACCCGCAGCGCGCCGTCACCGACGTTGAATCTGCGCACGAGGAACTCCTCCGCCTCGCGCGCCCGCGCCGGCAAGGCGATGTCCATCTCCTGCTTTGCGACGACCTGCGCTGCCTGCGAATACAGCAGATACACGCGTATCCCAGCGTGCAGCAGACATTCGAGCAGGCGCAGACCGTAGGGCATGCCCGATGCGCCGGTCCACGCCAGCGTGATCGTGCGAGGAACGGGCGCGTCACTCATGGCGTAGCTGGCACAGTCGGCGGCGCGCGACGGCTCTCACGCAGACACCAGCTCGCGATGTCGCACCAGTACCGGTACTCGCGCGCGAAAACGCTGCGCCAGAATCTCGGTCAGGTAGACCGAGCGGTGACGTCCGCCGGTGCAGCCGACGCCCACAGTGAGATAGCTGCGGTTGTCGCGGATGTAGCACGGCAGCCACTCGTCTAGGAAGCGCCCGATATCCGCGAGCATCTTCTGCACCAGTGGGTCGGCGGCCAGGAACTCGATCACGGGCGCATCCAATCCCGTGAGCGGGCGCAGCACGGGATCGTAGTATGGATTGGGCAGGCAGCGGACGTCGAACACCAGATCGGCATCCAGCGGAATGCCGTTCTTGAAGGCAAAGGACTGGAACAGCAATTTCAGCCCGGAACCGGGCAGCCCGACGAAATCCTTGACCCAGGCACGCAGCGCATTGGGATTGAGCTCACTGGTATCGACATGGTGGGCGAGAGCGCTCACCTCGGCGAGCAACTCGCGTTCCGCCTCGATGCATTCGGGCAGCGTGCGCGAGTCGTCAGACAGCGGATGGCGCCGGCGTGTCTCGGAGAAACGCTTCACCAGGGTGTCGGTCTTGGCGTCCAGGAACAGCAGCCGCAGATCGATGGAGCGTCGCTGCAGCTCCGTCATCCAGGTCGGCAGGTCCGCGAGCGTGTGTGCACTGCGCACGTCCACGCTCACCGCTGCCCGGGTGTGCGCGGCCGCGTCGAGGAACTCGACCAGTCCCGGCAGCAGATGCGCCGGCAGGTTGTCGACGCAATAGTAGCCGCTGTCCTCGAGCACCTTGAGGGCGACGCTCTTTCCCGAGCCCGACATGCCGGTGATCAGGATCAGCTGCATCGCCGCTGGTGCATACTGGCAGAACCGTGCTGCACCCTGTGCGCGAGTGTCATGGCTCGCGCCCGAAGTGCCGCTCCTGGCGGCGGATGAATTCCTGCGTGCTGTCGATGCCGCGGAGCTGCAGGACGTAGTTGCGCACCGCGGCCTCCACCAGCACCGCGAGATTGCGCCCCGCCGCCACGGGCAGCACGACCTTGCGCACGCGCACGTCGAGGATCTCTTCGCTGCTCGCTTCGAGCGGCAGGCGCTCCAAACCAGGCACCACGCCGCCCACCGGCTTTTCGAGCTGCACGATGAGCTTGAGGTTCTTGCGCACGCGCACGGCGGTCTCGCCGAAGATGGTGCGGATGTTGAGCATGCCCAGACCGCGCACCTCGAGAAAATCCTTGAGCAGCTCGGGGCTTCGCCCCTCCAGCGTCTCTGGCGCGATGTGATACAGCTCCACCACGTCGTCGGCCACCAGCCCGCCGCCGCGCGTGATGAGCTCCAGAGCGAGCTCGCTCTTGCCCACCCCACTTTCGCCGGTGAGCAGCACACCCATGCCCAGCACGTCGAGCAGAACGCCGTGCCGGGTGATGAACTCGGCCAGGGCGCGGCCGAGGTAGGTGCGCGCAACCCAGATGATCTGCAGGCTCGGCAGCGGGGAGCCGATTACCGGGACCTTGTGCGCGTCGGCGAAGCGGCGCACGGCGGGCGGCGGCTGCTCGCCGTCGCTCACCACCACACATGCTATCCCCGCATCCTGCAGGCGGGCGAGCTGCTGCTCCTGCGCTGCTGGATCCATCGCCTGAAAATAACTGGCCTCGGTGCGGCTGAAGATCTGGATCCAGTTGGGGTGATAGAAGTTGAGATGGCCGATCAACCCCTGCGTCGATTGGTTGATCCGGCGGCTGTCGAGGAGAGCGCCGGCATGAGACTCGCCGCCTAGCCAGGACAGCTTGAGGGCGTCGCGGTTGTCGTGAAACAGCTGGCCTACGGTGACCTGGGGCATGAGCTGACAGGCGCTCCAGCCGCATCGTCGCCGGCGCGGCCGGCGCGGTCAAGTCCTCGATGCTTGCCAGCCCGCGATCAAGCGCTGGGCGGAAGCAGCCTCAGGCGCAGCGGCGAGCTGACGGCGCAGCTCCCGGTCGCTGAACATCTGCGCCAGCTCGGAGAGGATCTGGAGGTGCGCATCGGTGGCACGCTCCGGGACCAAGAGGACGAACGCCATGCTGACCGGTCGATCATCCGGTGCGTCGAAGGGGATCGGCACCCGCACGCGAAGGAACGCGCCTACCGCGTTGCGCAGACCTTTGACTCGGCCGTGGGGAATCGCGATACCCTGTCCCAACCCGGTGGAGCCCAGGCGCTCGCGGGCCAGGAGGCTGTCGACTACTTGGGCGCGGCTCAGGCCTGAGACGGCCTCGAGCATGGCGGCTGCGCGCTCGAACAGCGCCTTCTTGTCGGGTGCATCGACATCAAGCGCCACTTGCGACGGCTCGAGCAGGGAGGAGATGAGACTCATCGCTCGCGCCGCAGCGGTATCGTCTAGTCCGCCGGCTTGCGGGACTTCGGGACGCCGCCGCGCCCTGCTCTCACTGCGAGGCGCGGCTGCGGGACGCGCCGTTGTGGCGGTGCTCGATCACCTTTTCTTTGTGCTTGATGATCTGGCGGTCGAGCTTGTCCACCAGACTGTCGATTGCCGCGTACATGTCGGCGTCGCAGCTCTCGCAGAAGATGTCGCCGCCCGGCACATTGACCTTCGCTTCGATCTTCTGCTCCAGCTTGCTGACGGACAAGATCACGTTGACGTCGATGACGTGGTCGAAGTGGCGTGTGATGCGCTCGAGCTTCGAGACCACGTACCTGCGGATGGCGGGGGTGATGTCCAACTGGTGTCCGGTCAGCTGCAGATTCATCGACGCCTCCTCGTGAATGGGATGTTATCTGTTTCCGATGAACTCCAGAACTTGTCGGTTCTAGATCGACTTTCTTAGATTGACCGGCAGGATCTGCAAAGATTCCCGGTACTTCGCGATCGTGCGCCGCGCCACGACGATGCCCTGCTTGCCCAGGATCTCGGAGATCTGGCTGTCGGACAATGGCTTGCGCGTGTCCTCCTCGGCCACGAGCTGCTTGATCAGCGCGCGGATGGCGGTTGCCGAGCAGGCGCCGCCGGTCTCCGTTGTCACATGGCTGCCGAAAAAGTACTTCAGCTCAAAGATGCCGCGCGGGGTCAGCATGAATTTTTGCGTGGTAACGCGCGACACCGTGGACTCGTGCAGGCCGAGGGTATCGGCAATCTCGCGCAGCACCAGCGGCCGCATGGCGACTTCGCCGTGCTCGAAGAAATGCCGCTGACGGTCGACGATCGCCTGCGACACGCGCAGGATGGTTTCGAAGCGCTGCTGCACGTTCTTGATCAGCCACTTCGCTTCCTGGAGCTGGCCCGCGAGCTGCTGCAGACTGGCGTCGCGGTTGCGATGCAGGATGTCGGCGTACATGCGGTTTACCCGCAGGCGCGGCATGGCGTCGGGGTTGAGTGAAACGCGCCACAAACCTTTTAGCTTGCGCACGATCACATCGGGGATGATGAAGCGCGCCTCGTTCTTCGAGAACCGCGCACCCGGCCGCGGGTTGAGGCTGGTGATCAAGCTCTGCGCGCCGCGCAGAGTGTCGTCATTGCAGCGGAGCAGTTTCTTCAGCTTTGCGAAATCACGCCCGGCCAGCAGATCGAGATGGTTGCGGACTGTGATCAGCGCGTCGTTGCGGTGCGGCGTGTCGGCGGGCAGCGCTTCGAGCTGGAGCGACAGGCACTCGGCCAGATTTCTCGCGCCGATTCCGGGCGGCTCGAGATGCTGCAGATGCTTGAGCGCTATCGTGAGCTCCGAAGGATCGACTTCCAGATCGGCCGGCAGCATCGCTGCTAGCTCCTCCAGATCCTGCGTCATGTAGCCGTCGTCGTCGAGGGTTTCGACCAAGAGCGCTACGATGCGCTTGTCGCGGTCCGGGCACTGCAGCAGGTTTACCTGCCACAACAGGTGCTCGCGCAAGGACGGCGAGTCGGCCGCGAGCTGCGGGTAGTCGCTGTCCTCACCGTCATCGTGCCCGCTGAAGCTGCCGCCCCCCTCGTCGCGCCACTCCGCGTCGGGCTCGGGCGCCTCGGATGGTGCTTCCTCTTTCTGCTCGGATGCAGTTGAGGTGGTTGTCGTGCTGCTGGTGAAATCGGTCGGCAGCGGAGTGACCGTGGCGACCGGCGCTGGTTCCTCTTCGGAGCCCTCGTCGCGCTCGAGCAGCGGGTTGTCCTGCAGGAAGCGCTCGATCTCCTGATTCAGCTCAAGCGTCGAGAGCTGCAACAGTCGAATCGACTGTTGCAGCTGCGGCGTCAGTGTGAGGTGCTGAGATAGCTTGAGCTGTAACGAGTGCTTCATGGTGGAGACGACGGGCCCCAGGGCGCTGACAGGATAGGCGAACGCCCCTGGATCCTGGCCCTTCCCTAGAGGCGGAAGTGCTCACCCAGGTAGACCTTCCTTACGCTTTCATTATAAACGATTTCCTCGGGCGCTCCGTAAGCGAGCACCGAGCCGTCGTTGATGATGTAAGCGCGGTCGCAGATCCCCAGAGTTTCGCGCACGTTGTGATCGGTGATCAGCACGCCGATATTGCGCTCCTTGAGAAAGCCAATAATCTTTTGGATGTCCAGCACGGCGATTGGATCGACCCCGGCAAACGGCTCGTCCAGCAGGATGAACCGGGGTTGACTTGCCAGCGCGCGCGCAATTTCGACACGACGCCGCTCGCCACCGGACAGGCTCACTGCCGGGCTGTTGCGCAGGTGGCCGATGTGCAGCTCGTTGAGCAGCGTGGTGAGCTTCTCCTCCATCGTTCCGTTGTCGAACCCTCTCAGCTCGAGGACCGCCTGGACGTTCTCCGCCACGGTGAGCTTGCGGAAGATAGACGCCTCCTGCGGCAGGTAGGCCAGGCCCATGCGCGCCCGGCGGTGAATCGGCATGTGGTTGAGGTTGTTTCCGTCGAGATAGATTCGGCCACCATCCGACGGTATCAGCCCCACCATCATGTAAAAGCAGGTGGTCTTGCCCGCACCGTTCGGCCCGAGCAGACCGATCACCTCGCCGCTTTTCACCTCGAGCGAGACGTCTTTAACGACTGTGCGGGACTTGAAGCGCTTCTCGAGCTCTTCCGCGCGCAGCTCGCTCATAGCCAGGTAAGTATCGGCAGCCCCCGCCTCGGGCTTGAGCAATGCCACTTCATTCATTGTGGGCGCTGCTCGGGAAGCGAGGTCGCGGGCTGGAGCGGCACAGGCGGCTTCTGACCTGGCACCGGCAGGGCCTTGTCGCTGCCAGATTTCTTGGGAGGCTGGATGGTGGCGCGTACGCGGCCTTTGGGGTTGAGGGGTGTGGTCACCGAAGGTCCGCCGACAACCTGGTAGAACCCGTTCGTGGCGTCGTAGGTGATGTAGTCGCCCTTGACCTCGTCGGCTCCTTTGTGGATTTCGGCGTTGGTGTATACGTGCATCTTGTCGGCTTTTCCATCATATTCGAGACGCTCGCCCTGGCCCTCGACGTATTCATCGGACTCGTCGCGCTTCTGCCGGAAATGAGCCGGTTTGCCGTAGGCATAAGCGTAGTTGAAGCCGCCGCCGTCCTGACGAACGACGACTTTGTCGGCTTTGAGCAAGAGCGTCCCCTGGCTCACGGTGACGTTGCCTTCGAACACGCTCTCCTTCTTGATGTCATCGACGGTGAGGCGATCGGCCTCGATGCTCACGGGCTTGTCGCGGTCGGCCTGTTCGGCGTAGAGGATGCCGGGCGGAATCGAGACCAGAGAGATGAGCCCCCAGGCCACTGCGCTGCGCGTCATCCGCGGCATGTCAGCGTTTGTGGCCCCACGGCAACGCCTTGGCGCCCTTCTTGGGTGTTTCCAATTCGCCCTTGACGTTGGATAACAACTTCAACTCGCGCGTCTTGTTATTGAATTCTAGGCCAACCGCCGTGACCGTGCTATTGCCGTGGGTGAGCGTAACTTCTCGGTCGGTCTGGACCAGGTCTTTGTCCGGAACGACGTGCAGGAAGCTGGTACGCAGCGCCATCTCCGGGTCCTCGCCGAAGGCTGCACGGTGCACCAGCACATCTCCGGAAAAGTCGACGGTTTCGCCATTGTTGGACACCTTGCTCGTCGTCGCGCGGATGCTCACGGGTGCCTTGTCGGGGTCGAAATGGGTAAGTTGCGGCTCCTCCAGCAGGGCGCTGTTGTCTCCGGGAAAGTGCACCATCTTGCGCGCGACCACCGAGTAGCGCTGCGACCCGTCCTCGTTCATGCGCAGGGCCTCGAAGTTTTCCGCTACGAAATCGGGCTCCGTCCCGAGCGGGTCGTCATGCGGCCCGGGCGCCTGCACCGTGCGGTCCAGCCACCAAGTCAGGGCCAACAGCGCGGCCAACAGAAGCGCAGGCACCCATGCGCGCCAGCGATTCTTCACTTGATGTACTCGTGCATGGCTGCCTCGAGCGTACCCTGGGCTGTCATCAACAAGTCGCAGACCTCCCTGACCGCGCCGCCGCCACCGGGTCGGTCGGTGACGTAATGGGCGCACCCGCGAACCTGGGCGCTTGCTTCCGGCACGCAAGCGGCCAAGCCGCAGCGGCGCAATACGGGCAGGTCGGGCAGATCGTCGCCGATGGCCGCGGCTGCGGTAGGCTTCAGCGCGAACCTCACCAACAGCTGCTCGAACACGGCGAGCTTGTCGCTTATGCCTTGGAACACGTAACGCAGACCGAGGTTCTCGGCTCGTAGCTCGACAGCGCGAGACGTGCGCCCGGTGACGATCACGACTTGGACGCCGCTCGCATGCAACAGTTTCAGCCCAAGGCCGTCGCGGATGTGAAAGGCCTTGAGCTCCTCGCCGCTTGCCCCGTAGTAGAGTCGCCCGTCGGTCAGCACGCCGTCCACGTCCAGCACCAGCAAGCGAATGCCCTGGGCCCGGGCGTAGAGCTCTGGGCTCAACGTCACAAGACCTTCGCTCGAAACAGATCGTGCATGTTGAGCGCTCCGACCAGCCGGAAGTCGGAATCCACCACCAGGATCTGGCTGATGCGCCAATCCTCCATCAGCTTCACGGCTTCCACCGCCAACTGCTCGGCGTGGATCGTGCGTGGCTGGGCCGTCATGACCTGGGCGACGGGCAGGGTTCGCACGTCGATCGGCTTCTCCAGCGTGCGACGCAGGTCGCCGTCGGTGAAGATGCCAGCCACCTTCCCGTCTGCTTCGACCACAGCCGTCATCCCCATTCCTTTGCGCGATATCTCCAGGATCGCCTGCGGCAGCAACGCAGCGCGCGGGACGATGGGAAGAGCGTCACCCGTGCGCATGACGTCCGAGACGTGCGTGAGCAGACGGCGGCCAAGCGCGCCGCCCGGATGTGAGCGGGCGAAATCCTCTGCGCCGAATCCTCTGGCCTCGAGCAGTGCAACGGCGAGCGCATCGCCCATGGCTAGTGCGGCCGTCGTGCTGGCGGTGGGAGCCAGCCCCAATGGGCAGGCCTCCTCCGCCACGCCCGCGTCCAGGTGCGCATCCGCCTCCCGAGCGAGTGTCGACTGAGGTGCTCCGGTGATTGCGACAAGGCGCGCGCCCTGACGCTTCACCAGCGGAATGATCGCGAGCAGCTCGGCGCTCTCGCCTGAGTTCGACAGTGCGATCATGACGTCCTGGGAGGTGATCATGCCCAGATCGCCGTGGCTCGCTTCCGCGGCATGGACGAAGAAGGCAGGCGTTCCGGTGCTGGCCAGAGTCGATGCGATCTTGCGCGCGACATGGCCGGACTTCCCCATGCCGCTGACGACGACGCGACCGGTGCACACCAGGATCAGTTCGACCGCACGGATAAAACCCGCATCCAGCCGATCGGCCAGGGCTCGCACCGCGCGTGCTTCGATCTCCAGGGTGCGGCGCGCGCTGCGCAGCGGAGAAGCCGCGGTTACCCGATCTGGGAGCGTGCTCATTTCGTAGGCGAAGTATACGCTCACGCGCCGGCGCCGGGCTCCGCTGGTGCGTATCTGTGCCTCCCACGCGGCAACATGCGACGCGCATGACGCAGGAGCGAAAATTCCCTGTGATACAGTTGGGCCGGGGCCGCCGATTGCATCAGCCGCGGCTCGTCATCCGTGCCCGTCATGCACAGCACACTTCAACTCGTCCTGATTCTGCTCGCTACCGCTGTACTGGTGGTGGTTGTGTTCCGCCACATGCGGTTACCGGCACTGATCGGTTACCTGCTGGTCGGAATGCTCATCGGGCCGCATGCACTCGGTTGGGCGGCAAGGAGCGACGAAGTACATGATCTTGCCGAGTTCGGCGTCGTGTTTCTGATGTTCAGCGTCGGACTCGAGTTCAGCCTGCCCAAGCTGGTCACAATGCGACGCGTGGTGTTCGCGTTCGGGGCTGCCCAGGTGCTCGCCACGACAGTCCTTGTGCTTCTGCTCTGTGTGGCCGTAGGCGTTGGCTGGAGGGGCGGTCTTGTGCTGGGAGGTGCGCTCGCCATGTCCTCCACTGCGATTCTGGCCAAGATGCTGGCCGAACGCCTGGAGCTCAATTCGCAGCACGGCCGCGCCATCATCGGCGTCCTCCTGTTTCAGGATCTCGCCGTGATTCCATTCCTGATCCTCATCCCGGCGCTCGCGCAGAGTGCCGGCGATCTTGCCCGGCTCATCTCGCTAGCCCTGGTCAAGGCGGCGATCGTGCTGGGCGTTGTGCTGTTTCTGGGGCAGCGCCTGATGCGTCCCTGGTTTCAGCTAGTGGCGCGCCAGAAATCCGCCGAACTGTTCATGCTGAACCTGCTGCTTTTCACGTTGGGTCTCGCGTGGGTGACCGAGCGCTCGGGGTTGTCGCTTGCGCTGGGCGCGTTTCTGGCCGGGATGCTGATTTCGGAGACGGAGTACCGCTACCAGGTCGAACAGGACATCCGCCCCTTCCAGGACGTACTGATGGGCCTTTTTTTTGTCACCATCGGTATGCAACTCGATCCGGCATTGGTCCTCACCCACCTGCCATGGGTGTTGGCCGTACTGGTGGCGCTGCTGGTGTTCAAGGCGACGCTTATCACGGGCCTCAGCCGCGTGTTCAGAGCGGATCCGGCCGCGGCACTTCGCACCGGCCTGGCGCTGTGCGCGGGCGGGGAATTCGGACTCGTGCTGCTCTCGAGGGCCACCGGATTGGAGGTGCTAGCACCGCAGACCGGTCAGGTGGTCCTGGCAGCGCTGATTCTGTCGATGCTGCTGGCCCCGTTCATCATCGAGCACAGCGAGCACATGGTGCGCCGCTTCAGCGGAGCGGACTGGATGTACCGGGCAATGGCCCTGCACACGATTGCCGCTCAGACTCTCGCGGCGGACAAACACGTGATCATCTGTGGCTACGGCCGCAGCGGACAGTACCTCGCACGCCTGATGGAACAAGAGGGTATTGCGGTCATCGCCCTCGATGTCGACCCGCAGCGGGTCCGGGAAGCCGCGGCGGCCGGGGAAAGTGTGGTGTTCGGCGATGCGGCCCGACGCGAGGTCCTGATTGCAGCCGGCTTGATGCGTGCCGCGTGTCTCGTCGTTTCTTACTCCGACACGGCTTCGGCGCTGCGGATCTTGCATCTGGTCAACCAGCTGCGCCCGGGGATGCCGGTGGTGGTGAGAACTGTGGACGAAAGCGACATAGATCAGCTCAAGCAAGCGGGGGCGGCCGAGGTCGTGCCCGAAATCCTGGAAGGGAGCCTCATGCTGGCCTCACACGCCCTAATGTTGGTCGGCGTGCCGTTCAACCGGGTGCTGCGCCGCATTCGTGAAACGCGCCAGCATCGCTACGAGCTGTTTCGCGGTTTCTTCCACGGTGTCAC
>Ga0335084_10003519_pt1 | contig 15283 bp, 8 predicted proteins | sample Lox_Sample_44_FD_206721 | JGI IMG/M metagenome (GOLD analysis project Ga0335084, IMG submission 206721) | Soil microbial communities from Loxahatchee National Wildlife Refuge, Florida, United States - Lox_Sample_4.4 | ecosystem: Environmental > Terrestrial > Soil > Wetlands | place: USA: Florida...
TACGTTCGTCTGCGACTCACTGCGCGGGCCTTCGGCCCTTGCCGCCTCGCTCAGGGCGGCCTTCGCTCGGCTGACCGACCTACGTTCGTCTGCGACTCACTGCGCGGGCCTTCGGCCCTTGCCGCCTCGCTCAGGGCGGCCTTCGCTCGGCGCGGCGCGCCCAGCGCTCGGCCCAGTCGGAGAGCGGCGCGAGGGCCTGGCCGAGTGACTCGCCGGCCGACGTGAGCGAGTAGCCGGCGCCGGGCTCGTGCGCGACCAGGCCCGAGTCGCGCAGCTCGGCGAGTCTCTGGTTCAGCACCGTGGGCGAGAGCTCGTCGCACGCCGCGCGCAGCGCGCGGAAGCTCTGCGCGCCGTGGCGCAGCTCCCAGAGGATGCGCAGCGCCCAGCGCCGGCCCAGCAGGTCGAGCGCGGCCATGATCGGGCGGCCCGTGCGCGAGCCGCGCACCGGGGCGCCGGGTCTCGGGGTCGGCATGACTCTCCTCGTGCTACGGATCCTCGTGCTACGTAGCTTGTGCTACGGATTCGATAGCGGTAAGCTACGGTAACAGTAGCACGGAGGTTCCCCATGGACGAAGCCCGGATTCCCCCCGCGCCGCGCCCGTACGCGCCCGAGCTCGAAGAGACGCTCGCCCGGCTCATGGGCCCGGGCGTCGAGCCGCTGCGGCTGTTCCGCACCCTGGCGCAGAACCCGCGCGTGCTGGCGCGCTTCCTGGCCGGCGGGCTGCTCGACAAGGGCAGTATCTCGCTGCGCGAGCGCGAGCTCGCCATCCTGCGCACCACGGCGCGCTGCGGCTCCGAGTACGAGTGGGGCGTGCACGTGTCGTTCTTCCACGCGCGCGCGGGTCTCTCGGCCGAGGAGGTGCGCGCGACCTGCGCCCTCGACGGCAGCCACCCCTGGAGCGGCCGCGACCAGGCGCTGCTCGACCTGTGCGACGCGCTGCACGAGCGCTGCGACGTCGACGACGCCACCTGGCGGCGGCTCGCGGCCGAGTTTGCCCCCGCGCAGATCGTGGAGCTGGTCGTGCTGGCCGGCTTCTATCACACGGTCTCGTACCTGACGAACGCGCTGCGCATCGAGCTCGAGCCCGGCGCCGCCCGCTTTCCCGCGTGATACGATCGCGCCGCGATGAGTGACACGCGGCGCGTCGAGGAGATCCTCGGCAAGCTCACGCTCGACCAGAAGGCGTCCCTGACCGCCGGGGCGGACATGTGGCACAGCGTGGCGATCCCGGGCGCCGGCGTCCCGGCGCTGGTGCTGTCCGACGGCCCGTCGGGCGCGCGCGGCAGCAACTTCTCCGAGGCGGGCGCGACCTCGGCCTCGTTCCCGTGCGGCGCGGCGCTCGGGGCCACCTGGAACCCCGAGCTGGTCGAGAAGGTGGGCGCGGCCATCGCCGAAGACGCCCGCACCAAGGGCGCCCACGTGCTGCTCGGCCCCACGGTCAACCTGCACCGCTCGCCGCTCGGCGGCCGCAACTTCGAGTGTTACTCCGAGGATCCGCACCTGTCGGCGCGTATCGCGGTGGCGTTCATCCGCGGCGTGCAGAGCCGGAACGTCGCGACCTGCGTGAAACACTTCGCCGCGAACGACCAGGAGTTCGAGCGCATGACCATCTCCTCGGAAGTGAGCGAGCGGGTGCTGCGCGAGCTGTATCTCGTGCCCTTCGAGGCCGCGGTGCGCGAGGCCGGCAGCTGGTCGATCATGTCGGCCTACAACCGGCTGAACGGCACGCACGCGTCCGAGCACCCGTGGCTGCTGGGCGCGCTGCTCAAGCGCGAGTGGGGCTTCGACGGCGCCGTGGTCTCGGACTGGTACGGCACGAGCAGCACCGCGCCCAGCGTGAACGCCGGCCTCGATCTCGAGATGCCCGGCCCCGCGCGCCACCTGGGCGCGAAGGTAGCCGTGGCGGTGCGCGCCGGAGAGATCCCCGAGTCCGCGCTCGACGACGCCGTGCGCCGGCTCCTGCGCCTGTGCGAGCGCACACACGCCTTCGACGACGCGGCCGCGGCCGAGCGCTCCGTCGACCGGCCCGAGCACCGCGCGCTGGCGCGCCGGGCCGCGGGCGAGGCGATCGTTCTGCTCCAGAACGAGGCCGCCACCCTGCCGCTCGACGCGAGCCGGCTGCGCAGCCTGGCGGTGATCGGCCCGAACGCCGCGGTGGCCGTGAGTCAGGGCGGAGGCAGCGCGCGCGTACGGCCCCACTACGCCGTGACTCCCTTGGAAGGCATTCGCAAGCGCGCAGGCGACGGGGTCAGCGTGCACTTCGAGCCCGGCTGCACCAGCCACAAGACGCTGCCCGCGCTGGGCGCGGAGTCACTCGCCGGCCCCCTGCGGGTCGAGTTCTGGAACGGGCACGGCTTCGATGGCGCGCCCGCGCTGCTGCGCGATGCGCCCGAGGGCTCGTTCACCTGGTTCGGCCGCTTCGCGCCCGAGATCGACTCGCGCGCCTTCGCGGCGCGGGTCACGGGCGCGCTCGCGCCCGGGGTCACCGGTGACTACGAGTTCGCGCTGGTCTCCGCCGGCAAGAGCCGCCTGTTCGTCGACGGAAAGCTCCTGATCGACAACTGGACCGAACAGGCGCCCGGCGACGCGTTCTTCAACCTGGGCTCGGCCGAGAAGCGCGCGTCGTGCCGGCTCGAGCCGGGCCGGCGCCACGACGTGGCGGTCGAGTTCGCCAACGTCGACCGGCCGGGCATCGGCGGGCTCAAGATCGGCTGTCTCGCCGCGCCGCCCGCAGACCTGCTCGAGCGCGCGGTCTCGCGCGCCGCGGCCTGCGACGCCGCGGTGGTCGTGCTCGGGCTGAACGACGAGTGGGAGAGCGAAGGCCACGACCGCGTGACTCTGGCCCTGCCGGGCCGCCAGGCCGAGCTGGCGGCGCGCGTGGCGGCGGCCAACCCGCGCACCGTGGTCGTGATCAACACGGGCGCGCCCGTCGACCTGTCGTTGCTCGAGCACGTGCCCGCGGCGCTCCAGCTCTGGTATCCGGGCCAGGAGTCCGGCAACGCGCTGGCCGACGTGCTGTTCGGCGACCGCAACCCGTCGGGCCGCCTGCCGCACAGCGTGCCCAAGCGGCTCGAAGACACGCCCGCCTATCTCGACTGGCCCGGTGAGCACGGCCGCTCCGTCTACGGCGAGGGCCTGTTCGTGGGCTACCGCTGGTACGATGCGCGGCGCATCGAGCCGCGCCTGCCGTTCGGTCATGGGCTCTCCTACACGCGCTTCGAGTACGGTCCCCTGCGCCCGGCGCGCGAGCGGCTGCGCGGCGACGAGTCACTCGAGCTGTCGCTCGACGTGACCAACGCCGGTCCGCTGGCCGGCCAGGAGGTCGTGCAGCTCTACGTGCGCGACGTGGCGTCGAAGGTCGCTCGGCCCGAGCAGGAGCTGAAGGCGTTCGCGAAGCTCACGCTCGCGCCGGGTGAGACGCGCACGGTCTCGTTCACGCTGGGGCCGCGGGCCTTCGCGTACTGGGACACCGGGGCGGCGAATTGGGTCGCGGAGCCAGGCGAGTTCGAGCTCTGTGCGGGCGCGTCCTCACGCGATCTACGCGCGCGCGCCTCGGTCGTGCTCGAGCCTGCCTGACTCCGCGACTCCCTCCCTCTTTCGCTACAGATTGCAGCCCGACGTGAGCGCCGGCCCCAGGCTGGCGAGCGCGCGCCGCAGCACCGTGACGTCCACGATGTCGCAGCTGGCCGCGCCCGAGCCGTTGGGCCCTGCCACGTTGCACTTGCCCGGCGCCAGCGGCGTCGAGATCGAGGCCAAAAGCTCGCGCGCGGCCCGCACGTCCGCGCTGGCCGCGATGCCGTCCGCAGTCACGTCGCCGCACTGATTCGCGTCGCGGATCCCGTCCGGCTGCGACGAGTCGCCCACGCCGCCGCGGTCGATGCCCATGCGCGGGCCCGAGCCCGGCGGCGTGCAGGTGAAGGTGAGCTCGGTCGGCACCGAGCCGACCAGGTTCTTGAGCTGGGTGCTGGTCAGCGTGGGGTCGGTCGAGGAGTCGGGCGTGTAGGTGTTGGCAGCCGACATCCACCAGCCGCGAGTCACTCCGTTGATCGTGGCCTTCACGACCAGATCGCACTCCTTGTTCGGCGTGCGGTCGACGTCGGGGTAGTCGGTGACCGCGCGCGTCTCGAGCAGGGAGACCCGGTTGAACACGTTGGGATCGCTGATGTTGGCCGAGGTGAACGTGACTTGCTGGCCGACGATGGGCGCCAGGTCGCTCGGGAAGGCCATCACGAAGTTCGCCACGTTCTGGCGCATCGCGGCGCCCTTGTTCTTGTAGTTGCTGTTCGGGTCGTTGGTGGTGTCGGCCGGGAACGAGAACACGCTGCCGTTCAGGAAGCTCACCACGTTGTCGACCGAGCCGTCGTTCAGGTAGCCGAAGCCGCGGATCTGAATGTCGTTGGGGTCGCCGTGCAGCGGGATCCCGGGCTTGTTGGGGTCGGTGATGAGGTTGACTCCGTCCATGCCGTACATGCCGACCTTCTGATAGGCGTTGCGCAGGTGCGGCACCTTGAAGTGCTGACTCAGTCCTTCGAAGGTCGAGAGACCGCCCGTGCCGAAGAAGCCCTGCGACGGGTCGAGCGTGTGACAGCCGTTGCAGTTCTTCAGCGTGTCCGACGGCGCGCCCGCGTAGAAGCCGGCGCCGGCCGCGGCCGACGCGCTCACCGAGAGGTCGAAGCCGCGGATCGGGTTCGGCGGGAGCTGCACCTTCAGGATGAAATTCGTGTACGCGAGCATGTCCGAGGCGCTGAGCTGACTCGCGCGCCCGAGCAGACTCACGAACGCGGGATTGAATTTCTGGAAGGCCTGCGTCTCGTCGAGCGCGTTCGCGGGATCGCCGTCCCAGTTCGGCTGGCGGTCGCTGCTGACCCCGCCCGATCGGTCGCCGCGCCAGTGCATCGGCCCGCTGTGCTCCATGCCGCGCAGGGTCTGCGTGGTCATGGGGCCTTTCAGCGGGTGGAAGTCCACGTTGCCGCCCAGGTTCGCGATCGCCACGGGCAGCGGCGGGGCCAGGCCCGAGCGCACGAACGGGTTGTTGTTGGTGAGCACGCCGTTGGGATCGGGCAGGCCCAGATCCCAGGCCAGTGAGTCGAAGTCGGAGAACACGTGGCACACCGCGCACGAGGCCTCGCCGTTGGCCGAGGTCAGGTGCGTGTCGTACAGGAAGCGCCGGCCGTTCACGATCGTGGCGCTCTCGGGGTTGTGCACCGTGACGTGACCGATCTCGGTCTTCGCCGTCGGGTCCACGATCGAGATGCCGTCGTCGAAGCGCGTGTACACGTAGAGGCGGTTGCGGCCCTCGTCGAGCACCAGCCCGCCCGGACCGCCCGCGCTGAGCGGAATGTGATTCGCGGCGTTGGGCGTGAACGCGCCGGGATCCGAGGGCGGCAGCGCGAGCGCCACGGTGTCGATCACGCCGACCTCCTGGGAGCCGAACGCGGCCAGATACAGCGTGGCGCCGTTCTGAGTCACGGCCATGTCGGTCGGGATCCCGAGGCTCTTCTGATTCATGCTGGCCGGCACGGACACCGGGGCGAGCGTGTAGTCGATGTGCTTGTTCAGGTGGCGGGTTGCCACGGTCGAGGTGCCGGAGAGGATCGAGATGCGCGCCTTGTGCAGCTCGCCGCGCAGGTTCGGCTCGGGCGGGGTGGTGTTCGGGTCCGCGCCACCCTCGAAGCGGTCGAAGTTGTTCGCGTCGGTGTTCGAGACGTACACGACGCCCGAGATCGGATTGACCGCCATGTTGTAGAGGATCGTGCCCACGTGATCGAAGACGCCCGTCTGCACCGGCGGCGTCGCGTTTGCGTCGAGCACGAACACGTCGTGGTCGGGCAGCGTGAACTTCACCAGATTGGTGTGAGTCGCGCCGTTGACGTCGACCCAGGTGGTGTCCGACTGGTACTTCAGCATCACGCCGACCTGGGGCGCAGGCAGCGTGCCGCCGGCCGGGTTCACGTAGTCCGGGGTCGGTGCCGGGGTCGGAATGGCGCCCTGCAGGGCGACCGTGGTCTGGTCGCCCGAGTGGAACACCGCGGCGTAGACCGTGCCGCCGTCGGGAGTCACCGCCAGCGCGCGCGGTGTGTCGCCGAACAGGTTCAAGAGCGCGATCGGGGTACCGCCCAGGTTGGCGCCGAGGCTGTTCGCGTCGAACACCCACACGTCGCTGCGGCCCACGCCGCCCTCGAGCAGCTGCGGGTCGCCCGGGCGGTTCTGGCCGCGGTGCGCGGCGGTGATGAAGGCGCGGTCGTGCGCCGTGCCACCGAACACGATGTCGCGCGGCTCGTCACCGACCAAAAGCGTGCGAGTCACCTTCAGGTTCGGAACGTCGACGATCGAGATGCTGTCCGAGAGGTGATTCACCACCCAGACTTCCGTGTTCGAGCGCGCGGCCACCGCGACGGGCTCGAGACCCACGGGCACGGATCCGATCAGCCGGAGACCGCTCGCGCCGACTTGGAAGACCTCGAGCCGGCCGTCCGGGATGTTGCAGGCGAAGAGCTTGGTCTTGTCGGGCGACAGCGCGAGGGGCCGCACGGGGCCGCTCTCGAACAGCGTGTAGTTGTCCTGGGCCGATGCGAGGCCCGGCAAGCCACACAGCAGGGTCCACAGCAGGACAGAGCTACACCAGCGCCAGCGTCCCATGATCCCCTCCAACGCGCCTCTGCCGCGGCAGCGGTCGATGCAAACCGCGGCATGATACGACGATCCACTGACCGGAGGGGAGGGAAAAGCCGAGTCCGCGCGGCCGGATCAGTTCGCGCAGCCGTTCGTCGTAGCGGGCGAAAGGCCAGCGAGAGCGCGCTTCAGGACGGCCACGTCGAGGATGTCGCAGCTCGCCGGGTCGCTGCCCGGGTCGCCCGCAACGTTGCACTTGCCGGGCGCGGTGGGGCTCGAGATTCCGGCCAGGAGGGCGCGCGTCTGGGCCAGGTCGCCCGAGGTCGCCACGCCATCTGCGTCGGTGTCTCCGCACTGCTGCTGGTCGAGGATGCCGTCGGGCGGTGAGTCGTCGCCGACCCCGCCACGGTCGATGCCCAGGCGCGCGCCGGAGCCGGGCGGCGCGCACGTGTAGGTCAGGTCCTGCCCGGGGGTGGCTGCGAGCGCGCGCAGGTCGGCGTCGGCGATCGGGCCCTCGCTGCTGGAGTCCGAGGTGAAGACGCCCGGCGAGCTCATCCACCAGCCGCGCGCCACACCCGCGATCCGGCCCTTCACCACCAGGTCGCACTCGTTGTTCGGGGTGCGGTCCGCGTTCGGGTAGGCCGTGCTGGCGCGCTGCACCAGCAGGTCGAGGCGCGCGATCAGGTCGGGATCCGTGCCGTTGTCGCTGCGCAGAGTGACCTGCTGGCCGACGATCGGCGCGAGGTCGGACGGGAACGCGAACAGGAAGCTGGCGAGGTTCGCGCGCGTGGTGTCTCCCGCGGGGCCGCCGAGCGGGCTGAAGAACGTGCCCTGCAGGAAGCTCACGATCGTGTCCGAGGAGCCGTCGTTCAGGAAGCCGAAGCCACGCACCTGGTCGCTCGTGGGCGAGCCGTGGCCCGGGAACGAGCCGATCGGGTTGCGCCCGAACATACCGACCTTCTGATACTCGTTGCGCAGGTGCGGCACCTTGAAGTGCTGTGACTCGGCGGAGAAGCTGGTGAGTCCGCTCGTGCCGAAGTGACCGTGCGCGGGGTCGAGCACGTGACAGCCCACGCAGTTCTTGCTGGCGCCGTCGCTGGCCGCGCCCAGGAAGGTGGCCAGGCCCGCGGACTGCGCCGCGGTGAACGAGCCGTCGAAGTTGCGGATCGGGTTCGGCGGCAGCTGGAGCTGCAGCGCGAAGCTCGCGAACGCCTGCATGTCGCCGGCCGACAGCTGGCCGTCGCGGCCCAGCAGGCTCACGAACGCGCCGTTGAACTTGAGGAACGCCTGGTTCGGGTCGTTGGCGTTGGGATCGGCGTCCCAGTTCGGCGTGCGGCTGCTGAAGCCGCCGCCCGAGCGGTCGCCGCGCCAGTGCATCGGCCCGTTGTGCACCATGCCGCGCAGGGTCTGCGTGGTCATCGGCCCCTTGAGCGGGTGGAAATCGACGTTGGTGACTCCGCTGCCGTCGACCACGGCCGGGCCGGTCGTGCCCACGATCTTCACGAACGGGTTGTCGTTCAGGGCCACCGCGCCATCGGGCGACGGAGCGCCCAGGTCCCAGGCCAGCGAGTCGAAGTCGGCGAACACGTGACACGAGCCGCACGAGGCCTCGCCGTTCGAGGACGAGAGGTGCGTGTCGTACAGGAAGCGCCGGCCGGTCGTGACCGACGCGGGCTCCGGGTTGTGCACGCGCACGTGGCCGACCTCGCTCTTCGAGTCGGTCGAGACCAGGGAGATTCCGTCGTCGAAGCGCGTGTACACGTAGAGCCGGCTGCGCGGCTCGTCGAGCACGACGCCGCCCGGCCCGCCCGCCGAGAGCGCGATGTGACTCGCGGCGCTGGGCTGGAACGCGTTGGGATCGTTCGGGTCGAGCTCGAGCGCCGCGGTGTCGATCACGCCCAGCTCCTGGGAGCCGAACGCGGCCACGTAGAGCGTGGCGCCGTCGGAGGTCACTGCCATGTCGGTCGGGATCCCGAGGCTCTTCTGATTCATGCTGGCCGGCACGGACACCGGGGCGAGCGTGTAGTCGATGTGCTTGTTCAGGTGGCGGGTTGCCACGGTCGAGGTGCCGGAGAGGATCGAGATGCGCGCCTTGTGCAGCTCACCGCGCAGGTTCGGCTCGGGCGCAGCGACGTTCGGGTCCGCGCCGCCCTCGAAGCGGTCCATGTTGTTGGCGTCGGTGTTGGTCACGTAGACGGAGCCGGACATGGGATTCACCGCCATGTTGAACAGGATCGTGCCCACGTGGTCGTAGACCGAGGTCTGCGCCGGCGGCGTCGCGTTCGCGTCGAGCGCGAACACGTCGTGGTCGGGCAGCGAGAACGGGACCAGGTTGTCCCAGTTCACGCCGGTGGCGTCCTGCCAGGTCACGGGACCCACCTGGCGCATCATCAGCCCGACCGCCGGCGTGGGCAGGCTGTTCGGGTCCGAGACGCCGGTGGGCAGGCTCTGGAAGGGGCCGATCTGCGGAATGGTGCCGACGGGCAGCGTGGTGGTCTGGTCGCCGGAGTGGAACACCGCGGCGTAGACGGTCGCGCCGTTGGGAGTCACTGCCAGCGCGCGCGGAGTGTCTCCGAACAGGCTCAAGATCGCGAGCGGCGTGCCACCCAGCGCCGCGCCCAGGTTGTTCGCGTCGAACACCCACACGTCGCTGCGGCCCACGCCGCCGTCGAGCAGCTGCGGGTCACCCGGCCGGTTCTGCCCGCGGTGCGCGGCGGTGACGAACGCCCGGTCGTGCGCCGCGCCCGCGAACACGAGGTCGCGCGGCTCGTCGCCCACCAGCAGGGTGCGAGTCACTCGCTGGGTCGCGACGTCGACGATCGAGATGCTGTCGGAGAGGTGATTGACGACCCACACCTCGCCGTTCGTGCGGGCCGCGACCGCGACCGGCTCGAGCCCGACCGGAACCGACCCCGAGTGCAGAAGCCCCGCTGCGCTCAGCGAGAAGATCTCGAGCCGCCCGTCGGGGATGTTGCAGGCGAAGAGCGTCGTGCCGTCGGGCGAGAGCGCGAGCGGGCGCACGGGTCCGCTCTCGAACAGCGTGTAGCTGCCCTGTGCCGCGGCGTTCGCTGCGTACAGCCAGCACAACAGCGCAAGTGCAAGCACCCGACCCAAACCCCGAACCCTCCGAAACTTCTCGCGAACCCCACGCCGGCAACCGCGCCTCTCTCGGGAGCTGCGGTGTCCGCCCATCATACGACGTAGGCCGTCCAGCAGTTGCAGAATCCCGTGTGCCAGAATGGAACCGAGGGGAGCGACGACGTGAAGAACAACATCGGCTTGTTTCTGGCGAAGCGCGCCTTGCTGAATCCGAGCCTCGAGGCCTTCATCGATACTCACTCCGGGCGCCGCTTTTCCTTCGCCGACCTGAATGCCCGCGCCAACCGCACCGCAAGCTTCCTTGCGGGTGAGCTGGGCGTGCGGCCCGGCGAACGGGTGGCCCTGCTCTTGATGAACGGCCCCGAATTCATGGAGAGCTTCTTCGCGATCGCGAAGCTCGGAGCGATCTGCGTCCCCCTCAACTGGCGCCTCGTCGCAGACGAGCTCCAGTTCATCCTCAAAGACGCCGGCGCACGGACCCTGATCTACGGTGGTGAGTTCGCGCAGGTCGTGGCGGAGCTCGAGAAGCGGCGCTCCACCGACGTGCGGCACTGGGTGCACGTGGGCAGTGACTCGACCCGCGCGCCCGGCGCGCTGGACTACGACGCGCTGCAGCGCGCCGGCTCGGCCGAGGAGCCGCCGATGGGCGCGCAGGACGACGACGTGCTCTACATCATGTACACCTCGGGCACGACCGGGCTGCCCAAGGGCGCGGTGCACACTCACTCGACCGCCATGTGGGGCGTGCTCACGATCGCGGCCACGGCCGAGATGCGCTTCAAGGATCGCTATCTCGTGTCGCTGCCGCTCTTCCACGTCGGCGCGCTGACCCCGATCACCGGCAACGTGTACCGCGGCGTGACCAGCATCGTGATGCGGGCCTTCGACCCGACGAAAGTCTGGGAGCTGATCCAGTCCGAACGGGTCACGGTGGCGCTCAAGGTCCCGGCGATGCTGAACTTCATGCTGCAGACCTACGACCCGAAGAAGTACGACCTGTCGAGCCTGCGCTGGATCATGAGCGGCGCCGCGCCCGTGCCGGTCACTCTGATCGAGGCGTACGCCAAGCTCGGGATCGAGATCCACCAAGTCTACGGACTCACCGAGAGCTGCGGCCCCGCATGTCTGATCGGCCCGGACGATGCCCTGGCCAAGGCCGGCTCGACCGGCAAGGCCTTCTTCCACACCGACGTGCGCGTGGTCGACGACTCACTGCGCGACGTGGCGCCCGGCCAGCAGGGCGAGGTGATCATCCGCGGCGCGCACGTGATGAAGGAGTACTGGAACCGCCCCGACGCCACGGCCGAGACGATCAAGAACGGCTGGCTCCACTCGGGCGACGTCGCCACGGTCGACAAGGAAGGCTTCGTCTACATCCAGGACCGGCTCAAGGACATGGTGATCTCGGGCGGCGAGAACGTGTACCCCGCCGAGGTCGAGAACGCGATCCTGTCGCACCCCAAGGTCGGCGAGGTCGCGGTGATCGGGCAGCCGAGCGCGAAGTGGGGCGAGTCGTGCTTCGCCGTGGTCGTGAAGAAGGACCCTTCTCTCACCGGCCAGGAGATCCTCGATTGGTGCAACGGCAAGCTCGCCCGCTACAAGCAGCCGAAAGCCGTGGGCTTCATCGACGTAATTCCTCGAAATCCCTCGGGAAAGGTGCTGAAGCGCCTGCTCCGCGAGCAATTTCCCGGACCCGCGCCGGAATAGCCCGACGGCTCACGCGCTGAGCCCCTCATGAGATCGGCCTCACCCGGGTCGGACCGCCCTTGTGTTGGCGCAGGACTTGCCGATCGTGCGGCCGTGGCAATCCCGGGACGGCGGACCAGCTTCGCCAACTACCTGCTCCTCTCCTACACCGGCATGGCCGTGCACGCGGCCGTGTTCGCGCGCGGCCACGTGGGCGACGCCCTGTCCCTGGGCTTCGCGCTGGCGGTGTCTGCGACCTACGCGGCCCTCTATCTGCTGCCGCTGGTGCTGGTGTGCGGGCTCGGCGCGCTGGTCCCCCCGCGGGCCCGGCTGCTGCGGGGCGCGGCGGTGGCGCTGGCCGTGGTGGTCGGGGGGCTCTTGCACGCGCTGGTGATGGGTGACCGCGTGCTGTTCCAGCTCTACGGCTTCCACCTGAACGGCTTCGTCTGGAACCTGGTCACGACCCGCGGCGGCATCGAGTCACTCGACGGCGGTCCGGAGACGTTCCTCTCGCTGGCCGCGCTCGGCGTGGGCTTCATCGCGCTGCAGGCCGGGCTGTGGTGGCTCGCTTCGCGCGAGCGCACGGGCGCGCGGCTCGCGCCCCTGCGCGGCTGGCGCGCGTGCGCCGCGGCGGCGGGCATGTTCCTCGCGGCCACGGTGGCGGAGCGCGCGACCTACGCGTACTCGTACGCGGTCCACGAGAACGCCGTGCTCGACGTGGCCAACGCCTTCCCGCTCTACCTGCCCACGCGCGCGCGCACGCTGACCCGGGCCATGGGCATCGAGTCGCCGACCGAGGCGGTGTCACTGGAGGCCTCGCGCGCGGTGCTGGACTACCCGCTGCACCCGATCGCGCGCGTGCCGCACCGGCCCTACAACATCGTGTGGCTCGTGGCCGAGTCACTCCGCGCCGACGCGCTCGACCCCGAAGTCATGCCCGCGACCAGCGCCTTCGCGGCGCGCTCGCTGGACTTCCGCCAGCACTACAGCGGCGGCAACAACACGCGCATGGGCATGTTCTCGATGTTCTACGGGCTGTACGGCGGCTACTGGTTCGCGTTCCAGGAGCAGGAGCGCAGCCCGGTGCTGATGGACACGCTGCAGCACGACGGGTACCAGATCGAGGCCCGCACCAGCGCGAAGTTCACCTATCCCGAGTTCGACGAGACCATCTTCGCGCGCGTGCCGCGCGAGAAGCTGCACGAGGGCGACGGCCGCCCCGGCTGGATGAACGACCGCGACAACGTAGCCGGTCTGATCGACTTCATGGCTCACCGCGAGGCGCAGAAGCCGTTCTTCGCCTTCATGTTCTTCGAGTCGCCGCACGCGCGCTACGAGTTTCCGCCCGAGTCGGTGATCCGCACGCCGTATCTCGACCGCATGAACTACGCCACCATGGACGTTCACCGCGACATGGGTCTGATCAAGAACCGCTACCTGAACGCGGTGCACCATCTGGACTCGCAGCTCGCGCGCGTCTTCGAGTATCTCGAGGCGAACCAGCTGCTCGACTCCACGATCGTGATCGTGACCGGCGACCACGGTGAGGAGTTCATGGAGAAGGGCCGCTGGGGCCACGCCTCCGGCTTCACCGAGGAGCAGACGCGCGTGCCGCTGCTGCTCTGGGTGCCGGGCGAGGCGCCGCGCCGGATCGAGCGCATGACGAGTCACCTCGACCTGCCGGCCACCGTGCTGGCGCTCCTGGGCGTGACGAACCCGCCCTCGGACTACTCGTTCGGCTTCGACCTGCTGCACGGGCCCGAGCGCCACTCCACGGTGGTGAGCGGCTGGGACGAGCTGGCCTACGTCGACGCCGAGCACAAGATGGTCCTGCCGCTGGGACGCTTCGACTTGCGCCGCAAGCGCCGCGTGACCGCGCGCGACGATTCAGCGCTGTCACCCGCCGCCGAGGAGCTGGCGACCTCGGACCGCACGCGCGTGCTCGGGCTGATGCGTGAGCTGGCGCGCTTTGGCGGACCTCGCGGCTGACCTGATAGAATCGCGCGCACCATGGCCGCCGAAGTGCGCGACGCAGAGCTCCTGGCCGTCACGGCGGACTCACTCTCGCTCACCTTCAGCGTGAACGACGGCACGCGCGCCGTGGCCGAGCCCGCGCGCGTGGTGGTGGACGGCGAGGTGCGCAACGTCTCGGCCGAGCCGGGCACGCGCCACGTGCGCGTCGACCGGCTGGCGCCGGACACCGAGCACACGATCGAGATCCAGGTCGCCGGCGGCGCGCCCCTGACTCCCACGAAGTACTTCTCCGGACGCGCGCGCACGCTGCCGGCGCCGCGCGGCAAGCGCGTGGCGCGCTTCGCCACCTTGAACGACCTGCACTTCGGCGAGCCGCGCTTCGGCGGCACGCTCCTGGCCAACGGCGACTACGGCGAGCCCGCGGCGGGCTATCCGGCGGTGCGCGAGACCGACGGCGACGTGCCCTACTGGCAAGTCATGAACGAGGATGCGGTCGCCGACATCAACTCACTCGGCGCCGACGCGGTGGTGATCAAGGGCGACATCGCGGACATGGGGCGCGCGCACCAGTTCGAGTTCGCGCGGCGCACGTTCTCGCGCTTCGCGCCGCCCTGGCACGCCTTCCTCGGCAATCACGATCACTACGCGCGGACGCAGTTCGGCGAAGAGGTCGACGGCTACGCGCTGCTCGGCCAGCCGCCGGCGCCGCGCGCGCTCGAGCTCGGCGGCTGGCGGCTGCTCCTGCTCGACACGGTCGAGCCGGGCGACCACCACGGAGTGTTTCCCGACGCGCGGCTGGCCTGGCTCGCCGACCAGCTCGCCGAGACACGCGAGCACGCGCAGCCGACCCTGCTCCTGACTCACCACCAGCCGGTGCCGCCCGAGCACGCCCACAGCTACCCGAACACGATCGGCATCCTGCCCGAGCACTCGCTGCGCATCTTCGACCTGCTCGGCAAGAACCCGCAGGTGCAGGGCGTGTTGATCGGGCACACCCACCGCAACCGAGTGCGCCGCTACGCGGCGTCGGGCGCGATCCCGTTCATCGAAGTGCACTGCGTCAAGGATTATCCGGGCGGATTCGCCGTCTATGACTTGTATGACGACGGCACGTTCCGCCAGGAGGTGCGGCGCACCTCGAGCGCGCGCGCGCTCGCACATTCCACCCGCTGCCGCGATTTCTTCAACGGCGGCTACCGCGACTTCGCGCTCGGCACGCTGCCCGAGCGCGCCTTCGTCGCGGGAGGTCAGCGCGCGCGCTGATGATCGGCGCCCGGCTGGTCGCGGCCGTGGCTTCCTGACTGAGCGGCCGCGGCCTCGTGCGCTCGATGACGCTCACTCGCTCGACAGGTCGCCGATCAGTGACTCGCGCGATTCGCCGGTGAGCGCGGTCGACTCGCGGTAGTTCGGGTGGTCGACGCGCAGCGCGACCTCGACCTTCCGGTCGCAGAACCTGCACGCCAGCGTCGGCCCGAGCGGAAAGCGCACGTACTGCACGGCCGAGATGCGGTCGCTCTCGAACTGCTTGCGGTCGAAGCTGGCGCGCACGCGCTCGCCGCCGACCTCGAGAGAGACGTGCTCGTCGATGCCGATCAGGCGGTCGAGCTCGGCGCGGATCTGCTTCATCTCCGGGATCTCGATCATGAGCGTGGCCGAGAGCTCGTTCGCGCCGGGCACGAGCTCGTTGTAGACCGCCAGCTCGTCCTCGATCTTCTCCTCTTTCACCGTGCGCTCCGCGCGCAACATCTCCTGGATCTGGAACAGCACGGTGTCGCGGTTCTCGAAGATGAAGGTGAGCCGGTCGCCGACCGAAATCCGGCGCGGGCGCTTGCGCGCGATCGTGCGCGCCAGAAACTCGGGCCGGATGCGCTCGTAGGCGGTGAGATCGAGCAGCTGGTCGCGTTGCACGCC
>Ga0335084_10003521_pt1 | contig 15282 bp, 13 predicted proteins | sample Lox_Sample_44_FD_206721 | JGI IMG/M metagenome (GOLD analysis project Ga0335084, IMG submission 206721) | Soil microbial communities from Loxahatchee National Wildlife Refuge, Florida, United States - Lox_Sample_4.4 | ecosystem: Environmental > Terrestrial > Soil > Wetlands | place: USA...
CGGTCCGCGGTCACCGATGTATGCAACGGCGATCGGCGCCGGGCTGGCGATCGCAGCGGTGGCGGGCGCGTTGTGGTTCTGGCGCCATACGGTCGACGAACGCTGGGCGACGCGCGACATGTTGCCTGCGATCCACAGGAGCATTGCCTCCGACGACTTCGGCCCGGCGTTCACGCTCGCGCAAGCGGTTGAAAAACGTCTGGGCGCAGACTACCTGCCGCCGGATGTGTGGGAGCAGATCGCAGCGGTCGTGTCGATCGACTCGGCGCCAGCGGGCGCCAAGGTGTCGTACCGCCAATACGCCGAACCCGACGAACCGTGGGTCGAACTGGGGCAAACGCCCGTGCACGCCGTGCGCCTGCCGCGAACGATGGTGATGCTGAAAGCAGAGAAGACGGGATATGCCATCGCCTATCGAGCCTCGGACAGTCCGGGAGACTATCTGCGACCCGCAGCGCTCGGTGGGAAGGCAGCGATCAGTCGATACCCGTCCGGTGATCCATCCACGCAGGCCATCGAACTCGTCGCCGCGAATACGCTGCCCGCCGAAATGGTGCACATATCCGCTTCGCAATCGGAGTCCGGCGGCGCGACCGTGGAGATTCCGGCGTTTCTGATCGATCGTTTCGAAACGACTAACCGCGACTATCAAGCCTTCGTCGATGCCGGCGGCTACGGCGACCCCGCGTACTGGCGGGATCTCGCTTTCGTGGCTGGAGACCGCACGCTCGATTGGCAATCGGCCGTCGCACGGTTCGTCGACGCCACCGGGTACGCCGGGCCGGCCGGTTGGGAACTCGGGAAGTATCCGGAAGGCGATGCCGATCTGCCGGTCACCGGCGTGAGCTGGTACGAGGCCGCGGCGTACGCCAGATACCGTGGCAAGTCGCTGCCGACGGTGCATCACTGGACGCAGGCGGCGTCCGGCGGGAACCAATCGTTCGCCGCCAGCCTCATCAGTCAAAGCAATTTCGGCGGGCGCCTTCGTGAAATCGGCAGCACGACCGCGATGGGTCCTTACGGCACATACGATTTGTTGGGCAATGCGCGCGAGTGGGCTGCGAACGCGGCAGGATCCGAGCGCATCGTCGTCGGTGGGGCGACATCGGACGCACCGTATTCGGCATTCGGAGCATTTCCCGCATCACCGTGGGACCGCTCCAGCATGACGGGGATCCGTTGCGCGATCTACCTCGAACCGGTTTCGGCCGCGTTACGCGCCGACGTTCCAGTCGGGGAAGAACTGCCGCCTGTACCGCCGGCGATGCCTGACGAAATGCTCGACGGTTTGATCAGCGCCGGGAGTTTCGCATCGTTCGACTCCAAGGGCGCGGTACTGGACGAGCGACAGCTGTCGGGCAGCCGAATGCGTCGGGTCAGTCTGAGTACGGGATTGGCAGACGAGCGGCTCGACGTCTACGTGCTCATCCCCGACGACGCGGCGCCGCCGTATGAGACGTTGATCTACATGAGCGGGAGCTACGCATTCGAACCCAAGGCAAAGCTCGACGATCAGATCAAATGGGAAATGGAAGCGGTGTTCAGTCCGATCCTGCGCACTGGCCGGGTGGTGATCTGGCCGACCTGGTACGGATCGTTCGACCGATACGATGGTCTGTCGGAACGATCGCCGAACGAACTGCCAGCGGCTTGGGGGGAACGTGTCGGACGTTGGCGGCGCGATACCGCGGCCGTGCTCGACTACTTGGCCTCGTCGGCGGAGTTCAGCGACAAGATCGGCTGGGTTGGGCTCAGCTTTGGCGCCATAGTTGGTGTGGGCATCGTCGGGAACTTCGTGCCGCCGTTCAAGTGCGCGATTCTGGTGAGCGGCGGCGACTTGATCGACCAGCCTTGGAAGGTGACCTACTACCGGCGCATGAACGTGCCCGTGCTGATGCTCAATGGGCGCTACGACAAAATCATTCCCATCGAACAATCCCAGCGGTTCTTTGAACTGTACGGTGCACGAGCCGAAGACAAACGTCAGGTGATCTATGAAGCAGAGCATTGGCCGCTGCCGCGCAACCAGGTCGCGCACGAGATGAGCACTTGGCTCGATCGATACCTGGGCCCGGTCGGGGCTCCGGTGCGAACCGCGCGACTGCCCGCCGACGGATAGTCGGCGAGCTGTCGTCGGTGGCCGAGCACCGCGCCAACTCGCCGTCGCCGGCGAAAGTCACTCTGACCACTTCATCGCGCCTGCGCGACGTAGTATTCGCGGCCCAGCTTGAGTTGCCGTCGGGATGCAGCGTGCGGCCAATTGGAACCGTTGGCTACGCCAATCGCGGCGCCCGTTCGCGTACGCGGGTCTTACTCAGAAGCGGCTTCGCACTTATCCGCCACTTGCAGTCGAAACTTCCCACGCGCGGTCAGTCCGAGCGCGGTGGCGCGGATCATCTTGGTGGCGTCGCGACGTCGCCTTTGAACGTTCCTCGTACGGCGGTCAACACACCGCGATCGTTTGCGTCGAACAACAGGTTCTGCCCCTTACCCGTCGTCGTGACGACGCCGGTCGCGCCAGCAAAGCTGCCAGTACCTCCGGTAACGCTGCTGTCGTAGCTGAACGTGAAAGAGTGATTGACGTAGTCGTAGCAGGCCGAACCCGCGATCAGTTTCAGGTACAGAAGATCGCCGGAGTCGAATCGCATCACGGCTGACGCCGCCGCGTAGTTCACCGTCACGGCTGTCGAACCGCAGAACGACATCCCATCCCACACCAGAAACTCGCTGGCCCCGGTGGTAGTCACAACGCCAAAGCTGCTCCTGCCTTCGAACGCGGCCGTGGCTGAGGTTGAGTTGTCGCCGTCGCCGTTGATGTCCGTCTGTGCTTGTATCGCTGCTCCCGAAAAGTCACCTGCGAGTCTCCTCGCTTCGGCCATTGGCGCGAAGATCAACGTGCAAACAAGCAATGCTCCGAGACGCTTTACGATCGCCATTCTCTTCCCCCTGATCCTCGCTGCTGACGTCGTGTCGGCGGCGATGGCTTGATAGTTGCGAACGACCATCCTGAGCGTCCGAAACCCAGTCTGCCGAAAGCCCGGGCGCCATTCCAGGTTCGAGTGCGATGCGAGTCCGGCATGAACCACCTGTTGGCAAACCGGGCGCGCCGAACCCGTCGCAGCAACACAGAGGGCGCCGCACGCCTGCACAGCCCCTGGTGCAGGCGCGAGGAAGCTCCGCGGCTCGCGGCCGCGCACGTCGGTGACGAGCACCGTGCTGCGATCACCGGAACTCCCGCGTCCCAGCGCATACAACTCATGCTCATGAGACGCTCCAACATTGTCACAAAGGGGCGACGAGCAAGCCGAGAATGGGAGGCTTGCGCAGTCGACAAGCGCGAGTCGATATCAACCGGCACTTGCGGAGTTCCTGCGGCACACACGCTATACTCGCCACCCTCAGATTGACGAGCCATCACGCATGCCGAAGGGCGGCCCGACCTCTCACATCTATTTCTCGCAGCGCCTGCGCCTGCACTACGTCGCGTGGGGCGATCGCGACGCGCCGCCGCTGCTGCTCGTGCACGGCGGCCGCGACCATTGCCGCAACTGGGACTGGGTCGCAGAGGATCTGCGCAACGACTATCACATCATCGCGCCGGATCTGCGCGGTCACGGCGATTCCGAATGGCTGAAGGGCGGCAGCTACACGCAACTCGACTACGTCTACGACATCGCGCAGCTGCTCAATCAAACGAAGATGACGCCGGTGACGATCATCGGCCACTCGCTCGGCGGCTCGATCTCGCTGACGTACACCGGTTTGTATCCGGAGACCGTGACGAAACTCGTCGCGATCGAAGGCATGGGGCCGCCGCCGCAGATGCAGCGAATGATGGCGGAGCAGCCGACGCATCAACGCCTGCAAGAGTGGGTGAACGGCCTGCGCAAGATCGCGGCTCGAATTCCGCGCCGCTACGCGTCGATCGAGGAGGCGTTCAAGCGGATGCAGGACGAGAACCCGCATCTGTCCGCCGACCAAGCGCGCCATCTGACGATCCACGGCAGCAACCAGAACGAAGACGGCACGTACAGTTGGAAGTTCGACAACTACGTGCGCTCGTTCTTCCCGGTCGGCCTCGCGCCGCAACAGCAGAACGAACTGCACGCACGCATCGGTTGCCCGACGCTCTTGATCCGCGGCACCGAGTCGTGGGCGTCCGATCCCGCCAAGGACGGCCGCGCAAAGCACTTCAAGCACGCACGCGTCGCGAACATCGAAGGCGCCGGCCACTGGGTGCACCACGACCAGCTCGACGAATTCTTGAAGGTCGTACGCGCCTTCCTCGCCGAATGACGCGCGCATCGCCGCCGCCTCGATGAACGCGCGCACCGCGATCGCCGAACGGTTGCACGCGCTGCCCGACTTAGGCGTATTCGCCGTCACCGGCGGCGGAGCGATGTTGTTGGCGGATCTGCTCACCGTGCCCGGCGCGTCGAACACCGTGCTCGAAGCGCGCGTGCCGTACGCCGAACGCGCGCTCGCCGAATTCATCGGTGCGAAGCCCGAGCAAGCGTGCAGCGTCGAGGCCGCGTGCGATCTCGCGATGGCCGCGTTCCAACGCGCACTCGCGCTCGACGACCGCAACGTCGCGCACCGCTTCGGTTTCGGCTGCACCGCGAGCCTTGCCACCACGTCGCCGAAACGCGGCGATCACCGCGCGCACCTCGCGTTGCAGACGCTCGCCGCGACCCGCGTGTGGTCGGTGACGTTCGTCAAGGGCGCGCGGTCGCGCGAACAGGAAGAACGCACGCTCGCCGATCTGTGCCTGAACGCATTCGCCGCGGCGTATGGGATCGACGCCCGCGTCGATCTGGCCCTCGCCTCGCCGGAACGGATCGCCGACGTGCAGTCGATCGCGCCGCCGGCGTGGGGCGAATTGTTGCTCGGCCGCGTGCGCGCCGTGCCGATTCACGGCACCGAGGCGCCGCGCGCGCTGTTCCCCGGCGCATTCAATCCGTTGCACGACGGCCATCGCGCGATGGCACGGCACGCCGAACGCGTCCTCGACGCGCGGGTCGCGTACGAGATCTGCGTCGCGAACGTCGACAAGCCGCGGCTGAACTACGTGGCGCTCCGCGAGCGCATCGGTCAGTTCGACGCGACGCTGCCGGTGTGGATCACCAATACGCCGACGTTCGTCGAAAAGGCGCGCGTGTTCCCGGGCGTCACGTTCGTCGTCGGCGCCGACACGATCGCCCGCATCGCGCAGCCGAAGTACTACGGCAACAGCCGGTCGCGGCGTGACGCCGCCGTCCGCGAACTCGCGGAACTCGGCTGCCGTTTCCTCGTGTTCGGTCGCAAGATCGCAGATCGGTTCAGCGGCATCGACGACCTCCGCCTGCCGAGCGCGCTGCGCGCACTGTGCATCGCGGTCTCCGAAGCGGAGTTCCGGGCCGACGTATCGTCGACCGAGCTCCGCGCACGGGCGAACGCCCGACAGGAGTGACCATGGCTCGATGCGGGACGCGGACGAGACCGATCGTCGCCGGGCTGTCGATCGTATTGGCGACGTACGTCGCGGCCGACGATTCGCTGTGGAACGTCTACCAACAGTCGCTCAAAGGCGCGAAGTACATCGATCTCACGCACACCGTCACGCCGACGATTCCGGTGTGGCACGGCTTCGCACCGTCGCACTTTTCGCCATCCGTGGACCCGGCGACGGGCAAACCGTACACGTATGCCGCCGACGGTTTCGAAGCGTCGCACTACGATCTGTCGACCGATCAACTCGGCACTCAGCTCGATCCGCCGGCGCATTGGGCGCCGGAATACCCGGCGATCGACGAACTGCCGCCGACGTACGCGGTGCGGCCGCTGGTCGTGATCTCGATCGTCGAGCAACTGAAGGCGAATCCGAGCTATCACCTGCAGGTGGCCGACATCGAAACGTTCGAAAAGGCGCACGGTCGGATTCCCGAGGGATCGGTCGTGTTCGTGCGATCCGATTGGTCGAAGCGTTGGCCCGATCCCACGCTCGCGACCGAGACCGCGTTCCCCGGCATATCGCTGGATGCGCTGAAGTTCCTGCACCTCGAGCGACACATCCTGATGCACGGCCACGAGCCGCTCGATACCGACACGACGCCGACGCTGGAAGGCGAATCCTGGTTGATGCACCACGGTTACGCGCAGGCCGAAGGCGTCGCACACCTCGACGAGGTCGCGCCGACCGGTTGTCTCGTCGCGATCGGCTTTCCGAAATTCAAAGGCGGCACCGGCGGCTACGCGCGTTATGTCGCGATCTGTCCGGCGAGTTGGCCGAACGGCGCGACGATCGGCCCGGACGACGCGCCGTTGCCGAAGTCGGATCGACCGTTGCACTGGGATGCGACCGCCGGCACGCGCGTGCGCTAGGCTCAATACTTCCAGTTCGTGATGGTGATCGGCTCCGGCACACCGTTGATGTCCGGCGCCGGGGACGCTCGCGCGCCGGCGACCCATGCATCGAAGTCGGTCCGTGCGGCCGCCTCCGTCGGATAGTCACCGCAGCTCAAGTTCGTGACCGTGTGGCGATAGGTCTGCTCGAGATACCTCCGGTACGACGCCATCCACTCGCCGTATCCGCCGCCGCGGCCGTCGACCGGCGGATTGTAGAAGCGTTGCCTGTCGGTATTGAAATCCGACTTGCAGATCACGTACGTCACGGACGGCGGCGCTGTTCCGCCGGGTGCTGCCGTCGTCGCCGGCGGCGACGCATTCGCGCTTGCGTTCGCGTTCGCGGCAGGAGCCGGCGGTCGCGCCGGCGTGGTAGATGGCTGCGTCGTCGCCTCCGGCGCCCAACCGGTCTCGATCATCGGTACGCCGGGAATGGGAGCGAGGACGATCGACCGATACGCCTGCGAATCGGCGCGCGTACTGTGGGTGTAGCACTGAACCAGCGAACTGATGCTGCGGCCATACTTCGACACGACGAACGACAAGAACCTGCTTTCGAGGCTGACGATGACGGGCCACGGCGTCACGAACGTCTCACTGACGTAGATCTTCGTCTGGTCACGCGAACTCACGGCACAGAATCCGTACTTTTGCGTCGTATCGTCTGCTCGCGCCGGCGGCGCGGTCACGGACCACGCACAGAGCAGCATCAGCGCACGACCGACGTTCCCGATGATTCGAAGCATCGGCCCCCCAATCCGTTACGGGTCGTAAACGAGCCTACTCCAAATCTTCGAGCCGTTTCGGCCAATTCGCCTTCAGCAATCGCGACAGCGACCGATCCGCGAGCAACCGCCCGGCGGTCTGACACCGCGCGCAGTAGTTGCTCTCGTTCTCGGCGTACACGATGCGCTGCACCGGCGCGCCGCACACCGGGCACGGCTGCTTGTACTTGCCGTGCACCGCCATTTCGTCGTGGAACGCGGTGACTTTCGCCGGAAAGCCCTCGCCAGCCTCCGCGCGCAGTCGCTCGGTCCATTCGTGCAACACCGACTGACACGCGTCGTACAACGTTGCTATCTCGGCGTCGCTCATCGCGCCCGGTTGCTTGAACGGCGACAGCTTCGCGCGCAGCAGGATCTCGTCGGAATACGCGTTGCCGATACCGGCGAACACGTGCTGATCGGTCAGCGATCGCTTCAACGTGTGGTTCGCGCTCTTCAAACGCGCCGCGAACTCGGCGAGCGACGCGTCGAGCACGTCGAGCCCGCCGGGATCGAGGTTCGCGAGAGCGTCGGCGCCGCTCACCAACTTGATCGAGGCGCGCCGCTTCTTGCTGGCTTCGGTGAAGATCAGCGTGCCGGTCGAGAAATCGAGCGCGGCGAGCCCGAGCCGCTTCGGAATCGCGACACCGACGCGATCCCACTTCAATCGCCCGGAGATCATCAGGTGGATGACGACGTACAGGTCGCCGTCGAGCTCGAGCACGAGTTGCTTCGCGATCCGCCGCCAACCGCGCACCAGGCGGCCGCAAACCTCGGCGACCGTCGGTGTCACGGTGCGCAACACGAACGGGCTCGCGAGCCGAATCGCGATCAGTTCCGCGCCGCGAGTGCGGCGTTCGAGATGTTCGAGATAGACCGTCAGATCGGGAAGCTCGGGCACGGCGTGCGCCTTCGACTAGGTGCGCACGAGGTCTTCGTTGCGCACGATGTACTTCCAATGGCCCGAGCGGAACCGCCACAGCAGCATGGCGCCTTTCAGCGTGTAGTCGCCGATCAACGCCGCGTACACCCAGCGCACCGGCAGACCGAAATACGTGAAGATCGCTGCGAGCGTGCAGCGCATGCCGATCAGCCCGAAGAACGTCGCCATCATCGGATAGCGCGTGTCGCCGGCACCGCGCAGCGAACCGCCGATCGCGAAGTCGACCGCCATCAGCGGCATCATCGCGCCGAGCACCCACGTGAACTCGACGGTGTGCTGAATCGTGTCGGCATCGTTGCCGATGAAGAACGTCGCGAGATCGCGCGCGTAGTAGATGACGACGGCGCCGAGCGCGCCCATCGTCAGGATCGCCATCCGCAGCGACCGCCAACCCGCGTGCATCGCCGCGTGGCTGTCGTCGGCGCCGAGCGCCTGGCCGACCAGCGTCGAACCCGCGATCGAGAAGCCGAACCCGGCGACCATGCAGATGTTCAGCATGTTGACGCCGATGTTGTACGCGGCGAACGCTTGCGTGCCGTAGAAGTTGCCGATCAGCATCAGGAACGCGAAGAAGCCGGCCTGGAAGATGACTTGTTCGACGCCGGCCGGATAGCCGATGTCGAGCAACCGCTTCAAACGCTCCGTTCGGAACCAGCCGCCGCGGATGTGGCGAATGCGCAACCGCTGATTCCACCAGAGCCCGACCAAGATCACCGCGCCGACGGTGAACGACAGGCCCGCCGCGAGCGCGGCGCCCGCGACGCCCATCTGCGGCGCGCCCCACCAGCCGAACACCAGCGCGTACAAGAGCGGAATGTTGACGACGTTGACGAACGCGCCGACGTACAGCGGCGTCCACGCATCGCCCGCCGCGCGCAGCGCGCCGCCCATGATGAAGTTGGCCGCGAATGCGACGTTGAAGATCGACAGCCAACGGATGTTCGCTGCCGCGAGCTGCACGGTGTGTGCGTCGAGCCCGAAGATCGACGCGACATGGCTCGAGAAGAACACACCCGGAATCGTCAGCACCAAACCGAACACGCCGCCGAGCACGAGCGACGCGATCGTGATGCGACCCGCTTCGACTTCGTCGTTGCGGCCCCACGCCCGCGCGACGAGCGCCGTCGTGCCCGCGCCGATCGCCATCATCACGGCCTGCAACGCGAAGAACACGCGCTGACCGGCGCCGACCGCGGCCAGCGCTTCGGAGCCGAGCTGGCCGACGACCTTCGTCTGCACGAGACCGACGATGCCGTACAGCAAATTGCCGAGAATCGCCGGCAGCGCGAGCTGCAGGATGCTCGGCCGCTCGTGCGATTCGATCGCGCCCGAATCACCGTCGCGCGCGGCGTGTCCGTCTCGCGTGTCGTCGGCCATGACTTCTAGGTGCGCTCCGCGATTGTTGCTACCATTCCCGGCCCTTTTGCCCCGCTCAACATCCGGACGAAAACTCCATGCCCACCCCGACATTCACCGACATCGGCGTCACGCTCGACGGTCACGTCGCGACGGTCGAGCTTCGACGCCCGCCGCACAACTTTTTCGATTTCAGCTTGATCGGCCAGATCGCGGACGCGTTCACCGCGATGGACAACGACCCGCAGTGCCGGGCGATCGTGTTGGCGGCCCAAGGCAAATCGTTTTGCGCGGGTGCGAATTTCGGAAGCGGTCGGAACGACGGGTCGGGAAGCGCGGATTTTACAGAGGAAGGCTTCCGCAACACCACCGGCAAGCTCTATCGCGAAGCGGTGCGCTTGTTCAGCTGCAAGAAGCCGGTCGTCGGCGCGATCCAAGGTCCGGCGATCGGCGGGGGCTTAGGGCTCTCGCTCGTGCCGGACTTCCGCGTCGTCACGCGCGACGCGCGCTTCGCGGCGAACTTCGCGAAGCTCGGCATCCATCCGGGTTTCGGTCTGACGGTGACGTTGCCGCGCTTGGTCGGCCAACAGCAGGCGAACCTGATGTTCTTCACCGGCCGCCGCTTGAGCGGTGAAGAGGCGCTGAAGATCGGTCTCGCCGATCAACTCGTTCCGGCGGACCAACTGCGCGATGCAGCGTATGCGCTCGCGAACGAGATCGCCGAAAACGCACCGCTCGCAGTCGCGTCGGTGCGCGCGACGGTACGACAAGGTCTCGCCGACGCGGTCGCGAAGGCGACCGAGCACGAACTCAAAGAGCAGCAGTGGTTGCGCGCCACGCAGGACGCCGACGAGGGCATTCGTTCGGTCGCCGAGCGGCGGCCCGGCAACTTCATCGGCAAATGACGGCGCGCATCTGATCGATCACACGGAGGCAAGATGAAACTCGGCAAACTCGGCGTTTGGTATTTCACCGAGCGGATGACGGCGAACCAGGCCGCCGAAGCCGCGCAGCGCATCGAAGCGCTCGGCTATTCGGCGTTGTGGATTCCGGAAACGGCCGGTCGCAATCCGTTCCCGCACGCGGCGTGGCTGCTCGCGAAGACGACGAAGCTGATCGTCGCGACCGGCATCGCGAACATCTATCACCGTGAACCCGGCGTCACGATGGCCGGGCAACGCACGCTCGCGGAGCAATCGAACAACCGTTTCCTGCTCGGCCTCGGCGTGTCGCACAAGCCGATGGTCGAAGGCCTGCGCGGGCTGCAGTACGGCAAGCCGGTGGAGACGATGCGGAACTATCTCGCGAAGATGGACGCATCGCCCTACCAATCGGTGCCGCCGTCGGAGACGCCGCCGCGCGTCATCGCCGCGCTCGGCCCGAAGATGCTCGAACTCGCGCGCGACACCTGCACCGGCGCGCACCCCTACTTCACGTCGCCCGACCACACTGCAATGGCGCGCAAGATACTCGGCCCGATTCCGTGGCTGTGCGTCGAACAAAAGATCATCTTGGAAACCGATGCTACGAAGGCGCGCGCGCTCGCGCGTCCGAGCGCCGCGATCTATCTCGGATTGCCGAACTACAGAAACAACTGGCTGCGTATGGGGCTGACCGAAGCGGACCTCGCAAACGGCGGCTCCGACCGTTTCATCGACGCGACGTTCGCGTGGGGCACGGCCGACGCGATCAAGAAGCGCATCAAGGCACACTTCGACGCCGGCGCGAGCCACGTCTGCATCCAGCCGGTCAATCCGAACGGCGAGTTCGGCGATTTGCACTGGCGCGCGCTCGAAGAACTGAAGGGCGCCGCGTGATGGCCGGCGACTTCGACGGCCGCGTCGTCGCGATCACCGGCGCTGCCGGCGCGCTCGGCCGCGCCGCCGCCGACGAGTTCGCCGATCGCGGCGCGAAACTCGCGCTGATCGACATCATCGCGATCGAGGGTCCGCACCTCTCGCTGGTCGGCGATCTGACGAACTTAGCGTCCGCGCGCGACGTCGTCGCGAAGCTCGTCGCGAAGCTCGGCCGCATCGACGCGCTCGCGAACGTCGCCGGCGGTTTCACGATGGGCGAAACCGTGCACGAGACGACCGACAAGTCGTGGAACTTCATGTTCGATCTGAACGTGATGACGATGTTGAACATGGTGCGCGCGACGGTGCCGACGATGCTCGCGCAGCGGCGCGGCAAAATCGTCAACATCGGCGCGCGCGCGGGCCTGCGCGGCACCGGTCGCATGGGCGCGTACTGCGCGTCGAAAGCGGTCGTGATTCGCTTGACCGAAAGCCTCGCCGACGAACTGAAAGGCAACGGCATCAACGTCAACTGCGTGTTGCCGAGCATCATCGACACCGCGCGCAACCGCCAAGACATGCCGGACGCCGACTACTCGAAGTGGGTGAACCCCGCCGATCTCGCGCGCGCGATCGCGTTCCTCGCATCGGACGCGGCGCACGCCATTCACGGCGCGGCACTGCCGGTCGAAGCGCTCAGCTGATCGGCACCGTCGCGACGGTGCACCTCACGGCGCGGCGAATCGCCGTCAGCCAATTGCGAACCGGGAACTCGTGTGCGGCGTGCGCCGCGGTCGGTTCGCCTTCGAGCGCCGCACGGTACGACAGTGCCTCGCGTCGCGCAGCGAGCCCGGCACGCCGGTGTTCCTCAGCGCTTCGCCACCAACGCGAGCATCTCGCTCCGGCTCGGGCCGCGCACGATACGCGTTGCGGCGTTGCGCGTGCGGCCGCGCAGCATGTACAGCAACACGATCAGCTGCGTGCGCCGATCTTCGAGAAACGCGCCGGGCTTCTCGAGCAGGTTCACCGTCCGCATCATGCCGCGCAGCACGTACAGGTTGTAACGCGACGCGGCGGCGATCGCGTCGCCGAACGCCAAGCCGAACCACTTCTTGAACGAATCGGGCTTTTCGACGAGGCGGCCTTCGGCGCTCGCGAGCGAGCGGCGGATGCCGTTGCGGTCTTCGGTCAGGCTGGTGGCGAAGATCGGTCGCAGTTGTGCTTCGGTGCGCCGGTCGAATTCGATCGCGCGCGCGGACGGATCGCTCGATTCGGACAACACGTCCGCAAGTAGGTGCGCGTGCAGGATGCTGGTGCTGCAGCCGCGGCCGTACAGCGGATTGGTCCGCAACGCCGCGTCGCCGACCGCGAAGAAGTTCTTCACCAGCGGCTTGCCGTCGACCACGTAGTGACGCCACACCGCGCGAATGTCGCCGATGCCGAACGGATGCGTCGTCGCGTCGACCTTGCCTTCCGCGACCCACGGCGCGAGCCCGGGAATGCTGCGGCAGATCGCGTCGAACGTCGCGCCGTCTTTGACGGCCTCGCGCAACGCCGTCTCGCTGTTGTGCAGACACACGATGACCGCGAAGCTGCCCTTGTCGCCCGGAAAGACGCCGAACTTGATGTAGCCGAGATCGCCGCCGGCGCGGTCCTTGCCGTTGCGCGGCGGTTCCTGCACGCCGGGCCGCAATTGGTAATGGCGCGTGTAGTAGACGATCTCGGCGTCGTCATTCTCTTCCGGCACCGTCATGCCGAGCTCGGCGAACCAGCGCGGAAATTTCGATGCGCGGCCGCTCGCGTCGACGACGACGTCGGCGCGAATCTCGCTGCCGAACCGATCGGCGGCGTCGCTGCGGATCTTGATGCCGCGCACGGTCGGCGTACCGTTCGCGGGCTCGGCGATGACGCCGTCGATCGTCACGTCGTTGACGATCCGGATGTTCGGCATGCGCTCGACGTAGCGGCGCAACACCGTCTCGATCGTCGCGCGGCGGCACAGCAGCACCCACAACTTGTCGTCGCCGGGCGCCGGCCGATAGCGCGGCTCGAGCTCCTTCGACAGCATCTCGTGGAAGTTCAAACGGCGTGCGCCGGCCGCATAGAAGTCCTCGAGCAGGTCCGGGTAGTGGTCCTGCAACAGATTGCACATCAAGCCGAGGAACGCGTGCGGATGGCGAAATTGCGACGCACCGCGGCGCGGCCATTCGAAAAAGGCCTTGTCGGCGTCGCCGTCCGGCGGCGACGAGTCGCGTTCGACGACCGTCACGTTCAGGCCGCGCCGCGCGAGCGCGAGCGCCGTACACATTCCAGCGATGCCGCTGCCGACGATTGCGACGTTCTCTGCCATGATGGGATTTTGCTTAAAACGCGTTCTACCGCGCAAATTAAACCGCGGTTCACCGGCAACATCCAGCCCGAAGTTGTGTTGAGGTTGCCTCGCGCGCGCCGTCTAACGGCCCGGTTCTGTCGCGAACCGCACGAGTGCGGCGAGATCGTCACCGGCGCCGTCGGCGGTTGCGCCCAACTGTTCGTGCGGCGCGCCGACTCGATTGACCCAGAACGTCGGATAGCCGAACCACTTCGCACCGGCGACGTCCCAGCCCGCGAATGCCGCGAACAAGATGCGTTCCTTCGGCGCGTGCAACGCATCGACGCCAAGCCGATAGGCGCGCGGGTCCGGCTTGTAGGTCGCGATCGCATCGGTCGACAGGACCGCGTCGAAGAGCGGCGCAACGCCGCCGCGCGCGAGGCCGTTCGCCATCATCGCGCCGTTCATGTTCGAGAGCATGACGAGACGCAATCCGGATTCGCGCAGCGCACTCAGCGCACCGGCGACGTCGGGCCAGACCTGCGGTTCGACGAAACCGTTCAGCAGGCGCACCTTGGCCGCACCGTCCAACGCGATGCCGAACTGCATCGCCGCGCCATCGAGGGCATCTTCGGTGGTGCGCATGAAGTCGACGTAGCGGCCGCCGATCGCACGCAGCCATTGGTATTCGAACTGCCGCGTGCGCCACGCCGCAATCAGCGCGGCGCCACGCCCCGGGAACAGCGCCTCCGCGGTGGCGGCGACCGGCCGCACGTCGAAGATCACCAAACCGTCGAACGCGACTGCGTCGTAGGGGAGATTCGGCTCCGGCGCGGCCGCCGCACCGACGACGCTCGCCGCGATGCCGGTTGCCGCGGCGGCCACGAATCGCCTGCGGTTCACGCGATGCCGAGCCGGCGATCGAGCGACCACGCGCCCGCGCCGCGGCCGATCAGATACAGCAACAGCGCCGCCCACGTCAGGTGCGTCGACCACGCATCCGGATAGACGAAGATCTCGATCACCAGCGTCATGCCGAGCAGCGCCAGCGCCGACAACCGCGTCGCGAAGCCGAGCACCAGCAAGACCGGGAACGCCTGCTCCGCGTACGCAGCGAGGTGCGCGGCGATCTCCGGCGGCACCAGCGGCAGCTTGTATTCGTCGCGGAACAACTCGATGGCGCCGTCCGTCACCGTCAGCACACCGTCGACCTTCGTGCGACCCGACAGGAAAAACACGCCGGCGATCGCGGCGCGCGCGAGCGCCGCGAGCACGTCGTGCGTCACCCAGCGCTCGACGCCGGCCGCGAACACGTTCCAACGCGCCCACGAAGGGGTGGCGTTCGTCATCGCTCGTTCCATGGCAGGTCCTTTGGTTCGGTGAAGGCGCCGGCGCCGACCAATTGTGCGAACGCGGCGGCGAGGTCGGCTTCCGGTTCGCGTTCGAATGCGCGTGCCGTCGCTGCGGCGAGCGTCGCGCCGTCCGCACAGGCGGCGAGGAACGCGCACGCCGCCGGCCCGATCGATCGCACGACGACGTCGTCGCACGGGCGCGCGAGCAATACGCCCTCGGCGCGCCATTCGAGCGCGCCGGCAGCGCCGGTGATCGCGTCGCGGTTGCGTTGCCAGATCGACCGGACCGGTTGGTCGAACCAGCCGAACCGGACCGATGGATGCAGGCGCAACCTAAGATCGTCGAGCGACGCCGGATCGCGCGCTGCGAGATCGGCGC
>Ga0335084_10003523_pt1 | contig 15277 bp, 15 predicted proteins | sample Lox_Sample_44_FD_206721 | JGI IMG/M metagenome (GOLD analysis project Ga0335084, IMG submission 206721) | Soil microbial communities from Loxahatchee National Wildlife Refuge, Florida, United States - Lox_Sample_4.4 | ecosystem: Environmental > Terrestrial > Soil > Wetlands | place: USA...
CGCCCAGCACGGCGAACACCACGCGGCCGGCGTCCACATGTACCGGCAAGTTGATGCCGCTGGTCTTGCGGCCGTCGATCAGCACGTCGTTGGGCCACTTGATCTCGACGCGACAGGTGCCGGGCAGGGCGGCGCGCGCGCACTCGGCGACCGCGACCGCGGCCGCGAACACGTGCCGGTGCACGTGCTCGAGCGGCATCTCGGGCCGCAGCAGCACCGAGAGATACAGGCTGCGCCCGCCGGGCGAGAAGAAGCTGCGCCCCAGCCGGCCGCGGCCCGCCGTCTGCGCGTCGGCCAGCACCACCGTGCCGTCGGGCGCGCCCTGGTGGCCGAGCTTCTCGGCGTGCAGGTTGGTCGAGTCGAGCTCGGCGAACACGTCGAGCCGCTGGCCGAGCCAGCGCGTGCCGGGCGTCAGCTCGAAGAGCGAGCGGTCCATTCCAGCGCGACGTCGGCCGCGGGCGCGGAGTGCGTGAGCGCGCCGACCGAGATCTCGTCCACGCCGGTGCGCGCGATCGCGGCCACGGTCTCGAGAGTGACTCCGCCGCTGGCCTCGACCAGCGCGCGGCCCTTGGCGACGGCGACGATCGCGCAGATCACGTCGTTGGGCTGGTTGTCGACCAGGAGCGCGTCGGCGCCGGCGTCGAGCGCCTCGCGCGCCTGGGCGAGTGACTCGACCTCGCAGCGCACGCGCAGGTGGCGCGAGCCGCGCTCGCGCGCGCGCGCCACGGCGCGCCCGACCGAGCCCACGGCGGCGATGTGGTTGTCCTTGATCAGGATGCCGTCGTAGAGCGCCGTGCGGTGGTTGCGCCCGCCGCCGCAGCGCACCGCGTACTTCTCGAGCGTGCGCCAGCCGGGCGTGGTCTTGCGCGTGTCGACGATCTCGGCGTGCGTGCCCCGCACGGCCAGACAGAAGCGTCGGGTGTGAGTCGCCACGCCCGAGAGCCGCTGCACGAAGTTCAGCGCCGTGCGCTCGGCCTCGAGGATGCCGATGCTCGGCCCCGCGACCCGCAAGAGCGGCGCGCCCGGGCCCGCGGCATCGCCGTCGCGCGCCACCGCTTCGACCGCGACCGCGCGCCGCTCGAACACCTCGCGCGCGACCTCGAGCCCGCAGACCACGAGCTCGGCGCGCGCCTCGAGCACCGCGGCGCCGGTGTCATCGGGCGAGAGCAGGGCGAGTGACGTCGCATCGCCCGGCCCGAGGTCCTCGGCCAGCGCGGCCTCGACCAGCGGCAGCCAGGTCGCGCGGGGCGGGAGAGTGAGCATGGGTAGGGTGCCCATGCGAGCATCGGGCGGCATCACGCAGAGGATAGCCTCGCGGGCTTACTCCGACATCTCGGCCTTGAGGCGCGCGATCTCCTCGCGGATCAGCCGTTCGCAGAGCTGCGGCACGACTTCCCACACGACGGCTTCCACGCGCTTCAGCACCTCGCCGACCACCTGCTCGGACAGCGCGCCGAAGGCTTCCCAGGCCACCTTCTCGACGCTCTGCGAGAGCACCGTGGAGTCGACCACCGCGCTGCCGCGCAGGGCGGGCGGCGCGCGGCGGGGCGTCGGCGGCAGCGTGTCTGCCTCGGCGGCGGGCGGCGCGGGACGCGTCGGCGCGGGCGGAGTGAGTCGCGTGGGCACCGGTGTCTCGGGCTCGTCGGGCAGCACGAGCCGGGTCGCGGCCTCGGCCGACGGCCGCGCGGGCTTGTCCGGCACCATGCGCGCGAAGCTCGGCATCTCGAGCGCGGCCGCGGTATCGGCCGAGAACGGCTGCGGGTCGGCGTACGGAACCGGGGTCTCCGGCTCGTCGTCGAGCGCGGTGTCGGCTTCTGCCAGATCGAGCTCTTCCTGCGACTCCGCCTCGAAGCTCGGCGCGGGGCGCGGCTGCGGGGTCGGGAGCAGGTCGGGCAGTGGCGGCAGCGTCGCGGAGGCGCCCCCGCGCGCGGCCGGGTCGAGGAACATGGTCTGGCTGTAGAGCGGATCTGCGAGCGCCTCGACTTCGACCGGCGGCTCCGGCACCGGCTGCGCGAACTCGGGCTCGAACTCGTGCGAGGCGTCGGAGGCCTCACCGAAGATCTGTGACTGGTGCGACTGCGGGTTGGTCGGCTCCTCGAAGTCGAGGTCGTCGAACGAGAAGTCACCCTTGCGCGCGGGCCCGCGCGGGGGCTCGGGCACGTCGGGCAAGTGAGTCGCACGCCCCAGCAGGTCGGGCGCGAACAGGCGCGTGGCGTCCTGGGGCGGGGCAGGCGGAGCCATCGGGGCGGGCTCGGGCTCGATCGGCTCGATGTGACTCGCCTGGACCGAAGGCTCGTCGGACAGCACGTCGGCCTCGGGCTCGGCTTCCCAGATCGGCTCCTGGTCCATGGCAGGCGCCGGCCGCGGCATGGGCGGCGGCGTCGGGGGCGCGGCCTTCGGCTGCGCCGGCGGCATGGACGGCGCCGGCTTCATCGGCGGGTCCGGCAGCTCGAACTCGAAGGGCGTCGATTCGCGCTTGGGCGGCGGCACGTTCGGGCGCACGGGCGCTGCGGCCGGAGCCGCGGGCGCGGGCCTTTGCGCCGCCGGAGCGGGCGCGGGCTTCGGCGCGGCGGGAGGCGCGTGCGGCACCGGCGGCAGCTCGGGCCGCGCGCGCGGCGCGGCAGGCGGCGCCGCCGGGCGCGGCGGGAGTGACTGCGCGGGTGACTGGGCGGGAGCGGCGGCCGGCCTGGGCGGCGCCGCGACGGGCTTGGGCTGCGCGGCGGACGCGGTCTTGGCCTGCGCGAGCAGCTGGAACACGCGGTCGACCAGCGCCTGCGCCTCGAACGGCTTGGCGATGTGACCGCTGGCGCCGACCTCGCGCGCGCGGTTCTCGTCGTAGGTCTCGAACGTGCCGGTGAGCAAGAGCACGGGCACTTGCGCCAGGTTCGGGTCGCGGCGGATCGCCGCGCACAGCTCGTAGCCGTTCAGCCCCGGCATGCCGATGTCGGCCAGCACGAGGTCGGGCTTCACCTGGCGCGCGCGCGTGAGCGCATCGTCGCCATTGTCCACGGTGACCAGCTCCACGTCCTCGTTCGCGAACGTGATGCCGACGACCTTCTGGATCGTCACGCTGTCGTCAGCGAGAAGCAGGGTCTTCGGCATCAGCGCAAAACCTCCGCGCGCCTGCCGCCGCTAGCGGCCGCACCTGCCGCTCTATCGGAACGCAACCGAGGTCGATTGAGCCGAGTCACCCCGCGCGAAACCATACCAAATCAAGCCGGCACCGAGCGCGCCCGATCTTCGTCGTGAGTTCTTCACGGGGGGCGGGGCTTGGGCATGGAGTGGATCGTCGCCAGCCGCACCGATGCGGGGCGGAAGCGCCAGGCGAACGAGGACTGCTACGCCACCGACGAAAAGCGCGGGCTGTTCGTGGTCGCGGACGGACTCGGCGGACACGTCGCGGGGCGCCGGGCCTCCGAGCTGGGCGTCGGCATGTTCATGGAGACGGTCGCCGCCGAGCAGGACGACGCCCCGGTGGCCGTGCTGCGCGCCGCGTTCGCGCGCGCGAACGACGAGATCCGCAAGCACGCCGATCGAGACCCGCAGCTGCGCGGCATGGGGACTACGCTGGCGGCGCTCTGGCTGCGGGGCGATGAGGCGCTATTGGCGCACGCCGGCGACAGCCGGCTCTACCTGTTCCGCACGGGCGCGCTGCACGCGCTGACGCTCGATCATTCTCTGGTGGGCGAGCGCGTGGCGCGCGGGGAGCTCACCACCGAGCAGGCGCGCATCCACCCGAGCCGTCACGTGATCACGCGCGCCGTGGGCGTGCTCGAATCGGTCGATCCCGACGTCGCCTCGCTGCGCCCGCACCTCGGCGATGTGTTCGTGCTGTGCTCGGACGGGATCTCTGCCCAGCTCACGGACGACGAGATCCGCGACTGCCTGCTCGAATGCCAGGGCGACCTGGCGCGGGCCAGCCGCGAGCTCGTCGACCTGGCCAACGCGCGGGGCGGCGAAGACAACGCCACCGTGGTGCTGGTCGGGATCCGCTAGGCCTATTCCTCGCAGCCGCAGTCGGGGTCCGCGTCCTCGTCGTCGTCTTCGGAATCGCTCTTGGCGCTCAGGTTCACGCGCGAGAGCATGCCCTCGGCAATCGCATCGGGATCGGGCTTGTAGGCGCCGAGTGCAATGCGACGCTTGAGCTCTGCCAGGCGCTCCTGGCGCGCGTCACCGCCCGCCACGTCCGCCAGATACTCGACGGAGTACGCTTCGGTCATGTCCGCGAGCTCCTGCTCGCGATCGCGTTCGCGCTTGCCCTTGCCGCCGGCCATCGCCGCTCCCTCATGGGCCCGGGTGGGCCCCCTTCCTGCATCGGTGCCGGGCGCGCCTTCTTGAGTCCAGCGCGCCGGGCGCGCCAGCCTGACGCGAGTTGGCAGTGAAGTTGCGCGCGAGTCGCGGGTCGAGGATCACAGCGAGCGAGGGCCGCCCTGAGCGAGCCCGACTCAGACGGCGTTCGTGAGCCCCAGCGCGCGGATCTTCTCGACCAGGGTCGTGCGCTTGAGGCCGAGCAGCAGGGCGGCCTTGCTCTTGTTCCAGCCGGTCGCGTCGAGCGCCTGCTGGATCAGCTCGCGCTCGTAGGCGGTCACGAGCGCCTCGAAGTCGACGCCGCTGGCGGGCAGTGACACCACCGGACGGGCGATGCCACGGCTGGTCACGTGCGCGGGCAAGTCACTCTCGTCGATCCAGCCGGTGCGCTTCAGCACCGCGAGGCGCGAGATCAGGTTCTCGAGCTCGCGCACGTTGCCCGGCCAGTCGTATTCGACCAGGCGTTTCAGCGCGGAGTCGGATACGCCGCGCAGCTCCGGATAGGTGCGGCGCTCGATCTCGAAGAAGTGGCGCACGAGCAGCGGGATGTCCTCGCGGCGCGCGCGCAGCGAAGGCATCTCGATCGGCACGACGCTGAGCCGGAAGTACAGGTCCTCGCGGAAGCGCCGTTCGCGGATCAGCTGGGGCAGGTCCTGATTCGTGGCCGCGACGATGCGCACGTCGGCGCGGATCGTGCGCGAGGAGCCGACCGGCTCGTACTCGCGCTGCTGCACCACGCGCAGGAGCTTGGTCTGGAGGTTGGGGCTCATGTCGCCGATCTCATCCAGGAAGATCGTGCCGCCCGCCGCCTCGCCGAAGCGGCCCTTGCGATCGCGCACCGCGCCCGTGAACGCGCCCTTCTCGTGCCCGAACAGCTCGGCCTCGAGTAACTCGCCCGGGATCGCGCCGCAGTTCACGTTGATCAGCGGTCCGGACGCGCGCGGGCTGTTGTAGTGGATGGCGCGCGCGACCAGCTCCTTGCCCACGCCGCTCTCGCCCAGCACGAGCGTGGTGACCTCGGAGTCGGCCACCTTGCGCACCACGTCGATGATCGCCCGCAGGGCCTCGCTCTCGCCGACGATGTTCTCGAAGCCGTAGCGCGTCTCGAGCTGGCGCTGCAGCTGGCGGTTGGCGCCGTGCAGGCGCCGGAACTCCAGCGCCTTCTCGACCAGCGGCCCCAGGCAGGCGATGCGCTCGTAGCTCTTCTCGATGAACCAGAACGCGCCGGCAGCCAGCGCCTCGATCGAGTGCTCGGGCGTGCCGAAGCCCGTGACCACGATGCACACCGCGTCGGGCGCGAGCGCGCGCACGCGGCGCACGAACGAGATGCCGTCCATGCCGGGCATCTTCAGGTCAGTCAGCACCAGGTCGAAGCTGCGCTGCTCGACTCGTTCGAGCGCCGCCGCCGGATCGCCTTCCGCGACCACCGCGTAACTCTCGCCTTCGAGATACCGCACGAGCGCCGCACGGAACAGCGCGTCGTCGTCCACGACCAGCACAGAGCCGCGATTCACGGACCCGCGATTCATCCCCACCCCTGGTGCGTCTCAGTGTAGGCGAGGGCTGCGCGTCACTCAAGCGTGCGCGCGCGCGGTCCGATCTCGTCGCGGATGCCCCCCCACTCGCCGAGCGACACGCGCGCCAGCTCCGTCCCGCGCGTGCTCGTGGCAGACGACGAGCCCGCGATCGTCCGCGGCCTGCGCCGGCAGCTCGAGCGCGGCGGCTACGCCGTGCTCGAGGCGGGCGACGTGGCGCTGGTGCGCGCGCAGCTCGCGCACGAGCCCGAGGTGGTGCTGCTCGACCTGCGGCTCGGAATCACTTCCGGACTCGAGCTCTTAGGCGAGCTGCGCGAGCGCCGGCCGGACACCGAGATCATCGTGATGACCGGCTACGCCAGCATCGACTCCGCGGTCGCGTGCATGCGCGCGGGCGCCTTCGACTATCTCGAGAAGCCGTTCGCGGACCCGCGGCGCGTGCTGCAGACACTCGAGCGCGCGCTCGAGCGGCGGCACCTGCGCGTGCGCAACCGCGAGCTCGAGGGCGAGCTCGGCCGCCGCTCCGCGCTCGAGCGCGTGGTCGCGCACTCGGCCTCGATGCGGCGCGTGCTGCAGACCGTGCGCGACCTGGCCTCGAACGAGAGCAACGTGCTGATCGAGGCCGAGAGCGGCACCGGCAAGGAGCTGCTGGCACGCGCCATCCACGAGACCTCGCCGCGCAGCCAGGGCCCGTTCGTGCCGGTCGACTGCGGGGCGCTGCCCGAGGGCATGATCGAGGGCGAGCTGTTCGGCTACCTGCGGGGCGCCTTCACCGGCGCCGTGCGCGACTCGGAGGGCCTGTTCCGCGCGGCGCACGGCGGCACGCTGTTCCTCGACGAGGTGGGCGAGCTGCCGCTGGCGCTGCAATCCAAGCTCTTGCGCGCGATCCAGGAGCGCGAGGTGCGGCCGCTGGGCGCGACGGAGGCGCAGGCGGTCGACGTGCGGCTGGTCGCCGCGACCAACCGCGACCTCGCGGCCGAGGTGCGGGCCGCGCGCTTCCGCGCCGACCTCTTCTACCGGCTGCGCGTGGTGTCACTGGCGCTCCCGCCGCTGCGCGAGCGGCCCGAGGACGTGCCGGTGCTCGCGAGTCACTTCGTGGAGCGCGCGGCACGGGGCACGCGCGTGGTCGGGCTCGAGCCCGAGGCGCTCGAGCGGCTGATCTCGCACCGCTGGGAAGGCAACGTGCGCGAGCTCGAGAACGTGATCGAGGCCGCGGTCGCGCTCGCCCAGGGCCCGCGCATCACGGCCGCGGACCTGCGGCTCTCGAGCTTCGACGCGCCGCGCGCGAGCAAGCCCGACGACATTGCCCTGTCACTCGAGTCGTACGAGCGCGCGTGTCTCGAAGAGGCGCTGCGGCGCTGCGAGGGCGACGTGCGCGCCGCGGCGCGGCTGCTCGGCATCGGCCGCAGCACGTTCTACCGCAAGCTCGAACGGCGCGGCGGCAGCGCCTAGACGGAGTCCGGTCGCCTCGGGCGGCCGGCGATCACGATCACGTCGGCGAGACCCGGGAAGCGCGCGGCGACCGCGTCGGCGGCGCGCAGCAGGAGGTTCGCCCACGACTCGGGCAGCCGCGCGAGCAGGCGCGCCCAGCGGCGCACGCCCCAGAAGAGCGACGTGCCCGAGATGCTCTCGATCTTGACGAAGCGTCCGACCTGACTGCGGAGCAGCGCGGAGTCGTAGCGCGTGAAGTGATCCGAGGGCACGTGATAGGTGCGTCGGCCTGGCTTCGCCGCGCGCCTGCGCAGGCGCTCCGCGCTGCGCTGCAGCCGACAGCCGAGTGACTCGAAGTTCGCCACCGCGAGCACGACCCGGCCGTCGGCTCGGGTGACGCGCGCGAGCTCGGCGATGCAGCGCTCGGGGTCGTCGAAGTGGTCGAGCGCGCCCTTGCAGAAGGCGGCGTCGAAGGCGCCCGAGCGGAAGGGCAGCGACTCCGACCAGGCCCGCGCCCAGGCGACTCGGCCCGGCGCCGTGGGCGGCTCCTTCGCGGCGACGAGCTTCGCGAGCTCGAGCATGCGGTGCGAGGGCTCGGCGCACACCGCCGAGGCGCCGGTGCGCGCGAGCGCACGGCTGTCCTGGCCCAGGCCCGCAGCCGAGTCGAGCACGCGGCCGCCGGGGCGCAGGCCGGTCGCGGCCAGGGTCAGCGCCTCCATGCGGCGGAACAGGAACTCGGAGTCGCGCGTGGTTCCGGTCGGAATCACGTGCGTCATGTCGCGGTCGAGATCCACGGCCCTCACGGCGCGCCTCGCCAGTCATGGAGCACCTGCTGGTAGGCGCGCAAGGTGCGCTCGGCCGTGGGCCGCCAGCCGAAGATGGCCTCGAGCCGCGGGCGCGCGGCGAGCGCCTCGGCGTGCGCGGCGTCCCAGCGCTCGAGTGTCTCGGCGATCGCCTTGGCCAGGCCCGGCGGATCGCGTGGCGGGACCAAGCGGCCCGCACCCGCGTCGGCGATCAGCTCGGGCAGGGCGCCCGCGGAGCTGGCGACGACCGGCGTGCCCGCGGCCAGTGCCTCGATCGCCGGCAGGCCGAAGCCCTCGAACAGCGAGGGCAGCACCACCGCGCTCGCCGTCCGGTAGGCCGCGTCGAGCTCCGCGGCACTCACTTTGCCCGAGAAGCGCACGCGCGACTCGAGCCCCAGCTCGCGCAGCGTGCGCGCGAGCGGCGTGTCGCGCGGGAAGTCATCGAGCACGCGAAGGCCCACGTCGTGCGGCAGGAGCGCGAGCGCGTGCAGCAGGAACTCGAGGCCCTTGTTCGGGTCGCCGCAACGCCCCACGAACAAGAGCTCGTGGCGCTCGGGCCGCGGCCGGCGCGCGCCGGGCGCGGCCAGCTCCACGCCGTTGCGCACGTCGTGGATGCGCTCCGGGCGCACGCCGAAGTCGGCGGCGATCGCGCGCTTCGAGGCTTCGCTGGAGGTCAGCACCGCGGCGAGCCGGCGCGCGGTGCGCGCCTGGGAGCGCACGGGATAGAAGGTGAGTGAGCCCTTCCGCTCGGCGAAGGTCCGGTCGCGTGCAAGGCTCGAGCGCAGGTCGATCGACAGCGGGTGGTGGATCGTGGTCACGACCGGCAGCCCCAGCGCCTGCAGGTAGAGCAGGCCGTAGCTCACCGACTGCACGTCGTGCACCAGGTCGTAGCGCGCGCCCGCGCGCAGCTCGCGCGCCAGCGCGCTCGCGGCGCGCACGCTGAAGGCGAAGGGCTCGGGCAGGAAGCCGAAGCGAGTCACCGCGAACTCGAAGAAGTCGAGCGGGCGGAAGATCGACCATGGGCGCGCGCGGTCCAGGAACGCGCCGGGGCGCTTGTCGAAGCGCTTGCCCCAGAACATCTGGTTCGGGAGCCGCGTGACTCGCGCCCAGGGCAGCGGGTCCGGGTAGGGTGGCCCGACGAACACGTCGATCTGGCAGCCCAGCGCCGCGAGCTCGCGCGTCAGCGCCGCGAGATACACGCCCTGGCCGCCGCTCTTCATGTTCCCGCGGTAGCAGAGGAACGCGATCCTCATGGCAGGGCCCCGGTCGCCACGCGTGTGCCATAGAGCACGAGACTCTTGGGCCACACCCAGTCGAACAGGCGCTCGATGCGCGACCAGGTGCGCGAGAACGCGGCGCGCACCAGGAACGCGCGGAAGGCGCGCGTGGGGCCCGCGCGCTCGTCGTCGAGCCCGACCAGCGCCCGCACGCCCCAATAGGGGGAGTGGAAGGCGTGTGCGAAGCCGACCCCGTCGACCCGCAGGCCCGCGCGCGACAGCGCCCCGGCCAGGTCGCGCGGGCGGAACACACGGATGTGACCGCCCGGGCTCTCGAAGTAACGGCGCGTGGCGCCGAGATAGAGCCACTCGGTGATCGCGGTGGGAATCGTGACTCCGACCGTGCCCCCGGGCCGCAGCACGCGCGCCAGCTCGCGCGCGGCCGCGCCGTAGTCGTGCACGTGCTCCATGACCTCGGAGCAGATCACGCGATCGAAGGCGCCGTCGGGGAAGGGCAGGCGGAACACGTCGCCGCGCAGCACGCCGCCGTGCAGCTTCTCGGTCGCGCGGCCGCGGCGCTCGTGGATGCCGGCGCGCGCGATCAGAAGAGAGGGAACGTCGAGGTCGAGCCCGACCACGTTCACGCCGCGGTCGAGCGCGCCGAAGCAGTGGCGGCCCGCGCCGCAGCCGGCGTCGAGCAGCCAGTCACCGGGCTGGAGGCCGAGCCTATCGAGGTCGACGGTGAGCACGGACGACCTCGGCCAGCACGTCGGCCGTGCGCGCCGCGGCCTCGCGCCACGAGAACACGCGCTCGACCCGCCGGCGCGCCGCGCGGCCCATCTCGGCCACGCGCTCGTGCGGCAGGTGACACAGCTCGCTGATGGCCGACGCCAGGGCGTCGATGTCGCGGAACGGCACGATGCGCCCGGTGTCTCCGCTGGTGCCGACCACCTCGGGCAGCGCGCCGCCCGAAGTGGCGATCACGGGCAGCCCGCAGGCCATGGCCTCCGAGGCCGGGAAGCCGAAGCCCTCGAAGAACGACGGCACGACGGCGATGCGCGCCGTGGAGTACTGCTCGACCAGCTCCGCCACGGTGAGCAGCCGCTCGACCAGGGTGACTCGCTTCTCCAGCCCGAGCTCGCGCAGCTTCACGCGCACCAGCCCGTCGCGCGGGATGCGCCCGTCGACGATCTTCAGAGTCACGTGCTCGGGCGTGCGCGCCAGCGCGTCGAGCAGAAAGGGCAGGCCCTTCTTCCGGTCCTCGGTGCGGCCCACGAAGATCAGGTCGGTCTCCTTGGGCCGGTCCAGCGGGCGGAAGGTCTCGAAGTCGGTGCCGTTGTAGACCACCGACACGTCCTTCCCGGGCACGCGGAAGTAGCGCTCGATCTCGCGCGCCGACGCGTTCGACACCGTGAGCACGCGCGCCAGCCGCGGCACCACGAACTCCTGCATGAACAGCGGGAAATACAGCGTGCGCTTCCACTTGCGGCGGAAGCGCGGATCGATCTCGAAGTCGGCGAGCCGGTCGATGTGCAGCGGGTGGTGGACCATCGCCGCGACCGGCGTACCCAGCGCCTGCAGCGCGAGCAGCCCCCAGGAGAGTGACTGGTTGTCGAGCACCACGTCGAAGCGGTGCTTGCGCTGCAGCTCGCCCCAGCGCACCAGCAGCCGCAGGCCGAACGCGGTCATCTCCGGGAATACACCGAAACGTGTCAGCCCGAGCTCCCACAGGTTGCCGGGCCAGAGCGCGCGGAACGGCGCGGCCTTGGGCAGCGCCTGCGCCATGGGCAGCGCGAAGAACATCTCGTTGGGAATCACGTGCAGCGGAATGCCCGGCGCGAGCTCCGGCAGCGGCGGGCCCGAGATCACGTGCACCTCGTGCCCCAGCGCGTGCAGCCCCTGGGCCAGCGCGGCCGCGTACACGCCCTGGCCGCCGCAGAACATGTTTCCGCGATACGTGAGAAGGGCGATCCGCATACGCCGCTTAGCGCACGCCCCGCGGGTTCTCTTTGGGAGCTTCCTGGGTGGCCCCGCCCGCGCCGCCCGTGCCCGAGAGCGGCTCGCCCTCGGCCTCGACCTGCACGGTGGCGATCGTCCAGCCGATCCAGGTCACGAGCCCGAGCACGAACAGCACGGCGGCCGAGACCGGGATCGCGAGCGCCCAATAGCTGCCCGAGAGCACGCCGCCCACGAACAGCGCCGCCGCCGCGATCGCGCCCAGACAGACGAGCCCACCGAGAATGCGCGAGCGCTCGTCCGCCGGGTTGCTCATGGTCGGCGCAGCTTACCAAAGTGCGCCCCGCGATGTGACAGCCGGCACGAGGACGTGACAGCGCGGTCAAGCACTTCGAACGCCCGGCCGATCAGCTGTTCGATGGCCTCCGCTCCGCCCGCCAAGCGCCGACAGCTCAAGCCGCCGCTGCGCATCGAGTGCGCGCGCGGGCAGGGGCGGCCGAGTCACTTCCTGGGCTACGGCGCGAACCTGTCCGAGACGGGCGTGTTCATCCAGTCGCTCGCGCTGCGCGAGCCGGGCACGCGGCTGCGGCTGGTGATGCACATGTCCGTGGTCGGCGGCGAGTCGATCGCGACCGACGCCGAGGTGCGCTGGGTGCGCCGCTACGGCGGGAAGCGCGCGCCGTCGCCCGGCATGGGCCTGCGCTTCCTCGGCCTCGCGCCCGCGCACAAGACCTTCCTGCAGACGCTGTGCAACGCGCCGGCGGTGCGCACGTCGGCCGAGATCACGCCCCCGATCCGCACCGATCGCCGCGCGCCTCCCGGTTGAAGCGGCCGCGCGCGGGCGGCATAACACCGAGGGGGGAAACCGTGCTCTGGATCGGCCTCATGTCGGGCACCTCGGCGGACGCGATCGATGCGGCACTGGTGCGCGTGGGCGGCCCCGGCGAGGTGGAGCTCCTGGCGCTGCACAGCGAGCCGCTCGACGACGCGCTGCGCGCGCGCGTGCACGGGCTGGTGTCCGGGGCGGTCACTCTGCGCGAGCTCGTGAAGCTCGACGTCGACCTGGGCGGGCGCTTCGCCGACGCGGCGCTCGGGGCTGCGCGCGCGGCCGGAGTGCCGCTCGAGCGCGTGCGCGGGATCGCGTCGCACGGCCAGACGGTGGGTCACTATCCCGAGCCCGACGTGCGGGGCACGCTGCAGATCGGCTCGGCCGCGGTGATCCACGCGCGCACCGGCCGCCCGGTGGTCTCGGACTTCCGGCGCGCCGACATCGCGGCGGGCGGGCAGGGCGCGCCACTCACTCCGTTCTTCCACTTCCACCGCTTCGCCGACCTGCGCGAGACGCGCGCGGTGCTGAACATCGGCGGCTTCACCAACGTGACCTACCTGCCCGACCGCGACCCCGGGCACGTGATCGCGTTCGACCCCGGACCGGGCAACGCGCTGCTCGACCGCGCAGCGCGTTGGGCGAGCGGCGGCAGCGAGCGGCTCGACCGCGACGGCGCGCGCGCCGCGCGCGGGCGGGTGATGCCGGAGCTGGTCGGTGAGTGGCTGCGCGAGCCCTATTTCGGGCGGCGGCCGCCCAAGAGCACGGGCCACGAGCTGTTCGGCGAGGCCTTCTTCGCGCACGCGCGCGACGCGGTGCTGGCGCGCGGCGGCAGCCCCGACGACGTGTTCGCGAGCCTCTTGTCACTCACGGTGGAGAGCGTGGCGCGCGCCGCGGAGCAGTTCTTCCCCAAGCCGCCGCAGCGCTGGATCCTGTGCGGCGGCGGCGCGCGCAATCCCACGCTGGTGGCGGCGCTGCGCGCGCGCGTCGCGCCGGCGGCGGTCGACCGCACCGACGATCATGGCGTTCCCGGCGATGCGCTCGAGGCCATGGCCTTCGCGGTGCTGGGTCACTGCGCGAGCCTGGGCATCGCGTCGAACCTGCCCGCGGCCACGGGCGCGGCGCAGGCCGTGTGTCTGGGCGTGCTGAACCCGCCCGACGCCTTCCGCGGCTAGAGCGACAGCACGAGGCCGTCGTGCGCGGTGTCGAAGGCCAGCCGGCCCGCGTTCTCGAGCACCGAGTTGCCCAGGTGCGTGAGTCGGAGCGAGCCGCAGCGGAAGCGCGCGCGCTCGCGCAAGAGCTGGCGGTGCGACAGGTGGAACGCGAAGTCCTCGTCGTAGAACACGCACTCGCAGATGAACAGGTCGACGTCGCCCACCTTCTCCGGCAGTGACTCGTGCCAGCCCGTGTCGCCCGAGAACACGAGCGACCGCGTGCTCGTGTCGACCCGCAGCATGTGCGGGCAGGTGTACTCCTGGTGCAGCGCCGGCATGGGCGTGACCCGGAAGCCGGCCACGTCGATCGGCTTGTCGATGGTGAACTCTTCGTAGCGGATCGGGTAGCGGTTCTTCTGCTCGGCGTCGTAGTGATAGGCCCGGGTCAGGTTCGCGAGCTTCTCGCGCACGCCCGGCGGTCCGAGGATCTCGAGCGGCCGGTCGCGTGGGTTCGCGTAGATGTAGTCGAGCAGGAGGAACGGGACGCCCGCGATGTGGTCGCCGTGGAAGTGCGAGAGCGCGATGGCGTCGATCTCGAGCGGGTTGATCCCCATCTCTTTCAGGCCGCCCAGCGTCGTGGGCCCGCAGTCGAGCAGCAGCGTGCGCCGCGCGTCGCGCACCAGGATCGCGCTGTTGCGGCGGCCGCCGCTGCCGAACGCGTCTCCGGTGCCGACGAACACGACCTCAGGCATCGCGCCAGACTCCGCCGTCGAACGCCACGGCGCGCACGAGTGACTCGCCCGCGCGCAGCTCCGCGCCGGGCAGCGCGACCGCCGCTTCGAGCCGGGCTCCGGCGCGGACCACCGCACCCGCGCTCAGCACGGCCTGCGGTCCCACCTGCGCCCCCGCCTCGACGCGCGCGCGCTCGCCGATCCATGCCGGGCCGGTGACTCGCCCCTCCACGCGGGCGCTCGCCGCCGCGCGGACCGACTCGGACCCGACTTCGTGCCGCAGCGCGGCGAGATTCGCGTCGAGCAGCTCGCGCGGCGTGCCCACCGGCCACCAGGCGTCGGACTCGGCCTGGAGCCACGTGCCGATCGCGGCGCCGTCGCGCAGCGCGGGCAGGTACACGTCGGGAATGATCTCGAATGCTTCGCGCGCCGGCATGCGCGCGAAGATGGCTGGCGACATCACCTGCACCCCGATGAACAGACCGCTTGCCTTCTCGCTCCCGAGATCGATCCGGTCCGTGATACGCGACACATGCCCCTGCCGATCGTAGCCGATCGAGCCGAATTCTCGCTTGCGAGAGTCGGCGCGCAAGGCGAGCGTGGCCAGCGCGCCGCTCTTCCGGTGCTGCGCACACAGCGCTCGGAAGTCGAGCTCCAGGCACATGTCGCCATTCACGACCAGGAACGACTCGTGCTCGCCCAGAAGACTCCGGGCGCCGAGTATCCCGCCGCCGCTGCCGCGCGGGCTCGGCTCGGAGACCCAGTCGATCGGCAGGGGTGACTCGGCGAGCGCGGCGCGCAGAGACTCGGGGTGGGCGTGGGTGTTGACGATCGCGCGCTCGATGCCGGCCCCGGCGAGGACCCGCGCCAGCCGCAGGATCACCGGCACGTCGAGCACGGGCAGCGCCGGCTTCGCGCAGGCGCGCGCGAGCGGCGCCATGCGCGTCCCGAGGCCGGCCGCGAGGATCATCGCCTTCAAACCACGGCCTCGCGCAGGATCTCCGCGAGCCGCCGCTGCGCCGGCGGGAGCGCGGGCAGCGCGCCCTGCACCGAGGCCGCCGCGCGCGCGATGTACGGCTGGTACCGGAGATCACCCTTTCGTTCCACGAGCACGCGGTAGCGCCCGTAGTCCTTGCACTTTCGCTGGACCACCAGGAGGGCGAAGGCCGCGGGGTCGCCGCGCCGGGAGCGCGCCCGCCAGTAGCGGGTCACGAGCTCGGCGCGCTCGGCGGAGCCCAGCTCCACGTACGAATCGTGCACGAGCGCCGACAGGTCGAGCTCGGGCGGGGCGCACAGCGCGTCCTGGTAGTCGAGCA
>Ga0335084_10003524_pt1 | contig 15275 bp, 15 predicted proteins | sample Lox_Sample_44_FD_206721 | JGI IMG/M metagenome (GOLD analysis project Ga0335084, IMG submission 206721) | Soil microbial communities from Loxahatchee National Wildlife Refuge, Florida, United States - Lox_Sample_4.4 | ecosystem: Environmental > Terrestrial > Soil > Wetlands | place: USA...
TTCGAACAAGAACGACGAAAAGGACAAAGACAACAACAAACCGCAGAGATAGAAGGCATCCACGAAGAACACAGAAACAAAGGCAGCCTGGTTTTTCAGGATGCCTTTTCTTTGTTACGCAGTTTTATTTTGTGATGGCCGGTGCGGGATAGTCCGGCAGCTTTTCCTTGTTCAGATTCGCGCGCTTCACTTCAAGTTCCTCAAACAGAATCGACGGAGCGATGATACTATGTGGAACGTTCGCGGGGCGATTCTCCACGTAAACATCATCACCCGCGGCAATCAAGTCGTTGCGCAGCGCGCGGACATCGAGTTCTCCAAAGATCGCTCCTCGAACTAACTCCTCGTGGCCGTCCTTGGTCCACACCTTGTACAGCAAACGTGGAGAAAGACGCGGGCCCAGTGTGTCCACGTAATAACAGTAGGGCAAATCGCGCGCCTGGCACTGCTCGATCAGTTTCTTCTTGAGGTCGTCGCGTGAGACCGGCTGAGTCGCGGTCACAATGAAGTTTCCGAGACTCGGTCCCGGCGAATTCGTGGGAACCCGTGCGCGTCCATGACCGTTGGAAGCTGGGAAATCGCGTATGGGTGCGCGGCTCATGTCATAGTTCATGAGGTTGCCGTGTTCTACGAGAGACACGCGTTGTGCCGGCACACCTTCGTCATCGACTTCGTAGTGTCCTAGCAGCGTTTTGCCTGCGTAGGAAGAGATCGTCGGATCGTCGACTGCGGAGAGGAAGTCCGGCAGCACTCGAGTTTTATAACTGGCAGCGAATGCTCCGGTGGTGCGCGCATTCTTGCCAAGATCAGGCTTTCGGCCTAGCACGTTTTCACCGACGAGATCGGCAAACACTGACGCGGATGCGTCTCCGGAGAACAGCACCGGACCGCGATACTCCTCCTCGACCAGCGGAGCGTTGCGTAGCTCTTTTAGCGTGGCAGCCAATTTTTCCGCGCGGGTGACGAATTCTGAGGCTGAGGGCAGTTCTTTCATGCTCGCTACGCTGAAGGAATTATCACGGCTGAGGCTCATGCCATCCGCAGCCTGGGTGCTGCAGCCAGTTGAGATCTCGTAGAGGGTTTGGCCGCTGCGTACGACGGTTCCTTCGGAGTTGACGAAATATCGATTCACGGCCTGGAATCGCAAATTGGATTCGGCATACTCGATCTCGGGGTCGTTCCTGTAAATCCCGGAAGCATCCTGAAGCATTTTCTTCCACGGCTCAGGGTCGAAATCCAGTTTCACGATCGGGCCGACCAACTGAACGGGATCAGCATGCGCGAAATCGTCCACAGGTTGGTCAACGGTCATTTGCTTGAGTTGCGCCTGCTTTGCAGTCAAGGATTCCGCTGCGGTTTTGTACGCCCGATCTGTGGCCAGCCAGATTTGGCGACGCAGCGCGACTGGATCATCGTCGACGGGGACAAAATCAAGTGTGCCTTCGCCCTGGCCAATGTAGCTGTCCTGCTTGTAGTCGCCGATACGCACGACGACGCGCAGGAAACGCATGCGCGTCCGCACATCGGCACGCAGTGCGCCGAAGGAAGCGTTAGCAGCATACTGGTCGACATCGAAGATTCTGTACTCGATGTAATAGGGAGCGGCTACCGCGTCCATCTTGATTTGCGATTTGGAGCGCTCCAGTTCCGCCCGCATGGCGGAAAGAATCACGTCGTTCACGGCGCCTTTTTGCTGTGCGGCCAGCGAACAAGAAAGCAGGAAGAACGCCAGCGGGAGCGACATGCGGCGGATCGCGTTCACGGCCTCAGGGATGCGATTCATTGTTTCGCCCCCGGTGCTGATGAGGATGAGCCCGAGTCTTCCGGTGGTGAGGGCAAGATCGGCGGCCGGTTCAACGAATGTGCGCGTTTCTGCACTTCGATTTCAGAAAAGAGCATCGCGGGCGCCGCGGCCGCGACGGGAACCTGTCCGGACTCCGCGCCGCACACGCCGTTGAACACGTCGGTCTTCTCGCCCGTGACCAGGATGCGGTTCATCGCAGCCAGTGGTGTGCCAACGATATCGATGCCACGAACAAGCTCATCCGGACGCCCGTCAGCATAAACTCTCCAGACCAGAACGGGGAGAACCTGGAACGCCTGCGGCATCGTGCGCTGAGTCAGTGTGAAGCCTCCTTGAATGTCTTCGAAGTACAGCCCGTATGGTTTACCCTGCTTCTTCACCTCTTCGATCAGCCTCTGGCGCAGCTCAGAGTCCTTGACCGTCTTTGTCGACGAAATGATGAGGTTCCCCTGTCGTCCCGTAGGCATCAAGCCGGCCTGCGCCCGCCCGTGCCCATTGGAGTTCGCGAAGTTCGTGATGGGCATCCGCGACATCAGGAAATTTTGGAGAATGCCGGCCTTGATCACGTCAACACGCGAGGCGGGCATGCCCTCGTCGTCAAACTCGTACCACCCGCCCAGATCGACACCGTTGAGTTTTCGTTGTGTGGGGTCGTCCACGACGCTGAGAAACTCCGGGAGAACAGGCTGTCCAACCTTCTTTGTGAAAGTCTGTCCTTCCTGCTCGCCGCGCTGACGATGACCTTCGAGACGATGTCCTAGGACTTCGTGGAAGAAGACGCCGGAGGCACGTCCGGACAGGAGTGCGGGGCCATCGAAAGGTTCGGCCACGGGAGCTTCGCGCAGGGCTTTGAGATCGGCGGCCATCTTGTCCACACGCGCTGCGATCTCAGCGGCAGGAGGAAGGTGATCGAGACTCTCCGCCTGGAAAGTCTCAACGCGCATCAGTTCCATGCCATCTTCCGCGCGAGTTTCAGCTTCAACCGCCACGCGGATGTATCCGGTTGGCGTAACCACGTGATTGCCTTCGGTGGAGAGGAAGTGAAACTTGGTTCTTTGCGCTGAAATGACGACTGTCGACGAGTAAATGTACTGGTAGTTGCGAAAGCGTGAGGAGTAGTCCCTGACAAATTTTTCCAATGCGCGCTGATCGGGCGTGGGGGCGACATCTTTGTAGTCGGTGTGAGTAGAAGGCTTTTCCTGCGAGAAATCCGGAGACGTGTCTTCTTCCTTCGCCTGCACTTGCGTATTCGTTTTCACATTCGCATAGGCCTTCGAGGCCTTGCGATATTCCTCATAAGTCAGCCGCCAGAGTTCGCGCGCAATAGCATTACGATCGTCTTCGAGGGGGAGAGTTCCGGAGAGGCGCGCCGAGCCGCGATTCTGTTGGTGCGAATTGTCGAGCGCGGGACTGCCGATTCGCATCGTGACATCTGCGGCGCGACGGCGTGCGCGGGTTGAACTCACCAGGCTGCCCTGGCTGCCCACGGCAATTGCAACACTCTGGTCATATACGGAATAGCTGAGGAAGTAGGGGGCCGGATCGAGCTTGCCCAGGCTCGTTTGCGCCCGCTGCAATTCTTCCTGCATGGTTGTGAGCAGTACGTCCGTCTTGTCGGGCGGGGTGGCGGCCAATGAATGAAGAATGCAAATGAGGGTGAAAATGGGTAGACAAAAATAACGAATCAGGCGCTTCTTCATGCGCTGCTGGGACTCCTTGGCGCGAAGGTACGGGTTAGATTAACAGATCGGGCAGGCGGCTCAGAGGCAGTGGATTCGAGTTGATCACTCGTCGGCCGGAAAGAGATCCTGCAGCGGATCCGATACGGACTTGGGGTTCTCGAACAGCGAGTACTCGCGAGTCACAATGGTAATGCCGCCATCGGTGACAAAATACTTCTGGCGATCGGCCTCGGCGTCGTAACCGATGATGGTTCCTTCCTCGAGATGCACGTGGCGGTCAATGATGGCGCGGCGGATGCGACAGTAGCGGCCAATCGTCACGTGGGAAAACAGAATGCTCTGGTCAACCTCGCAATATGAGTTAATGCGCACGTCGGGGGAAAGCACAGAGTTCTTCACCGTTCCTCCGGAAACGATACAGCCGTTGGAGACGATGGAATCGAGCGCGGTGCCCATACGGTCTTTTTCTGCGAAAACAAACTTAGCCGGCGGATACTGACGCTGATGCGTCCTGATGGGCCACGCCTTGTCGTAAAGATTGAAGATTGGTGACACCGAAACCACATCCATATTGGCTTCGTAATAAGCCTCGAGCGTACCAACGTCGCGCCAGTAGCGGGCTTCCTGCTTGTTCTCATCAACGAAGTCGTACGCGAACACGCGGTAGATATCCACCATTTTGGGCAAAATGTCTTTTCCGAAATCGTGGCTGGAGTTTGAGTCTTCCGCGTCTTTGAGCAGCACCGGAATCAGCACGTCATAGTTGAAGAGATAGACGCCCATCGACCCGGCGACCTTTTCCGGATTCTGGGGGTAGCGCAACTTCGTTTCTTTCGGCTTTTCCTCGAAGCCGTTGATGCGGCCATCCTTGTCCACATCGACGACGCCGAAGTGATGCGTCTCGCTGGGATCAATCTGGATCGTGGCGAGCGTAAGGTCGGCAGCCGAGTCGAGATGCTGTTGCAGCATCTTGCCATAGTCCATTTTGTAGATGTGATCGCCGGACAGGACCAGAACATACTTTGGCTGTTCCGAACCAATGGAATAAATGTTCTGATACACGGCATCCGCTGTCCCCTGATACCACTGATCGCTCACGCGTTGCATAGGGGGCAGGACTTCAATGAACTCCCCGACCTCATGGCCGAAGATGGCCCATCCTTCGCGGATATGGCGGTTTAGGGACAGTGCCTTGTACTGGGTGAGGATGTAGACGCGGCGGAGATTAGAATTCAAGCAGTTCGATAAGGTGATGTCGATGATGCGGTAGATGCCGCCGAAGGTAACCGCCGGCTTGGCCCTGTCGCGAGTGAGAGGATAAAGGCGCTCGCCGGCCCCACCTGCCAGGAGAACCCCGAGAGTATCTTTCATTTACAGCCCTCGGATTCCGTCATCTACACCGAACCAACGGAATCTTTTTCCTTACGCACGGCAGGTGCGAAAGAAAAAACAGTTGATGGTAGCACACCACTGGAAGGTTGCCGGACAGGGATGAAACGCAAATCTCAAGCTCATCAAAATGGAAACACGGGCTCGGTATCGACGCACAAACCCCGACTAATTGTCCCTCTCCTGCTTTTCTTCGTCGATCTTAATGCGTAGAGACTTCAGGAACTTCAGGTCCTGATCGCTGACCTTGAGCTCAGGATTGCTCGACATGGTGGTCACGAGAGAGGTCTTATCGGGTGATTTTTCGCCTTGTTTGCTGACTCCAATGGTGGCTTCAAGGACAAGGAAGATGTCGTATCCGCCATCTTTGATCCGGGAAACTACCTCGGAGATCTGCTCTGAGTCAGAGAGAGACTCATTGATGGCATCCCCGAGTTCTTTCATGAGTTGCTTGAGTTGTGGATCCACTGACCCTCCCGGAAAAACACCCGACTAAATCATTAGATGCGATTACCGGCAGAACAGTTCACCAGTAACGCTTGTGGCGTCATTGTAGCGCCGCAGGCTGTTAAAATCGAGGCCGTGAGCAAAGTTTCCACCTGGCGAACAGTGGGGATCGTAGCCCGTGTGGCGCGCGATCAAGCATCACGCAGCCGCCGCGTAAATGCCGCCATGGGCGCGGCTCGCGGCATGTTTCACACTCTCACGCGGGTGTTGCACCTCTTATGGCTTGAGGTGGTGGGAACATTCTTCCTCGCGATGGCAGTATTTGGGGGCATCGCTCTGTTTCGCGAATACTCGAAATACGTCGCGGGACGCGCGACCGGCAGTCGAGTGGCCATCGCTGTCTGTTTCACTCTGACATTTGCGTGGTTTGGGGTGAGTTCGTTCTGGAGAGTACATCGAAGGAGTCAACGTCCCTGAAGTTTGATGAATTCCGATGACGGAAAAGTTGAAGTCTCCCTCCGGCGCTGCCTCTGAGATTGAAACCTCGTCTCACATTCCGGTCAAGCCGCTCTACACTCCCGCCGACCTGAAGGGTTCTGACTACGAGAGCGAAGTGGGTTATCCGGGCGAGTATCCCTTTACACGCGGGGTGCAGGCCACTATGTACCGCGGGCGCCTGTGGACTATGCGGCAGTACGCGGGCATGGGCGACGCTGAAGAATCCAATAAGCGCTACAAATATCTGCTCGCGAATGGCACAACAGGACTTTCGGTTGCGTTCGACCTGCCGACGCAGATTGGACTGGACTCTGATCATCCGTTGGCAGCAGGAGAAGTTGGCAAGGTTGGTGTCGCCGTTGATTCCATCGAAGACATGCAGAGATTGTTCGATGGGATTGATCTCACAAGAATCTCGACATCGATGACCATCAATGCGACGGCGTCGATTCTGCTGGCGTTGTATGTCGCGGTGGCGCGAAGGCAGGGTGCGGAGATCCGCAAGCTTTCTGGTACCGTGCAGAACGACGTGCTGAAGGAATACATCGCGCGGGGGACCTATATCTACCCTCCGCAGCAGGCGATGCGCGTGATCACCGACATCTTCGCGTGGGCGAATGACAATGTGCCTGATTGGAATACGATTTCGATCTCCGGCTATCACATGCGAGAGGCGGGGTCGACGGCGGTGCAGGAAGTGGCGTTCACATTGGGGAATGGGATGGCTTATGTGGAAGCCGCAATCAAGGCTGGACTGGACGTTGATAAGTTCGCGCCGCGGCTGTCATTCTTTTTCAACGCCCATAGCAATTTTCTGGAGGAAGTCGCGAAATTCCGCGCTGCACGCCGCATGTGGGCGCGCATCATGCGGGAGCACTTCAAAGCGAGGAATCCGCGTTCGTGGATGCTGCGCTTCCACACACAGACTGCAGGCTCGACGCTGACAGCGCAACAGCCGGAAAATAACATTGTCCGCACTGCGATTCAGGCAATGGCTGCGGTGTTGGGCGGAACACAGTCACTGCACACAAATTCGTTTGATGAAGCTTTGGCCCTGCCGACGGAACAGGCCGCGCGCATTGCGTTACGCACGCAGCAGGTGATCGCGTACGAATCGGGCGCGCCGCAGACAATCGATCCGCTGGCGGGTTCGTATTATGTCGAATCGCTGACCAACGAGATCGAGCAGCGGGCGGCGGAGTACCTGGGCAAGATCGAAGTGTTTGGCGGAATGCTGAGAGCCATCGAGCACGGATTTGTGCAGCAGGAAATTCAGAATGCTGCGTATGAGTATCAGCAGAGAGTCGATAACCAGGAATCGATCGTCGTGGGAGTCAATCGATTTGAGGTCGAAGAAGAGAAGGCTATCCCGATTCAGCGAATCGATCCCGCACTGGAACCGAAACAGGTCGAGCGTGTTCGGGCGCTGCGAGCCAAACGTGACGCTGTTTCGTGGAAGGCAGCGTTGGCAGGCGTGGAGGATGCAGCGGGCTCGGGGGCAAACTTGATGCCGAAAATTCTAGCGGCAGTGGAGGCGTCTGCGACTGTAGGAGAGATTTCTGACGCTATGCGGAAAGTGTTTGGGGAATATCGGGAAGCCGTGGTGATCTGAACAGGATTCAGATCGGTCTATTTGCCTACGCCGGTTGCGCTTCCATCTCTGCGACAGCGCCGTCCAGATGTGCTAACGTTTCTTCGACTGTCAGTGAATACATTTCCCGCCCCAGGCCTTCGCCTGACTCCAGCGCCGTCTTGAGATAATGCCCGGCAATCTCAACCGCCAGAGAGTCCGTGATGGTTTTGCCGGTCTGCTTCTTGTACTCCACCCAGGCGGGATGCGGCAGGGCGACCCACACTTTTCGTCCGTCTACCAGGAATTTGTAATCGACGGCGTCGGCATGGCGTGTGGCGATGGCCACGATCTGCGCCTGGTAGACGCAGTGGACTTGCTTTTTCGTCCAGCGGTCGGTCGCTTTGAAATTCTCAAACATGAGTAAAACTATAGCGGAGCACTTGGTCTGGTAGCAAACTCGCAAGAGCTTCAACCACAGGTAGAACCTCAGACTGGCATTTCCTTCATGATACTTCGTGTCCTTCGTGGTGGTAGAGTTTTGCTTTCCTTGACCGCCCCCCTCAGGCGCTGCTATACATCTGCCTTCGTCTCGGATCAACATGAACAAGATCATTTACGCACTCACCGTCATCGTCATTGCAGCCGCCCCTGCTTTCCCCGCCGATAAGAAGTCAGCCGCCAAGCCTACTGGCCCGCGCTTTGAAGTCTCTTTTGTCAAAGAGCTAAGCTCTACTCCAATCGACGGTCATGTCCTTCTGGTGTTATCGAATAACAACGAGCAGGAGCCGCGTTTCCAGGTCAGCTTCATCACTGCAGAATCGCAGCAAGTGTTTGGCGTCGACGTCGATGCCCTGGCTCCTGGCGCACCCGCCGTCGTTGACACCTCCACGCTGGGATATCCCACGGAGAGCTTTAACGACGTCCCAGCCGGCGACTACTGGGTGCAGGCGGTTCTAAATATTTACGAAACATTTCATCTTGATAATGGACGCACCCTGAAGCTGCCACCAGACAGGGGCGAAGGGCAGCACTGGCAGACCAAGCCCGGAAATCTCTACAGCAAGCCGGAGAAGATTCACTTCGACCCGAAGTCAGCACAGACAATACGGATCTCGCTGACCGAGAAGAATCCGACGGTCGAAGCCGATCCCAAGTTCATTGACAAGATGGTGGGATGGAGCGGAGCGAACGACGAACACGTTATCGCTGACAATAAATGGGTCAAGCACATTCGCATTCAAAGCGATCTGCTGACCAAGTTCTGGGGACGTCCGACTTATCTTGGGGCCGTCGTACTGGTGCCTGATGGATGGGACGCGCATCCGGACGCGCACTATCCCGTGATCGTCTTGCAGGATCACTTTCATCGCGATCTACCGGGCATCCTCGCGTTCCGTACCACACCGCCCAGCGCCGGGATGAAGGGTGGCGAATTGCACGCCGCGCAAGCCGGCTACAAGCTCTATCAAGATTGGACTTCGGGACGTGTTCCGCGTGTGATTGTAATTTCCATTCAGCATGCCACGCCCTACTTTGACGATTCGTACGCAGTGAATTCCGAAAATGTCGGACCTTATGGCGATGCCATCACGCAAGAACTGATCCCGCAGATCGAGAAGCAGTTCCGTGGAATCGGTCAAGGATGGGCACGTTCGGTCTACGGCGGGTCGACGGGCGGCTGGGAGAGTCTCGCATCGCAGGTGTTCTACCCTGACTACTACAACGGAGCGTGGGTATTCTGTCCGGATGTCGTCGATTTCCGCGCTTACATGACGATGAACTTGTACGACGACAAGAATGCTTTCTGGATCGAGAGTCCGTATGCTCGCGTGCCGCGGCCCTCCGTGCGCCAACCCGACGGCCTCCTTCTCTCGACGATGGAGCAGATGAATCGCTACGAACTTGTGCAAGGCACGCACAGCCGGTCGGGCGAGCAACTGGACACTTGGCAGGCCGTTTTCAGTTCAGTGGGCGACGATGGCTATCCGAAGCCCGTCTTTAACAAACGCACGGGAGAGATTGATCACGAGGTTGCGAAATACTGGAAGGAACACTACGACCTGAGCGCCATCATGCAACGCGACTGGAAGACGCTAGGTCCGAAGCTGGCCGGGAAGTTGCACTTCTATGTGGGCGAGGCGGACACGTTTTATCTGGACCGCGCCGTACACCTGCTGAAGGACTTTCTGGATACCACGACCGATCCCTACTATAGAGGGAGTTTCGAGTTCGGCATGCGCAAGCCCCACTGTTATGCGGGCGACATTGATCCCGCGGCGGGCCTGAATCAGCACTACTGGCCGGAGATGGTCAAGCACATGGAACAGACCGCGCCCGAAGGTGCAGATTTGAAGAGTTGGAAATATTGAATCGATCGAATAGAGATCTTCTGATGTATGATCGCCGCAACCCCAAGTCGTTGCGATGAAAACTTCTCTATTACTCCTTCTCGCGTTGCTATTGGTGGTTGCTGCGTTTGCACAGTCCAATACGCATGGGACTCCGCAGGTCACACCTCCACAAATCGTTGACGTGCCCAGCGGGAACCTCCATCTCAAAGCCTATTTTTGGAAACCGGCAGGTAGCGGTCCATTTCCCGCGGTGGCGTTCAATCATGGCTCAGGAGCCGAAGATGCTCAGCACACGGCGGGGCAGACCATGGAGCAGGCCGCGGCAAATCTCGCCCCTGTTTTTTTGAGGCACGGCTATGCCTTTCTATATGTCTGCCGTCGTGGACAAGGTCTTTCCGCCGATCAGGGGCAGTTCATGCAGAACTTGCTGAAGAAAGAGGAATCGGAAAAGGGGAAGGACGCTCGGCAGCGTCTGCACTACAAACTGGCGACTGGTGACCATCTCGAGGACGCGCTCGCGGGTCTCGATTATCTGAAGACAGCGAAAGGAATCGACTCGAAGAGTATCGGCGTGGTCGGGCACTCGTTTGGCGGCGTGCTGACCTTACTCTCCGGCGAGCGTGGCAATGCGATTCGTGCGGAAGTAGCCTTTGCTGCCGGTGCCAATTCCTGGCGGGGCTCGCCGGAACTCCGTGCGAGAGTATTCACAGCTCTCGGAAAGACTTCAGCGCCCATCATGCTCGTTCAGGCGGCAAATGATTATGACACCTCTCCAGGTACCGAGATCGCTGCTGAACTTACACGCCTTCACAAAACAAATCTTCTCAAGATCTACCCTGCCGTTGGAAAGACTGCCGATGAGGGTCACAGTCTGCTGTACCTCGCCATCCCTGAGTGGGAACCGGACGTCTTTCAATTCCTCGATGAGAACGTAAAACGCTGACCGGTGAAGATGACTAGGTGTCGTCCGAACTTGTGTCCAGCGAGCTGCAAGTTATGATGATTGTGTGACTACTCAGGCCCAGGGTAAGCAGACGGCTGTCGACGTTCTACGCGCGAAGAATCTCGCGCAGATTCCGTGGCTTGTGCATGGATTCTCCACGCGGATCGGAGGTTCGTCACGCGCCTACGGCAGGGGCGACCTCAATCTAGGGTTTACCAAGGATGACTCCCGCGTTTCCGTGGAGCGCAACCGTGCTGCCTTTCTTCGTGCTCTCGGGGCGGTATCGCGTCCGCGTCTGAGGGCCAGTAAAGGTGGTGCCAGTTGGCCACTCGTTACACTGCGGCAGATTCATTCTGATGTCATTCACTATGTCGACTCTGACCCGATGGAACAGCTTGTTGGAGACGGCCTGATCACCGCTAGCTCCGGCTTGCTGCTTGCAATCCAGACCGCGGACTGCTTGCCGGTTATTCTGGTCGACACCTGTCGACGCGCTGTGGGAGTGTTTCACGCGGGCTGGCGCGGGACGGTGAAGCGAATCGTTGAGAAAGGCGTTGGCGAGATGTTTCGGCATTTCGGCACGCGTCCGCGCGATCTGAAAGCAGCGATCGGTCCTGGAATTCAGGGTTGCTGCTATGAAGTTGGGGAAGAGGTGCGCGCGAAGTTCGAATCCCAGTTTGCTTATAGTGCGACCTTATTTCGTGAAATCAAGGAATCGGACCCTGTGCGGGAGAAATATCCGCTGCTGTTTCTGACGGCACGCGCCCCGGGACACAGCGAATTACCGAACAAGATATTCCTCGATCTCGTCGAAGCAAACCGCCAGCAGTTGATCGCTGTTGGAGTGCCCAAGAAGAACGTTGATGCGTCTCGTCTTTGTACGAATTGCCATCCAGAATTGTTGTTCTCTTATCGCGCGGAAAAAGGGAAGACGGGCCGGATGATGGCGGCAGCGGGAATACGCGAGTAACGCAATCGATCCTGTGGTACGATCCATTCGTTTCGATCTCAGTCCTGATATCCAAACGACGGAGTCTTCCGATGTTTCCTGCCGAATGTGCTCCCACACGACGTACTTTCGTTAAAACCGCAGCTGCGTTCACTACTGCAATCCCTGGACTCGCACTCCTGCCTGAGTTGGCGGTTTCGGAGGACTCCGATGTGAACATCATCGGCCCGAAGAAGGGTTACTCGCCACAGATTGGCACGCTCGTTTCGATGATGACGTGGATGCGCAGCGTGGTCCTCAAGTCCGTCAAGGGGATGTCGCAGAAGGATCTCGACTATCTTTTCGACCCGAACTCCAACACCATCGGATCCCTATTGATGCATTTGGCCGCGACAGACAGGATTTATCAGGTCAACACGTTCGAGGGGAACGATTTGAAAGAGTTGCCTGCTTCGTACAAGGAGAAGTGGGAAGTCGCGATGGAACTCGGCGAGCCCGCGCGCAAAGCCATCAAGGGGCACGATCTCGACTATTATCTCAATGTCTTAGGCGAGACGCGCGAACACACTCTGGCCGAATTCCGCAAGCGCGATGACAGCTGGCTGCTGACGGTCGACAAAGAGTGGGGCTGGGGTCCGACGAATAACTATTGCAAATGGTTCCACGTGTGCGAGCACGAATCCAACCACAACGGACAGATCAAGTTCTTGAAGAAGCGTCTGCCGGGAGCCAAGCCCGATAGCGATTAGGCGCAGAGTTCACTGAGCCAGATTCTTCAATTTCAGGAATTCGTGTACCACCTCGCTGGCGTCCCTGTGCTTCCCGTCTACGGCGTAATTCATCTGCTGCATCTCAGCGTCGGATATCTTTCCAGCTAATTGGGCGAGGATGCCCGCAAGTTCCGGATGCTGATTCACGGTTTCCTGGCGAATCACCGGCACCGCCTCATACGGGGGGAAGTAGTGACGATCGTCCTCGAGGGCAACCAGATCCAATGCTGGGATGAGACCGTCGGTAGCGTTGCCACCCGCGAAGTCAATCTGATGATCTTTCAGAGCGCGCGCTAACAGGCCTAGATCCATGATGCGCGGTTGTTCCGCGAATTTCAGTCCATAAGTGGCGACCAGACCACGATAGCCGTCGGGACGCTCCATGAACTCATATCCGAATCCGGCGCGCCAGTGGGGAGTGAACTGGGCGGCCTCGGACAGAGTCTTGATTTTTAGTCTGCGGGCATCCTCGCCCCGTATTTCCATCGCGAACGTATCGTTGAAACCCAACGCAGGAGTGAGCGTCAGTCCAAACTTCTGTTCATACTCGCGCTTCACTCGATCATAGACGGCGACTTTATCGCCTGCGGCATCCTGCTTGAGAATGGCAGTCAGCGCAGTGCCCGTGTACTCGGGATAAATGTCGAGACGTCCCGCCAGCATTGCCTGCTGACAGATGTAGGTTCCCGCCAGATAGAAACGCCGTTCAACCTTTAAAGTAGTGTGAGCTTCGACCTGCTGCGCGATGAGCTCGCCGAGAATGAAAGACTCGGTGAAATTCTTCGACCCGACAACAATGCGGTCGGCGTGCGAGGGCGCGCACGATAAGAGCGCAGCGCAGCATAAAAGAGCCAGACTTGCGCGCAGTCGGGTCATTTAGGCTGCAGTCGCCTTTCCAGCCATCCAACGCCGAAGTCGGCCAGTAGCGCCAGGAGCGCGGCCGGAATTGCTCCGGAGAGAATCACTCGATTGTCGACCATGGACAATCCACGATAGATGAATTCGCCAAGACCGCCCGCCCCGATTGCCGCTGCGATCGTGGCAAGACCGACGGATATCACCACCGCGACTCTGACACCGGAAAGTATGACGCTGACGGCCAGTGGCAATTCAACCTGATACAGCAGTTGAGACTCAGTCAGTCCCATCCCTTTGCCTGCTTCTATGACCGCGGGATCTACTCCGCGAATTCCTTCATATGTATTCCGGATGATGGGCAGGAGCGCATACAGAGTGAGCGCCAGAATGGCCAAGCGATCCGCGCGCGCTCCAAGCCACGGAACTGGAAGCAGGAAACCGAACAACGCGAGACCCGGAATTGTCTGAATGATGTTCGCGCTAGCCAAAACTGGCTTGTTCAAACGAGTTCTGTGGGCGATAAGAATTCCCAACGGGATCCCAATCAACATTGCAAGAATCGTAGACACTCCGACCAACCAGAGATGCTCCAGAGTGAGATCCCTTACCTGCGTTTGGTTCTGCAGCATGAACCGGAGAACTTTCATCTAGTACCTCGATCTGCGGCCGCTTCCAACCCGGCCCCGAATGCCCTGACATAAGCGGAGGCCCACGGATCGGTCGATTTCAGAAATTCGTGCGGGCTCAGAACTGTGACCAGCCTCGCCGCTTCCATCAGCGCGATGCGCGACCCGAGGCGTAGCGCCTCGTGTAGATCGTGAGTCACGAAAACGACCGTCTTGTGAAGTTGCTGTTGCAGCGAGAGAAACTCGCGCTGCACTTCGTCGCGCGTGAGTGGATCAAGTGCTCCGAAGGGTTCGTCCATAAGGAGAATCTCTGGATTAGCGGCCAACGCACGAGCCACTCCCACACGTTGCCGCTGGCCTCCGGACAGTTGATGCGGATAACGGGATGCCAGGGTTCCTTCGAGTCCCACGAGTTGCAGTAGTTCTTGCACGCGCGCTTGAATCCGATCCTCAGACCAGCCTTCGATCTTTGGAACCAGGCCTACGTTGCGTGCCACGGTGAAGTGTGGAAACAAACCTACTTCTTGAATCACGTATCCGATCCCGCGACGCAGGCGAATGACATCAATCTGCTGCTGAGGTTTTCCGTCAACACGGATTTCACCGGAGGTCGGAGAGACAAGGCGATTGATGAGTTTGAGTGTCGTTGTTTTGCCGGATCCACTTCGGCCCAGCAGGACCAGAGTTTCTCCGTTTGCAATTTGAAGATTGAATCCGGACAGCACCTGCGTGCCGGCCACGTGATAAGACACATCCACGAATTCGATTTTCGGAGTTGAAGTGTGGGGCGGCATGTCCGCTCAGCATACCGGAGTTCGCAGTCAGGCCAAAATTCAACGGGAGAACCAGCTTCTGCCGGGCTCCATTTGCAATGCACGCGTGTCCCGGAGACAATCGTGTGATGGAGAACAACTTCTCGAGCGGGTCGCAGGTAACGAGCGCGCCGTTTCAGCCGGGAGCGTTAGTCATCGCCACTCTTTGCAATCCGCGCGAGAAATTCTGGGGAATGATCCTCGCGCTCGCGCCTGAGGGATTGAGCTTGAGCGGGGCAGAACTGGCATCATTCGAGGACCTGGCGGTGATGGTGCGGGATGGCGAACCGTTTACTCCGGCCGTCGTATTCTTTCCCATGCATCGGATCGAGCGCGTGGAATTGGATCTGCCCGACGGAAGTCTTCCATCTCTGTCTCAACGTTTCTTGTCGAAAACCGGGCTCGAACCTTCGGCTGCGCTCGCGCCAGTCAGCGATCCGCAAGCTCACGCTTCGAAGGAGCGTGCGTGAAGTTCTCCCAGGTCTTCACAGCACCAAACCAGCTCACCTTGTTGCGGATGATCTTCGTTCCGTTCATCGTGATTCATCTGGTGGATGGACGTTACCTGTGGGC
>Ga0335084_10003525_pt1 | contig 15275 bp, 14 predicted proteins | sample Lox_Sample_44_FD_206721 | JGI IMG/M metagenome (GOLD analysis project Ga0335084, IMG submission 206721) | Soil microbial communities from Loxahatchee National Wildlife Refuge, Florida, United States - Lox_Sample_4.4 | ecosystem: Environmental > Terrestrial > Soil > Wetlands | place: USA...
CTCAAGGTTAAGATAAGACAATGCGGAGTCGAGTCCTCGCCTGCGTCTTATTTCTATTCGCAACCCTGGGTGCATTCGCACAGGAAGGCTCTGCCCCCTTTCCGGACTCGCAATCTCAAAACGGTGCGGGCCAAGCCAGTGAACCAACGCCCGACCCGATCCCGCAGCCCGATCTCACACCCGACAAGGACGGCCGCCTCTCTCCCGAGCAAATGCGTGATCTGACGCGTGTAGTCGCCCAGAACTTTCGCGACAACTACAAGAAGCAGCGCAACTACACCTATATCGAGCGCGATCTTGAAAAGCAAATGGGAGGCGAAGGCCAGGTCAAGTCCACTGAAATCAAGACGTACGAAATTGTCGACATCTATGGCGAGCAGGTGCGTCGTCTGATCGAGAAAGACGATAAGCCGCTCGATGCCAAAGAAGCCGCTAAAGAAGAAGAGCGAATCCAGAAGATCATCGACAAGCGCAAGAACGAATCCGAGGACGACCGACGCAAGCGCCTGGAGAAAGAAGCCAAACAGCGCGAGGAAGGCCGCAAGTTCGTCAGTGAAGTTGCCGATTCCCACGATTTCAAGTTGATCGGAACCGAATTGATCGGCGGGCGCGAAGCCTGGGTAATCGACGGCGATCCGCGACCAGGTTACGAACCGCAAGACAAGGGCTCTAAGTTCGTCTCTAAGTTTCGTGGTCGCCTCTGGATCGACAAGGAGGAACTGCAACTTTCAAAGATGGATATCGAGGCCGTCGATACCGTCTCCGTCGGCTGGTTCCTGGCTCGCATCCACAAAGGCACGCGCGTGACATATGAGCAGCTTCGTGTAAATGACGAAATCTGGCTGCCCGGCCACCTGACCTACAAGTTCGATGCGCGCGTGGCCCTGCTCAAGGGATTCAACGTCGACGGCGAGCAAACCTATCGCGACTACAAGAAGTTCCGGACTTCATCGAAGATTGTCGGCGTCGGCGAAGTCAAAGAACAAAACTGACATAACCTTCAGGAGCCACGCCCATGAAAATCGAGATGCGTCCAATCGGCTTCGTCGAGACCGTTCGTTCCGAGATCGAAGATGACTTCTGGGGTGGTCAACACGCCTGCATTACTCTGACTGACGAGTTCTCATTGGACGCATTCCGCGGCCTGGAAGACTTCTCGCATGTCGAAGTCCTTTTTTATTTTCACCATCTTGATCCCGCAACTACCATCACTAGCGCGCGGCATCCGCGAAACAATGCGGAGTGGCCTCTCGTTGGCATCTTTGCGCAGCGCGCAAAGAAGCGTCCTAACCGGATCGGCGCAACAATTTGCCGCATCGTAAGAGTGGACGAGACCCGATTGTTCGTCTCTGAGCTAGACGCCCTCGATGGCACTCCCATCCTCGACATCAAGCCGGTCATGGCCGAGTTCTTGCCTCGCGAATCGATCAGACAGCCCGAATGGTCCCACGACCTCATGCGCCAGTACTGGACCCACAAAGAATGACCCGCCATCCCGGCAACTCAGGCGTTTATAATGCGGGGTCCCAAGCGCACGGGTAACTCCTGGATTTTTCTTAACCCGCTCGTCTGAGACATTTCATTCGAATTCATTCGCGAGGTCACAGGATGACTTCTCTTACCCGTCGTGATCTGCTTCGCTCTGGTCTGGCTGTTTCTGCGGCAACTCTCCTTCCCGCTACCGTTCAGCGTGCGCAAGGCTTGCTTGACGCCTTTCCTCCGGCCGACACATCAAACGTCGTCGCTCCACGCGAGCATCTTCTCTTCGACTTCGGCTGGAAGTTCTTTCAAGGACACGCGTCCGATCCTGCCCGCGATCTCGGATTCGGCATGGGGCAAGGAGACTTCTCCAAGAGTGGTGAGTTCTGGTTTTCAACACAGAAGTTCGACGATTCCAATTGGCGCGATCTCAACCTGCCGCACGACTGGGCGGTCGAACTGCCATTCGTCCGTGACGAAGAACAGAACAGTCACGGCTACAAGCCGCTGGGACGTCGCTATCCCGAAACCAGCATCGGCTGGTATCGCCGCACATTCAACACTTCCAAGGACGATGAAGGACGCCGCATCATCGTGGAATTCGATGGAGGCTTCCGCAGCGCTCTAGTGTTTCTCAACGGATACTTCATCGGACGCAACGACAACGGCTACGCCCCATTTCAATTCGATATAAGCGATTTCCTTCGCTATGGAGAAAAGAACTACCTGGTAGTCCGCATGGACGCCAGCTTCGGCGATGGATGGTTCTACGAGGGCGCTGGCCTCTATCGACACGTCTGGCTGACGAAAACCGACGCGCTCCATCTGGCTCACTTCGAGAGCTATATCCGGTCTTCGGTGAAAGGAAATGCGGCCACCCTGACACTCGCGACGATCGTTCAGAATGAAGAACAGAAAGCAGAGAGTTGCCGCGTCCGCTGGCAGATTCTCGATGCCGGCGGAAAAGTCGTGGCTACCGTCGACACTCCGCCGCAATCAGTTGCAGCCGATGGCTTAGCGACGTTCAACTCCACATCGAACCTACCCAATCCCGCGTTGTGGTCCCCCGAAACTCCCAATCTATACACGACCGTAGTCACGGTTGAATCAAACGGCAAGACGCGCGATGCCGAGCGCATCACCTTCGGCGTGCGCGATATCCGCTGGGACGCTGACAAAGGCTTCTTTCTCAACGGCAAGTCCGTCAAGATCAAAGGCACCTGCAATCATCAGGACCATGCTGGAGTCGGCGCCGCTCTCCCCGATCGCTTGCAGGCCTATCGCATCGCGGTGCTGCAAGAAATGGGATCGAACGCCGTCCGCACCTCGCACAACATGCCAACTCCCGAGTGGGTCGAAGCCTGCGACCGCATGGGCATGATGATGATGTGCGAAACCCGCCTCATGAGTTCGAATCCGGAAGGTATGGCGCAGCTTGAAACCATGGTAAAGCGCTATCGCAATTCGCCCTCGATCATCCTGTGGTCCCTGGGTAATGAAGAATGGACCATGATGCCGCAACCGCAGGGCGTACGCGTAATTGACGACTTGATCAGGCGCACGCACGAACTCGATCCCACACGCATGTGCTCCGCCGCGGTCAATGCCGCCTTCCAGTCACACTTCCCCGAACAACTCGACGTGATGGGATTCAACTACAACCTGAAAGAACACGATCCGTGGCACAAGGCGCACCCGACCAAGCCGTCAGTGGGCGCCGAGACCGCTAGCACTGTTTCGACTCGCGGCATCTACTCCACCGACAAATTGCGCAACTGGGTCAGCGCCTACGACCTGAATCACACCGCGTGGTCGCAACTTGCAGAAGAGTGGTGGAAGTTCTACGCCGCCCGTGAATGGCTCTCCGGAGGCTTCGCCTGGACGGGTTTCGATTACCGCGGAGAGCCGACTCCATATGGCTGGCCCTCCATCAACTCGCAATTCGGCATTGTCGACATGTGCGGCTTTCCCAAAGACAACTTCTTTTACTACAAAGCCTGGTGGGGATCGGACCCGGTGCTGCACCTGCTACCTCACTGGAATTGGGACGAACGCAACGGTGAACCGATATCAGTCTGGGTCCACTCCAATCTCGATTCCGTCGAGCTGTTTCTGAACGGCAAGAGCCAAGGCTCGAAGAAAGTCGAGCCCCTGACCCACCTCGAGTGGAAAGTAAAATATGAACCGGGCGTTCTCGAAGCGCGCGGTACCAAAGATGGTAAAGTCATGCTCACTGAGAAGCGCGAGACTACTGGTGAGCCCACATCCATACGTCTGACCCCAGATCGCACGGAAATTAACGCCGATGGCGAAGATGTCGTGATCCTGCGCGTCGAAGCGCTCGACAAAGAAGGCCGCCCGATCCCAACGGCGGACCATCCCATCAAGTTCAAAGTGAGTGGCGAAGGCGCTCTGATCGGCGTGGGAAACGGTGATCCGAACTGCCAGGAGTCCGACAAGGAACCGCAGCGCAGCCTCTTCAACGGCTTGGCTCAGGTGATCGTGCAATCCACCCGAACGCCAGGAACCATCACGATCGAGGCAAATACAGGAGACTGGCCACCGCCAAAGCTACCCTTAACGCAGCTAACAATCACAACGAAGAAGGTGGACCTGCGTCCAGGCGTGGGCTAAAAAATGCAGCCCACGGTGCAAACCGTGGGTGAGTGGAAAAAATTGAAGGAAGCCCCGAAGGGGCGAAAGGGACCCTCAAGGCACACCTGCTCGCCATGACATCTGTACCGCTCGATTCAGGCAAACTGGAGCACTATGTCCAAATCACGCCGGGAATTCCTGACGCTCTCGTCGATCAGCGTCCTTGGAGCCGCAACAGTTTCGCGGATTCATGCACAAGATCTATCCAAGCTCCCTCCCGGCGCTCCTCCAGCCTTCGGCGCTGGTCCGGCATTCGGACCTGAAGTGTCGATTACCACATTCGCGGAGGCAGAAAAGCTCGTCCAGTTTCCAATGAACGGTGCAGAGCGCACCATGGCCGCATCCACATGGCAAAAAACACTGGCCTCCGTCTACGAGCGACGCGTGGGTCCGCGAAAGCTGGCGTTGGAAGATACGCTCGCTCCAGCGACCCAGTGGAACCCATCGCTGCCCGGCGTTCGGATTGTCCCGCAATGGGATCAGTTGGAACGGAGCGAGGCCGTGGACGCCCCGCTGCCCGCCAATGATGCGGATATTGCGTTCGCTCCCGTCACACAGCTCTCGCAATGGATCGAAGGCCGCCAGATCACCTCCGATCGACTGACGCGCATTTATCTGGATCGGCTGGAGCGGTTCAACCAGCAATTGCGCTGCGCCATTACAATCACGCATGAATTGGCACTCAGGCAGGCGAAGCAGGCAGACGAGGAAATCGCGCAAGGAAAATACCGAGGGCCGCTCCACGGAATTCCTTACGGTGTAAAGGATCTGATCGACACCGCCGGTATTCCGACCACCTACGGCGCCGAACCATACCGCAATCGCATTCCGAAAGACGACGCCGAGGTCGTGAAACGATTGCACGCAGCGGGCGCGGTCTTGGTTGCGAAGCTGAGCCTGGGCGCGCTCGCCCTGAATGACGTCTGGTTCGGCGGGCAGACCATGAATCCGTGGCTGCCGGAAGAGGGTTCGTCGGGATCGAGCGCGGGACCCGGTGCCGCCACCGCAGCAGGTCTAGTCGGCTTTTCAATTGGAAGCGAAACTGGCGGCAGCATCGTCAGCCCCTCGATGCGCTGCGGCGTCACCGGACTGCGTCCAACTTACGGACGCGTGCCGCGCACTGGAGCGATGACTCTTTGTTGGTCGCTCGACAAGCTCGGACCGATGGCGCGCGGGGTGGAAGACACACTGTTTGTATTGCAGGCGATTTCAGGTCCTGACCCGGGCGATCGGGCGAGCGTCCCGAGTCATCTTTATTTTGACGCTCGTGCAAACGTCAAGGGGTTGCGCATGGGCTACTTCCCTGCCTGGATGAAAGAACGCCCAGCCACAGAAGTCGATCGCGCAGCACTCGAGACCGCGAGAAAACTGGAACTTGAACTAAAAGAAGTTTCCCTTCCCGATTGGCCCTACGATTCCCTCAACCTGATTTTATTTGCCGAAGCCGCGGCCGCATTCGAAGAACTCACGCTAAACGGCGGCCTCCGAGAGCTAAAAGCACAGGTCCCCGACGCCTGGCCGAATCTCTTTCGGCAGGCTCGTTTCTTATCTGCTGTTGATTTTGTTCAGGCAGACCGCCTGCGCCGCAAAGTCGCCCATGAGATGGCCCGCATCTTCTCGGAAGTAGATCTGCTCCTGGTACCGTCCCTCCGCGACGAAATGCTCGTGATCACCAATTTCACCGGGCACCCTTCCCTAACTCTGCGTGCAGGATTCGTAGAAGTCCAGCAAGCCCGCAGCGATTGGGCTCCCGACCCAGAGCATCCACTGCCGACTTTCACGACGCCGCGCCGCGTTCCCCACGGAGTAACGCTCATCGGCCGCCTGTTTGATGAAGGCACCCTGGGAACCGTCGGGATAGCGCTGGAAAAAGCATTCGGAGTAGTCGCGGAGAGACCAAGAGGCTTCCAGTAATCTAAGTGGTTTCTTCATGGACCTTCGTGCCCTTAGTGGTGATCGCCTTTTCTCGGGGCGTTTATAATAAAAAGATTCTCTACCCTCGAAATTAGACTCCGTGCAGGCAAGCAAGGATTTAAGCCGAGACTCTGAGGACCGAATCAGTCCGCAAAGCAAGATAGCTTTTGCCGGAGGGCTAAGGTCTGACGGCCGAGGGCAGCCTTTTCCATGGACTTCAAGCTAGTATCAAACTACAAACCGCAGGGTGATCAGAAAGCCGCCATCGAAGCGCTTACCCGCGGTGTATTCGACCGTGAGCAGCACCAGGTTCTGCTAGGCGTCACCGGGTCCGGCAAGACTTTCACCATGGCCAAGGTGATCGAGGCGATCAACCGTCCCGCGATTGTAATGGCGCACAACAAAACCCTCGCAGCTCAGCTCTATCACGAGTTCAAAAGCTTTTTCCCCCACAATGCAGTCGAATACTTCGTCTCGTATTACGACTACTACCAGCCCGAAGCCTACGTACCGGCGGCCGACCTGTACATTGAAAAAGAAGCCACCATCAACGATGAACTCGACAAGCTCCGCCTCTCGGCCACGCGATCTCTATTTGAGCGCCGCGACGCCCTGATCGTCGCGTCCGTCAGTTGCATCTACGGCCTCGGGTCCCCGGAAGCGTATTACGGCATGATGCTGTTTCTCGAGAAGGGACAGAAGGTCAAGCGCGACGACATCACGCGCAAGCTGGTCGACATTCTCTACGAACGCACCAACGGCGAATTCCGCCGCGGCACGTTCCGCGTACGCGGCGACGTGATCGAAGTCTTCCCCACTTACGACGACATGGCCTACCGCATCGAAATGTGGGGAGACCAGGTCGAAGCCCTCTCACAGATCGATCCACTGTTCGGCACAGTGAAGCAGAAGTACATGCGCTTGCCCATCTATCCGAAAACGCATTACGTCATGAAGGACGAGACCCGCGCATCGGCCGTAGAGTCGATCAAGAAGGAACTAGCCTGGTGGGAACCCGAACTTGAGAAACAGGGCCGCGTCGTAGAGGCACAGCGCATCCATCAGCGCACCATGTTTGATCTGGAAATGATCAAGGCCATGGGCTACTGCCACGGTATCGAAAATTACTCGCGCCATTTTACGGGGCGACTGCCAGGTGAGCCTCCGCCAACGCTACTCGATTATTTTCCGCGCGATTTTGTGATGTTCATCGACGAATCGCATCAGACGGTACCACAGCTGCGCGGCATGTATGCCGGCGACCGCTCGCGCAAGGAAGTCCTCGTCGAATACGGGTTCCGAATGCCCTCTGCTCTCGATAACCGTCCCCTCACGTTTGAAGAATTCGAGCATCGTACCAATCAACTCGTCTACGTGTCGGCAACACCGGGACCATACGAGCTAACGAAATCGGCGGGAGTAGTCGTCGAGCAGATCATTCGCCCAACAGGATTGATCGATCCCGAAGTCGAGATTCGCCCGGTCAAAGGACAGATCGACGACCTGCTCCACGAAATCCGCGCGCGTGTGGAGAAAGGCGAACGTGTCCTGGTCACGACACTCACCAAGCGCATGTCCGAAGACCTGGCGGAATACTACGCGGAAGTGGGCGTCAAGTGCCGCTACATGCACTCGGAAATCGAAACGCTCGAGCGCGTCAAGATCCTCCGCGATTTGCGCAAGGGCGAGTTCGATGTATTGATCGGAATCAATCTCCTGCGCGAAGGGCTCGATCTACCGGAAGTCTCTCTTGTAGCCGTGCTCGACGCTGACAAAGAAGGATTCCTACGCTCCAGCGGCTCGCTGATCCAGACCATCGGACGTTGCGCCCGCCATCTGAATGGCCGCGCCATTCTCTACGCCGATCGCATGACGGATTCCATGAAACGCGCCATGGACGAGACCTCCCGACGCCGCGCCATTCAGACGGCTTATAACGAAGAACACGGCATCACACCAGAATCGATCGTCCGCCCCCTCGATATGACCCTTGCGGCGATCGTCGCAGCTGACTATTCCGAAGTGCCCATCAGCGAGGCCGAAGGAATGCCGGAGTTCAAGTCGCAGGAAGACGTCGACAAGTTCATCGCCAAGCTGGAAGAAGACATGCGCGAAGCGGCAAAAAGATTCGAATTCGAAAAAGCCGCGAAACTCAGGGATACGATCAAGGAGTTTCGGACTAAGGAGTTTTTGTTCGCGTAAGAAATCCATTTGGTATACCCGCAAATGAAATGTGGATAGCCTGGAACATCAACACGGATGACGTTGGGTGGCCACCAAGCACTCTAGAAGAAAAGGTCGAGATTTTTTACCAGCGAGCATACGGCTGGCAATTGCATATTGCAGATCTTCTAGCGAACGGGGGCCCCCGATTGGATGACGCAGTTTCCGTGGAACCGTTAAGGCACTCTGGGTTTGCAGTGATGCAGATCTGTTTGAGCTATTTCGAAACGATTGGACATTACGAATACGGAAATACGTTCAATAAGAGCAAGGAATACTTCAAAGCTGGCCTGCGCTCTGTCTTCCCGCAGCTAATTGCCAAATGCTCTGGCTCGCTAGATGAACTTCTGGATAGAGTCTACATCGGCGTGCGCTGTGGGCTCTATCACAACTCAATGACCGTCGTGGGAGTAGGGCTAGGCCAGCCGGAAGACGGTACATCACTCGCATACGACCAAGTCTCGAAAAAACTAGCCATTTCCCCCGAACGTCTGCCGAGAGCACTCAAGCAGCACCTGCAAGAATTCCGAGAGAAATTGCTCGATCCCAAGAATGTGTCTCTGCGCAAAAACTTTGAGCGCCGTTTCGACGAGGACAACGGTGTTTAGCCGCAAGTTACGCACGACGTGTCAGGGTTGCAGGTTGGGAAACGAGGTCTAGCAGCCGCGTCTTAGGTACTCCGATGGCTGCAGCATCTCAATCCCTCGCCACAGATTCATCGCCAGCAAATCACTATCCCCTGTGACGATCACGTCGGCTCTCCCATTCAGCGCAACTTCCAGGAACTTGTCATCTTTCGGGTCGCGGCACTCACGGATGGGATGAATGATGGGAACAAATGTTGCCGTACTTGCAATGAGCCGAATGAATTGAAGTCGCTGTTCAACCGTGACGTACCGATCGAATTTCGCTTGCGCAAGGACGTCAGATAGCTCAGTTATTGTTGCTTCAGATACGAGAATAACCGCGGTGTGTATTGCCCTTGCGACGGCCCTACCGGGGACCGAGTCAAAGCGAAGGAGCCTGCTTACGAAAACATTGGTGTCGACTATGACGCGCTCTGGTGTGCGCATCAGCCTTTGAGAAGATTGGCTAGAATCGCATCGGTCAATCCGCGCTCAGCGGCCTGCTTGCTGACGCGTTCACAAAGGCGGTCGAGCTCGTCGATATTCGCGCCCCGGATCCGGTCATATTCTTCAGCCGACAAGATCACGGCGACGTCGCGGTTTTGGCGGCGAACACGTACGGGCTCGCGTTGAGCTGCGTCGATAATAGCGGCAAAGCGTTGCTTGGCATCGGTCGCAGATACCGTTTTCATTTGTCTATTATAGATGAAATGGACAAAATAGACACTATTGAAGCGACAAGCATTCCTCTCCCGCACGAGCTATCCAGGATCTGCCTGGGATTACCGCCCGTAAGCCGCACTAGCCGCCATCGGCTTTCTATGGAAGGTATATCCGTCGTAAGTCTCGGACCGAAAATTCAAATTGGGCGCGCACAGCTTCTCCGTCTGGCTGAGGAACAGGTACCCACCCGGCTCCAGGTAGAGATGCAGGCGCTCCATGAGGGCGGTTCGTTGCGTGCGAGACAGTTGCGGCAACACATCCATACAAAAGATGCAATCGAATCGCCCGATGTACACCGGCTTCGTGAGATTCATCGTGTTGAACGTAACCAGACTCCGGAGCCGCGGCTTTACCAGCAGATGCGAGTTGTTTCCGTTTGCGGCGCCATTCGCCGAACCATTTCCATTGCCTTGCGCACTGTCCGCTGTCCCGTTCGAACCCCCGTTCGGACTGCCAATCTTCGAGAAGCATCCCCGAATCATAGCCGGCGGCAGCCCCTGCAAAGCCGAGTGCGGATAAAGTCCGCGCTCTGCAGCCTGAATCGCCGATGGCAACAGGTCGCTGCCCACAATATGGATCGACCACTCGCGCATCGGTTGCACAGAGGCTGACGATTCGGCAATACCTCCGTTTCGGCTCGCTGCCCTGGATTCCCGGCTACCGTTTCCATTCGTCGAACCGTTTGCACCACCATTCCCATTTGGCATTGCTTCACAAATCGCCATCGCGATCGAGTACGCTTCCTCTCCCGTGGCGCACCCCGCGCTCCATATGCGCAGCGTGCAAGCGCCATCGTTCGCCTTGCGCTCATAAAGCTGCGGGATTACCGCGCGCGACAGCGCATTCATCGCTCCGGGGTGCCGGAAAAATCCCGTCTTCATATTGACGATCCCGTCAAGAAACCCCGCCATTGTGGCCGGATCAATGTCTGTGGATCGAAAGCGGACCAGCAGCGCGGCCGGCGACTCCAGTTCGTGAGCTTCCAGATATTCGGCAACGTGCGCCGCTAAAGCGCTATTCGGACAGTCGAGCAAGACTCCCGTCTGGCGCTCCACGAGCAGGCGCAACTCAGACAATTCGTGCTCAAGAATGGTGACGCCTGCGATCAATCGATGCATAAATCGTTTCCTCAATGGCGCAAACGGTTCCTACCGTTCGCACCTTGGGGGAGGAAAAGTTGATTTCTCAGTGCTTCACTTTCTTTCTTCCGGCCCTTGTTCGTGCTCTCTCAATTCCCTGCCATAGCCGCGTACGTCTTATAGGAATCCTGCCCGGCCTGCTGAGCAACTACGTTCATCTCTTTCTCCAACGACGAAAACCGCTGCATGATTTCGTGAATGCGAAGTGTCATATTGCGGATCGTTTCAATCTGCGCCCGTGTCTGCGCCGACAAACTGCCCGGCTCCAGCAGCAGCAAATCGGAATTTCCCAGCACCGACGTCAATGCATTGTTCAGGTTGTGACGCATCTCGAGCATGTACCGCCCCAAGGTCGCCTGGCGTTCGAGCGTGCCGCACAATGTCTCAGACGCCCGCGCCCGGGATTCTGCTCGTGACCGATGCACAGCCTCTGCCGCCGCCAAAACAAGCGTTTCCAGCCAGTGCTCGCTCGGCCGCAAGATCGAAACACGCGGCCAGCGATCGCGAATCAGCTGTGCCGTCCCGCCATCTTGTACCACGCAAAAGATCGGCTGCCCCGTAGAATGCAGCGGCTCCAGCACCACCGACAACAGGTCGCGCCGCAACTGCCCGACAATCGCCACATCAAACACATCCACCGCAAATCGCGGCCACAACTCCCCACTCAGCAGCGTGAACGTGGGCACATTCCGCTCCATCTGCCAGCGGGCAGTGATACGCCGGGAAAACTCGGCTTCGTCGGAGATGATCAGTACAGTCGGTGTTTCCACGTTCCAGTTTCCTTCCGCTTCCTGAAACCTATGCTGTTACTTCTTTTTCCCCTGAGATCCGCTCTCTTGTTCCCAACTTGATGAACCTGACACCTCGAATTCCGGAGCGTCGGAAGAGCTACTCGGAGTGCTGGCGATCTCTTGGGTTGCGGACGCTGCAAATGCCTTCGGCGGTTTCGCCGCCCCGGCCTTTGCTGGCGCCGGCTTCGTTCCGGCCGCCACTGGCTTCGCTGCCGACTTTACAGGTGCTGCGGCCTTAGCCTTGCCGTTTGCCAGTGCGTGTTCCACCGATGCGCGCAAGTCCACCAGCATGCGCAAGGGTGAACCCGACGAATACTCCGCCTGGAACATCACCTTCCACGACTGGCAGATCATGCGTAGACGGATGATCGGCTCCTGCGCCGAAAACTGCGCGCGGCGGCAATCGATCGTCGTGATTCCTCGGTCTTCGAGTTCCGTCAGCCCATCCAAAATCAGATTCAAGTCCCCGAGCATCAGGCGGAAGAACGCGCGCCGCATGAGATACCCAAACCGCGTAAACGCCACTAGTGCCACCGGCAAATAGAACAATTCCCCAGCTAGTCCTTTGGCCTTGCGCCCTTGTTCAAGGATGCCGCCATGCAGCAACTCATCCAGCGATTTGCACTTTCGCGCCGACTCCAGAACACGATCCAGCGCATTCAGCCAAACCGGAGGCTTGAGTTCTACCGCACCGAAAACAGGCTCCATCGCATGCGCGACGTAAGCGAGATCCACTTCGGTATCGTTCACTCCCGAAGGCGCAATCTGGCTGAAGTACTGCACCAGCAGAAAATCAATCTTGTCTCGGATCGCATCTGTCTTGCTGGCCTTGGTGAGAAAATGCTGCAACAGCGTGGCCGTGCCTTCCTGGCTCACCAGCGAACTGGTCTGCAGAAACTGCCGCAACTGATGCACCTGAATCGCGCCATCCATGTGCTCGATCCAATGGTTCGCCTGTTCCACCGCCTCTTTGCCAGGCGTCTCAACACCGGCTTCGAGATCGGCGCACGGCTTCACTTCGATAGCGAACTCACGCGCCAGTTCGTAGTAAATGGGATAAAGTTTGCGGGCGTAACTCCATTGCGTAGCGAGATCCTGCACAGGAGTAGTTGGAGTCATGATTTCACGATCCAGTTGGGCACTGCGCCCTTGAAGCGCGCGGCCACGAGAGTCTTTCCGGGCTGGTATTGCACAGCCACAACACGGGCTTCCACATCGAGCGAACCGTCGGAGTTCCTCAACTTCAGTAGATCGTCAAGCTCCAGCGGGGTCTTGCAGGCGAACAGGACTTCGTGCTCCGTTCCAAACTCGATCACGGTACTTTCGCTGAAATCCGGCGCCTGCCCGCTCTCGACCAGACGCGCAAACTGAATGCGCACTGACATCGAAGTCGCATCCGGGAAAAAACGCGCGAGCGCCGACACGGCATTCGCGTCGTGCCCTACACGTCCCGGTGCTGTCGCCTGATGCGCCAAACGAATAACGAATCCTCGAAAATCGCAATGCGGTCGGGCTCCCCCTCTTCCTGGTTTGGAAGAGCGTTGGGGAGCCGGGTTCCGCGGTTCGCACAATACAGGAGCAACATGAGAACCATCTCTGGGAACCAAAGGATTAGTACCGAAGGGAACGGAGTTTCAAACAGTTAGCCCGTGTCTCCTCACGCTGCGCGCCCGATGGACCATCGTCCCGTCTCAAGGTGAGATGTCCGTCTCACTTCGCTCTCAACTTCTTGGGATTCTCCAATCACGAATCGCACGCGGTCTGCTATCGATTCTTGACACGCCTCGTCTACTTGCTTCGAGTTCTCCACCGAAAACTCGGCGGATCGACTCATTTCGAATCACAACTAACAAATGTGCAGCCACACTTCAGTGCAGCTCTTGACCGTCTGCCGTACGAAACTGCGGATGATCGCCATCTGGCTTTTCATCGTAGGCTTCACCGCCCCGTCCTGGGCACAACAGCGCAAGGTCACGAATCTGGCCGAAGGCGTCTACGCCATCGAGCACGCCGGCGAAGGCGGCGGAAACACAACTGTCATCATCGGCGACCGTCAGGTGTTCGTGGTCGACTCCTGTTTCCTTCCCTCCGCCGCCCGAGAAGACATCGCTCAAATCCGCCAGTGGACCAACAAACCAGTAAGTTTCGTCCTCAACACTCACTTCCATAATGATCACAACTTCGGAAATCGTATCTACCTCGATGCCTTCCCCGCCCTGACGATCGTCGCTCACGTCGAAACCAAGAAAGAGATGGACCGCTTCGGCCCCGGATCAGCCATGCGTGAGGAAAAAGGCCTCGCGTCGCTGCAACACATGCAGCAGACGGGGAAAGATGGAAACGGTACACCCTTGACGCCCGACGATAAGAAGCAAGTGGAAAAAGCTTTGGCCAAACAGCTCTCAGTGATCCAGGAACTCCATGGTATCGAGTTCCAGAGCGCGACTCTGACCTTCAACCACGATTTCAGCATCGACCTCGGGAATCAGGAAGTCCGGGTGATGTTCCTCGGCCGCGGCAACACATCCGGTGATGCCGTCGTCTACCTTCCGAAGAAGAAGGTCTTGGTAACAGGCGATCTGGTTGTCTATCCCATCCCTTATGTCTACGATGGCTATCCTTCTGACTGGATAGAGACTCTGGGAAAATTGAGTCTGTTCGAAGCCGATGCAATCGTGCCTGGCCACGGCCCGATTCTGCATGACACATCCCACATCCTCCTGATTCGCGATTTGCTGACCAGCGCCGTCGATCAGATGAACACGCGGCTCTCGCAAACGAGTCCGGCCATGTTTCAATCACTTGACGACGTCAAAGGCGCCGTAGACCTGAGCGCCTTCCGCCAGAAATTCGCGGGCACCGACAAGGACCTCGCCGCCGAGTTCGACGACATGACCACTCATCTCATCAAAGTCGTCTTCCTGGAGGCGAGTCTGCGGTGAAGAGTCAGATCTCAAAGTAAAGGACGATGGACTATGCAGATGATTACTCGTCGTGAAGCGGTTCGCCTCATAAGCTCGGCCTCTCTCGGAATGGGTATAGCAGGGACCCACACCTTCTCTGGCATCGCGGCCGATGCGCCGCCTCCGCTTGCGCCCGGATCACCGATGTCCGCCGAGCGTCTCGCCCTGATCGAAGACTTCAAGAAGAAATCCGACGGACTGGAGAAGAAATTCGAAGCCCGTACTTACAAGAGCGGCTGGACGATGCCCTACCGGCTCTTCCGCCCGGAGGCCAAAGGCAAGTTGCCGCTAGTCATCTACCTGCACGGCAGCGGCGGACAGGGAGACGACAACGAGAAACAACTAGGCCTGGGAAATATCTTCGGCACCCGCGTTTGGCTTCTTCCCGAAAACCAGAATGCACATCCTTGTTACATGCTGGTCCCACAATCGAACCGCGGCTGGGTCCGGTACGATACCGAAAAGTTGAAGAACAACGAGTACGAAATTGTGCCGGGGCCGGGACAAGGCGTTTCATTGGCCTTAGAAGTCATCGACGCAGTCCGCCGCGAATTTTCTATCGACGATCAACGTATCTACGTCACTGGTCAGTCCATGGGCGGCGCGGGTACATGGAACATGATCGCCAGTCGTCCCGGATTTTTCGCAGCCGCCGTCTCCTGCTGTGGATCCATCTCGAAAGATGACGGCACCGGCTCGCTCAATACACCTCTCTGGAATTTCCACGGCGACTCCGACCAGACTGTCCCGATTGCACTATCT
>Ga0335084_10003528_pt1 | contig 15268 bp, 12 predicted proteins | sample Lox_Sample_44_FD_206721 | JGI IMG/M metagenome (GOLD analysis project Ga0335084, IMG submission 206721) | Soil microbial communities from Loxahatchee National Wildlife Refuge, Florida, United States - Lox_Sample_4.4 | ecosystem: Environmental > Terrestrial > Soil > Wetlands | place: USA...
ATCTGACAAGGGGATTACGACACCATAGGTTTTGAAATGACAAGAACCGTTTTCTGTTATTAAACTTCGCGTCCTTAATGGATTTGCGAACAATTTTCCCAATAGCTATGCAAAAAGCAATCGGCATATTCGACTCAGGTATCGGCGGGCTTACGGTGCTCAAGGAGATCGTTGCAAAGCTCCCGGAGGAAAACATCATCTACCTCGGCGACACGGCGCGAGTTCCGTACGGGATCCGCTCGCCTGAGACAGTCACCCGCTACTGCTTCGAGAATACAGACTTCCTGCTCGCTCAGGAAATCAAGATGCTCGTGGTCGCCTGTAACACTGCATCGGCCATCAGCCTTGAGGCAGTGAAGAAGGAATTCCCCCTTCCTGTCATCGGCGTGCTCGAGCCGGGAGCGCGGGCCGCGGCTGCGTCGACGAAGACCCGGAAGGTGGGCGTGATCGGGACCGAGGCCACTATCGGGAGCGGCGCTTACGAGAAAGCAATCATGCAGATCGCTCCCGACATCAAGGTCCATAGTCTGTCGTGCCCCCTCTTTGTTCCGCTCGCCGAAGAGGGGTGGACGGACAACGATGTCGTACAGCTTGTGGCAGAAAAGTATCTCGCACCTCTGCGCGGCGAGGGCATCGATACCCTGGTGCTCGGCTGTACGCACTATCCCCTGCTCAAGACGGTTATCAGCAAGGCCGTGGGACCCGAGATCATCCTCATCGATTCAGCAATGGAGACAGCGAAGGAGGTTGTAGACGTGCTCGAAAAGCTCAGGTGGAGAGGGAATGGGAGGGGGGAAGGCATACGGAAATTTTACGTCACCGACTCGCCGTCGCGCTTCGAAAAGATCGGGAAATGGTTTCTCGGCGACGCCTCCCTCCGCGCTGAACAGGTGAAGGTCGGAGGTATTTAGAGAGACGATAATTCGAAATTTAAAATGTGAAATTTCAAATTGTCGTGGGCATGCAGGACTGGATGCCCTGAATGTTTCGCGTGGTTGTCTTCAGGAATATTTCAAAGCCAAAACGATAAAGACTGCATGAGGTGGTCTTCATGAAAAAGGATTGTGCATATACCAGAAAGTCGCTCCGGAAATACCTGCACGGCCATTTGTTCAAGCCGGAGCAGATCAGGGTCGAACGCCATCTTCGATCCTGTGTCATGTGCTATACCGAATACCAGGCTCTTAAGCAGGCAGCCGAGACTAAACAGTATCTGAAAGATATTACCCCGCCCGAGGGGATCGTGCAGCGGGTTCAGGCGGGCGTTTCCGGACTCGCGAAGCTCAAGAGAATCCTGTATCGGCCACTCTGGCTTGCCGGCATCATCACCATCATCGTGCTCGTTTACCTCTATGCGCTCGCCCCGCCGCATCGCGATCTGGAGATTGAGAACCTCGAAAAGTCAGGGGTCGTGGGATCGGCGCCTTCCTTTACTGCTCCAGCTTCGCCTGATCAGGGTGCGCGTCCCTCGCCCTTGACGGCGCGGGCCACAAGCCCACGGCCTCCTTCGTCCCAGCCCGGTGAAGCGGTTCGCATGTTGAAGCCGCTGCCGGTAACGATCACCGTGGTTAATGAAAAGACGGCCGTCCGACGGATAAACGAGGTCATGAGAGGACACGGGGAACTCCGAAAAATGAGGTTCAGCGACACGGTCAAAGAGATATCCGGAAGCCTGACCTCAAAGGAGCTTCTGACTTTTTTCAGCCAGATCGAGTCTGAGGGAAAGATCAGCTACAGCCGCAAGCGTCTCGGTGCATTTCCGAGCACTCAACCCGTGCCCTTCGTCATGAACCTCAAGGTCGCGCCTCTGGCTGCCGAAAAGCCATCGCCGACTGAACAACCTGTTGTGACTCCTGCCGAGGCAACAGCATCGTCTCAGCCGGTTACTGCGCCTACACAGTCAGCGGTGCCGTAGCGGCAAACGAAGGAGAACAGCATGCTCTCTGAGAAGCAGGTCGTTCAGCTAATGCCGGGAGAGCGGGTCATGGATAAGGATGACGCCAGACAGTTCATATCAGAAGACCATTGACTATCTCTACGGGCTGCAGAAACACGGGATAAAGCTTGCCCTGTCAAACAGCCGCACGCTCATGGAGGTCATGGGCAATCCCCACAAAAAATTCCGTTCAGTGCATATTGGCGGGACGAATGGCAAAGGCTCGACCTCCGCGTTCCTCGCGGGTATGCTCACAGCAGCGGGATACCGCGTTGGGCTCTACACCTCTCCGCACCTGGTCAGTTTTACTGAGCGGGTCAGGATCGACAACGTTCAGATATCCGAACAGAAGGTCGTGGAGCTTGCACGGAGGGTGCAGGAGGGATACCGCGACATTCCCGCTGCCGGCGGCGTGGAGGCACTCAACCCAACTTTTTTTGAAGTTACGACCGCCATGGCATTCTCCTGGTTTGCGGAGAGGTCCGTTGATATCGCAGTGGTCGAGGTTGGGATGGGAGGGCGGCTCGACTCCACGAACGTGATCACCCCGCTCGTGTCCGTGATCACGAATATCGACTTGGAGCACACCGAGTTCCTGGGTGGCACGCTTGAGTTGATCGCGCGAGAGAAAGCCGGAATTGTCAAGCCGGGTGTTCCTGTGGTTACGGGAGCGATCCAGCCGTCGGTCGTCGAGGTGATCGAGCAGGAAGCCGCAGCGAAACATACCCGTGTCTACCGACTGACAAAAGATTTTATGGCGCAGAATATTTCTCATGATAGCACACAAGTTTTTGATTATCGGGGCATGCAGGCCTCCTTCAACAAGATGTGCATAACAATGCACGGCAGGTACCAGGTTGATAATGCCTGCCTCGCGATTGCAGCGACAGAATGCATGAGAAGCGAAGGGATCACGATTGATGAATCTGCCATGCGCCGGGGTTTGGAGCAGACCCGCTGGGAAGGGCGGCTAGAACGCGTCGCACAAAAGCCGGATATATTTCTCGACGGCGCCCATAATCCGGCATCTGCGAAAATGCTCGCTGGGGCTGTTCGTGAAATGAAATCCGCGTACCGACAGCTGATCCTGGTTGTCGGAATCCTCAGCGACAAGGATTACAGAGGGATCATCGCCGAGCTCGTTCCTTTGGCGGAACATGTGATTGTGACGAGGCCGCAGTACTCGCGGGCCATGGATATTCAAGCGCTCGCGTCGGAAATCCGCGAGTTGCACAGCGCGGTCATTAGCGCCGAGACCGTGGGCCACGCGATTGCCAAGGCACGGGAGATATCCACGGATGATGACCTGATTCTGGTGACCGGTTCGCTTTATGTGGTGGGAGACGCGCGGGCAGTGATCGTTCAGGACGCCGGACGGTCGCAAGCGCTCTCGGGCTTGAAGGGATGAGATAAAACAATTGCAGAATGCGGAAGGAAAAGCCGAAGGGCATAATGGAATCATGAAACGCGGTATTATGATCATGCTTACCGTGTTTTTTCTTGCCGGAATGCCGGTCGGTTCGCCGCACCTAGTCTTCGCCGCCGAGCTACCGAAGAAGATCCCTGTTACGGTTAAGGCAGACAAGCTCGATTACGACCGGGTCAACGATATCTATGTCGCAGAAGGCCATGTCCGGGTCGAACAGGAGGGACTGCGGGTCGAGGCCGATAAAGTCGTGCTGAACAACAAGACCGGCGAGGCGGTGGCCGAGGGCAAGGTGTATATCCAGGACAAGGGCGATATTATCCGAGCAGACAAGATCCAATTTAACGTCAACACCAAAGCCGGGCTCATCTATAACGGCGACCTGTTCATGAGCAAGGACAACTTCCACCTGAAGGGTGAGAAGATCGAGCGGAAATCGGAAAGCGTCTACCATGTGGAGAACGGGACATTTACGACCTGCGACCAGCGTGAGTGGTACCTGAAGGCAAAAAAGATTGATGTCGATCTGGATCGATATGCTACGGCCAACGGTGTTTCGTTCAATATGGCCGGTCTGCCGGTACTCTATACCCCGTATTTGCTTTTTCCGGTTCGGAGACAGACAGGCCTCCTGATGCCCGAGGTGGGGTACAGCAGTAGTGAAGGATTCTTGATGAAGAACACGTTTTTCTGGGCCATATCGGATTTTCAAGATATGACGTTCTATTCCGATTACCGGGCTCGGCACGGGCTCGGCACAGGAGCCGAATACCGCTATGTGAATTCCCGAGACTCAGAAGGCAAGGTCTATTATAACTATTTTGACACCTTCGGTCAGTACCGAGTTCCCGGCATCCCGGAGGGCCGCTGGGAATTCAAGTTCCAGCACCACGAGGAGATCGCCGAGGACCTCTCTGTCCGTGCTGACGTCAACCTGGTGAGCGACTTTGGCTACTATCGCGATCTCGAGAAGAGACTCGAACTCAGCTCACGGCCTTACATAGACTCCAATATATTCTATGTTGAGCGGTGGGAGACCGCGTCACTCTATCTCTTGGGCCAATATTCCACGGACCTCACGCAGACGAACGAGAATACCATTCAAAAACTTCCCGAGCTCCGCTATACGATCTTCGAGGAGAAGATCGCCGGCCCGGTCCACCTCAACTTTGACGGGTCTGCGGTGAACTTTACCAGGCAGGAAGGAGATGGAATGCGGCGAGCGGATTTCAATCCCCAGCTGAGCGCCGCCTTCGGCGGAAACGGTCTGGGCTTTACCCCCCGCATGGGAGCGAGAGCGACCTTTTACGACCGGAGCGGTACGAATGCTGAGATTGCCGAGCCAACGGAGCGGGAGTTCTATTATGCCGGCGCAGATATGAACGCCCGAATCTCGCGCGTCTTCGGCACGGACGGTGAAACCGGCATCGGGCGGATTCGACACTCGATCGAACCAACCATATCATATCTCTTCGTCCCCCACATTGACCAGACAGGCATTCCTCAGTTTGACGTTGTGGATACCCAGACAGCTCAGAACCTGATTACCGTCTCCCTGATCAATCGCCTCACGGCACACTATAAGGATTCCGCAGGGTCCAGGACCTTTGACCTGGTCGTCTTTAAGCTCTCGGAGTCGTATGACTTCGATAAAGCGAGGAGTGCCGATACGACCGTGGCAGCGCAGCCACGCTCTGCGCTTCATGGTGATCTGTTTGTGAAAACGCCCAAGCTGCTGACTTTCTCAGCCACCGCGGATTATGACACGTATGACCATACCTTCATCTCTTCATCAGAGAGCGCCAATGTGAATACCGACACCGTGAAATTTAACATAACGCACCAGTATCTACATGCATCAGTGACGAATCCTACAACTGAATTCTTAATCGGCGGAATAGACTTCAAGGCCTGGAAATGGGATATCAATGCACAGATCTGGCGTGATATGGTGCTTAAGGAGACCACACAAAAGGAGTATAGGCTCCATTACGCTTCCCAGTGCTGGGGTCTCAGCATCGTGTATATTAACAAACCGGGAGAGACGCAGTACATGGCGCTGCTAGACCTCAAGGGGTTGGGGGCGATGAAGTTTTAGGAGGGAGGCCATGACAAAGGATGAGATTATCGTACTTATCACGGCGAGCTCAGGCGATGAGGCGGTGAAGATCGCGACCGCTCTCGTAAACGAGCATCTTGTTGCCTGCGTGAATATCGTGCCCGAAGTGCGCTCCCTGTTCTTCTGGGAGGGGAGGACGCAGGATACGCACGAGGTCCTTCTTGTCTGTAAGGGCAGGATGCAGTGCATCGAGAAGCTCATCATTCGGGTTAAGGAGCTCCATTCGTATACCGTGCCCGAAATCATCGCACTCCCGATCATAGCGGGTTCGCGGGAGTACCTTGATTGGATTCGGGAAACCGTGAAAACGTAGGGCAGACGTCAGACACAAGAAGCCAGATGCCAGATAAAAGAGTTCGTAAAGAGCTGAAAGCTATATACGAAGTGCTCTATAAAGCCTATGGTCCCCAACACTGGTGGCCCGGCGACACGCCCTTTGAGGTGATTGTGGGTGCGGTTCTCACCCAGAACACTGCGTGGGGCAATGTTGAAAAGACCATCGCAAACCTCCAGCGTGAGCATGTGCTGAACCTTTCTCGGCTGAACAGTATGCCGTCAAAAAGACTTGCTTCACTTATACGGCCGAGCGGTTATTTCAATATCAAAACACGACGGCTAAAGAATCTTATCGTCCTGATCCGGGATCATTACCGCGGAAGCCTGAAAAGGATGTTTGCCGATGACGCTATGGAGCTGCGTGCGAACCTGCTCGGTGTTAATGGCATCGGCCCCGAGACGGCCGACTCGATTCTGCTCTATGCAGGGGGAAAGCCGTTTTTTGTGGTGGATGCTTATACCAAAAGGATCCTGGTCAGACATGGCTTGATTTCGAATAATGCAGACTACCAAGAAGTGCAGAGCCTGTTCATGGAAAACCTGCCGAAAGATGCAAAACTCTATAATGAATTCCATGCCCTGATCGTCAAGGTCAGCAAAGAACATTGCATAAAAAGTAAGCCTCTCTGCTGTGGATGCCCGCTTCACCCACCTCAACTTCCTAAAAAGTGTTAATACCTGCCTTTTTTATTGTCTATATATAGATTGATTCGTGAATGAAAACACAACATGTTGTATAATAAATTGAATTTTTATTAAAAAAATCAATAAGCTCTTGACATTACAGCGTGCTTTGTGTTAATTTTTAAGCGGTTGTTTGCGCCTTTTTTTTCGGAGGTATGATGAAGGCAAGGAAGTCACGAAATATCAAGAAAAAAGAATACTTTACCTTCATGTTTCTGCCCGGGCCGAACGCCAAGGTAAGAACATTAATCATATCAAAGTCCGTCATAAAGTCAGCGCTCCTCTCTTTGGCAGCAGTCGTCCTTCTTTCTTTTTATCTCATTTACGAATACAATGATGTGAAAGACAAGGTATGGGAACTCCAATCGATGCGTGAGGAGTTGATGCAGCAAAAAGCACAAGTCCAGAACTTCGCACTCAATATCCTCGATTACAAGCGCCAGATGTTTCTCCTCCGAGATCTTGATACCAAGCTCCGTCGCGTCGTGAGCTTGGGACCCCGGGACAAGGCCCAGCAGGTGCTCGGCATAGGTGGACCCGATGAGCTTGGTCTGCAGAACTTGACCAGCATGGGAGAGAAAAGGCAGGATGAAGCGCTTAAAGAGATGCATCAGGAGCTGACGCAACTCAAGGGTGCGGCATCAAAACAGGAAGCTAGCCTCCAGATGCTGATAGAATATTTCGAAGACAAGCGTTCTCTCTATGCTTCGACCCCTTCGGTATGGCCTGTCAGGGGATGGGTCACTTCACCATTCGGTAACAGAACCTCGCCGTTCAGCGGTATTCTGAAATTTCATGAAGGTATGGATATAGCCGCCCAGACTGGAACACCCGTGGTAGCACCAGCTGATGGTGTTGTCATCAAGGCAGGTTTCAGCACGGGATACGGCAATATGGTAGAGATCAGCCACGGCTACGGGCTCAAGACGGTTTTCGGGCATAATTCGCGGCTCAATGTCAAGGCCGGCCAGCGGGTAAAGCGCGGTGATGTTATCTCCTACGTAGGAGATACAGGATCAAGCACGGGGCCCCATCTTCACTATGAAGTGCGGGTAAATGGTCTGCCGGTGAATCCCGTAAAATACTTGAACTAAGAGGTATTGACTGCGCGGGTTCTGCCCTGATCAAACCTTGCCTATGGCTTCTCATCCGTTATTACATACATTACGTCCTATACATCCAAACATAATTGGTCGGGAAAAAGAGCGTGGGGGATATGATAGAGGCTCTTTCCCTTTGAACTAAAACCGTGTTCCGCCATGAGGTGCACAATCCAAAAAAAAGCACCCGCCGACAGCGGAAACAAGCAAGGAGGGAGTAAGCATTATGACTACCGGGAAAGTGAAGTGGTTCAACGAATCTAAGGGGTACGGATTTATCGAGCCGGATGGAGGCGGAAGGGATGTATTCGTACACTATTCAGCGATCCAGGGAGAGGGATACAAGACGCTCGCTGAGGGGCAGCTTGTCGAGTTTGATATCACGCAGGGAGAAAAAGGTCCCCAGGCGTCAAATGTAATGAAGTCTTCCTAGCAAGATTACACCTGCGCGGCTTCGCGCACGGTTAAAGGCGTTTAACCAATAATAAAAGACCCCCGAGGTGCCCCCATCTTCGGGGTTTTTGTTTGGTACCTGACCGGATGTCAGCGATTAGCATCTCAGCAGAGCATGATATTTATGTAGGAACCGTCGTTCTTGCATGACTGCCGCTGACCCATTTCTTTTAATTTAGCTGTTAATTAAAAAAAGAGGGGTGTCAAATTAATAACGCTAAATTTCATGTTCCTGTTAGGGTTTTTTTTCTGGCAGCATGCTGCTCGAACAGAACTTCTTTCATTAAGGCACACGCCTCTATGACCTTCGGATTCGAGACCCTGTAGTAGATGTTTACTCCGACCCGTCTCGTCGTCAGAATGCCTTTGTGTCTCATCACCGCGAGATGTTGGGACACATTCGCCTTGGATGCTCCGAGGGCCTTCACCAGTTCGGTTACCGTTTTTTCTTCATTTTTTAGGGTGTTCAGGATCTCGATTCTCTTTGGGTTTGTGAGGGTCTTACAGATCTCGGCTTGCATTTCGAATAGTGATTTGTCAGTGATAGTAGTTTTCATAATAACTTTTTTATCACGTTCTGTGTTTTTTTGTCAAGTAATAAATAATATCTTAAACAGTATATATCATAAAAAAGTAGTTATGTTTGCTTGACGCCGCTAGTTGATGAGTCCGATCAACTACTTCGGAAAGTAAGCCGCACGCAAGGAAGTGAAGAATGAAACTTAAATTAAGCGACTACGTGCTTCGGTAATAACGGTGAAGGTTTTAGAGAAATGCTATAATATCGAACGGCTTCTTTCTGCGCTCCGTGGCCTCCGGGGTAGAATTTACACAAATAAAGGAGTTTCACTGTCCCGGAGTCGCATCACCCTCCTCCGAGGCCGTTCATTGACTGAAACCTGCCATCGGACACCGAGCAGGTTTCCTGTCCGTTGATATCTTTCCCCTTGAATTTCAAGCTGAGTATGATTAAGATGAACGATATTCCAAGAACGACCGGAGAAAAGACAGATGATTGGAACAATTCTCAAAAAAATAATCGGAACCAAAAATGACCGGGAACTGAAACGCATTCAGTCCCTCGTGGACAAGATAAATGCGTTTGAAACAGTGATATCCGGTCTCGCCGATGAGCAATTACGGGCCAAGACATCCGAGCTCAAGAAGCGGCTTGAGGGAGGGGAGACGCTCGACGACATCCTTCCTGATGCCTTCGCCGTTGTCCGCGAGACGTCGAAACGGGTGCTCGGAATGAGGCACTTCGACGTGCAGCTCATCGGTGGCATCGTGCTTCATGAAGGCAAGATCGCCGAGATGAAGACAGGCGAAGGTAAGACCCTTGTTGCCACGCTGCCGGTGTATCTGAACAGCCTCACTGGCAAGGGCGTGCACGTGGTCACGGTGAACGACTATCTTGCACGACGCGATGCGCAGTGGATGAGCCCCATCTACAACTTCCTCGGTCTCACCGTCGGTGTGATTGTCCACGGCCTCACGGACGAGCAGCGGCAGGCAGCGTATGGCGCGGACGTAACCTACGGCACGAACAATGAGTTTGGTTTCGATTACCTGCGAGACAACATGAAGTTCGACCTCGCGGACTACGTGCAGCGCGAACTTAGCTATGCCATCGTTGATGAGGTAGATTCTATCCTTATCGACGAAGCCAGGACACCGCTCATCATTTCGGGTCCCACAGAAGAGTCTACCGACAAGTATTACAAAATCAACCGGATCATCCCGAGCCTGCAAAAGGACACGGATTATACAATAGAAGAAAAAACCAAGACTGCGGCCCTCACCGAAGAAGGAAATATCAAGGTCGAGCGCCTGCTCGGGGCGGGAAACCTGTACGATCCCTCCAATGTGGACCTCGTGCATCATGTGCACCAGGCACTCAAGGCCCACGCGCTGTTCCACCGCGACGTGGACTATGTGGTCAAGGACGATCAGGTCATGATCGTGGACGAGTTCACGGGCAGGCTCATGCCGGGCAGGCGCTGGAGCGACGGCCTGCACCAGGCCATCGAGGCCAAGGAAGGTGTGAAGATCGAGAACGAAAACCAGACGCTGGCGTCCATCACCTTCCAGAACTATTTCCGGCTCTACGGCAAGCTTGCGGGCATGACCGGCACGGCCGATACCGAGGCAGCGGAGTTCGCAAAGATCTACAACCTCGACGTCGTCGTCATTCCCACACACCGGCCCATGATCCGCACGGACAACGCCGACTTCATCTATAAGACAGAACAGGGGAAATTTAATTTGGCCCTCAAGGAGATCGAAGAACGGCATAAGAACGGTCAGCCCGTGCTCGTGGGTACGATCTCCATTGTGAAGTCAGAGGTCCTTTCATCCCTTCTCAAGAAGAAGGGCATCAAGCACACAGTGCTGAACGCAAAGTACCACGAGATGGAGGCGGAGATCGTTGCCCAAGCGGGTCGGTACGGCGGTGTCACGATCGCTACGAACATGGCGGGTCGCGGCACAGATATCGTCCTCGGGGGCAACCCTGAGGGACTCACGCGCCAAGCGCTCAAGGGCAAGGAATATACCAAAGAAGAGTGGGAAAAAACGCTCGCGGAGTTCAAGGCGCAGTGCGCGGTGGAAAAGGAGAAGGTCATCGCCGCGGGCGGTCTCCATATCCTCGGCACTGAACGGCACGAGGCGCGCCGGATCGACAACCAGCTCCGCGGACGTTCGGGCAGGCAGGGAGACCCTGGTTCGTCGCGGTTCTACCTTTCGCTTGAAGACGATCTCCTCAGGATTTTCGGCTCCGACCGCATCGCTGGTCTTATGGGCAAGCTCGGCATGGAAGAAGACGTGCCGATCGAGCACCGCATGGTCTCGCGCGCCATCGAGAACGCCCAGAAGAAGGTTGAGGCGCACAATTTCGAAATGCGCAAACACATCCTCGAATACGACGACGTTATGAACCAGCAACGCAAGGTGATTTATGAGCAGCGCCGCCAGATCCTCGCGGGCATGGACCTCAAGGAAGAAGTGCTGGGCTTGGCCGAGGACATGCTTGACGGCATAATCGCATTCTACTGCCCCGAGAATGCGTACCCCGAGAGCTGGGATGTCACAGGGCTCAAAGACACGCTCGCGGCCAAGTTCTCATACCGCATGGCTGGTATCGATCCGCAGTCCCTTTCTCGTGAAGAGCTCCGCGAGAAGCTCTGGCAAGCGCTCAAGCAGAGCTACGATGATAAGGAACAACAGATCGGATCTGAACTGATGCGCCACCTCGAGAAGGTATTCATGCTCCAGGCTGTGGACCACCAATGGAAGGACCATCTCCTTGCCATGGACCATCTCAAGGAAGGTATCGGCCTGCGCGGCTATGGACAAAAGGACCCTCTTATCGAATATAAAAAAGAGGGCTTCGAGATGTTCGAGGAGATGAAGCTTCGTATCGTCGAATCGACCGTTGAAAACCTTTTCAGGATCAAAGTTGCTGCAAAAGAACAGGGGCAGGAGATCGAGCGTCGGCAGAAGCGTCAAATTGCAAACCTGAGTTTTGTCGGCGCCGGCGCTGCCGCTGCCGCAGCGGCTCCCGCGCCCGTGCACGTCGGCCAGAAGGTTGGTCGTAATGACCCGTGTCCATGCGGAAGCGGGCTTAAGTATAAGAAATGCCACGGGAAATAATGCATCTGTCGGTTCGCATAGAAGGTAAAATTTCGTGCACAGAATATAAAATTATTTGCACAAAAGATGAATTTTTTTTAGGGCAGCTTCAGCGATAAGGAGCTGCTTTACTCATATGAAGTTACCCCTAAGATCAATCCATTTCTTTTCTTGCCCTTTATCCTCCGCAAGACAAAAGACCGTATGGAGACCATCATGCCCTACACCGTTCTGTAACACGGGGTCAAGGAAAAGATTATCCGCGAGATCTTTATTAAGGACGACGTGATAGAGGCGATCATTAGTCTCCAGCTGGCCTGTTTTAGGGCATCAGCATTCCCGCATGCGCGCTCGTGTGCAACAAGAATAAACCCGATACTATGATGGGCAAGGTGTACTGTTCATCAATAGATTTAGAAAGAGTGGTTGGTGGCGCTAATTATGCGAGGACACCATCTTGAAATCCTAGCGATGGAGCGAGGACATGAAATACTTTAAAAAAGGCATGCTGCCCCGCATATCTTTATTCCTCATCTTCATCATTGCGTGCTTCTTAATTATGACGAGAAGCTTTGATACGCCGGTTATTTTATCGGAAAAAGGCGCTACTTGGATATATATTAATAGGCCCTTTAATGTATCCGCACAATTCACGGGCGAGCGCTTAGCATACAGGACGCATTTCTTTGTGGATCATGTGCCTTCACCGGCAATAATGACCATTCGTGCCTTACGGATCTCGGAAGTATATATCGATGGTCAGCCAATCCCACCAATAAAATCCGACCTTTCGCGATGGAAGGGGACTCAGGTAGTAAATCTGAGCGGCTTTCTCTCCCCAGGTATGCATGAAGTTATGATCAGAGTTTTTAATGAGAATGGGCCGGCAGCTCTACTCGCCTCATGTGAGGCTCTCAATCTCTTAAGCGGCCCGTCATGGGAAGTAAGCCAGAATGAGCTCTTGTGGACTCAAGCCGTGCCTGCTGATAAGAAAAAAGATTCTTCACTAGCGGGACATTTTCCAAGTACGGAGGAGGCTCTTGTTGCTCTCTTCACGATTTACTTTCCTCTCTTTCTTATTGTCTTTTCTTTAACATTACTAACCATAACGCCATGGTACATGAAACACACTCTGATTAGGAAATTCATACCTACTGCATCCGGTTGGCGATGGATGATTCTCGTAGCGTGGGTCATCCTTGCGATTAACAATATCCTAAAAGTCCCTCCTTACGTTGGCATGGATGTCGTTTATCATATTGAATACATTGACTATATTTTTACTAAACATCAGCTTCCTCTCTCAAATGAGGGCTTACAGATGTTTCAGTCTCCATTGTATTACATAATCTCTGCATTCTTGTATGTTCCTTTATCACATCTTTTCGACTCATCAACGTCCAACCTACTGTTACGGATAATCCCGTTGCTTTGCGGAATCATGCAGGTTGAACTTGGTTACCGTACTGCACGATATGTCTTTCCGCAAAGACAAGACTTGCAGGTATGGGGGACAATCATCGCAGGGCTACTCCCAATGAACCTATACATATCACAGGCAGTCGGGAATGAGCCATTAGCCGGTCTTCTTTCGGCAAGTGCGATCGTAATAGGATTTCATATCCTTACTGACGAAAGCGGAGTCATACCGGACAAATATTTTATTTTGTTGGGTACGGCATTGGGTTTTTCTCTCTTAACGAAAGTAACAGCCATATTGTTAGTCCCTCTATTTGCCATACTGATGATATATGCGATGCATAAAAGGCAAAATTCAGGAAAATATATAATTACCAGGATAATACTCGTCATTGGGATTATTGTTGTTATTACTGGTTGGTATTACATACGGAATTGGATAGTACTTGGCAAACCTTTTGTCGGGAGCTGGGAATATACTACTTGGTGGCAGGATCCGGGATTTAGGACGATTTCCGATTTTTTCTCCTTTGGTCGCTCGTTGTCTGCCCCTATATACTCGGCAGTGCATGGTTTTTGGGACTCTCTATATTCCACACTCTGGCTGGACGGAAGCCTTAGCGGCATTGTGGTATATGGACGGCAGCCCCCATGGAATTATGATTTCATGATCTCCGGAGCGCTGCTTTCTCTTGTGCCGACAGCCGGGTTTCTCATTGGCATCCTGGTAACGATTGTCAGCCTTGTCAGTCAGCCGAAGCGGCCGCAGATCTTCGCTGTCTGCTGTATAGGAATTTATATCGCCGCTCTTCTTTATATGTACATCACTTTACCAATATATAGTACAGCAAAAGCGACGTACGCTCTTGGTCTTATTCCCTGCTTTGTGATATTGTCAGTCACTGGCCTGGGCTTTCTATCAAAAAACAATCTGAGCCGTGCGATTATCAATGCATGTCTTGCATGCTGGGCTGTGGCAGCCTACTGTTCATATTTCGTTCTATAATGATTTCCTGCCATCGGAAATCAGGGTAGAAGAAATCAGTCATGAACATCATGTTTAGGATTTGCCGGGATTTTGTAGAAATAGGGGAAAAGCTAACCTCAGTAGAATAACTTATTAACTTCATTCATTACATATTTCAACACGGTAATCTGCAGAATATTTGTTGGACCGCCGATGCATAATTGTAAGTCGCATTTTCTCACCTTTGAAAAATAATCCAGATTACCATCACTGTAGCAAAAATTCATATTCTGTGCGAACAGGCAGCATCTCAATGCCTTTGACATTTCATTTTCATTATGCACGCCTCAGGGGGGCATAGTGTCTCCACCCCATATGCCGTCCGAGATAGGCACAGTCTGATGAACGACTGGAAAACAGTCGTCGCACCACGTTTCCCTTATGCAGCGCACAGATTCAGCGCAACCAACGGCTGGGGTTATCGGCGTGCCGAGCGTGCGACTTACTGGCCGAGCAGCGTTGTGAATGTGTCATGATGCCGTTCTTCGGCAGCAAGGATCTCTGCAAAGAGGTGCTGGGTGGTGTCATCGCCTTCGGAAATCGCCTGCTTGATGATTGCCTTGTAAAGCGTGATGGCCTCTTCTTCGGCCTTCACGTTTGCCTTGAGCATCTGGGTCGCATCACCGCCCACCGCGATGGGGGTAGGTTTGGTGGTGGGTGTTACGTCAAAATAAAAAAGCCGTTCCGCAATCTTTTCGGCATGCTTCATTTCCTCCACAGAGATAGCCTCAAAAACCTCCATAAGAGAAGACGAGTGCATTCCCTTCACCATGATATGGTGCCACATGTACTGAACGATTGCCTGGAGCTCGCCGGCTATTGCCTGATTCATCATCTCCGTCAGTTTCGGACTCGCTTTCTGTACCATGATGTTCCTCCTTTGTTAACATTACCGCGGAATTGGGTGAATACAATGGAGTGTAACTACTCATGGCAGGTATCCCCGTTCATCCCTGCCCACTTAATAGTCATCATTCCTAAGCAGTAATCAAAAAAATGAAATTATTTATTCTGTTTTCGCCTGCACCCTTTGCAGTAGCCGTAATATTCAAAACGCATTTGAAAAGGCTGAAAACCTGTTTTTTTCTCTATCGCTTGTGACGGGATGGGCAATTCTTCCATAAAATCCTCTATTTTC
>Ga0335084_10003530_pt1 | contig 15259 bp, 12 predicted proteins | sample Lox_Sample_44_FD_206721 | JGI IMG/M metagenome (GOLD analysis project Ga0335084, IMG submission 206721) | Soil microbial communities from Loxahatchee National Wildlife Refuge, Florida, United States - Lox_Sample_4.4 | ecosystem: Environmental > Terrestrial > Soil > Wetlands | place: USA...
GTGCTCGGACGTGTTGCCAGCGAAGTGGCACTCCGACTGCGCGGCAAGCACAAGGCCATCTTCACGCCTCACGTCGACACCGGCGATTTCGTCATCGTCGTCAACGCGTCCAAGATCCGGGTCACCGGCAACAAGGCCGAGCAGAAGATGTACCACCGCCATTCGGGCTATCCGGGCGGCATCACCTCGGTCAAGTTCAAGGATCTGCAGGCCAAGCACCCCGACCGCGCGTTGCAGAAGGCGGTCAAGGGCATGCTGCCCAAGGGCCCGCTGGGCTACGCCATGATCAAGAAGCTCAAGGTGTACGGAGGTGCCACGCACCCGCACACCGCCCAGCAGCCGCGCGCGCTGCAGATCTGAAAGGTTCGTCGATGATCGGCAATTGGAACTACGGCACGGGCCGGCGCAAGTCTTCGGTAGCGCGGGTCTTCCTGAAAAAGGGTAGCGGCCAGATCACGGTCAACGGCAAGCCGGTGGAGCAGTACTTCGGCCGCCAGACCTCGATCATGGTGGTCAAGCAGCCGCTGATGCTGACCAACAACGACGGTGCGTTCGACATCCGCGTCAACGTGCACGGCGGTGGCGAGTCCGGCCAGGCCGGCGCGGTGCGCCACGGCATCACGCGCGCGCTGATCGACTACGACACCGCGCTCAAGCCCGACCTCAGCCGCGCGGGGTTCGTCACGCGCGACGCCCGCGAAGTCGAGCGCAAGAAGGTCGGATTGCACGGCGCTCGCCGTCGCAAGCAGTTCAGCAAGCGTTAACCGGGCATTTCGAGACGCACCATCGGCGCGCAGGCCGCTACCATGCGGCCTCGTTCGTTTCTGAGGCCGCCCCTTCTCGCATGCGCTGGAAGCTCTTCCGCCGCCGCCTGTCGATCAGCGCACCGCGCGTCATCGTGACGCGCCACCTGCCGTGGCCGCTGCGCTGGGCGGTGATCGCGCTGGTGTTCGGCTTCTCGGCGGCGATCGGCCTGTGGGCGTTCGAGTTCGGCAAGGACATCGCCGGGCTCGAGCGCGACGCCAAGGAAGAGCTGATCCGCTTGCGTGTCGAAGTGCAACAGTTGCGCGAGCAGCGCGACAAGGCGCAGAGCGTCGCCGACTCCTCCGAGAGCCTGCTCAAGGCCGAGCGCGCGACGCAGGAGCGGCTGGCCCAGCAACTCAAGGAACTGGAGACCGAGCATTTGGCGCTGAAGGGCGACCTCAGCTTCTTCGAGCGCATGTTCCCGCCTTCGGGCAGCGACAAGGTCGCGGTGCGTGCGCTGCAGGCCGAGGCCCGCGCGCCCGGCCAGTTGCGCTACCAGATGCTGGTGATGCAGAACGGCAAGGCCAAGAGCGAGTTCAGCGGTCAGTACGAATTGACGCTGGCCGGCACCGTCGATGGGCAACCCTGGAGCCTGTCGATGCCGGGCGGCGCCAAGCCGCTGCAGCTGAAGCAGTACGCGCGGGTCGAAGGCCTGCTCGAGTACCCCGAGCAGGCGGTGGTCAGGACGTTGCAGGTCAAGGTGTTCGACCAGGCCGGTGACGTGAAGGCGACGCAGTCGGTGCAACTGTGACGGCGCGCATGGCGCCGGACGTTCGTTGGAGGCTTGACGATGTTCAACAGCAAGAAGGCGCAACCGCCGATCCGCACGCTGATCGGCGAAGGATCGGTGCTGCAAGGCGAGATCCGCTTCACCGAAGGCCTGCGCATCGACGGTGAGGTGCGCGGCGACGTCATCGCCGGCGACGGCGTGCCCAGCCTGGTGGTGGTCAGCGAGAAGGCCAAGGTGGTCGGCCGCCTGCACGCGGCGCACGTGATCATCAACGGCGAGGTGCAGGGACCGATCGAGTCGCACGAGCTGCTCGAGCTGCAGCCCAAGGCGCGCGTGGTCGGCGACATCCGCTACGAGGCGCTCGAGATGCACCAGGGCGCCCAGGTCGACGGCGAGCTGCGCCCGCTGAAGGCCGCCGAGCGCGCGCCGCTGGTGCTGGCGGCGTCCAACGGCGCTTGATTCGGGCCCTCCCGGCCCCAGGTCGGGGGAAGACCCCGCGCGCAGTCCGCTCGCGCCTTTGGCCTACACTGCGGGGGTCGTTGAAGGAGCCATCATGAACGCCGTCGCCGAAACCCTGCAGGAGATGCCTGCGCCGCTGATCTTCACCGACAGCGCTGCCGCCAAGGTCAAGGAGCTGGTCGACGAAGAGGGCAACCCCGAGCTCAAGCTGCGCGTGTTCGTGCAGGGCGGTGGCTGCTCGGGCTTCCAGTACGGCTTCACGTTCGACGAAGCGATCAACGACGACGACACGCAGATGACCAAGAACGGCGTCACGCTGCTGATCGACGCGATGAGCCTGCAGTACCTGACCGGCGCCGAGATCGACTACAAGGAAGACCTGCAGGGCGCGCAGTTCGTGATCAAGAACCCCAACGCCACCACCACTTGCGGCTGCGGTTCGAGCTTCTCGGCCTGATCCGCCGCATCGCAACGAACGGCCGCGCCCAGGCGCGGCCGTTTTGCTTGGGGGCTCAGGCCGGGTAGAGACAGCCGAGAGCGCGCGCGCCGCGCGCGCCGGTGACCTCGGGCCGGTTGCCGGGGCGTCCCGCGACGAACTCGCGCGCCAGCCACGCAAAGGCCACCGCCTCCACCTGCTGGGGCGGCAACCCCAGGGCGTCGGTGGTCTGCACGCGCAGCGACGGCAGCAGCGCTGCCAGGCGCGCCAGCAGGTGCGTGTTGAGCGCACCACCGCCGCATACCCACAGGCCGCGCACGTCGCCCGCGTGCTGCTGCAACGCGTCGGCCACCGAGCGCGCGGTCAGCTCGGCCAGCGTGGCCTGCACGTCGGCGGCGCCGATCGCGCGACCGAGCGCGGCCAGGTGCGACTTCAGCCAGCGGGCATCGAACAGGTTGCGCCCGGTGCTCTTGGGCGGTGGCCGCCGGAAGTACGGCTCCGACAGCAGGCGCTGCAGCAGTGCCGCGTCGACTCGTCCCGACGCGGCCCAGCGGCCCCCATCGTCGAACGGCACGCCGCGCTGCTCGGCCGCCCACGCATCGAGCAGCACGCTGGCGGGGCCGGTGTCGAAGCCGCCGATGCGGCCGTCGGCGTGCAGCACGGTGACGTTGGCGATGCCGCCCAGGTTCAGCACCGCGCGCGACTCGCCAGCGGCGGCGAAGCAGTCGGCGTGGAACGCCGGCGCCAGGGGAGCACCCTGCCCGCCGGCGGCGAGATCGCGGCCGCGCAGGTCGCACACCACGTCGATGGCGCAGGCCTCGGCCAGCACCGCGCCGTTGAGCAGCTGAACCGAAAAGCCACCGCCTTGCGCCTGCGGGTAGTGCCGCACGGTCTGGCCGTGCGCGCCGACGGCGCGCACGCGCGAGCGCGGCACGCCGGTCCGTGACAGCAACTCGTCGACCACGTCGGCATACGCCCGAGCAACACCGATCGCGGCGCTGCCGGCGGCCTGCAGCTCGTCGAAGGCGGGCTCGTTCAGCGCCAGCAGCTGCTCGCGCAGGCGCCCGTCGAAGCGGCGATGCACGTGGGCGTGCACCCGCAGCAACGGCGCATCGTCGTGCGGCCACTCGACGGCCACGCCGTCGACGCCGTCGAGCGACGTGCCCGACATGAGGCCCAGAAACAGGCTCATGCAGCGCGCAGCGTGGGTGGGAGCGCTATTCGCCCTGGCCGGGCGAGTCGCGCAGCGTCTCGGCGATGTCGAGTTGCTGCTGCACGGCGCGCACGGCTTCCTCGAAGCGCGGGCGCAGGCTGCCGACGATCAGCACCGGCTCAGAGTTGCGCGCAATGCGGGTCGGGTCCTGGTGCTGGCCGTGCACGCGGAACTCGAAGTGCAGGTGCGGGCCGGTGGCCCAGCCGGTGGCGCCGACCGCGCCGATGCGCTGCCCCTGCTCGACGCGCTGCCCCTGCTTGACGTCGATGCGGCTCAAGTGCGCGTACAGCGTCTGCTTGTCGTTGCCGTGCGCGATCTGCACGACGTTGCCGTAGCCGTTCTGCCAGCCGGCGAACTGCACCCAGCCGTCACCGACCACGCGCACCGGCGTACCGGTGGGCGCCGCGTAGTCGACGCCGCCGTGCTGGCGCCAAACGTTGAGGATCGGGTGCATGCGCATCGAGAAGCCCGATGTCACGCGCGAGAACGCCATCGGGCTGGCGAGGAAGGCACGCCGCCGGCTCTGGCCGTCGAAGCCGTAGTAGCCGCCCTTGGCATTGCCGTCGGCGTACCACAGCACCTGGTACACCTTGCCGCCGTTCACGAACTCGGCGGCCAGCACGCGGCCCGCGTCGTCGGCCCAGGTGACGGGCTGGCCGTCGGCGCTCAGCGATTCATAGACGACGCTGAAGGTGTCGCCGCGCCTCAACTCGCGGTGGAAGTCGATGTCGCCGGCGAACAACTCGACCATCTGCACCGCGATCTGGTCGCTCAGGTGCGCCTCGTCAGTGGCGGCGAACAGCGAGGTCTGTATCGTGCCGCCGGCCACGCGCACCTGCGTGCCGAGCGGGGCCAGCTCGCTGCTGGCGCGCCACTGGTCGCCCTCGCGCTTGATCGTCAGCCGCGTGAAGTGCGTGTTCGCCAGTTCGGCGCTCGGCGGCGCGAACCGCACGGTCAGCTCCAGCGGCTGGCCATCGGTATTGACGCGCGCCTGCACCTGCTTGCCGGCGCGGCCTTCGAACAGCCGACGCGTGTCGTTGTTGGCCCGCATGAAGGTCGCCAGCTGCGGGTCGAATACGCCGAGCCGGCGCAGCAGGCTCTCGACGTTGTCGCTGGCGCGCGTCTGGTCGGCGCGCGACAGCACCATGTCGTACGCGGCGAGCGCCAGCAACTGAGCGGGCAGCCCCGCCGGCTCGATGGTCTCGACGATCTGGCGGCGTGGCAGCTGGGCGGCGTCGGGCGCCATCGGCGCGATGCCGAACGCCGTCAGCGCGGTGCCGGCCAGCAGCCCCGACGCGGCCAAGGCCACGCGCCGCCGGTGGCGGTGCAACGTGGCGGCCGCGCGCCATGCCGCGCGCTGACCCATCGACTGTGCGGTTTGAACGAATCCCAACTTCTGCATCCACTGCAGGTTCACGAGCCGGCGGCCACTGGCGCCCCCGGTGAGGCCGTCGATTGCACAGTGGCCTCTACAATTCGCCGCGGCGGCTCGAGGTTCGCTGCGGCCAACGAAGCGAGCAGGCGCTACCGGCGCCTTTGTAACGCGCCGAGTATACCCACCCCCTCGCGGACGACCTGCGTAAAAGCGCGCATAGCCCCAGCCTGCACAGATGACCAGCCCGCCACAATTTCCGGTTACCGATGCCGTGAGCGACGCGATGGCAGTGACGCTGCGTGGCTGCACCGAACTGCTGCCCGAGGCCGATTGGCTGCAAAAGCTCGCCCGCTCGCAGGCCACCGGCAAGCCGCTGCGCATCAAGTTCGGCCTCGACCCCACCGCCCCCGACCTGCACCTGGGTCACACGGTGGTGTTCAACAAGATGCGCCAGCTGCAGGACCTGGGCCACACGGTGATCCCGCTGATCGGCGACTTCACGTCGATGATCGGCGACCCGTCGGGCCGCAACAGCACGCGGCCGCCGCTGACGCGCGAGCAGATCGAGGACAACGCGCGAACCTACTTCGACCAGCTGCGCCTCGTGCTCGACATCGATCGCGCCGAGGTCCGCTACAACAGCGAATGGAGCGACCCGCTGGGGGCGCGCGGCATGATCCAGCTGGCCGCGCGCTACACCGTGGCGCGCATGATGGAGCGCGACGATTTCCGCAGGCGCTTCGAGGCCAGCACGCCGATCAGCGTGCACGAGTTCCTGTACCCGCTGATGCAGGGCTACGACTCGGTGGCGCTGAAGAGCGACCTCGAGCTCGGCGGCACCGACCAGAAGTTCAACCTGCTGGTTGGCCGCCAGCTGCAGCAGGAATATGGGCAGGAGCCGCAGTGCATCCTGACGATGCCGCTGCTCGAGGGGCTCGACGGCGTCGAGAAGATGTCGAAGTCCAAGGGCAACTACGTCGGCATCAGCGAGGACGCCAACACCATGTATGCCAAGGTGCTGTCGATCAACGACGCGCTGATGTGGCGCTGGTACGAGCTGCTGAGCTTCCGCTCGGCCGCCGAGATCGCGGCGCTGCGCCGCGAGGTCGAAGGCGGCCGCAACCCGAAGGATGCCAAGGAGCTGCTGGCGCGCGAGATCGTGACGCGCTTCCACAGCGCGGCGGCCGCCGACGCGGCGGCGCGCGATTTCGCGCTGCGCGCCAGCGGCGGCATACCCGAGGAGATCGAGGGCGTGTCGCTGGCCGGTGCGCCGCTGGCGATCGGCCAGTTGCTCAAGCAGTCGCGGCTGGCGCCGTCGACCAGCGAGGCGCTGCGCCTGGTCGAGCAAGGCGGCGTGCGCATCGACGGCGCGGTGGTCAGCGACAAGGCGCTCAAGGTCGGTGCCGGAACGTTCGTCGTGCAGGTCGGCAAGCGCAAGTTCGCGCGCGTCACATTGAGCTGATGGCCACCCACTGGCTTGTCGCTGCGCTCCGGTGCGCCCCCCCGAGGGGGTGCAGTCCGGCTTGGGGCGGCCCGGCGCCGGACTGAGCGATGGCGGCTTTCGTTCTGGTCCACGGTGCCTGGCATGGCGCGTGGTGCTGGTCGCGCGTGTTGCCGGCGCTGCGCGCGGCAGGCCACGGCGCGCACGCGGTCACGCTCACCGGAGTCGGCGAGCGCGCGCACCTGCTGTCGCGCGACATCACGCTGCGCACGCACGTCGCCGATGTCGTCAACCTGATCGCCTGCGAAGAGCTCGACGGCGTGGTGCTGGTCGGCCACAGCTACGGCGGGCTGGTCGTCACCGGCGCCGCCGACCGGTTGCTGGCCGCGCGCGCGCCGACGTTGCGGCACCTGGTCTACATCGACGCCGTCGTGCCGCACCCGGGCGAGAGCTGGTCCTCGCACCACGGCGCCGAGCTGGTGGCCAGGCGCCTGGCCGACGCGGCGGCTCACCCGCAGGGGGCGCTGCCACCTCCCGATGCAGCGCTGTACGGCCTGAGCGGCAGCGATGCCGCATGGGTGAACCGGCGGCAGACGCCGCACCCGTTCGGCATGTACCGCGAACCGTTGTCGTTCGATGCGGCGCGCTTGGCCGCCGTGCCGCGCACCTTCATCGATTGCACGGACCCGGCGTGGCCGAGCATCGCGCCGATGCGCGACCGTGTGCGCTCCGAGCCCGGCTGGCGCGTGCGCGAACTGGCCACCGGGCACGACGCGATGGTCGGCGCTCCCGGGCCGCTGACGCGTCTGCTGCTCGAAGCGGTGGCCTGAGCGTCGGAAAGCCCACAGGGCAAGCGACGCCGGGACTCGTGCACACTGGCGCCATGAGCGGCCCCCTCGCCGGACTGCGCGTGATCGAGCTGGCCAGCATCGGCCCGGGGCCGATGTGCGCGATGCTGCTGGCCGACCAGGGCGCCGACGTGATCCGCGTCGACCGCGTCGAGCCGAGCGGCCTCGGCGTGCCGCTCGAGCCGCGCTTCGACGTCACCAGCCGCGGCCGGCGCTCGATCGCGCTCGATCTCAAGCACGGCGCCGGGCGCGAAGCCGCGCTGCGGTTGATCGAGAGCGCCGACGTGCTGATCGAAGGCTGGCGCCCGGGTGTCGCCGAGCGCCTGGGGCTGGGGCCCGACGACTGCGCGGCGCGCAACCCGAGGCTCGTGTACGGCCGCATGACCGGCTACGGCCAGAGCGGCCCGCTCGCGCAGGCCGCCGGCCACGACATCAACTACATCGCGCTGACCGGCGCGCTGCATGCGATCGGGCCGGCCGACGGCGCCCCGGTGCCGCCGTTGAACCTGGTCGGCGACTACGGCGGCGGCGCGCTCTATCTCGCGTTCGGCGTGATGGCGGCGCTGTACGAGCGCGAGCGCTCGGGACGCGGCCAGGTGGTCGACGCGGCGATGGTCGACGGCGCGTCGTCGCTGCTGTCGATCTTTCACGGCATGCTCGCGTCGGGCCGCTGGGACGCGAGCCGCCGCGGCGCCAACCTGCTCGACGGCGGCGCACCGTTCTACGGCACCTACGCCGCCGCCGACGGCCGCTACGTCGCCGTCGGTGCGCTGGAGCCGAAGTTCTTCGCCGAATTCGCGCAGGCGATCGGCCTGCCCGATCGCTTCGTCAAGCGACAGTACGACCCGCGCGTGTGGCCCGAGATGCGCGAGGCGATCGGCGCCAGGCTCGCCACCCGCACGCGCGACGAGTGGGCGCGGCAGTTCGAGCACGGCGACGCCTGCGTCGCGCCGGTGCTGACGCTGCACGAGGCGCCGTCGCATCCGCACGCGCGCTCGCGCGCCGCGTTCGTCGAGGTCGACGGCGTCGTGCAGGCGGCGCCGGCGCCGCGCTTCTCGCGCAGCCAGGCGAGCACGCTGCGCGCGCCGCGGCCTGCGGGCAGCGACGGCGAAGCGGTGCTGCTCGAGGCCGGCTTCAGCGCCGCCGAGGTGCAGCAGTTGCGCGACGCGAGCGTGCTGCGCCTGGCGCCGGAGCAGCGCTGATGGCCACCGAGGCCGCTGCGGCCGAATGCCAAGCGCCGCCGCAGCCGCGCCAATCGGCGTCGCTGATCGTGCTGCGCGACGGCAGCGACGGTGTCGAGGTGCTGATGCTGCGCCGCGCCGAGCGCGCGGGCGACCAGAACAGCGGTGCCGCGGTGTTTCCCGGCGGCCATCTCGACGCCAGCGACGAGCAGGCGCATCAGTACGCCGATGGCATCGACGATGCGCGCGCGAGCTCGCTGCTCGGCCTGCAACGTGGCGGGCTCGACTACTGGATCGCCGCGATCCGCGAGTGCTTCGAGGAGGCGGGTCTGCTGCTGGCGGTCGACGCCGGCGGTCGCTGGGTCGATCTGCGAGCGCTCGGGGATGATCGGGTTCTCGCGCTGCGCCACGCGCTGCACGCCGGCGAGGTCGAGCTCGCTGCGCTGTGCCGGCGGCATGGCTGGCGCCTGGCCGCCGACCGCCTGCACTACTTCAGCCACTGGCTCACGCCACCGGGGCGTCCGAAGCGGTACGACACGCGCTTCCTGGTGGCGATCGCACCGCCGAACCAGTCGGCGAGCGCCGACGAGACCGAATCGGCCGCAGCGATGTGGCTCAAGCCTGCCGACGCGGTGGCGCCGCAGCGCCAGCTCAAGCTGATGCTGGTGACCGAAGAGACGCTGCGCGCGCTGGCCACGTTCGAGCGCGCCGCCGATGTGATTGCCTTCGCTGCCAGGCCGCGCGAGGTGCCGCTGACGATGCCGCGCATCGGCGTCGGCGCCGGCGGCATGCGGCCGGTGCTGCCGACGCACTGGGCGTATGCCGAGATCGGCCGCCTCGATCCCGACGGCCGCGGCGACGTCGGCATCGAGCTGGTGCCGGGGCGCGCGGTGCGGCTGTCGCCGCGCGTGCTGCGCGTCAGCGCCGACAACGGCAGCGTGATGACCGGCCCCGGCACCAACAGCTACTTCGTCGGCGAGCCCGGCGGCCCGTGCGCGCTGATCGATCCCGGCCCCGACGACCCGGCGCACGTGAAGGCGCTGCTGGCCGCGGCGCCCGGGCCGATCACGCGCATCCTGGTCACGCACACGCACAAGGACCACTCGCCCGCCGCGCAGGCGGTGCGGGCGGCGACGCGGGCACCGCTGTTCGGTCGCGTCGCCGATCATCCCGAGTGGCAGGACGCCGCGTTCGTGCCCGACACCGTGCTCGCGCACGGCGAGCGCGTGGTGCTCGGCGACAACTGCACGCTGCGCGTCGTGCACACGCCGGGCCACGCGTCGAACCACCTGTGCTACCTGCTCGAGCAGGAGCAGCTGCTGTTCACCGGCGATCACCTGATGCAGGGCTCGACGGTGGTGATCAACCCGCCCGATGGCGACATGCAGGCGTACCTGCAGTCGCTGCGCGCGCTGCTCGACCTCGACCTGCAATGGCTGGCGCCGGGGCACGGCTTCCTGATCGACCAGCCACACGCGGTGGTCAAGCGCACGATCGCGCACCGCCTGCAGCGCGAGGCCAAGGTGGTCGACGCGCTGCGCAGCAGCGGCGGCGGCGACGTCGACGCGCTGCTGCCGATCGTCTACAGCGACGTGCCCGAGCGCATGCACCCGGTGGCGGCACGGTCGCTGCGCGCGCACCTGCTCAAGCTGCGCGCCGACGGCCGCGCCGCCGAGGCCGGCGGCCGCTGGTCGCTGCGCGAGGGCGGCTAGCGTCACGTCGCAAGTCAAGCCGCGGAGTCGCCATCATGTCTGCACAACCCGACCTGCGCTCGAACGTCGCCGCCGAGCGGCAGGCCTACTACGCGGCGATCCGCCCGCTGCACCTGACCCCGCTGTGGGAGCAGCTGCACGCGCTGGTGCCGCCGCAGCCCGTGACGCCGTGCGTCGCGGCGCACTGGCGCTACGACGCGCTGCGTCCGCACCTGATGCGAGCGGGCTCGATCATCAGCGCCGCCGAGGCGGTGCGCCGCGTTCTGGTGCTCGAGAATCCGGCGCTGCCGGGACTGGCCAGCGTGACGCAGTCGCTGTACGCGGGGCTGCAGCTGATCCTGCCCGGCGAGGTGGCGCCGGCGCACCGCCACACGCAGTCGGCGCTGCGCTTCATCGTCGAAGGCCGCGGCGCCTACACCGCAGTCAACGGCGAGCGCACGACGATGGAGCCCGGCGACTTCATCATCACGCCGAGCTGGACCTGGCACGACCACGGCAACGAGGCCGCCGGCCCGGTGGTGTGGCTCGACTGCCTCGACATCCCGCTGGTGCGCTTTCTCGACGCCGGCTTCGCCGAGAACCTGGCCGCCGACCAGCAGCCGATCACGCGCCCCGAAGGCGACAACCTCGCGCGCTACGGCGCCAACATGGCGCCGCTGCGCGAAGCGTCGCCGCACGGCGCGACGTCGCCGATCTTCAGCTACCCGTATGCACGCTCGCGCGACGCGCTGGCACGCCTCGCTCGCGCCGGGCCGGTCGATGCGTGGGACGGTGTCAAGCTGCGCTACGTCAACCCGGCCACCGGCGGCGCGCCGACGCCGACGATGGCGGCTTTCCTGCAGCTGCTCCCGGCCGGCTTCGAGGGCCGGCCGTACCGGCAGACCGACGGCGCGGTGTTCAGCGTGGTCGAGGGCCGCGGCGTGGCCACCCTCGGCGACGGCACGGGCGCGCAGCGCTTCGAGTTCGCGCCGCGCGACCACTTCGTGGTGCCGTCGTGGCAGACGCTGCGCCTGGCCGCCTCCGACGAGTGCGTGCTGTTCAGCTTCTCCGACCGGCCGGTGCAGACGGCCACCGCGCTGTGGCGCGAGGAGCGTCTGCCGCGCTGAGCCCGAGGGGCGTCAGGCGTTGCCCGCCAGCAGCGCCGCGTTGCCGCCGGCGGCGGCGGTGTTGATCGTCAGCGTCTGCTCGGCGCAGAAGCGGTACAGGTAGTGCGGGCCGCCGGCCTTGGGGCCGGTGCCCGACAGGCCAGCGCCCCCGAACGGCTGCACGCCGACCACCGCGCCGATCATGTTGCGGTTGACGTAGACGTTGCCGACCGCCGCGGCGTCGGCGATGCGCAGCGCGCGGCTGTCGATGCGCGTCTGGATGCCCAGCGTCAGCCCGTAGCCGAGCGCGTTGATGCGCGCCACCAAGGCGTCGACCTCGCCGCTCCAGCGCACCACGTGCAGCACTGGCCCGAACACCTCTTCGCGCAGCGACTCGACGTCGTCGATCTCGAACGCCACCGGCGCGATGTGGCTGTGCGCGAAGCGGTCGTCGATCGGCGTGCGTGCCAGCAGCCGAGCGTCGCGCTGCAGCCGTTGCACATGGCGCGACAGGTTGGCGTGCGCGGCGGGGTCGATCACCGGGCCGACGTCGGTGGCCAGGTCCTCGGGCGCGCCGACGCGCAGCTCGGCCATCGCGCCGGCCAGCATCTCGATCAGGTGCGTGGCGATGCCGTCGTGCACGCACAGCAGGCGCAGCGCCGAGCAGCGCTGGCCGGCCGAGCGGAACGCGCTCTGCACGACCGCGTCGACCACCTGCTCGGGCAGCGCGGTCGAGTCGACGATCATGGCGTTCAAGCCACCGGTCTCGGCGATCAGCGGCACGATCGGCCCGTCGGACGCGGCCAGCGTGCGCTGGATGATCTTGGCCACCTGCGTCGAGCCGGTGAAGCAGACGCCGGCATTGAGCGGGTGCGCGACCAGCGCCGCGCCGATCGTCTCGCCGGGCCCGTGCAGCAGCGCCAGCGCGTCGACGGGAACGCCGGCCTCGTGCAGCAGCCCGACGAACGCCGCCGCGACGCCCGGCGTCTGCTCGGCCGGCTTGGCGGCCACCGCATTGCCCGCGACCAGCGCGGCTGCCACCTGGCCGGCGAAGATCGCCAGCGGAAAGTTCCACGGCGAGATGCAGACGAAGACGCCGCGACCGTGCAGGCGCAGCTCGTTGCTCTCGCCGGTGGGGCCGGGCAGCGCCTGCGGCGCCAGCCGCGTGCGCGCCTGCAGCGCGTAGTAGCGGCAGAAGTCGATCGCCTCGCGCACCTCGGAGATGCAGTCGCCCCAGGTCTTCCTGCCTTCGCGCACCAGCAGCGACGCGTAGTGCGACAGCCGGGCTTCGAGGCGGTCGGCGGCGCGCTCGAGCTGCTTTGCGCGCTCGGCCACCGGCACCGCGTTCCACGCCGGCCACCCTCGATGCAGGCGCTGCATCGTGGCGTCGACCTGGGCGGCATCGGCCTCGCGCACCACGGGCACGGCGGTCTGCGACCAGGTCGCGAGCAGTGGATCGCGTTGCGGTGTACAGGCGAGGTCGACGCCGTGCGGGTTGGCGCGCGCCGGTCCGTACAGGTCGCGCGGCGGCGGCTGGCCGATGCCCGGCATCGCGTACAGCGGCGAGCGCAGCAGCTCGCCGATCGACACGGAGGCGTCCGACAGCTGATGCACGAACGACGAGTTGGCGCCGTTCTCGAGCAGCCGGCGCACCAGGTAGGCGAGCAGGTCGCGGTGCTCGCCCACCGGTGCGTAGACGCGCAGCGCCAGCTCCGGCAGCGTGGCTCGCACCTCGCGGTACACACCCTCGCCCATGCCGTGCAGGCGCTGCATCTCGAAGCGCGCGCCGCGCGCGTTCGCCATCTGCACGATGGCGGCGATGGTGCCGGCGTTGTGGCTGGCGAACTGCGGCACGATCACCGCGTCGTGCTGGATCAGCGCGCGCGCGGCCGCGAGGTACGCGATGTCGGTGTGCTGCTTGTGCGTGAACACCGGGTAGCCGTCGAGGCCGAGCTCCTGCGCGCGCTTGATCTCGCCGTCCCAGTACGCACCCTTGACCAGGCGCACCATGAACCTCAGCTGGCGCGCGCGCGCGATGCGCGCCACCTCGTCGACCACCGGCAGCACGCGCGTCTGGTAGGCCTGCACCGCCAGGCCGAAGCCTCGCCACTGCGGGTTGCGCCGCTGCACGTGCGACGCCAGCGCGTCGAACACCTGCAGCGACAGCTCGAGGCGATCGCTCTCCTCGGCGTCGATCGTCAGGTTGATGTCGGCGCCGGCGGCCCGGTCGAGCAGCGGCGTCATGCGCGGCACCAGCTCGGCCATCACGCGCGCGTGCTGCGCGTCTTCGTAGCGCGGGTGCAGCGCCGACAGCTTGATCGAGATGCCGTCGCGCGTGAAGGCGCCGCCGCCGTCGGCATCGGCGCCGCGCTCGCCCTGCCGCGCGACGATCGCGCGGATCGCGGCGTCGTACGACGCCAGGTAGCGCAGCGCGTCGCGCTCGGTGCGCGCGCCCTCGCCGAGCATGTCGAACGAGAAGCGCAGCCGCGGCTGCTCGCGCCGCTGTGCCGCGGCCTCGTCGAGCGCCTCGTCGATGTGGCGGCCGAGCACGAACTGCCGCCCGAGCAGCTGGATCGCGCGCACCGTGGCGGCGACCACCGTCTTAGCGCCCAGCCGATCGAGCAAGCCCGGCGGCTCGCCGACCTCGGGCAGCCAGCGCTTGGCCAGCACGATCGCGCTCGACGACAGCGCGGCCAGCAGGCGGCGTGGCGAGCCGTCGTCGCCGTCGCCGGCGAAGTCGGCGCGGCCGAGCTGGTCGGCGGTCAGCGCGATCGCCGTTTCGGCATCGGGCACGCGCAGCAACGCCTCGGCCAGCCGCATCAGCGCCAAGCCCTCGGCGCTGCTGATCGGGTACTCGCGCAGCAGCGACTCCAGCGCCCAGAACGGCGCCGGCTTGTCGCGCACCGCCTGCACCCACGGCCCGGCCTGCGCGACGACGGCGGGCCAGTCGAGGCGGCCGAACAGCGAGCCCAGCAGCTCGGCCACGATCGGGCCTTCGTCGCGGTAGGGAGAGGGCAAGCGGGCGGTCATCGCGGGTGCAGCCTGTGCTGAAGCCCTGCATTGTGCGGCGACGGCGCACAAGGCCGGCGCGCCGGGTCGAACGCCGGCCGCGGCTCGCTCGCGTCCGCGTCAGGGCTCGGGCGGACGCTGCGCAAGCAACTCGCCGATGCGCGCCTCGTGCGCGGCGGCGAGTGTCAGCAAGGCGGCGTCGCCGTGCGGGCGCCCGATCAGCTGCAGCCCCAGCGGCCGGCGGCCGCCGGCGTCGAAGCCCGCCGGCACGCTGATCGCCGGCAGCCCGGCGAAGGTGGCGTACAGCGTCACCTCCATCCAGCGGTGGTAGGTGTCCATCGCGCGGCCGGCGACCTGCTGTGGCCAGTGCAGGTTCACGTCGAACGGCCACACCTGCGCCACCGGCAGCGCGAGCGCGTCGAAGCGCTCGAACAGGCCGAGCAGCTGCGCATGAAACCGCGTGCGCATCTCGCTGGCGCGCGCGAAGTCGACCGCCTTCAGTGCCTGCGCCTGGTCGTACTCCCACAGCGCCTCGGGCTTGATCGCATCGCGCGTGGCGCCGGGCATGGCCAGCGCGGCGCCGACGCGCGGCGCCACCAGCATGCGACGCCACACCAGCCAGGCCTGCCAGACGCGCTCGAGATCGACGCCGATCGCGCCGAGCGGCTCGACGATCGCGCCGCCGTCGGCCATCGCGCGCAACGCCTGCTCGCACGCCGCGGCGATGCCGGGCTCGAGCGGCAGATGGCCGCCGAGGTCGCCGAGCCAGGCGATGCGGGCGCCGCGCAGCGTGGCGTCGGCCGGCGGCGAGAAGTCATGCGGCCCCTGCGCGATCGACAGCGGCGCGCGCGGGTCGTGGCCGGCCTGGATCGACAGCAGCGCCGCCAGGTCGCGCACGTTGCGCGCCATCGGCCCTTCGGTGCCGAGCTGCGCGATCCAGGCGTCGCTGGCCGGCCACATCGGCAC
>Ga0335084_10003532_pt1 | contig 15258 bp, 15 predicted proteins | sample Lox_Sample_44_FD_206721 | JGI IMG/M metagenome (GOLD analysis project Ga0335084, IMG submission 206721) | Soil microbial communities from Loxahatchee National Wildlife Refuge, Florida, United States - Lox_Sample_4.4 | ecosystem: Environmental > Terrestrial > Soil > Wetlands | place: USA...
CCTGACGCGGCTATCGCCCGAGCCGAGATTACGCGTCCGTAAGGGATTCCCCGGGTTTGTCGCGACCGGGCCGTTCGGCTACCCTAGAAGGAGGAGGACGCCGCCATGCTCGCCAACGAACGGGTCCGGGTGTTCTGGCAACCGGGCTGCACCAGCTGCCTGCGGACGAAGGAGTTCCTGACCGCCCGCGGCGTCGACTACGAGTCGATCAACGTCCACGGCAATGCCGCCGGCATGGAAGCGCTCCGCAGTCTCGGCGCGCGGAGCGTGCCGATCGTCGCGCGCGGCAACGAGTTCACCTACGCGCAGACGCTGACCGACGTCGTCAAGTTCCTCCAGCTCGACGTCCGTCTGCAGGAACGGCTCGCACCCGAAGCGCTGGTGGAGAAGCTCGACCTGGTGCTCACCGCGGCGGCGCGCTATGTCCGGCAGATCCCGCTCGAGCGGCTCGACCGCCCGTTCCGCAACCGGAACCGCCCGGTCCGGATCCTCGGGCATCATGTGTTCCGGATCCCGGAGGGGTTCCTGGAGGTCGTTCCTACCGGCCCGCTCTCCTACGAACGCATCATGCAGCCGCCCGGCCCGGAGATCCGGACCGGCGACGACATCGCGCGCTACGGCATGGACGTCCTGGCGCGCTTCAAGAAGTGGTGGGCGGGGTTCCCGGATCGCGCGTGCCGCGGAACGATGGCGACCTATTTCGGCGAGCATTCAGTGCACGAGGTGCTGGAGCGCACCGTATGGCACCCGGCGCAGCACACGCGCCAGCTCATGCTCATCCTGGAGGAGATCGGCATCGAGCCCGATCGCCGCATCACGACGGACGACCTCGCCGGCCTGCCGCTGCCGGAGAAGGCCTGGGACGACGAGAAAGAAGCCGCCGCGTGACGCGGCGTGCGCCGCAGGCGGCGCCGGTCGGAGACCCGGCGCCACGCGGTCGGCGCTAGAAGTCGAGCTTGTCGCCCGTGCCGCGGAGCGAAACGGGACGGAAGTGTAGTATCGGCGCCCGCCCGCACGAGCGGGAGACGGTGATACGCCGCCGCATCGCAGCAGCCGCGCCATGACCGACACCGCCACGCCTTCAGTCGCCGAACGCCTCGCCGCCGCGGTCGACGAGGCGCGCCCGCGGCCGCCGCCCGCGACGCTGCGCGCGGCGGTCGAGTCCCTCCTCGTCGACGTCGCCGGGCTCTGCGTCGCCGCGCGACGCACCGACTACGTCCGCGCCGCGCTCACGGCCTGGGAAGCCGACGGCGGCGCGACCGCCATCGGTCATGCGCGCACGCTCGACGCGGCGGGCGCCGCGTTCGTGAACGGCACCGCCGCGCACGGCGAGGACTTCGACGACACGTTCGAGGGCGGGCCGGTGCATGCCGGCGCGGTCGTCGTGCCGGCGGTGCTCGCCGCCGCCGAGCGGCACCGAATCGAAGGCCCCGATGCGCTGTTCGGGATCGCAGTCGGCTCGGAGGTGATGTGCCGCGCGAGCCTCGTCGCCCCGAAGCTCATCCACAAGGCCGGTTTCCACCCCACAGCCGTGCTCGGTGCGATGGCCGCCGCGGCGGCCGTCGCTGCGGCGCTGCGCGTGCCGCGCGCGGCGTTCGTGAACGCGCTCGGCATCGCCGGCTCGATGGCGAGCGGGATCATCGAGTACCTCGCCGAGGGGGCATGGACGAAACGCCTGCATCCGGGCTGGGCGGCGCAGTCGGGCATCCGCGCGGTCGAGCTTGCGCGCGCGGGCTTTCTCGGGCCGCGCACGGTGTTCGAGGGCACTCACGGCCTCTACTACGGCTTCGCGCGCACGACGGACGGCGACTGGGCGAAGCTCCTCGACGGCTTCGGCCGGCGCTGGGTCGCCGAGACGATCGCGTTCAAGGAGTACGCGTGCGGCACGATGACCGCGCCCTACATCGACTGCGCGAAGCGGCTCGTCGCGCGCGGCGTCGCCGGCGGCGATATCGTGGAAATCGTCTGCGAGGCGGCCGAGGGCACGGTGCACCGGCTGTGGGAGCCGCTCGCCGCGAAGCAGCACCCGGCGAACGCGTACGCCGCGAAGTTCAGCCAGCCGTACTGTATCGCCGCGGGCCTGGTGCTCGGGCATGCGGGTCTCGACGCCTTCACCGAGGAGCGGGTGCGCGACGCGCGGCTCCTCGCGCTAGCGGGGAAGGTGCGCTACGTGATCGATCCGGACAACCCCTATCCGAACGAGTTCACCGGCCACGTGCGCGCGCGGCTCGCCGACGGCACCGAGATCGAGGAGCGCCAGCCGCACCTGCGCGGCGGCGCGCACGAGCCGCTGTCGCGCGCCGATCTCGAATCGAAGTTCCGGCTGAACTGCGCGTACGGCGGCTGGCCGCCCGAGCGCGCGGCGCAGTTCCTCGCGTTCGCGTCGCGGGCGTTCGGCGGCGCGATCGACCTAGCGCCCTACCGGGGCTGAGGCGGTGAAGGAGCTCGCGGGCCGCGTCGTGCTCGTCACCGGCGCCGGCCGCAACATCGGCCGGGCGATCGCGCTCGCACTTGCCCGCGGCGGCGCCGCCGTGGCGGTCAACGCGCTCCGCTCGCAGTCCGAGATCGACGCCGTCGCCGCGGAGATCGCGGCTGCCGGCGGCAAAGCGCTCGCCCTGCTTGCCGATGTCACCGATCCGGCGGCGGTGGCGCGCATGGTCGGAACGATCGAGGCTCGCCTCGGCCGGATCGATATCCTGGTCAACAACGCGGCGGTACGGGACGTCTCCTCGCTCGACGCGATCGATCTCGCCCGCTGGCGCGAAATCACCGGCGTGATCCTCGACGGCGCGTTCGTCTGCTCGAAGGCGTGTCTGAAGAGCCTGCGCGCGGGCGGCGGCGCGATCGTCAACATCGGCGGCCTCTCGGCGCACACCGGCGCTGTCGGGCGCCCGCACGTCGTGGCGGCGAAGGCCGGTCTCGTCGGCCTCACGCGCGCGCTCGCCGTCGATCTCGCGTCCGACAACGTCACCGTCAACTGCGTGGTGCCGGGGCTGATCGACACCGTCCGCGGAGCAACGAGCGGGCCGGCCTCGGCGCACACCGGGAAGCGCGAGAGCGTGCTCGGCCGCCGCGGCACGCCGGAGGAGGTCGCGCACGCGGTGCGCTTCCTCGCCGGCCCGGGCGCGCGCTACATCACCGGGCAGACGCTGCAGGTGAACGGCGGGGCGTTCACCGGCTAGGCGCGGGCCGTCACCGCCCCTTTGACAACTGCCGCCCCGCAGCTATACAAGTCGCCGGACCACACCACTCGGAGGAGACGTCGATGACCTCGCGCATCAGGACCCTTTTCGTCGCGCTGCTCGCCGCGTCGTGCGGCCTGCCGACCGCGGCGCAGGAGATCAAGATCGGCCTTGCGGGGCCGATGACCGGACCGCTCGCGTTCCTCGGCCAGCACATGAAGTGGGCGGGGGACCTCGCCGTCGACGAGATCAATCAGCAGGGCGGGGTGCTCGGGCGCAAGCTCGCGTTCCTGGTGCAGGACAGCGCCTGCCGTCCGGCCGACGCGGTCGCGGCGGCGGAGCGGCTGCTCAGCCAGGACAAGGTCGATGCGATGCTCGGGGACGTCTGCAGCGGCGCAACGATCGCCCTGATGCCGGTGCTTGAGAAGGCGCAGCGCCCGCTGATCGTGACGGTCTCGACGCACCCGGACATCACGCTGCGCGCCGGCGCAGGCGGGAACAAGTGGGTATTCCGCACGGTGCCGGACGACGCGATGATCGCCGCGGTCGTCGCGAAGCAGCTGAAGGGGGTGAAGAACCTCGCGATCGTCGCCGAGGACACCGACTACGGGCGTGGCGCGGCGAAACTGCTCAAGGAACGGTTACCGGCCGACGTCAAGGTCGTATCGGAGGACTACTTCAAGCAGACCGAGACCGACTTCCTGCCGGTGCTCACACGCATCCGCGCGTCGAAGCCCGACGCGATCGGCACGTACGTGCTCGACCAGGCGGCGCTCAACCTGATGAAGCAGTACCTGCAGTTCGGCATGACGATGCCGCTCGTCGGCCGGCCGCCGCTCGGCTCGGGCGTGGTCGCGCCGGTCGTCGCGAGCGGGAAATTCGACGGCTCGTGGACCGTGTATCCCTACTACGACAAGTACCCGAGTCCGCAGAACGACGCGTTCACGAAACCGTTCATCGAACGCCACAAGCAGGGACCGCACTACGCCGCCTACGGCGTGTACGAAGGGATCAAGGTGCTCGCCGAGGCGATCCGCCGCGCGGGCACGACCGACCCGAACGCCGTTCGCGATGCGCTCGAGAAGACGAACTACGCCGGGATCCTCGGGCCGATCAGGTTCAACGCCAACAACCAGACGATCGCGAACCTCATGCTCCTGCAGATCGAGAAGAGCGCGGTGGTGGTGAAGGAGCTCGTTCCGGCGCAGTAGGCGGGGGCGCGCTTTCCGCGCGGCCCGCCTCCTCCGACGGGGGAGCGGGCGGAAATCCGGCGTGCTCACGGACCCGGTCTTCCTCGCGCAGCTCGCGGCGAATGGCGTCGCGGTGGGGCTCGGCTATGCGCTCGCGGCGCTCGGGCTCGCGCTGCTGTTCGGCATCCTCGGGCAGGTCAACTTCGCGCACGGCGAGCTCTACATGCTCGCCGCGTTCGTGCTGCTGTGGGCGACGCAACGGCTCGGGCTCCCGTATGGCGCGGCCGCTGCGTTGACGGTGGCACTGATGGCTGGCGCGGGGGCCGCACTCGCGCAGATAGTGATCGTCCCCAACCTGGACCGCAGCTTCGAGTCGGTGATCCTCGGGACGCTGGCGGTGGCGGTGATCCTGCAGAACGCGGTGCGGCTCGCGTTCGGCGCGACCCCGCTCGACATCGCTGCGCCGCTGGAGGGCGTCACGCTCGATGTGGGCGGCGTGCTCCTCTTCGGCCAGCGGCTCGCCGTCTGCGCCGCCTTCGTCGCCGCCTACGCGGGGCTCGCCGCCTTCCTCCGGTTCACCGCGGCCGGCCGTGCGATGCGGGCGATGTCGCAGAGCCGCGACGCCTGCGTCATGGTCGGGATCGACGTGCGACGCGTGACGCGCTGGACCGGGGCGCTCGGCGCCGCGCTCGCGGGGCTCGCCGGCGTCGTGATCGCGCCGCTCTTCGATCTCTACCCGAACATGGGCACCGAGGTCGTGTTCAAGAGCTTCGCGGTGGTGATCATCGGCGGCATGGGCAACCTCGCCGGCTCCGCGCTCGCCGGTCTCGCCCTTGGCCTCGCCGAGAGCTTCGCCGGCGGGCTGGGCAGCGCGGCCCTGCGCGACGGCATCGCGTTCACGGTGATGATCGCGATGCTGCTCGTGCGGCCGCAGGGCCTGTTCGGGCGCTCGGTGCGCGTATGAGCCGCACGCGCGCAATCGCGGTCGTCGCAGCGCTCGCCCTTGCGCTGCCGCTCGTCCTCGGCTCGCCCTACGTCCTCCACATCGCGATCATGACGGGCTTCTACGTCATCCTCGCGCAGTCGCTCAACCTCATCCTCGGCTACGGCGGCCTGCTCTCGCTCGCGACGCCGGCGTTCTTCGGCGTCGGTGCATACGCGGCGGCGATCCTCGCGCTGCGCTTCGGGTGGGACGGCGCGGCGACACTCGGGCTCGCCGCGCTCGCGGGGGTTGCCACCGGAATCGCGATCGGTTTCCCGAGCCTGCGCGTGTCGCGCCACTCCTTCGTGATCGTCACGCTCTCGGCGACGCTCCTGCTGCAGCTCGTCGCGAACAACTGGGAGGACTTGACGCGCGGCTCGCTGGGGCTCGCCAACATTCCCGCCGTGCGCCTCTTCGGCGTGACGGTCGAGGCGCGCGGCGGCTGGTATCTCCTGTCGCTCGCGGTGGCCGGGGCGGTGGTGCTCGTCACCCACCTCGTCGTCGGATCGCGGTTCGGCCGCGCGCTCGTCGCGGCCCGGGAGAACGAGCAGCTCGCGCTTGCGGTCGGGATCGACGTGTTCCGCACGCGGCTCTTCGCGTTCTCGCTGTCTGGCGCGTTCGCCGGACTCGCCGGCGCGCTCTACGCGTATTTCATCACCTACATCGATCCCGGGGTGTTCGGATTTTCGGTGTCGGAGGCCCTGCTGATCATGGTGATCCTCGGCGGGTCGGGCACGCTCTCGGGACCGGTCGCCGGGGCGGTCGTGTTCACCGCGCTGCCCGAGCTGCTCCGGATCGCGCCCGAGGTGCGCTCGCTCCTGTACGGAGTCATCCTGCTGCTGATCGTGCTGTACCGGCCGGCCGGGCTGGCGACGTGGTTGGGCCGGCGCCGCAGCGCCGCGGCGGCGCCTTCGGCATGAGCCCGCCGGGCCGCCCCAAGGGCGAACCCCGAGCGCGGAGCGTGAGGGATGTGCAATGACCCCGATCCTCCGCGTCGAGGGCGTCGTCAAGACCTACCAGGGCGTCACCGCGCTCGACGGCATCACCTTCGACGTCGCAGGCGGCTCGATCACCGGGCTGATCGGTCCGAACGGCTCGGGGAAGACGACGCTCTTCGACTGCATCAGCGGCTTCCAGCGCTGCGACGCCGGGCGCGCTTGGCTAAGCCCCGGCGGGCCTGCGGTCGTGGAGCTCACCTCCCTTCCCCCGGTGCGCATCGCGCGGGCGGGCGTGCGCCGGACCTTCCAGCAGCTCAAGGTCTTCCCGAACCTGAGCGTGCGCGACAACCTGCTCGCCGCGGCGCAGTCCGGGCCCGGATTCTCGGCGTTCGCGGAGGTGCTGCGCACGACACCCGTGCGCGAGCACGAGCGCGCGATGCGCAGTCGCGCGGCAGAGCTCCTCGCGGAGTTCGGACTCGCGCCGCACGCCGCACAGCCCGCGGCCGCGCTCTCGTACGGGCAGAAGAAGCTCCTCGAGCTCGCCATGGCGCTCATGACCGATCCGCAGGTGCTGCTGCTCGACGAGCCGGTGGCCGGCGTCAACCCGACGCTCGTCGAGGCGCTCAAGCGGCATCTCGTGCGCGTGCGCGACCGCGGCGTGACGCTGCTCATCGTCGAGCACAACCTCAAGCTCGTCTTCGACCTCTGCGAGCGCATCTTCGTGCTCGACGGCGGCCGGCTGCTCACGAGCGGGCCGCCGGCGGAGGTCGCGCACGACCCGCGGGTCCTCGCCGCCTATCTCGGTGCCGGGGCGAAGAGCCCGGCGGCACTCGATGGCTGAGAGCGCGCTGCTCGAGCTCGCCGGCGTGGTCGGCGGCTACGGCGAGATGACGATCCTCCACGGCGTCGATCTCGCGATCGCGCGCGGCAGCTGGACGACGATCATCGGCGCGAACGGCGCCGGAAAATCGACGCTGCTGAAGCTCGTCGCCGGGATCGTCCCGTGCCGCGAGGGGCGGGTGATCTACGACGGCCGGGACGTCTCGAGGCTCTCCGCGATCGAGCGGCTCGAGGGCGGGATCGGGCTCGTGCCGCAGGGCCGGTGCAATTTCCCGCTGCTCTCGGTCGCGGACAACCTCCGGCTCGGCGCATGGTCGCGCCGGCTCGGTCGTCCGGCGCTCGCCGCGGAGGTCGAGGCGATGGCCGAGCGGTTCCCACGGCTCAAGGAGCGCTGGGGCGTGAACGCCGGAAATCTGTCCGGCGGCGAGCAGCAGCTCCTCGAGATGGCGATGGTGCTGATGGCGCGGCCGCGCCTGCTGCTGCTCGACGAGCCCTCGCTCGGATTGGCACCCGGGCCGATGGCGACGGTGTTCGCAACGATCCGCGAACTGGTACGCGACGGCGTCACCATCGTGATGGTCGAGCAGAACGCGCGCCAGGCGCTGGAGCGATCCGACGTCGGCGTGGTGATGGAGCTTGGCCGCGCGCGCCTCGTCGAGCCCGCCGGTCAGGTGCTCGCGCATCCGGAGATCCGGCGGAGCTTCCTCGGGTTGTGAGCGGCGCCGCTACGCGGCCGGAGGCGTTGCGGCGAGCTCCGGCGCGTACAGGATGCGATGCGGATTCAGCACCGCCATCTGCGCGATCGCGTCGTCCTTGATCCCGCGCCGCTTCAGCTCGACGATGTATTCGCGCCAGCCTTCCGACACCGTGGCGTTCATTCCCTGCCCGAGGTCGGTGGTGAGGACGACCCCTTCGGGCCCAACGGCCTCGATCACGGCCAGGTATCGTTCGTACGAAAGGTGATCCATCGCGATGTTCACAAAGGCGAGCTCGGTGTAGGCGCCGTGATCGCGCCACAGCTTCGCCAGCGTATCGACCTCCTGGTTAGTCGCCTGGAAGAGCGGGTGGGTCATGAGGATGCGCCGGATGCCGGCGGCGCGCGCGCGCCGGACGAGCGCGACCGTCTCGGTCTTGTTCAAGTGGCCCGTCGCGAGCGTGAGGTCGAATTCGGCCACCATGCGCAGCATCCGGTCGACGGCCGCCATCACCCTGGGGTCGCCCTCGTCGAAGCGGTAGCCGCCGCCGATCGGCACGAACCGCGAGTACTTGCCCTTGACGCCCCAGGCCTCGGGCATTTCCCGGCGCCCATAGAGCGCGAGATGCGCCTCGGTGGAGAGCGTCGGCAGCCAGACGACGATCGGCCCGGGGTCGGGATCTGCGCCCTGGACGTCGCGCTTCCACGCCGAGAGGGCGGCGCGCACGCCGTGCTCATCGACGCCGCCGACGCTGAAGTTCAGCACCACTGCGCCGATGAGCGCGACCCGGTCGTCCGGGCGCCGGACCTTGCAGGCCCAGCCGGTGGTCGGCTGGAAGTGGTTCTTCATCACCACGCCGAACCCCTCGCGGCGGCATTCCTCGGCGAGCGTCTCAGCGCTGTAGCGCCGCTGCAGGAACTCCGGTCCGACGTGCACGTGCATGTCGATCAGGAGCTGGTCGTCGATTCGCGGCAGGGCTGTGGGCAACGCTCGCTCCTCTCAGGTTGCGCGGCTGGCGGGCCGGAGTTTACCAATCGGCGCCGCCCGCCTGGCGCAGACGGGGGCGAAGAGGAGGATCATTGCGGCGAGCGCCCGATCCTTCACACGAGAGCGCGCTGCCGAGACCGAGGACAGGGAGAGCACCAACGCCACAAAACGGAGGTATCCGATGCCAAAGATCGTGAAGCAGAGCGTCACCCTTCCAGCGTCCGCGCGCACCCTCTACGACATGTACCTCACCCCAGGCGGGCACCGGCGCATCACCGGGATGAAGGCGACGGTCGGCAAGAAGGCCGGCGCGCCGTTCCGCGCGTTCGACGGCCTGCTCACCGGCAAGATCCTGTACACCGTTCCGGGCCAGATGATCGTCCAGTCGTGGCGATCGGGCGGCTGGCGGAAGCGCGACGTCGACTCGACGCTCGTCCTCACGTTCACCCCGAAAGGCCGGTCGGCCGCGCGCATCGACCTCGTGCACGTCAACGTTGCCGACCAGGACTACAAGGGCGTCACCAAGGGCTGGCCGAACTACTACTGGAAGCCCTGGCGCAAGGCGTTGCGCAGGCGCTGACGCGGGCGAGCGGCTAAGCCCTCACGCTGGACCCGTCGATGACATGCTGCCAGGCGGTGCGGCCGGTCGCGCCGAGCAGGCGCCGGCCGATCGCCGCGCTCCAGTGCGCGTCCGAGCCGAAGTCGAGCCGCCACGCCCAGAGTCGCCGGGTGAAGAGCTGGAGATCGTGCTCCTCGGTCACGCCGATGGCGCCGTGCACCGCGTGGCCGATCGCGGCGGCGGCACCCGCCGCCTCGCTGGCACGCGCTTTCGCGCAGGCCACTCGTACCGGATCGAGCGCGGTGCCGGGCGCGTCGCACGCGAGCTCCGCCGCCATCGCGCTCGCCGCCGCCAGCTCACCGAGCACCGCGAGCTGCTGCTGGATCGCCTGGAACCTGCCGATCGGCTTGCCGAACTGGACGCGCTCGCCCGCGTACTGGACGGCGAGGTCGAGCACCCGGCCGATCCCGCCCGCGATCTGCGCCGTGCGGAGCGCCGCGCCGGCCTCGAGCGCGGAGCCGCCGGCCTGCGCCTCCGCGCGCAGCGCAGGCGTCACGCCCTGCCATTCGAGATCGCAGCGGATGTCGCCGTCCGTTCGCGCGCTCGCCGTGAGAAGCGCATCGGCCACTCGCATCGCGAGGAGCGTGGCGGGTTTCGACGGGTCGCGGGATTCGAGCGTCCCGACCACCCAGGCGGCGCTGCGGGCATGCGGGACCGACCGCGCGCGCACGCTTGCGCGAGCGCTCCCGGCGGCCTCGCCGTCGAACAGGCCGAGCGTGATGACCCCTTTCGGGAGCGCGCTCCCCGCGCTCGCGGCGAGCGCGTGCGCTGCGACCGCTTCGCCGAGCGGCACCGGCGCGGCGTGACGGCCGGTGGCGACGAGCATCGGCGCGACGTCGCGCCAGCCGAGCCCCGCGCCGCCTTCGCGCTCCGGCGCGAGCGCGCGCAGGAGTCCCGCGTCCTCGATCTGCTGCCACAGCGCCGCCGGCCACTTCCCCTCTTCCGCGGCGCGGACGACGGCCGGCGGGCAAAGATCGGTGAGGATCCGCGCGACGGTTTCGGCCAACAGCTCTTTCATCCTGTCCCCCCGAGTCAGCGCAGGCCGAGCCCGCGCGCGATCATGCCGCGCAGGATCTCGCGCGTGCCGCCCCGCAGCGAGTAGGTCGGCGCGATCTGGGTGTTGTAGGCGAGCGTACGCAGCAGCATCGGCGGCGGCGCCGCGAAGGGGTCGGCGGCGAGCAGCCGGCCGATCACCTCCGGGATGCCCTGTTCGACCTCGGTGCCGAGATCCTTGACCACCGCCGCCGCGAGCACCGGGTCCTCGCCGCGCACGAGCTGCGCGGTCACCGCGATCGACATCGCGCGCAGCACCGTGAGGTGGGCGACGATCCGTCCGAGCGCGGCTGCCTCCTCGCCGTTCGCCGCGCCGCGCTCGCGCAGCCAGGCGAGCCATTCCTCGACGAGCACCATGCTCGACAGCAGCCGCTCCGGCCCGCTGCGCTCGTAGGCGAGCTCGGCCAGCACCTGCTGCCAGCCCGCACCTTCCTTGCCGAGCAGGGCGTCGTCGGCGACGAACACGTCCTCGAGCACGATCTCGTTGAAATGCGCGTCGCCGGTGAGGTCGCGGATCGGCCGGACGGTGACGCCCGGCGCGGCGAGGTCCACGATCACCTGCGACAGCCCCCGGTTGCGATCCTGCGGCGTGCCCGACGTGCGCACGAGCGCGATCATGAAGTGGGACCTGTGCGCGTTCGTGGTCCAGACCTTGCGGCCGTTCACCCGCCAGCCGCCGTCCACGCGCGTGGCCCGTGCACGCACGCTCGCGAGATCGGACCCGGTGTCCGGCTCGCTCATGCCGATGCAGAAGAACGCCTCCGCGCGGCAGATGCCGGGCAGGTAGCGCCGGCGCTGCGCTTCGCTGCCGTACTTGAGGATGAGCGGGCCGCTCTGGCGGTCGGCGATCCAGTGCGCCGAGACCGGCGCGCCGCGCGCGAGCAGCTCCTCGACGAGGACGAACCGGGCGAACGCGCTCCGCCCGCCGCCGCCGTACTCGGGCGGCAGCGTCAGCCCGAGCCAGCCCTTGCCCGCGAGCTTCCTGCTGAAGTCCGCATCGAAGCCCATCCACGACCGCGCCCGGACGTCGGGCGCGATCGTCGACACCGTGTCGTCGAGGAAGCCGCGCACCGCCGGCCGCAGCGCCTCGTCCTCCGGAGGGATTGCGGTGAGCGACAGGACAGGGATCATGCCCGTTGACATGTAGGGCCATATCAGTCGAGCTTGGCGCCGGTCGCCTTGACGACCTTCGCCCAGCGCTCGATCTCGGAGTTGAGGTACGCGCCGTACTGTTCGGGCGTGGAACCGAGCGGCTCGGCGCCCTGCGCGGCGAGGCGCGCCTTCACGTCGGGGTTGGCGAGCGCCTTCATCACCTCGGCGTTCAGCCGCTGGATGATCGCGGGCGGCGTGCCCGTGGGCACCACGATGCCCTGCCACGCGCCGACTTCGAAGCCTTTCATGCCGGACTCGTTAAGCGTCGGCACCTCCGGCAGCACGCTCGTGCGCTTGAGGCTGGTGACCGCGAGCGGCTTGAGCCGCTTGTCGCGGATATACGGCAGGGCGGCGTTGACCGTTTCGGTCGTGAACTGCGTCTGGCCGCCCACCAGGTCGGTCAGCGACGGCGCGCTGCCCTTGTAGGGCACGTGCACGGCGTCCAGCCCGTTCGTCTGCAGGAAGAGGAACGCGGCGAGATGCGTGACGTTGCCGTTCCCCGCGGAGCCGTACGTGAGCTTGCCCGGATTCGCCTTGGCGTACTTGATGAACTCGCCGACGTTGTTCGCCGGGACCGACGGGTGAACGGCGAGGACGAGCGGGACGACCGCGGTGAGCACCACCGGCGCGAAATCCTTCTGCGGATCGAACCCGAGCTTGCTGTAGAGCGCCGGGCTGAGCGCGATGGCCGAGGTGTTGTAGAAGACGGTGTAGCCGTCGGGCGGCGATTTGGCGACCAGCTCGGCGGCGATATTCCCGTTGGCGCCGGGCCGGTTGTCGACGAGGACCTGCTGCCCGAGCTGCTCGGAGAGCTTCTGCGCGATGACCCTCGAAACGAGGTCGGTCGGACCGCCGGGCGGGAATGCGACGATCAGCTTGATCGGCTTCGCGGGATAGTCGCCCTGCGCGAAGGCGAAGCCGGACGCGGTGAGACCCGCGACGACGGTCGCGACGAGAGCGAGGCGGCGGACGGTCGAGGTCACGGATGTCATGGCCATCTACCGGGCGGTCGCCTCCGGACGCCCGGCGAGGAGGCGCGTGGCGGTGTAGGTCATCACCTTTTCGCCGCGCTGGTTCGTGACCTCGATCTGCGAGGTCACGACCGCGCGTCCGCCCTTGGAAGTCGGGCGAATATTGGTGACCTCGACCACCGCGCCGATCGTGTCGCCGACGAGAACCGGCCCGTGGATCTTCTGCGTGAGCTCGAGCATGGCGAGGCCGGTGCCCTGGATCATCGTCTGCAGGATGAAGCCTTCGATCAGCGCATAGGTGAGCGCCGCGGGCGCCGGGCGCCCGGCGATGGCACCTTCGTACGTCGCGTCGATGAAAATCACCTCGAGCATGCCGGTCACGGAGACGAAATTGACCACGTCCGTCTCGGTGACCGTGCGCCGGAAGGTCTGAAAGCGCTGCCCGACCTTCAGGTCCTGCCAGTAGAACCCATGACCGAGCATCGGCAGTTCGGTGTCCTGCTTCATCACGTGAGCCTCCTCTGATGCGGCCCACCGCCCGCGCGGCGCGGTCAGGGGGTGGAAAAGCCGGGCTTGTCCATGTCGGCACCCTCTCGGTCAGAGTCGCGGGTCGGACATGGCCGACGCCTTCTCCGCGCCGGTTGACTGCTGCTCGGGCCTCGCGGCGCTGGCGCCCGCCTCGCGCAGCACTTCGGCCGTGTGCTGTCCCAGCCGCGGCGGCAGCCGGACCGGCAGTTGCTCGCGATCGAACCTCACCGGCACGCCCGGGAAGCGCACGCGCCCCAGCTCGGCGTCGTCGATGCTCGAAAAAAAGTTCACCGCGCGCAGGTGCTCGTCCGCCGTCAGATCCTCCAGCCGGTTCATGCGCGAGGCCGGGATCTCGAGCCTCTGGAACGTATCGAGCCAGCTCGCCGTGCTCCGCGTGCGGATGACCTTCGCGGCGGTCTCGTAGAGCGCCTCGATGTTCTTCGTGCGCTCGGCGATCGTGGCGAAGCGCGGATCCTGCGCGAGCTGCGGCATGCCGGCCTCGGTGAAGAACCGCTCCCAGTGCGCGTTGGTATAGGGCATCGCACACAGGTAGCCGTCGGTCGTCTGGTACGGGCGGCGCCAGGGTGCGAGCACGCGCGGATACCCCGGCGCGGCGAGGGCGGGCTCGAAGTGTTGCCCGTAGAAGTGCTCGACCATGTTGAACGCCACCATGGACTCGAACATCGGCACCTCGACGTAGCCGCCCTGGCCCGTCCGCTCGCGCCGGAACAGCGCGGCGAGGATGGCGTGCGCGGCGACGAGGCCGGAGATCTTGTCGGCGGCGATGGTCGGGAAGTACTGCGGCTCGCCGGTCTGCCGCTGCATCAGCGCCGCGCAGCCGGACAGGCCCTGGATAATGTCGTCGTAGGCGGGCAGGCCGCCGTACGGGCCGTCCTCGGCGAAGCCGTGCAGCCCGACGTACACGAGCCGCGGGTTGCGGGCCATGAGCGCGTCGGGGTCGATGCCGAGCGCCGCGAGCTTCTGTGGGCGGATGCTGTGCATGAACACGTCGGCGCCGTCCACCAGCTTCAGCAGCGCCGCCCGAGCGTCTGCGCGCTTGAGATCGAGCATCGCGCTGCGTTTGCCGCGGTTGACGCCCATGAAGATGGCGCCCATGCCCTTCTCGGTCGTCGGCCCGGTGTAGCGCGTGGAGTCGCCCTCGGGCGGCTCGATCTTGATCACGTCCGCGCCGTAGTCGGCCAGGATCTGGCTCGCATAGGGGCCGAGGACGATCGCGCTGAGGTCGAGCACCCGTACTCCGGCAAGCGGAAGCAGTTGCGGGGGAAGCATCGGCGCGGACCCTCCGTGGGAAGTGGCTCGATTCTAGGGAGGCGCGGTGCCACACGTCCAATACTTCCGATCGCGACCGCCGCCATCGCCGTGGCGTTTCGTGTCGACCAGGAATCGGCGGTGTTGAACCGGTTCCGGGGCGGCGCGGCGGCGCTCCCCAAGACGTGACGTGCCGGCGCTGCGCGCCGATTGCGCAGGCGCCGCCTGGTCTAGAATCGATCGCGGCGCGGTTGTGCTGCGACGCGTTGGGAGGGCGAGTGGCTGTTGCGGGACGGTTCCGGGGAAATCGGAGCGGGGGCTAGATGCGGCCGGAGCTGCTCGAGCTCGCTTCCCGCCTCGCTGCGCGCGGGGAGGCGTTCGCGGTCGTCACCGTAGTGCGGCGCGAGCCGCCGAGCTCCGCGCGCGTCGGCGACGCCGCGGTCGTGACGCGCGGCGGCGAAGTCCACGGCTGGGTCGGCGGCGGATGCACGCATTCGACCCTGCTGCGCGAATCCCTGCGCGCGATCGCCGACGGCGAGCCGCGGCTGCTCAGCCTGTCCCCCGAGCCTGCGACCGAGCACCGCCCGGGCCTGGTCGCGCTGCCGATGACCTGCAAGAGCGGAGGTGTCGTGGATCTCTACGTTGAACCCGTCCTGCCCGCGCCGCGCCTGCTGCTGTTCGGGACCTCGCTCGCCGCGCGCACGCTCGCCCGGATCGGCAACGCGATCGGCTATCGGATCGACGTCGTCGATCCCGAGGCCGACCAGTCGGCCTATCCGCACGCCGAGCGCATCCTCGCCGAGGTGCCGCCGGACGGGCTGCCGCAGGGCGCCTACGTGCTCGTCGCGACGA
>Ga0335084_10003533_pt1 | contig 15258 bp, 11 predicted proteins | sample Lox_Sample_44_FD_206721 | JGI IMG/M metagenome (GOLD analysis project Ga0335084, IMG submission 206721) | Soil microbial communities from Loxahatchee National Wildlife Refuge, Florida, United States - Lox_Sample_4.4 | ecosystem: Environmental > Terrestrial > Soil > Wetlands | place: USA...
CCTTCATCGCGATGGCATACCGGTCGCTGACGAAGGAGGACCAGGCGCGCTTCGACCCGATGATCACCGGCTTCAATCCCGCCGATATGTACGCGGCCGACCACATCAAGCGCGTGCTCCAGACGTTCCCCGGGGTCTTCTCGGGCATCGGGGAGTTCACGATCCACAAGGAGTTCGTGTCGGCCAAGATCGCGGGGGAGACGGCGAGCCTGACGAACCCCGCCCTCGACCGGATCCTCGACTTCGCCGGCGAGGTCGGGCTCGTGGTGCTCCTGCACAACGACGTGGACATGCCGTTCCCCAAGCCGGGGCAGGAGCCCTATCAAGTGCTCCAGCTGCGGGAGCTCTTCCGGCGCCACCCGAAGACGACGATCATCTGGGCCCACTGCGGCCTCGGCCGGATCGTCCGTCCGGTGAAGGACCAGATCGGGATCGTGGAGCGGGGCCTGTCGAACCCCGACCTCGCCCACCTCCACATCGACATCTCGTGGGACGAGGTGGCGAAGTACCTGACCGCCACGCCGGAGACCACGCAAGCCGTGGCGGACCTTATCAACCGGCACCCCGACCGCTTCCTCTTCGGGACGGACGAGGTGGCGCCGAGCGAGCAGGCAAAGTACCTGAAGGTCTACGACATGTACGCGCCGCTCTTTGCGAAGCTCACGCCGGAGGCGAGCGAGAAGGTGCGGAAGGGCAACTACGAACGTCTCTTCGACGCGGCCCGGGTCAAGGTCAGGGCGTGGGAGAAGGCGAATCCGAAGTGAAGAAGGAGGCAATCGTGAAGAAGACACTGCTCGCGGCGCTGCTCCTGGCGGTGGCGCCGCTCGCACGGGCGGGCTCGAGCGACGCGGGGCCGAGCCCCGAGCCGACGCCGACACCCGCGCCCGCCGCCGCGGCGGCCCAGGACCCGGCCGCCAAGGCCGAGGAGAAGCCGCGGCTCGACATCTACGGCTTCGCCATGCTCGACACCGGCTACCAGACGAAGCAGAACGACCCGAACTGGTACGACGTGCTGCGGCCCACGAAGCTGCCCGCCTACACGGACGAGTACGGCAAGGACGGCCACTGGTTCGCGGGCGTCCGCCAGAGCCGGTTCGGCGTCAAGAGCTTCGCCCCCACGGGCCTCGGCGAGCTGAAGACGATCTTCGAGTTCGAGCTGTTCGGCACCGGCGTCGACGCGGGGCAGACGACGTTCCGCCTGCGCCACGCCTGGGGCGAGCTGGGGCAGATCGGGGCTGGCCAGACGTGGAGCCCGTTCATGGACCCCGACGTCTTCCCGAACTCGGTCGAGTACTGGGGCCCGAACGGCATGGTCTTCTTCCGGAACGTCCAGCTCCGCTGGACGCCCTGGCAGAAGGGCGACTCGAACTTCATGGTCGCCCTCGAGCGGCCGGGGGCGAGCGCGGACGGCGGCATCTACGCCGACCGCGTCGAGCTGCAGAACGTCAAGGCCCGCTTCCCCCTGCCCGACTTCTCGGCCCACTTCCGGTACGCCCAGGGCTGGGGCCACGTGCAGCTGGCCGGCATCCTCCGGTCGATGAAGTGGGACGACCTCAACCCGGGAACGTTCGACCTCACCGGGAGCGCGACGGGCTGGGGCCTCAACCTCAGCTCGAACATCAAGCTGCAGAAGCACGTGGCGCGCCTGCAGGTCGTCTACGGCGACGGCATCGAGAACTACATGAACGACGCTCCGGTCGATGTGGGCGTCCAGAACAACCTCTCGAACCCGCGGACGCCGGTCGTCGGCAAGACCCTGCCGGTCCTCGGCGTGGTGGCCTTCCTCGACCTCAACTGGGACGCGAAGTGGACGAGCACGGTCGGGTACTCGCTGGTCAAGATCACGAACTCCGACGCCCAGAACCCGTCGGACTTCAGGCGGGGCCAGTACGCGCTCGCGAACGTCCTCTATCACCCGACCCCCGACGTCTTCCTGGGGCCGGAGGTCCAGTGGGGCAAGCGCGAGAACTACACGGACGGCTTCACCTCGGACGACTTCCGCATCCAGTTCTCGGCCAAGTACAACTTCAAGCTCTCGTTGGGAGGCAAGTGATGACGACCCGACGCATGCTGTTCGCCGCTTCCACCCTGGCCCTGGCGACCGCCGTGGCGGCCGTGTCCGAGGCCAAGACCAAGCCTCCCGCCAAGCCGGCGCCCGCGGTCTCGGCCCTGGCGGGCTACACCGAGGCCGACATCAACGCCGCGCTGCAAGCGGCGTACGCGAAGTACCGGGACATAAAGGAAGGCAAGAACGCCGACTACATCCCGGCCCTCGCCAAGGTCGACCCGAAGATCTACGGAATCGCCCTGGTGACGATGGACGGGAAGGTCTACACCGCCGGCGACATCACGTCCGAGGTCTCGATCCAGTCGATCTCCAAGGTCTTCACGATGGCGAAGGTGATCGAGGAGTCGGGTCCGGAGGCGATCGAGAAGCGCATCGGCGTCGATGCGACGGGCATGCGCTTCAACTCGATCGTGGCCGTGGAGTTCGCCCAGAAGGCGCTCGGCGGTCCGGAGATCAACCCGCTCGTGAACCCCGGCGCCATCACCGCCACCAGCATGGTCAAGGGCGCGACACGCGACGAGATCTGGAAGAGCATCCTCGACTACCACTCCGACTTCGCAGGCCGCCCGCTCGGGGTCGACGAGGAGGTCTTCAGGTCGGAGGCGGCGACCAACCAGCGCAACCAGGCGATCGGCCAGCTGATGTACGCGTACGAGTTCATCAAGTCCGACCCGGCGCGCGCGACGGACGTCTACACCGAGCAGTGCGCGATCGCCGTGAACGCGAAGGACCTCGCGACCATGGCCGCGACGCTCGCGGACGGCGGCAAGAACCCGGTGACCGGCAAGCAGGTGCTGGCGACGGCGAACGTGCCGAAGGTGCTGGCAGTGATGGCGACGGCGGGGCTCTACGACGACTCGGGCAAGTGGTACTACCACACGGGCCTGCCCGCGAAGAGCGGGGTCGGCGGCGGCATCATCGCCGTATCGCCGGGCAAGTTCGGGATCGCGGTCGTCTCGCCGCCGCTCGACGAGGCCGGCAACTCCGTGCGCGCACAGAAGGCGATCGCCGACGTTTCGAACGCGCTGGGCGGCAACCCGCTGGCCCCGAAGCCACGGTAGACGAGGGCGCGGCCCGGCCAGACGGGGCCGGGAGGGCCCAGCGTGATGCGTACTGAGGCTCATCGACACTGGTCATGCCGAGGGAGCGGCCGGGCGTGTAGTGTGCTAACTTGAGTCGAGATCCCGTCCGTGCCCAGGTTCCTCGTTTGGAGGTTGAGACAGTCATGAAGAAAGCCCTCGTCGTACTCGCGGCCCTGGCCGCCATTCCCCTGGCCGCCCTGGCCCAGAAGCCGGTGTCGCAGGCCGAATCCCAGGAGGTGACGGCCACGATCGAGGCCATCGACCACACCTCGCGCCTCGTGACCCTGAAGACCAAGGACGGGCAGATGGAGACGATCTACGCCCCGCCGGAGGTGAAGCGCTTCGCCGAGCTGAAGGTGGGCGACACCGTCACCTTCCGATACCACGAGTCGATCGTGTACCAGGTGCACAAGCCTGGCGCGCCGGGGACGGCGCCGGCCGCCGCGGGGCCGACGATCACCCGGACCACGGGTGCCAAGCCCGGCGGCACCATCGCGCAGCAGGAGACGGCGACGGTGACGATCAAGGCGATCGACCCGAAGGTGCCTTCGATCACGGTGGTGACCGCCGACGGGCGCACGATCGGAGCCAAGGTCCAGGACAAGAAGAACATCGAGGGCCTGAAGGTCGGCGACAAGGTGGAGATCACGTACACGGAGGCGCTGGCGATCAGCGTGAAGTGAGGACGAGAGGGAACGCGCCGCCTGGAGTGAGGGGCGCCCCCAGGCATTGATAAGGAGATAACCAAGTGATTCGCAGACTGACGATGATGGTGTCGGTGGGCGTGCTGGCCGGCTCGGCGGCTTGGGCGCAGGATGGGCGGGTCGAGATCGGCGGCACCGCGGGATGGACCTTCAGCGACGGCGTCAGCGGCAACAACGTGATCGTGCCCGGCGCCGGGACCTTCAACCGCATCGACCCCAAAGACGCGTTCTCCTGGGGCCTCCGGCTCGGCTTCATGGCCACGGAGAACGTGGAAGTCGGGTTCCTCTTCAACCAGCAGAAGTCCAGCCTCGAAGTCTCGGGCACCTCGACGGCGACGCTCGGGGACGAGAGCATCTACAACTACCACGGGTACTTCGCCTACAACTTCGGCGACGAGCACGCCAAGGCGCGGCCGTACATCCTCGGCGGGGCGGGGGCGACGCAGTTCGGCGCCGTGCACGCCAGCCTCGGGAGCCAGTCGAGGGACATCGGTGGCGGCACCCAGTTCTCGACCACCTGGGCCCTCGGGGTGAAGATGTACCCGGGCAAGAACGTCGGGATCCGGCTGGAGGGCCGCTGGACGCCCACCTACATCAAGTCGGACGCGACGGGCTGGTGGTGCGACCCCTACTGGGGCTGCTACCTGGTCGGCAACGCCCAGTACGCGAACCAGTTCGAGCTGTCCGGCGGCATCAACTTCCGTTTCTAGCAAACCGCGACGGGAGCCGCCGTCACCCTGCGGCGGTTCCCGGATTCTCTCGCGTCGGCCGTCCACCGCCGTCGCTCGACGGCCGTATGCCGCCGCCGGAGGCAGCCGGCCCTCACCCGTCGGAGTATCATCGCGCCGCCCGTCGTACCAAGGGCCACGGGAGATGAAGAAACATGAGAGACAACAGGTGCACCCTGGCGCTCATGGCGGCGTCCGTCCTGTGCGCCGCGGGGTCGCTCTTCGCGCAGCCATCCGAGCCCCCGCCGCGGCCGTTCCTGCGCAAGGTCATCCAGCTCGACGACCAGAAGCTCGCCGCGATCGAGAAGGGCGAGGTCGTGACGAAGCCGCTGGCCACCACCGACAAGCCCGAGATCGCCGCCTTCGGCGTGGTGAAGACGGCCGGCACGCCGGACCTGCTGCTGCGCCTCGCGAAGGACATCAAGCGGTTCCGCCAGGTGCCGCAAATCCCGCAGATGGGGCTCTTCTCGAACCCGCCGAAGCTGGACGACCTCAAGGGCCTCACGCACCCGCCCGACGACATCGGCGCGCTCAAGAGGTGCAAGCCGGGGAGCTGCGACGTCAAGCTCGGGACCGCGGCCCTGGAGAAGGTGGCGAAGCTCGACTGGAAGACGGCCGACGCCGAGGCCCAGGCTTCGGCACTGATGAACCAGATGATCGTGGACTTCGTCACGGCCTACCAGCAGGGCGGCACCGACGCCATGGGCACCATCATGGACAAGAAGGCGCCGAAGACGCGCACCGAGGAGTACAAGACGCTCCTCGCCCACTCCCCGTACCTTCCGGAGTACTTGAAGGAGTTCAACGACTACCTCGGGGCCTACCCCAAGGGCAAGCTGGCCGACACCGAGGACATCCTCTACTGGACGAGGGACGAGTTCGGCCTGAAGCCGGTGATCTCCGTCTACCACCTGACGCTTCACCGGGAGCCGCGCGGCGCCCTCATCGCCAACAAGATGCTGGCCGCGAGCCACTTCTTCAACGCATCACTCGAGATGCTGGTCGGCGTTCCGACCTCGGATGGCAAGGGGATGTACCTGATGAGCCTCGCGCGGACCCGCATCGACCCCCCGACCGGGATGCTGGGGGGCGTGCTGATGGGGAAGGTGCGCGACGGCGTCGAGACGGCGGTCAGGGAGAACCTGAAAGTGGCTCGCGAACGCCTGGCCGCGGCCGCCAAGTGAGCGTCCGGCCGACGTCCTGACGAAGGAGCGCCTCCCCCGAGCGAGGCTGAGCACCGCAACGGAAGAAGGAGGGTGACCATGTTCACCGGCTACCTCAGGCGCGTGGCGGCCGAGCTGCTCATCAGCCTGGGCGTGATCCTGCTGAGCCTGGGCGCCGTCCTGAGCGTGGCGCGACGGGCCCTCCTCTTCCCGGACAACTTCGCCGACCACCTGGCGACGAGCCTCTCCGATCCGCGCGTGGCGTCCTTCGCCGCGGACCGGATCACCGACGCCGTCCTCAAGGCGAACCCCGACCTGACCGCCTTCCGTCCCCTGATCCTCGCGACCGCCAGGGGTGCCGTCTCCTCCTCGAGCTTCCAGGCGCTCGTGCGGACGACGGCCCGCTCCGCCCACGCCAGCCTCTTCACCGAGGGCGGCCGCAGAGTGATCCTCTCCGTGCCCGACGTCGGGGTCCTCCTGAGGAGCGCGCTCGCCCACGCCAATCCCGCCCTCGCCGAGAAGGTCCCGCCGAAGGTGCAGGCGGTCGTGGCCTCGATCGGCCAGCGGCACCTCGACCGCTACGTCGTGCGCCTCTCGCAGATCGCCCGGAGGAGCGCCTGGCTCACCCTGGCCCTCTTCCTGGGCGGCGCCCTGATCGGCCTCGTCGGCGTCGGCGTGGCGTCCAGCCGAAGACGCGCCCTCGTGCGGCTCGGGCTCGACCTCCTGGTGGCGGGCATCGTGCTGCTCCTCCTCATGCCCGCGGGACGGGCGGCCGTGGGCCTGGTGCCGCACGGCGAGCTGGCGCGGGAGGCGGCGAGGGGCCTGTGGGACGCATTCGCCGGCGCCCTGCGTACGTGGGGGTTCGTCCTCGCCGCGATCGGGCTCGTGATGCAGGCCGCCGGCCATTCGCTGCTCGAGCGCTTCGATCCCCAGGAGAGCGGCCGACGCCTTCTCGCTTGGCTGGGGAACCCCCCGGGCGGCGTACGGGCGCGGCTCGTCCGCGGCCTCGTCCTGCTGGTGGCGGGAGCGCTCGCCGCGCTCCGGCCGGCGGACGCGGTGGCGGTGGTGATCGTCGTGGTGGGCGGCGGCCTGGCCTTCCTGGGGCTGCGCGAGATCTTCGAGATCGCGCTCCGGTCGGGGCCGGGGGCCGTCGTGGCCGCCCCCTCAACCGGCGGTCCCAGCGCCAAGATCCGGGGCGCGATCGTCCTCGTCCTCGCCGCGGGCTTCGTGGCCGCCATCGTGGTCCTCGGCCGGCCACCCGCCGCCGTCGCCCGCCTGGAGTCGGGCGCCTGCAACGGCGCCCCCGAGCTCTGCTCGCGGGCGCTGGACGCGGTCGTCTTCCCCGCGACCCACAACTCGATGTCGGCCGCGGACATCCCCAACTGGCTCATGCCCCAGCAGGAACGGAGCATTCCCACCCAGCTCGAGGACGGGATCCGCGCCCTCCTCTTCGACGTCCACTACGGGATCCCGGTGGAGGGGGCGGTGAAGACCGACCTCGCGAGCGAGCTGGGCTCGCGCGACAAGTTCGACAAGGCAGTGGGCAAGGAGGGCGTCGACGCGGCCATGCGCGTCCGGGACCGCCTGGCCGGCAAGGTGGAGGGTCCGCGCGGTCTCTACCTCTGCCACGGCTTCTGCGAGCTGGGCGCGACGCCGCTCGCGTCGGCGCTGCGCGGCATCCACGAGTTCCTCGTGGAGAACCCCGACGAGGTCCTGGTCATCGACATCGAGGACTACGCGTCGCCCGACGACATCGCGGCCGCATTCGCGCAGAGCGGGCTCGACAGCCTGGTCTACCGGGGAGAGGCGGGGCCGCCGTGGCCGACCCTGCGCGAGATGATCGACAGCCGGCAGCGCGTGCTCGTCGTCCTGGAGTCGGGTCGAAAGGGCGTGCCCTGGCTCCAGCCGGCCTACGAGGGGCTGGTGCAGGAGACCCCCTATCACTTCACGAAGCCGTCCGAGCTGTCGTGCGCGCCGAACCGGGGCGGCACGACCGGGTCCTTCTTCCTGATGAACAACTGGATCGACACGACCCCCGCGCCCAAGCCCAGCAACGCCGCGATCGTCAACGCCTACGACGCGCTCCTCGCCCGGGCGCGCCAGTGCCAGGCCGAGCGCGGCCTGCGCCCCAACCTGCTCGCGGTGGACTTCTACCGGACGGGCGATCTCCTCCGCGTGGCCCGGACGCTGAACGGCCTGGCTCCGGCGTCCGGCCAGTGAAGCCGCGGACGGGGCCGCGCGGGATGGGGCGCCGCTCGTGAGCGGTCGCCGTAGCACCGGGAGGGCACCGACGCCCCAGAGGCGCGCCGTCGGCTCCTGGCCCCTCCCGTGCGCTCTCGGCGTCGCGCTCCTCGCATCCACACCGGGCCGCGCCCAGGACTCGCAGTACTGGGACATCCAGTACGGCCCGGTCGGCCAGCTCCTCGGCGGTCAGGTCGTGGGCAGCACACGTGACCTCTCGGCGACCTACTACAACCCCGGTGGCCTCGCCCTCGCCACGAACCCCGAGTTCCTCCTGTCCGTCCAGGCGTTCAGCGTGCGGAAGTACTCCGTGCAGCCGGTCGGCGGCGGCCCGTTGTTCAGCATCTCCCAGACGGATTGGGCCACCTTCCCCGGCTTCGTCGCCCTGACGTTCCCGCGGAGCTGGTTCGGCGAGAAGACGCAGCTGGCGTTCTCGCTCCTCACCCGGCAGCAGCTGGTCGAACGGATCGATCAGCGCTTTACCGGCGACGCGCCGACGAAGAGCGGCCGCTACGGCCTCGAGACGCTCTTCGACGAGAACATGCAGGAGACCTGGGGCGGGCTGACGCTGAGCCACCGCTTCTCGGACCGGTTCGGCCTCGGGGCGACCCTCTACGGGGTCTACCGCGGGCAGCGGACGCGCTGGGAGCAGAGCCTGCAGCTCGCCTACCCGGACGGGAGCGGCGTCTCCGCGCTCATCGTCGACGACTTCGACTACTCGCACTGGCGGGTCCTGGGGAAGGTCGGCCTCGCGTGGGAGGGCGACTCGGCGCGCCTCGGCCTCGCGGTGACGACGCCGAGCGCGGGGCTCTTCGGGAGCGGCAAGGCCAGCTTCACGAGGTCGGCGACCGGCGCCGACCTCAACGGGGACGGGCAGCCGGACAGCCTGCTGCTCAACGGCCTCGACGAGGACCTCGACTCCAGCTACAGGTCCTCGTGGGCGGTCTCGGCCGGCGGGTCCTGGCGCCGGGGGAGCCTGCAGATCCACGCCTCGGGCGAGTGGTTCGCCGCGGTGAGCACGTTCGACGTCCTCCAGGGGAAGACGGACACGAACACCGGCTCGCCGATCACGCTGACCCAGGGGCTCCGGAGCGTTTTCAACGCGGGCGCCGCCGTCGAGTACTGGCTCGGCGGGGTGAGCGCGGACCGGGGGTCGTCCTCCGGCGGCACCGCGCTCTACGGCAGCTTCCGCACCGACTTCTCGGCCTCTCCTGACGTGGTCCCGGACGAGGCGGCGAGCTCCAACATGGACCTCTACCACGTCACCGGGGGGACGGCCTTCAGCCTGGGCAGCAGCCGGTTCAGCCTCGGCGTCGAGTACGCCTTCGGACGCAAGAGCCGCGACTTCGGAGTCGGCGGCCTGCCGCCGGGCATCCCCGTCATCGGGGAGAGCCTCCCGGTCGAGGCCCGCATCTCGCGGTGGGTCTTCATGGTGGGCTACCTCTTCGGCCGGTAGGGAGCCGAGGAGCGCGCCATGAGCCTTCCCGTCCCCCCGCGCGGAAGCTGGCCCCGGCCTCTGCTGACGGCGGCCGCGGTCGCGCTCGTGGTCGGCGGCTTCTGGTGGGCGTTCGGGGCCTGGGAGCCGGCGCCCCCGCGCGAGGTGGTGATGGCCACCGGCACCGGGGGAAGCGCGTACGCGGTGTTCGGAGCGCGGTACCGCGCGATCCTCGGCCGCTCCAGGGTCGAGGTCCACCTCCTGCCCACGGCGGGCGCAGTGGAGAACCTGGCCCGGCTGCGGGACGCCGCGTCCGGCGTGAGCGTCGGCTTCGTGCAGGCGGGGACCGCGACGGCGCAGGACGGCGAAGCGCTCGCGTCGCTCGGAACCGTCTTCTACGAGCCGCTCTGGCTCTTCAACCGTGGGCTCGACCCGCCCCGCGGCTTCGCCGCCCTCCGCGGCAAGCGCATCGCGATCGGGCCGGAGGGCAGCGGGAGCCGGGCGCTGGCCCTTAGGACGCTCGCCCTCGGCGGCATCGACGCCCGCTCGCCCGACCTTCTCCCTCTGGACCCCGCGGAGGCCGCGGCGCAGCTCACCCGGGGCGAGATCGACGCCGTGGCGATGGTGGCGTCGTGGGAATCGCCCGCTGTCCACCAGCTACTGGCCGCCCCGGGGGTGCAGCTCGCGACCTTCCCTCGGGCCGACGCCCACATCGCGCTGAACCCGTACCTGAGCAAGCTCGTCCTTCCCGCCGGGGTGGCCGACCTGGGCCGGAACATCCCGCCCGCGGACGTGGTGCTCGTCGCCCCGAAGGCCAGCCTGGTCGTGCGCCGCGACCTCCACCCGGCCCTCCAGTACCTGCTCCTCGACGCCGCGACCGAGGTGCACTCCCCGCCGGGGCTCTTCCACCGGGCGGGCGAGTTCCCGGCCCCGGAGGCGATCGACTTGCCGCTCGCCCTGGACGCGCGGCAGTTCTACAAGTCGGGGCGGCCATTCCTGCAGCGCTACCTCCCGTTCTGGATCGGGGTGCTCGCCGAGCGTCTGCTCCTGGTGCTCATCCCCGTCGTCGGCGTCGCCTATCCTCTCCTGCGCTCGCTCCCGGCCCTCTACGCCTGGGCCATGCGGCGGAGGGTCTTCCGGCTGTACGGCGAGCTGAAGCTCCTCGAGATCGAGGCCGAGGAGCGCGGGGCGGCCGCGGCCCCTGCCGACGACCTCCTCGCCCGCCTGGACGACCTCGACGCGCGGGCGAGTCACCTCCGCGTGTCGCGCGGCCACGCGTGGCGTGTCTTCACGCTGCAGCATCACGTCCGCCTCGTCCGGGAGCGGCTGCAGAAGCAGGCGTAGGCGCACGGCGCCCGCGCCTCGGGCCTGGTCCAAACGTCCCATTCGGGAGGCGCGGCGTTGCGTGCTACGGTCGGCCCGTCGGAGGCTGTCCATGTCGTGGTCCTGGAGCCGCCCTCGCGCATTCGCCGCCGCGTCCGGCGTGGTGGCGTTGAGCGTGGCGGCGTGGACCGTCGTGCCTCGGCGACCGGGACCCGCCTCGCCCGCCCCCGGCCTTTCCGCGGGCGCAGGCACCGCGATGCTCGCCGGCTCGGAGAGCTGCCGCCGGTGCCACGCGGCCTTCTTCCAGAAGTGGTCCACCTCGTTCCACGGCCTCGCTATGCGCCCCTACACGCCCGCCTTCGCCCGCGACCACCTGAAGCCGATGGAGCAGGGGCTGGTGATCCAGGGGGGCACCTACCGCGCCGTGATCGGGACGGCGAGCGACCACGTCGAGGAGACGGGCCCGGAGGGAACGAAGACGTACCCGATCGCGGAGGTCCTCGGCGGCAAGAACGTCGCCTACTTCCTGACCCTCCGCGACCGCGGCTTCCTGCAGACGCTGCCGCTCGCGTACGACGTGCGCCGGGGCGAGTGGTTCTCGACCACGGAGAGCGCCGTCCGCCACCTCGAGGGCGTGACGAACGAGGAGCTGCCCTGGACCGATCGCGCCTACACCTTCAACGCCTCCTGCTTCGGCTGCCACGTGAGCCAGCTCTCGACCAGCTACGAGCCGGCGACCGATTCCTACCGGACGGTGTGGGCGGAGCCGGGCATCAACTGCGAGACCTGCCACGGGCCGGCGGCCGAGCACGTGAGGGTCTTCGAGGCTCTCGAGCCCGGCGAGAAGGCGCCCGACGCGGAGATCGTGCCCGTCAAGAGCCTGAGCCACGAGCAGCGCAACGACCTCTGCGCGTCGTGCCACGCCAAGGCCAGCCCCCTCTGGACCGACTTCCGGCCCGGGGACCGCTTCTTCGACCACTTCGACCTCGTCACCCTGGAAAGCCCCGACTACTACGCGGACGGGAGGGATCGCGGCGAGAACTACACCCTCACGTCGTGGCGCATGAGCCCCTGCGCGAAGTCCGGGCAGATCGACTGCGTCCAGTGCCACACCTCGAGCGGGCGCTACAAGTGGAAGGACGACCCGAACGGCGCCTGCCGACCCTGCCACGAGGCGCGGGTCAAGGACGCCGCCGCCCACACCCACCACCGGGCCGACGGCCCGGGCAGCCTGTGCACGTCGTGCCACATGCCGACGACCGAGTTCGCGCGCATGCGGCGCAGCGACCACTCCATGCGCCCACCCGCGCCTGCGGCCACCCTCGCCTTCGGATCGCCGAACGCCTGCAGCCTCTGCCACGCGGACAAGGACGCCTCTTGGGCTGACCGAACGGTGAAGGCGTGGCGCGGCGCGGCTCCTTCGTCCCGCGAGGCGCGGCTGCTGCGCGAGGGGCACCTCGTGGCCGCGGCCCGCGAGGGCGACTGGTCGCAGCTCCCCGCGATCCTGGCCTACCTCGCCGATCCCGGGCGCGACGAGATCGTCACGACCGCCCTCGCCCGCCTGCTCGAGCCGTGCCCCGATCCCGCGAAGTGGCCGGCCGTCCGGGCGCTCGTCGACGACCGCTCGCCGCTCGTCCGTTCCGCGGCGGTCACGGCTCTCGCCTCCGACCCCGCGAGCCAGGACCGCCTGGTGGCAGCGACAGGCGACGACCTCCGCCTGGTGCGCGTGCGGGCCGCGGGCGCGCTGAACGGACGCGGCCTCGCCTCGCTCCCCGAGGTGCGTCGACACGGTGTCGAGAAGGCGACCGGCGAGCTCGAGCGGTCGCTCCTGGCGCGGCCGGACCAGTTCGCTTCCCACTACGACCTGGGCAACCTCGACCTCGAGCGCGGGGCGCCGGCCGAGGCCCTCGCCCACTACCGGAGGGCGATCGAGCTGCGGCCGGACCACGTGGCCAGCCTCGTCAACCTGTCGATGGCCTACGCGCGGCTCGGGCGCACGGCCGAGGCCGAGGCGCCGCTGCGGCAGGCGATCGCCGTCGAGCCGCGGAGCGGCCCCGCCCACTTCAACCTCGGTTTGCTGCTCGCCGAGAGCGGGCGGGAAGGGGAGGCCAAGACCGAGCTGCGCCGGGCCACCGAGCTGGATCCCCGCAACGCGGCCGCCGCGTACAACCTGTCGGTGCTCGTCGCAAAGTCGAGCCCGAGGGAGGCGGCGGCGATCGCGCGCCGGGCCGCCGAGGCCGCGCCGCTCCAGCCGAGGTTCGCGTGGACCGAGGCCTACTTCGCGGCCGAGGCGGGCGACGTCGCCGGGGCCCGCCGCGTGCTCGAGGCGCTGGTGCGGGCGCAGCCGGGCTACGGGGACGCCTGGGGCCTCCTGGGCAGCCTGCTCGAGAAGGAGGGCCGGACGGCCGAGGCGCGCGAGGTCTACCGGCGCGCGGCCGCGACGGCCGCGCTGTCAGCGGCGGAACGTGTCGCCTTCCGGGCCCGGGCCCGGCGCCTCGCGAGGCGCTGAGGGCCGCTCGATCGGGTCGAGTACCGGTGCGGCCGAGGCTTCGCCTTCTACGGCTCAGCGGTGGGCGGCGGCGTCGCCGGGAGGCGGCACGTCGTCGCTCTCGGCCGGCAGGGCAGATATCGCGGCCGCGATCTCCCGGGCGAGGTCGGCCACGAGCTCGCTCATCGCGTCGACGCCCGCTGCCGCGTCGAGGCTGGCTCCGGCGGGCACCAGTGGCCTGCGCTCGAGGCTGACCGGACGGGCCGCGAGCCGCCGCTCGTCGTCCGCGGGAAGGAGCGCGAAGCGCCCCTGAAGCAGGACCTCGCCGGACGGCTGCGGGCCGAGCTTCTGGAGCTCGACGCGCACGCGACAGCGCAGCCGCGCCGACGACGGCCAAGGCGCGCGGAGCACTCGGCTCTGCGGCATGAGGGCCTCGAGGTTCGCGGCCAGGGTGCGGTTGAGGCCGACGTCGAGAGGCTCCGCCCACCGCAGGTACTCGTCGATCCGCAGCTCGCCCGGGGCGACCCAGGACGCGATCTGGGGGCGATCGAGGTAGCCGGGCAGGACGACGGGCAGGAGGCCGAGGAGGACGGTCGTGCCCGGTGCACCAGCGGCCGCCGGGGGCTCGGCCACGGAGCGCAGGACGAAGAAACGCGCCTCCGGCGTGCGCTTCAGCGAGACGCAGCCGGCGAGGGTGAGGGCGAGGCCGACCGACCCGAGAACGGCGAGACGCCGCGTGCGCATCACTTCCTCTCCGTTTCCTTCGGCTTGCCGAGGACGACGGCCTCGGGGTGGGTCTGGACGTAGTCGACGAGGTTGCGCAGGGCCTTCAGCGTCCGCTCGAGCTCCTCCAGCGTCTCCGAGGCCCGGATCCGCGCGTCGTCCGTTCCCTGGAGGGTCGAGTCCAGCTTCTTCATCGTCGCGTCCACGCGGTCGAGGGCCTCGCGGGCCGCGCGGATCGTCTCCCGCGCCTCGGAGGCGGTCGACCGCGTCTCCCCGCCCAGCGTGTCCATGAGCCGGCGGGCGTCGGCCACCGCGGCCCGGACGTCCTCGACGGCGGGCGGCACCTTCGCGGTGGCCCGGCGCGCCCCGGCCAGAGCGCCGCGGAGGTCGGGCGACTCGAGGAGGGCGCGGGCGCTCTCCAGCGTCTTCCGGAAGTTTTCGAGCATCTGGTCGAGGGGGAGCTCGGCCAGCTTGTTCATGAAGCCCTCCGCCCTGCCCGAGAGCCTCTCCATCGCGGTGGGCGTCGTGGGCAGCTCGGGATAGCGGGGGCTGAGGCCGGACATGCGGGCGGGCTCGTCGGGCAGGAAGTCGAAGTCGATGTACTTCTGGCCCGTGAGCAGGCTCTGGCTCAGCAGCCGCCCGCGGATCCCTCGCTCGATGAGCTGCTTCGCCAGCTCGGCGGCGGGCAGGCCGGAGAACGGCCGAGCCACGCCGGGAGGGGCCTCGATCACGTTGCCCACGAACTCGATGACGACCTCGATCTCGATGAGCGGCGATTGCTTGCCGGTGAGGATGGCCTTCACCTCTACGACCTCGCCGATCTTGATCCCGCGGAAGGTCACCGGCGCCCCGGGGTTGAGGCCGCTGAGCGAGCCCGGGAAGAAGACCGAGAAGCGGTCCCGCTTCTCGAGCCAGCCCCGCGAGGTCAGGAGCAGCACCGCCCCCAGGACGAGGGCCACCGCCCCCAGGACGAAGGCGCCCACGAGCCGTGGATGGGTCTTCGCGCTCACAGCCGTCCCCGGGTCAGGAAGGCCCGGACCTTCGGGTCGGGAGAGTCCTTGAGCTCGGCCGGCCGGCCTTTGGCGGTCATGGTCTTCTTCTCCGCGTCGAGAAAGACGGCGTTGTCGCCCAGCTCGAAGATGCTGGGGAGCTCGTGGGTGACGAGGACGATCGTCGTGCCCAGGCTGTCCCGCAGCTCGAGGATGAGGTCGTCGAGCCGGCGGGAACTCAGGGGGTCGAGGCCCGCCGACGGCTCGTCGAAGTAGAGGATGTCGGGGTCGAGGGCCATGGCCCGGGCGAGGCC
>Ga0335084_10003534_pt1 | contig 15257 bp, 12 predicted proteins | sample Lox_Sample_44_FD_206721 | JGI IMG/M metagenome (GOLD analysis project Ga0335084, IMG submission 206721) | Soil microbial communities from Loxahatchee National Wildlife Refuge, Florida, United States - Lox_Sample_4.4 | ecosystem: Environmental > Terrestrial > Soil > Wetlands | place: USA...
AAGGTCGCGGAGCCTCCTGGGGAACCTGGCTGCAGGTATCCAGACTCTGGTGGGCGGAAACATCACCGTGCTGACGGAACTCTGCGAGAAGGCGCGGGAAGAAGCCTACGAGTTGCTGCTGCAGCATGCGGCGGAGCACGGAGCGAACGCGATCATCGCGATGCGCTACGACGCGAACGAGGTGATGCAGGGCGTGACCGAGGTGCTGGCGTATGGCACGGCGGTTCAGGTGGAACGAATCAGCTGAACTGCTGCTGTGGCTCCGGCAGGTTGATTGAAGCGCTAGTCCGAATCAGTGAATACCTGTTCGGTTTCGCGGGCGGCTAGTTCCTCGAGGGTGGTGAGCGCACGGCTGGCGGCCAAGCGGGCGTTCTCGAGAAACGAAGAATCCAGCAGAAAAGCACAGCGATCCACAAATGGGTGATTGGCGGTTTCGAAGGGCTTGCGGCGACGGCGCTCGTTTGCGGCCTTTGTCAGAATGGCCTCATACATCTGCAGGTCGGATTGGAACTCGAGAGCTGGTCCCGCGGTCCATTGTTGATGGCGCGCGAGAGCGGCGAGGAATTTCTGGCGAAAAGCCAAGGCCTCCTTGCGGCCGAGCGGGTCGAAGTTACGCTCGTCGCGCGGGGCGGGAGGCCTGCTAAGCAAGTCGAGGGCGCAGGCCGAGGTGGCGAGCAGAGCTTCGCGCAGGATGAGAGCGAGCAGGTCACGGTACAAACCGGCATGCACTTGCAGGCCGTAGCGGCCGTGCTCGACGACATAAGAATCGACGAAGCGCGGAACGACGCGGTCGCGCACGAGACTTTCGCTGAGGCGCTGAGCGAGCAGCGAGGCACGATCGGGGCCGGTCCGCTTTGACTTGGCAGGTGCCGACATGTGGCACCCATAGTAGCAGCACTGAGGCGAGGCGAAAGCTGGTCTGAGAGGCAAACTTCAATGCAAACGAAAAGGCCCGGCATTTCACCGGGCCTTCAGATTGGATTGAATTCAGTTCAGTGGACCGCGCGCGGCGAATCACCAACGCCGGCCTGTTGCGGCTCGGGCTCAGGAACGACCGGCGCGATGGGGTCTTTCTCCAGCGCGTGTTCAAGAACCTCGTCCAGGGATCGGACGTAGGTGATCTTGAGGTCACCGAGAATGTCCGGCGGCAGATCGGCCACGGCATTCGGCTCGTTGTCTGCGGGCAACAGCACGTGAGTAATTCCGGCACGTTTGGCGCCGAGGACTTTTTCCTTGACACCGCCGATCGGTAGAACCACTCCCGAGAGGGTCATTTCACCGGTCATCGCCAGGCGGTTCTTCACCGGGCGATTCGTGAGCAAGCTGACGAGCGATGTAACCATCGCCGCGCCTGCGGAAGGGCCATCCTTCGGCACTGCGCCCGAAGGGACGTGGATGTGGATGTCCTGTTTTCGGAAGAAGTCCGGGTCGATCCCATACCGCTCCGCGTTCGCTCGGGTCCAGGTCAGAGCCGCGGTCATGGACTCTTGCATTACCTCGCCGAGGTGGCCGGTCATGGTGAACTGCTTTCCACCCCGCATGCGGCTTGCTTCGATAAAGACGATGTCACCGCCCACAGGAGTCCAGACGAGGCCGACGGCTACACCTGGTTTCTTAACGCGTTCCTCGACTTCCTTTTCCGTGCGGTATTTCGGCACGCCAAGGAATTCGCGAACGACTTCCGGAGTGACGACCATCTTTTCGGTCTTGCCTTCGGCCATGCGGCGAGCCTGCTTGCGGACGAGGGTCGCGATTTCGCGTTCCAGGTTGCGCACGCCGGCTTCGCGGGTATAGCTGTGGATGATTTCCCGCAGCCCGTCTTCGGTGAATTCGAGCTGCTCGCCTTCCTTAATCCCGTGCTCGGCTGCCTGCTTTGGGATGAGGTACTTGCGCGCGATGTGAATCTTCTCTTCACCGGTATAGCCGGGGAGTTCGATGATCTCCATGCGGTCCCGCAACGGCTCGGGAATCGGATCCATCCAGTTGGCCGTAGCGATGAACGTAACCTTCGACAGATCAAAAGGCACGTCGAGGTAATGGTCGCGGAACGTGGAGTTCTGCTCGGGGTCAAGGACTTCCATAAGTGCCGAAGACGGATCGCCGCGGAAATCGCGGCCAAGCTTGTCGACCTCGTCCAGCATCATGACCGGGTCGTTGGACTCGGCTCGCTTCAGTCCCTGAATGATCTGGCCGGGCAGCGCACCAATGTATGTGCGCCGATGCCCTCGGATTTCGGCCTCGTCGTGCATGCCGCCCAGCGCAATACGCACAAACTTGCGCCCCAACGCACGCGCGATGGACTTGCCAAGCGATGTCTTGCCCACGCCTGGGGGTCCGACGAAGCAAAGGATCGGCCCTTTCATGCCGGGCTGAAGCTTTTTGACCGCGAGGTAATCGAGAATGCGCTCTTTCACCTTCTGCAGGTCATAGTGATCTTCATCCAGGATTTCGTGCGCCCTGGTGATATCGATTTCGGTGCTGCCGGACGATTTGGTCCAGGGCAGGGACGTCATCCATTCGAGGTAGGTGCGCGAAACCATGTACTCGGCCGAAGCGGGTGTCATCTTCGAAAGCCGTTTTAGCTCGCGTTCACATTCCTTTTTGGCTTCCGCGGGCATGCCGGCTTCTTCGACCTTCTTGCGAAGTTCCTCGATTTCCGCCTGGGCATCGTCGATTTCGCCCAATTCCTTTTGAATGGCCTTCATCTGCTCGCGCAATAGGTATTCGCGCTGGTTCTGGCTGACCTGCTCCTGAACCTGCTCGTTGATCTTGCTGCGCAGTTCGAGGACTTCCAACTCCTTGGAAAGCTCGCGAATCAGGATTTCGAGCCGCTTGCGAACGTTGGAGGTTTCCAGCAGTTCCTGCCGCAACAAGGTCGAGAGACTGGGCAACGTGCCGGCGATGAAGTCCGACAGCCGGGAGGGATCGTCGATGTTCATTGCCACGTTTTGCAAGTCGTCGGAAAGTTGCGGCGAGTGGCTGACAACATCGCGGAAGAGATCCTGGGCGTTCCGCTCCAAGGCTTCCAGCTCGTTGTCGTCTTCGCCAATGATGTCTGGTTCAGCCGCAACCGTGGCGCGGAGGAACGGGCGGAGACCCAGAAGCTCAACGATGCGGATGCGTTGCAAACCTTCGAGGAAGACAACGACATTGCCGTTGGGCATTTTGACGGTCTTGTGCACTTTGGCCAGCGTACCGACCTTATGCAGATCCGCAGCAGCGGGATCTTCAACGCGGGGATCCAACTGGGCAGCCACACCTAACAGTTTCTCTTCGCCTGTCAAGGAATTGACGAGCGCCAGAGAACTTTCGCGGCCGACGGTCAGCGGCAAAACCGCGCCGGGGAACAGAACAGTGTCGCGAACCGGCAAAATCGGCAGCGTTTCTGGCAAAAAGTGTTTTTTTTCAGCCATAAACTCTCCTCAGGTCGGCGAGGGTGAGTCGCCTTGGAACAGTTAGATGCAGGATGCGCGAAAAGGGTGCCGAAAGGTGAATATAGTTTCTTCAACAAGTCTTAGTCTGTTCCACTCAATCATAACTCTATCCGGCACCCGTCTCAATAGTCATCGTAACTAGTTGTAAAATCATACACGTACATGAAAATAGAGCGAGCCCCACTCCCTTCTTATCGGCCAGAGGGCCAACGAGGATAGTGATCCAGGACATACTTCTTGGCCTGATCCTTGGAACTCAATGCCCCTTCCAGCTGGGCATCCTCCACGGCACCGAGAATCCTCTGGAAGACCGGTCCGGGAGCATAACCCATCTCACTTAGATCGTCGCCTGTCAATAATCTTGCCGGGCGGACTTGCTCGGGGGGGGTGGTGCGGAGGAAATCCTTGACGAGGCGGTATGCGTCCAGGCGGCCATGGCTTGCACGGCAGTCGAGGCGGTGCAGTTCGAGGTGCTCGTCGAAATGCGGGAGGCGAACGAAGCGCTTGAGGGTGGACTTGCGCATCTGCGCGGCATCTTTGAACTTCATGTGATTCGCTACCAGGGCTTGAACTTGCTGTGTGTCTTCGTTCGAAAACTTGAGACGTTTGCAGATCTCCCCGGCGATCTGCGCTCCCACCTCGACATGGGAATCGAAGCGGATACGATCACCCGTCTCGGAGGCTGGGCGAAAGGTGGGAGGCTTGCCAACGTCGTGAAGGAGGACGCCCCAGGCGAGAGAAGCGGGGGAGTAAGGGGGGAGCCCCTCCAGCATGAGCCGGGTGTGGATCCACACGTCACCCTCGGGATGGAACTCTGGCGGCTGCTCCACACCTTTCATGGCGGCGATTTCCGGCAGAAGCTGCCGTAACAGGCGGGACTCGTCGAGCAGTTCGAATCCACGTCGTGCCGCGCCCTCGGTCAGAAGTTTGGTCAATTCTTCGTGAATGCGTTCCGCGGACACAACGTGAATCTCAGGGGCGTGATTCTGGATGGCCGCAAACGTCAGAGGTTCAAGGGCGTAGCCAAAGCGCGCGGCGAAACGGACGGCCCGCAGCATGCGAAGCTTGTCCTCGGCGAAGCGCTGGTTGGGATCGCCGATGGCGCGTATCAATCCAGCCTTCAGATCGGCCTGGCCACCAACGAAATCGAGAACTTCGTTCGTATCATGGCGCATGAGCAGTCCGTTGATGGTGAAGTCACGACGCGAGACGTCGTCTTCGGGCCTAGTGGCATAGCGGACCTGATCTGGGTGGCGGCCGTCGGAATAGCCGATGTCTTCGCGAAACGTGGCAACTTCGACGGTCGGACCGCCGTCGTCGACGAGAACCACGCCAAATTGCGCGCCGACAGGGATGCTGCCCGGGAAGAGGTGCATTACGCGCTCGGGTGTGGCATTCGTGGTTATGTCAAAGTCGGCCGGCTCGCGCGCAAGCAAGAGATCGCGCACGCAGCCACCAACCAGATAAGCCTGAAATCCAGCCTGTTGGAGGCGTTCGCAGATCGAATTGGCCAGTTCACGCGGTTGCATCTGGAAATTATGCGCCCGCGGACGGCGGGCCGATCCGTGAGTTCGCTAAGAAGTTACCCGAGTTGCAGAACGAGACACGTAATGTCGTCGGACTGGCGGGTAGCACCGACGAAATCCTCCACGCTCTTCATCAGGTACTGCAAAGCGCCCTGGGCCGAGAGCTTCGGCAGGGACCTGATCGTGCTGAGCCAACGAGCGTCCGAATACTCCTCGCCGGACGCATTAAAAGCTTCGACGACCCCGTCGGTGAAGAGGATGAGCGTGTCGCCGGGCTGCAACGTAATAGACGAAGAGGGGAACGTGGCCTCGGTGGTGATGCCGAACGGAAGGCTTGAAGACTCGAGGCGCTGCGTGCTGCCGTCCGCATGGCGAATGACGGGGGCGTTATGGCCAGCATTGATGAAGGTGAGTTGGCGGGAGGCTGGATCAAACTCGGCGATCACCGCAGTGGTGAAGCGCTGGCCACCGAGGCTGTGAGCGGAAGCATAGCGGTTCAGGCGCTCCGCGAGTTCCGGAAGCGGCGGGCCGTCGGAGGCAAGTGTGCGCAAGCTGGCCTGCAAGGTAGCCATCAATAGCGCGGCGGGGACGCTTTTGCCGGCGACGTCCGCCATCACGAGCATGAGCTGTCCGCCGTCATCGCTGCTCTTCAGGGGATAGAAGGCGTCGTAGTAGTCTCCCGCCACGGAGTTCTGCGGGCGGGTCCAGAATGCGACCTCGGCTCCGTGGATGGGAGGGGGAGCGGAGGGCACGAGCCAGGTCTGAATTTCGCGAGCGATTTCAAGGTCGCGCTTCATGATGACCTTGTCAGCCAATTCGAGGGAGAGCAGCAGCAGGAAGAGAACCGCGGCGAGAAACTCGAACTTGATTTCAACGGTGGCCTGATTGTTGACCTGAAACTGAAAACCGGAGAGCAAGAGCATGACAAGAGCGATGAGCAGGAGGACGCGGCGAGCGGGAGTGAGCTTGTTCATCATGGCCCAGAACAGCTGGCCGGCGATGCGGAAGGGGCGTTTCCAGCCCGGGAGTTTGTTTACTTCGTCCCAATCGACGTCTTTCCCGTAAAAGCCGTAACTGGAACGGGCGTCGGCGGCGAATTGGGCCCAAAGATCATCGATCTTGCGGCCTTCGCTGACGCGCTGCCAGAAGCCGCCAGCGCGCTGAAACGGGCCTTGGCGGGGGGCGTCGGTGCGGGTGGTGGATGGCGCGGAAGAGCTCATGAGTTGCAGTATAGGCTATTACGAGCGAACCGACAGCGAGGTTTCAATCATCATCGCGGCGCAAGGATCCGCCGAACTGGACGGAGCCGAATCCGAACTTGTCGCGCAACCGGTCGGCAGCTTTCGTGAGCTTGTCGAGCTTGTGGCGACGCCCGGCGTCGAGCAAATCGAGTTGGCCTTCCCCATGAGAAAAGCCGGACAGGGCCGTGCCGAGGAGGCGCACCTTGCGGCGAGGATCGCGATGGATTCGAAACAAGTCGAGATAAATGGCGAAAATGTCGGCGTCGAGGTGTGCGGGATCCGCTAGGGTTCGGGAGCGGGTACAGGTGTCGAATCCGGCATAGCGAATTGTAAGAGTCAGCGTACGGGCGTGGAGGCCGGCTTCGCGCAAGCGCTTGCATGCCTTTTGAGAGAGATGGCTGAGCATGGCCTCCATCTCGGCCACATCGGCCGTGTCTTCTCCAAAAGTGTGATTATGGGAGATCGATTTGGGTTCGGCATCGATAAGGAATTCGTAGGCGTCGCCACCGCGGGCCTTGCGGTAAAGGGCGGTGCCCCATTGGCCGAAGACCTTTTCGAGTCTTTCGAGAGAGTGGCGGGCCAACTGGTCGACCGTTTCGATACCAAGGGCACGCAAGGCGCGTTCGGTGACCTCGCCGACTCCTGGGATCTTGCGGATGGGTAAGGGAGCAAGAAAGCGAGCCTCCATGCCCGGAGCCACCCAGACCAGGCCCCGGGGCTTGCCCTGATCGGAAGCGACCTTAGCCACGAGGCGAGTCGATGCGAGGCCGCCGGAGCAGGGAAGCTGGGTTTGGCGCGTGATGGTGCGCAGCAGTGTGTGCGCCGCAGCGAGAGGCGGACCGTGAAGGCGCTCGGTCCCCGCGAGATCGAGATAGGCCTCGTCGATCGAAACCATCTCGACGATCGGCGAGAACCTGGCCAGGATGGTGGCGACGCGGTCGCTCCACTGCGAATACTTCTCGTGGTGCCCTTCCAGGAAGACGGCGTGCGGGCAGAGCTTGCCAGCGGTACGGAGCGGCATTGCGGACTGAATTCCGAATTCGCGGGCTTCATAGCTGGCGGCGGAGACCACACCGCGTTGGTCAGGGCGTCCCCCGACGACGACGGGCTTGCCGCGCAGTTCCGGCCGTTCCAGGAGCTCCACGGAGACAAAAAACGCATCCATGTCGACGTGCAGAATAGAAGATTGCAGCGGGAGAGGCTGATCCTCGGCGACGTCCGGCCTAGCGCGGAATCGTGCGAAGTCCGGCATAGCTGTAGCCTACGACTTCGGCGGGGCGGTGGCAATGACCGCACAATCGCCTTGGTGAAGGGAGAGGATGATGGAATGATGGGCGTGCCATTTTAGTGAGGAGACATGAAAGGTCGCGTGCGCTGGACGATGTTGTTGATCGCGAGCACTTTGGGCGGCCCGCTGTTTGCCGCGCCGCTTTCTTTGCAGACGCTGGTGACACCCTCGTCGGTAATCGAGAAGGACGGCAAACCCGTCGCCTTCGCAATTCATGGATACATTGAGTTTCAATCGTTGTCGCAGGCGTTTGCCTATATAGAAACGCAACAAAGGCGTTGGGCTGGAAAGATCCCGGACGACGAGATCCAGCGGCTGGGAGGGAACCTGCTGCGCGAAGCAGTGGAGAGCCGCATGATATCCATGGCAGACGAGCGGCCGCTGGAAACGTTGTCGACGCATACGAGCAGGGAGTTGCGGGAGGCCGTTGCCGCAGTGAGGGAACCGGTTCCGGCGGGCTACCTCAGCGCGTTCCTGGCGGTGCAGGAGAAGTGGAAGCATTCACTGAACTGTTGGAGCGCGTCGCCGTCGATCCCTGGACGAGTGCTTTCGAACTGGTATCCGATTGAGGAAGGGATTGAGCTGTACGGGGTGACATACGATTCAACGGAGCACTTCTGGCAGGCGGTGAAGTATCACCCGGAAACCAGTGTCCGCACTGTTGACGAGCTGGCGTCGATATTCGAAGCGCGCGACTGGCAACCATGGCTGAAAAGGCTGGACGACGATCCGAAACTGTACTTGCCGAATGCATACGCAGCGGAATTCCTGCGGTACAACTTGACTCCGGCGCGGATGCGTTGGTTTCGCGAGCAGCTTTCGTCACATGGATTGAGGAGCGAAGAGAAAGCTCGCGAGGCGCAGCAGCGTGGAGCGACCGCATTTCGGTTCAGCGCGTTGGAGGAGAAAGTGTTGTGGGGCGACTTGGCGGACGTTCTTCACATGGTTTACGTATTTTCGCCTGCGGGCGATCCGGTCCGAAAGCAGTTGGAAGAGGCGCATTTTGACGGCATTTATCTCGGTGAGCAGAAGCTCGGATTCATCAGCGAAGAGTTTCGGACGAAGATGCTGGAAATCTGGAAGGTGAAGTACCTGAAGATGGAACGGTTTCGGGAAGTCATTGCGACAATCCCGACGGAAATTCGCCTCGAGCATTTTCTGAATGACGGCGACTCCCCGGACATTCCGATTCCCGTGTACGTGGGCTACTTAAACGAGATTCGCGAACTGGCGCGGGGAAAGCCAGCGGATCATTGAGAGGTACGTTCGGCCGAAAGCACGCGAGGGATGCCCGCGAGATCATTGGTCACACCGACATTGAGCCATGACGAGCCATCAAGAAGTGGGCGAACAGCGGGCAGGCTGTCATAACCGAGTTCGAGAACAAGCAAGCCACCGGGTTTCAGATAGCGGGCAGCCTGGTGAATCAGGTCAGCATAGAGTTCGTAGCCTTCTTCGCCGCCGTAGAGAGCGAGAGCGGGTTCGTGTTCGCGCACCTCGATGGGCAGCGAACCGGAATCACGCCGGCTGACGTAAGGCGGGTTGCTGACGACCAGATCAAAGAGCGGGACTGTGCGGGAAGATAAAGATTTGAACAGATTCGACTCCAAGAATTCAATGCGGTCAGCAAAACCAAGGCGGGCAGCGTTCTGCCTTGCAATCGAGAGTGCTGCATTGGAGATGTCGGTGGCGCAGACCGCGGCGCCGGGCAGCTCCTTTGCAAGAGCGATGGCGATACAGCCCGACCCGGTTCCCACATCAATTAACGAGACATCCTCACCGGAGAGCCTTGGAGGGCGTCCAGCGTGAATTTCGCGCACGGCGAGACGATCCAGAGCAACTTCGACGAGGTGCTCCGTCTCGGGCCTGGGAATCAGCACGTCGGGAGTAACGAGAAATTCCATACCCCAGAATTCCTGTTTACCCGTGAGGTGTTGCGTGGGTTCGCCGGCGGCACGACGAGCTATGAGCTTTTTGAACTGGTCCGCCGCGAACTGTGAGACGGCGCCTTCTGGATGAGAGTAAATCCATGTGCGATCGAGACCAGTGGCCGAAAGAAGGAGCAGTTCCGCTGCGAGCGTGTGAGAGGGAACATGCGCTTCGCGCAAGAGGGCGATGCCGTGTTTGAGCAATCCACGGACGGAGCGATCGACGGGTCCGAGGGTCATTCGAAAAGCTGTTCCTTCTGGCGGCCATCGGCCTCATCCAACCCGTAGGCCGCGCCATTGCCGGCATAGGCATAGCGTCCGACGGACAATCCACCCAGGGCGGCTTGACCAATGGCTAGGCCTCCGACCGCGCGCCAGCCGATTGCGCCGCCGCCTAACGCCAACAAAGCGATCGAAACACCACCAAGAGAAAAAATTCCAAGGGACACTCCGCCGATGGCGACGACACCGACGGCAATGCCTCCGAGCGCGATGATTCCCGTGGCGCGTCCCCCGAAAGCGATGATGCCACTTGCAGTGTACCCGTAGGAGATGAGCGGTTGGCCGGCGATGTGCATTGGCGACTGGTAGGACTGTTCCATCGAAAATGCAACCGCGGTGACAAAGTGCGTGAGGAGCAGAATCGCAAGCATGTAGATAGTCAGGAACAGCCAGAAAGGCATCATGAATTTTCGGACGCGGTCCGGATCCGCGAGGGCAATACTCACGTTGCGCATCCATGCGGGGCCCGGCTTGCAACCAGGACGAGAGAGCATCGGCTCCTCCCTCAGCGCGCGTTACGCCTCGGCGAGTTCCTGCTTGAGGCGCTCGGCTTCGTAGTGGGTCACCAGTCCATCGACGAGGGGAGCGAGCTTACCGTCCATGACTTCAGTGAGCTGGTGGATGGTCAAGCCGATGCGATGGTCCGTGACGCGGTTCTGCGGGTAATTATACGTCCGAATTTTCTCGGAGCGGTCGCCGGTTTTGATCTGGCCACGGCGCTCCGCGGTGATAGCGGCCTGCTGCTTTTCGAGCTCCATTTCGTAAAGGCGGGAGCGGAGGACGCGCATAGCCTTGGCGCGGTTCTTAATCTGCGATTTTTCATCCTGTTGCGAAACGACGAGCCCTGAGGGCAGGTGCGTGATGCGCACCGCCGAATAGGTGGTGTTCACCGACTGACCACCAGGGCCGGAAGAGCAGAAGGTATCGACACGCAGGTCTTTCGCCTCAATCTTGATGTCGATTTCGTCGGCTTCGGGCAAGACGGCGACCGTTGCCGCGGAAGTGTGGATGCGGCCCTGAGTTTCGGTGTCCGGGACGCGTTGCACACGATGGACACCGCTTTCGTATTTGAGTTTGGAATAGACCTTTTTGCCCTGGATCGCCGCGACAATTTCCTTTACCCCACCCATCGACGACGGCGAGCTCGCCATCACTTCCACCTTCCAGCCCTGGGATTCGGCGTAACGTGAGTACATGCGGAACAGATCGCCAGCAAAGATCGCGGCTTCGTCGCCGCCGGTACCCGCGCGAATCTCGAGAAGAATATTCTTATCGTCGTTAGGATCCTTGGGGAGAAGGAGCAGCTTGAGCTCATGCTCGACGGCGGCTTTGCGCTCACTGAGTTGCTTTTCTTCTTCCTGCGCCATGTGGCGCATCTCTGTCTCATCGGATTCCAACACCATCTGGTGCGCGCCAGAGAGATCTTTCTCGATCTGTTTGTACTCGCGGTGCTTGTTGACGATTTCCTCGAGTTCGGCGTGCTGCTTGGCGAGCTTCTGGAAACGGGTCGAGTCGCCGATGACCTCCGGCGTGGAAAGATCGTGCGTCATCTCCTGGTAGCGTGCGTCGAGTTGGTCGAGCTTTTCCGTCAGTGTCAGTACAGCCATGGCAGCCTCAGCGAGTCAGAAAATTGAACTTCCGTTTGATAGGTAAAGACCAGAAATAAGGCACTTCGTTGACGTGACAACAGATGCCGGCTTGAATAGCCGGAAAAAGGCAGGTCAGCTAATAAAATGCAGCATACATAGGACGCCATTAGAATAGCGTGGAATTGGGCTGGCGGCAATCGCGCGCGAAGTTGCTGTAAACGTTCGGCCTATACTACGATGCGAAGGATCGCAGTGCCTGTGAGTGCCGAATGAGCGAAGCAGCCCAGACTGCCATGGATAGCACACCAGAAACCTCCCATCCTCGGGAAGCACAGCAGGACGCCGGATTTTTGTGGGATTTCTGGTATCCCGCACTGAAGACTGATGCCATTGTGGGGCGGAAGCTAACGACCGCGATGCTGCTGGAGATTCCGCTCGTGCTGGGGCGGACAGAGGACGGTCGGTACTTTGCGATGCGAGACGCGTGTCCACATCGCGGGATACCGCTGTCATACGGCCGCTTCGACGGGAAGAACCTGCAGTGCAGTTATCATGGGTGGGAATTCGATGCCTGCAGCGGAAAGTGCGTACTAATTCCGTCGCTTACGTCGAATGACAAGTTGAAAATCGACCGCATCAGCGCCGGGCATTTCCCCTGCGAGGAGCGAGACGGGTACGTGTGGGCCTTCATGCGATCGCCGGGAGGAGCAAAGACAGCGGAAACCCTACCGGCCACACCGGAACTGCCGAAGTTCAGTGAGAAATTCAAGATTACCCAACTTGACTGTGAACTGCCGTCGCACATCGATCACGGGATCATCGGGTTGATGGACCCCGCGCACGGCCCCTTTGTGCACCAGTCGTGGTTCTGGCGGAGCAAGAAGAGTATTCACGAGAAGGCCAAGAATTTCGAGCCAATCCCCAATGGATTTCGAATGAGCAAACATTCGCCTTCGACAAACAGCCTGCCTTATCAGTGGCTGAAGAAAATCACGGGCGAACCAGTGACGACGACCATTGATTTCGTCCTGCCCAATATGCGATTCGAAGAAATTCACAGCGGGAAGTTCTGGTTTTCGAGCCGCGCGACGGTAACGCCGGTGCGGCGGGACCAGTGCCGCATCGATTTCGTGGCGGCATGGAACCTGCCGTTGCCCATCACGATCTTCCGTGCGTTCGCCAATGTCTTTCTGCGCCAGGATCAGGAGACGATGATCCAGCAGGCGGAAGGTCTCAAATATAATCCGCGGCTGATGCTGATTGACGACGCGGACCGACCGGCCAAGTGGTATTTCGCGCTGAAGCAGAATTTGATTGAATCACGCCGAACCGGAGCGGCCATGGTGCATCCGATGGACGGTCCGGTGACCCTGCACTGGCGAAGCTGAAGCGACTCAACGCACCGATGACAAGTCGAAATTCACGGTGAGCAGATCGCCTTCGGGCGGCTGGATCTGCACGGTTGCTTCATTCGTGGGAAATGCGCTCGCTTCGAATTCAAACTGAAGGGTCGCACCGGTCAGCAGACAGCCGCCGCCCTGGTCGCTACAGGTGACGTTGGGGCGCCCTGAAGAAGTGAACGGTCGCAGTTCTTCGTCTCCGTTCGGAAAATGTACCTGAACGTCGGCCCAGAAGTCGTAGGGCCTGGGGACAAGGTTCGGATGTGAGTTGGTGCGGTTGTGCGCGGGGTCCGGGATGAACGCCGGATAACTGTCGGTCAGTTGAATCTCAACCACACAGACAACAGTTTCTCTGCGATCGCGGTGGTCGATCTGCGCCTGCTGGGCACTGTAATGTCCAATATGGAGATCGGAGGCGATGACGACTTGAGCGAATGGTGAGTAGAGAGCCACGGAAGAGACATATGGGCCAGATTTCGGCGGCAGGAGATGCTTGACGTACTTATCAAGGAACTTCGCGGTGGTTTCATTGTGACGCTGGCCGATGAAGTAGGCGTCGCGCACGGCCGAATCGGACAAGGGCGTATCAAAGGCGCGGGACGGAAGCGGAAGGGCAAGAGAAGCTGTCAGAATCCAGGAAGCCCAAGGGAGCCAGGTAAGCGCCATCGCGATTCCTTTCTTGCCTATAGGACGGCTCCGGCGACCGGACCGGTTTCAAATCAGATGCGTCGTTGGATGTTCGGAAAATCCAGCCAAACTTTTACGCCGCAGAAATGCGAACCCTCAGTGCAGATTGGGGTCGTGATGCCAGCCCGGAGATGGCACGGCGGTCCGATGTAGCGGGAAAGTTGCGGATGAACATCTCGCAATTGTGCGATTTCATCCATGGACGCGTTGTAGATCTCCTCCTGAGCGTTGAAGCAGGTTCGCATCGTCCATTTGTGCAGGAGATGGAGGAGAGAACCGGTTTCAACCAGGCGCACTGATTTGGCATTCGGCAGAAGATAAAGTGCAATTTCGGGGGGGACTCCCATGTCGAGAAGTTGATTCTTGGCACCCCAGGCGTCTCGCATAGCGCGATCATAGAGTTCGAGCGCGCGGGAATTCTCTCTTAGGAGCAGTGGTGTGACGTAGTCGGGTTCGCGCGTATCGGCCAGGGTGAGGAGCGGGCGGGAACCCGGCACCATCCGGTGACGTTGATCCTGACTGTCGGCTGTGTGACTGATCTTTTTGGCGAAAGTGTAGTTGGCGTGTTGCAGGGCGCGCATTGCCGGCGCGTGCACGCCGATATTCAGGGTTTCGAGTCGATAGAGATTCCGAGCCGGATTCAGCAGGCGATCAAGCGCCTCCACATCGGAGCACATCGACTCGGGCAGGCCAAGAACGGCGCGGTAGGACTCCGCCATGACCCTGACGGCGTTCGCGGAATAGTCGACGAGCCGGGAGGTGCGACCCGCTAAACGAGCATCAAATTCCGCGCAGAAGGCGTCGGCGTCAGGCGCAATGTTCCGGGCTTCTTTCCATTCAGGCAATTCTTCGAGAGGTGCGGTGCCAAAACGATCGAAGAATTGCGGATCGATCTGGCGCACTTGGGCGACCATCTCGCCTACAACCGCGTGCGCTTCACTCGGTGTGTCCGAAGCCGAACACATCCGCCACAAGCGGTGCAGCACGATGCCGGAGATGGTGTGCACCAAGGTGGTGAAGGCGGCGACGGGCAAGACATAGCGGGCGATTTCAATAGCGCGCTTCTCGGCGGACCGTTCGATCTTCTCGATGCGCTTAGGATGCGACATCGGCCCGATGTGCCAAATATCGCTCAGGATTGTTCGTGCGTCGCCCACGAGTTGCGCGGAAAGCTCGCGGTAGTAGGCCCATGCGCGGGCGATGGCTTGCTCGTAGAGGGACTTAGCGCGCTCACTAAAATACAGGTCAACAGGGGGAACGTAGGCGTGGGCGCGTCCCATCTTCACATAGCGCTGGCTCTGCTGCTCGGAATTGTAGAAAGGATGGGCGTGAAGGAACGACCAGACAAACTGGCGGCTGATATTTTCGAGGCCGAATTCGAAGTGAGCGTGCTGATAGACGGTGTGGTGGCCGCTATAGAACGTAGCGGCGCCGATGTTTAGACGCTGCTTGTCGGTAACTTCCTCGGGACCGATGAGACGCGAGGAATAACAGGTGCGGGCCGCGGCGATCGCGGAATCGAACGGATGCTGGAACGCATTGCGAAGAGTGACCCGAGGGGCCGCCGTTTCGACACCGTCCGGCGACGGAGCGCCCTCAAACATGCGGGATTGGGTAGCCACGTTGAGAGATGATTTTACACGGACTGGGCAAAGCGGACAAAAGAAGGTGGGGAATAACAAAAAGCGGACCGGATGAACCGGCCCGCTCAGAATGCGCTTGTCACCGAGCTACTTCTTGCCCGCTGCTGCAGGCACGTTCGCATATTTCTTCTGGAAACGTTCCACACGGCCGTCAGTATCAACTAACTTCTGCTTGCCAGTGAAAAAGGGATGGCAGCTTGAGCAGATTTCGACGCGCAGCATGTCGCCCTTGACGGTCG
>Ga0335084_10003535_pt1 | contig 15251 bp, 13 predicted proteins | sample Lox_Sample_44_FD_206721 | JGI IMG/M metagenome (GOLD analysis project Ga0335084, IMG submission 206721) | Soil microbial communities from Loxahatchee National Wildlife Refuge, Florida, United States - Lox_Sample_4.4 | ecosystem: Environmental > Terrestrial > Soil > Wetlands | place: USA...
TGCCGCAACTGGATCACGCTTCCCTCCTGGAGTGAAATCCACGGAAAGCACTTTTTAGCACGCACCGGAGACTCTGCAACCGCTAAATTACTGCTCAACCGTGATCACTTTTGCACCGCGAAGTAGCCTAGAGAGTCGGACTGTCGCTCCCCAGCATGCTCTTACGGATGATTTTCATGGGCACAGAACCCTGCCGCATGAAACGATCGTGGAATTCCTGCAGCGTGAATTTGCTGCCCTGCTGTTTCCGGTAGTCTTCGCGCAGCTTCAGGATCTGGAGTTTGCCCAGATTGTAGTAGAGATACGTCGGGTCGGACGTACCACGCCGGGCTTCAACCTCGGCGACGGGCGGAACCTGAAATCCTTCCCTGACAAAGAATTCCTGTCCCTGTTCGAGCGTCATCTTGCCCGTGTGCATTTCGATGCCGACAATGAAGCGCGCGTTGCGCAGTAGCGCGTCCAGCAATTGTCCCAGCCTCAGCTTGGGATCGTGGTTGCCGTAACTTTCGTCGAGCATCATCTGCTCCGTGTAATGGGCCCAACCCTCCGCATTACTGGCGTTATACAGCAGTTTGCGGGTTTTGGATGGGGCCGACTGCAGCCACAGAAACTGGGTGTAGTGTCCGGGATAGACTTCGTGAATCGCGGTGCTTATGATCGTCCCCCGGTTGAACCCCTGCATCCACTCCTCGACTTTCTCCGGCTTCCAGGTCGGCGCGGGCAAAGTGACGTTGAACATGGCTTCCGTGGCCTTGGTTTCGTAAGCGCCAGGAGTGTCCATGGAAGCAGTAGTGAGGGCACGCGCGAAGGGAGGCGTCTCCTCCACGATGGGCGGAACGGTTGAAGGGATGGTGATGATGTGGTGCTGCTCGATGAACTGCCGCAGGCCGCCCAGAGTATCGCGAAAAGTCTGCAGCAGTTGGTCCGCGGGCGGGTGGTCCTGGCGCAGATCGGCCAGCACGGCTTCCGGGCTGCGATGGGGATCAATCCGGGCGGCGACTTCTTTGAAACGCTGCTGGTTGCGCCGCAGGTCCGCGTAGCCGATTTCGAGCAAGCGATCCAGGGGAATATCCACCATCTCGTCATACAACAGCTTCTTGCGGAAATTCTCCACGCCCAGGCGGAAATCGCCGTGGGAGGCGGGCAACAAATCCTTCCCCATGAAGTCCTGATACTGGCTCAAGGCTGTGATGGCCGCAGCGTTGCTGGCCTGGAACTCGGCCAGTAACTTCGGGTCCTGTACCTCCCAAAACGCTTCCGGAACATCATTCTGGAAAAATTTGATGTTGTCCGGCATTTGCTGCAGCGCCACCTGGGTGTACACCTTGGGAGGATTGCTGATGTTTTGCCGCGCCGCGTCCAGGATTCGGGGAATTTCGCGCTCGCGAGAGATCACGGAGCGCAGACGATCGGCTGCCGGCGCAAAATCCCGCCGCATGATCAGGAATATTCCGTAACTCAGGTCGGAGATATAGACGTCTGGATCCTTTCGCCACATCTGGATGTTCTGCAACTCCAGCAGGCGCCCCTGAATAGCAGTGGTAAGGACTTCCAGGTCGCCGGCTGATTCCTGTGACAGATCGCTACTCTGAATCGAACCGAATCGATTCTGGAACTTCAGCAGTCCGGCAACTTCAGCGTCCATACCGGCGCGCGAGAAGTCTTCCAGCTTTCCGTCGTACTGGTGGAAGCCCGCCTGCGTGCCGGCGGTCGGATGAAATTGAAAATAGAAATCGAAATACTCATCCACCAGCGTGTCGAACGCGGTTTGCGGCGGCGGGGCGGCCGCCGTCCCTGCCGGGGCAGGCGCGACGCAAATGAAGAGAGAGAGCATGACAAGGCCGAGTGCGGGAACAAACAGTGGTTTGGTCATTTGGCAGATTTGAAAGCGCTTCGAGTTTGACTTCACGACGGCACGGACGGCAAGGCTTGTGCCGAGGGGGACAGTTCATCCAGCAGCCCGCGCAATTGTGCCAGGACTTCCGCCGGAGAAACCGCCTTGGAAAGATACTTCAGAGTGCCGTCCGGGGTAAACTGCGCGCCACGCTGCGAGGAAACGAACTTCGCCAATTTTCCCGGGTCGATCTCCGCATTTTGCCGAAACTTGATGGTCACCAGATCGCGCTTGCGCTCGATGGCCGTCGCACCCACCCGCATGGCCAGCAACTTGAGCGCCGCGTATTCCAGAAGGTTTCGCACCGCCGCGGGAGGCTCACCGTACCGGTCTTCCAGTTCGGAGCGGACATCGTTGAGGCGCGACTCATTTTCCACCCCGGCCACCCGCTTGTACATTCGCAAGCGCTGGTTCTCCTCGGGAATATATTCCACTGGGATGCGAATATTGAGTCCCAGGTTTAGTTGAGTTTCGGGTTCGTCGGCGGCAACCTCGCCCTTCATCTCGCGGACGGCGCGATCGAGCATCTGGGTGTAGAGCTCAAAGCCCACGGCTTCGATGTGTCCGCTCTGCTGGCCGCCCAGGAGATTGCCCGCGCCGCGCAGTTCCAGATCGAGGGCGGCAATCTTGAAACCCGCTCCCAGGTCGGAAAATTCCTTGAGTGCGGCCAAGCGACGGCGTGCAATGGGAGTCAGCTCGACCTCGGCCGGCAGCAGAAGATACGCGTATGCCCGGCGATTCGAGCGTCCAACGCGGCCGCGCAACTGGTAAAGCTCGGAGAGTCCCAGACGATCGGCGCGGTTGATGAGAATAGTGTTGCACAGCGGGATATCGAGTCCGTTCTCGATAATGGTGGTGGAAACCAGTATGTCGGCTTCGTGATGCATGAATTTGAGCATTACCTTCTCCAATTCGCCTTCCGACATCTGTCCGTGCCCTACGATCACACGCGCCCGCGCCACCTGGGCCTGAAGTTTGGCGGCAATTTCCCAGATGCTGTCCACGCGGTTGTGCACGAAGAAGACCTGGCCGCCGCGCTCCAGTTCCTGTTCGATGGCGGATTGGATCAGCTTCTCGTCCCAGCTGGCAACCACCGTCTGTATTGCGATGCGGTCCTTGGGCGGGGTCTCGATCACGCTCATGTCCCGCAGTCCCACCAGGGACATGTGCAGGGTGCGCGGAATGGGAGTGGCGGACATGGTCAGCACGTCCACCTGCTTGCGCAGCTGCTTCAGACGCTCCTTGTGACGCACGCCGAAACGCTGTTCTTCGTCCACCACCAACAAGCCGAGATCAGCGAACTTCACATCTTTCGAAATCAGGCGATGCGTGCCAATCAGGATATCGACTTTGCCCGCTTCCACTTTCTGCAGAATTTCTTTCTGCTGCCTGGGCGAGCGGAAGCGGCTGATCATCTCGATGGTGACAGGAAAGGCCGCAAAGCGCTGCTTGAAAGTTTCGTAGTGCTGGAAGGCGAGGACGGTGGTGGGCGCGAGCACGGCCACCTGCTTGTTGTCGCTGATGGCCTTGAAGGCGGCGCGCATGGCGATTTCCGTCTTGCCGTAGCCCACGTCGCCGCACAGCAGGCGGTCCATGGGCTGGCTGGATTCCATGTCGCGCTTGACCTCTGCGATCGCGGTTTCCTGGTCCTCGGTCTCGCTGAATTCAAAAGTGTCTTCGAACTCCCGCATCCATTCGTTGTCGGATGAGAAGGCATGGCCCTGCGCGGTTTTGCGCTCGGCGTAGAGCTTGAGCAGCTCGTCGGTCATGTCCTTCATGGCCTTGCGCACGCGCGCTTTGGTTTTGGCCCAGGCGGCCGTGCCCAAATGGTTCAGTACCGGCTTGGCTCCTTCTGACGACCGGTATTTCTGCACCAGGTCAAGACGGGTGAGCGGCACATACAGGCGCGCTCCCTCGGCGTATTCCAGCAACATGAATTCAGCGGTCCCGTTGCCCTGGTTGATCTCTTTCAATCCCTGATACTGTCCGATGCCGTGTTCGACGTGGACCACATAATCGCCAACCTGCAAGTCGCGGAAGTCGGAGAGAAAGGCCGAGGTCTTCGATTTCTGACGCTGGGGACGAGAGACGACCGCATCGGATTCATCGAACAGATCGCGCGCACCCAGGATGGAGAGGTTCGCGTCGGGAAGAGTAACGCCATCGGGCACGTAGGCCTTGGCCAACGTGGCGGTCAGTATTTCGCCGGAGAAATAGGAAGTTTCGTCGGCGTAACTTTCCCCGCTGCGGGTGCGGCTGCCCAGGCGGAAGGAGACCGCGTACTCGCTGAAAATGTCGGCCAGGCGTTCAACTTCCCCGGTGTTGGGCACAGCAATGAGGACGCGCTTGCTCTCCGCAATCTGTCTTTTCACCTCTTCCAGCATGGCGGGAACCGAGCCGTGGAAGCGAGGAGCGGGCTGAGTATGAAATGAAATGGACGCGGCAGAGTTATCGCTGCGCTCGATGTCGAGGTGCTCGACATCGGCGCCAGGCAATTCCGACAGCTTCTGCCACCAGTCTTCCGGGGTGAGATACAAATCTGCCGGCCGCACCAGGTTGCCCACGCCGCTGCTCTCGTGGACCTGCTCGATGCGAGACCAGACATGATCGAACTCGGTCCTGAGAGCTTCCAATTCATCGGTCAGAACCAGGGCGCGCGGCAGTAAATCGAAGACGGTGTGCCGGGCGCCAGCGACGGGCGCATAAAACTCCCATCCCGGAAATACACTGACCCCGGCGGAGCGAACCGTCTGCTCAATGATTTCCTCGTTACCCGTAATGCGCTTGCCGGACAGGCGGGCATGGATTGCGCCCAGAAGCTCTTCGCTGACGGGAGTCTCTGTCAGCGGAAGTAGCAGTGCTTCATCCAAGGGAGTCGAAGAGCGCTGGGTCGCGGGATCAAACTTCCGTATGGATTCGATCTCGTCACCAAAAAACTCGATGCGCACCGGACGCTCAGATTCGGGCGAGTACACATCGAGAATGCCGCCGCGCAAGGCGTATTCACCGGGCATTTCCACGACGTCGGTGGAGTGGTAGCCGACGGTGTTGAGATGCGGCAGCAGCGCCTCAACGTTGAGCATCTCGCCGCGGCGCACCGACCGCGCCAGGTCGGCGTAGTACTCGGCCGAACGCAGGCGCAGCGCGGTCGCGGCCACCGGCGAGATCACAAAGGACGCCGCACCCGTGGCCATCTTCCACAGGGCTACCGCCCGCTCCTCTTGGATTTCCGGGTGGGGGGAGAGATTCTGGAAGGGGAGCACATCGCGTGTGGGCAGCGAGACGACGGATTCAGGATCGGCGGCACCCGTCAGCTCGCAAAACGCTTGCAGCACCGGAACCAGGTCGTCAGCCGCCCGATTGTCGGGGACTACGACAATCAGAGGGCGCCCTGCCGCCTTCTGCAGCAAGACTAAAAGCAAGGCCTTTGCGGTAGGAATCAGTCCAGAGACACGAATCCGCCCCGTGCCCTCTTTCAGATGGGAGGCCACACGCGAAAAGGCCGGCAACTTTTCAACGTCCGTGAAAAGATCGCGGACGAAGGGGAGAACCATCCTCTGTATTTTAGCAGGACTACCTTCCCATCCCAGGGTACTTGCCGAAGAAGATCAGAAGCAAGTCGACCGTATCCGTTATGCCGTGGGCAATGATGGGAACGGATAAATTGCAGTCAGTGCCGAGATAGAACAATCCCAACAAAACCCCCATGAGGCCCTCGTCAATGATGCCCGTAATCCCCTGATAAGAGTGGGCGAATCCGAAGCCAATGTTGACGGCGACCAGGCTGACCATCCAGGCCAGGCGTGTGTTCTTTCCCAAATCGGCGACCCGGTTCATCAGATAGCCCCGCCACACCATTTCTTCGCCAAAAGCAGCGAGAGGCCACGTGAGAGCGAGAAGGATCAGAGTCCACTTGAGATTGCCGTAAAGGGCCTGAAAGTCGGACAGGTCCGGCTGCTTTCCGGTGATCCGGATCAGAAGCGGCTGACTGACGAAGAGCTCAAAGGCTTCCATCAGGAGCCCGGCTCCTACCCCGAGAGCAAGCGTGCGGAGCCAACCGCGGTTAAGGGTGAGCCCCACGCTCCGCCAACGCAGACCGCGCATCCGGATAGAGATCCATCCCAACAGAAGGAGAAACGGGGTCTTGCTAACCGGGACCAGGTGCTTTTCGTCTGCCAGGAAAATTAGAGCAACGATGCCGAATTCGGCGAAGGCCAGCCACTTGCTTTGGCGCCAGCCTTCGGATTTTCGCTTCTTTGTGCTTGGCAGATCACTCATCGTGCGCCTCCGTCAGGGACAGGCCCCGCAGCGGGTGCCAGAATTTGCGAATGCTCCAAAGTCCAAGATGGAACGTGAGTAGAACGAGGCCCATCGCCAAAGACAGTCCAAGCGGAACGATCCACCATCCCAGCAGTTCCCTGGCATGTGCGGGCGGAGAACTGAACCCGAGCCGCAAGCTAAATGAATAGGCATCCTGCGGGTCATCCAACAGCCACAAGCCGGCAGTGGACGGGTGGATCGGCTTCAGGAAGGCGCAGAGGGCAAGCGATCCAGCCACGAAATAACTGAACACCGAGAACATCAGGGTGCCGAGCCCGACCACGCTAAGGCTGGCCCAGCGAAAGAGACTTTGCAGGACCAGCCACGGAGAACCACTCACCTGGGTGCGGGCCAGCAGGTCATCGGTGACGTACTCGCTGGCAAGTCCTTCGGGACTGCCCAGATCGGCCAACGCAGAAGTTACGGAGTCCGATGTGACTTCCTCTGCTACGGCGGCTTTGTCGAGAATGTGACTGCGGATTTCCTTCACGATGTCGCTTGCATCGTGGTCGCTCAGCCCACGTAGGCGCCTGCGCAAAACCTTCAGGTAAGCGTCGATTTTTTGCTGCGCATCGGCAGAAATGGTCATTTCTTCTCCTTCTCTAAGGGCGCCAGCAGATCGCTCAAGCTGGCAGAGAATCGCCTCCAGATCCGAGCCATCTCCAGAGCGCGCTGCCGGCCCGGCGAGGTCAGCCGGTAGTACTTGCGTGGATGCCCGGAGTCGGACTCAACCCATTCAGATTCGACAAGGCCCAAGGTTTTCAGCCGGTTGAGTAGGGGATAGACGGTGCCTTCAGCAACCTTGAGATCTGAGTCGTTTTCCAGGCGACGGAGAATTTCCAGGCCGTAGAGCCTGCCGTTCCAAAGGGAGGCCAGAACCGCCAGTTCGAGCGACCCCTTGCGGAGTTGTGCTTCCCACTTCTCCGCATTTTCCGACTCTTCTTCCTTTGCCACGCAGTATACTATGCATTACATAGTATAATCTGTCAAGACAACGAGAAGAGAGTTCCAAGGGATCGAAAGCGTGGCGGTCAGCTGAAGACAGCGGAGCTTCGCTTCGCCGGGCGGGTGAGAGGACCTGCCCCTACGTGGCTCGTAACAGGGGACGGGTCAGGCAGGTGGGACCGCCGCCGCCGTTGACGCACAGCTCCGAGCCGGGGAATGTCATTACCTTAAACCCGGCCTGACGAAGTTTCTGATTGGTCTTCGGATTCTCTTCCAGGGCGAGCAGGCGCCTGGCGCCCAGCGACAGCACGTTGCAGGCGAGCGTCTCGCGCTCGGGATATTCGATCTCAACCAGGCGGTAGTCGCGGGATTGCAGCAGTGCGACGGTCTCTACCGCCAGCCAGGGCAGATCCACCAGCGCGGTCCGCTCGTCGAGCAGGCTGATCAGCGACATAAGATGCAGGCAAGCCGACGGTCCCGCACCATAGGGCAGCGCCGCCGAAAGCACCTTAACGCCATGCGGCTGAAGCAGCGCGCTCATCTGAGCAATCCCCGCAGGGTTGGTGCGAAAGCCCTGGCCGATTAGCAGAGTGGTGGAATCGAGCCAGACCATGTCTCCGGCTTCAGTTTTTCCCGGCGCCTGAATTTGACCCAACGTGGGCATGCCCAGGTTCCTGCAAAACTCAACGTGACGCCGCGCCTCGGGAATGCGGTTCGTCTTGCCGGGATGCAAGCCGATCAAGCCGTGATCGCTTGCAAGCGAGGGATCGTGAGTGTAAACCGCATCGAGCGAAAGATCAGAGGCAGGAGGGAGATGGAAGACCTCCGCCCCGGCGGATTCGAGCTGACGACAGAGTTCGGCATGCTGGTTTTGCGCGGTTGCAAAATCCGGTGCGTGAAAAAAACCCAGCTTCTGCCAGCATTCTGCCACGGCCGGCTGGTCCCAACCTGCTGCGCGCGGCGAGCACACGAGGACCCGCTGCAAGCGTCCCACCATGGAATGGCAGTTGAACGCCCCGCTATTGATTACTGCACCCTGCACTTCGCCCGATCGGTTCAAATGATTGCAACCGCCTTCCCGCTCTGCAATCTAAACAGATGTTATGGCAAAAGCAATCTGGGAAGGCGCAGTGCTTGCGGAATCGAACCATTGCATGGAGGTGGAAGGCAACGAGTACTTTCCGCCCGACGCGATCAAGGTCGACCATTTCAAACCCAGTGCAAGCCGCACGGTTTGTCCGTGGAAGGGCACGGCGAGTCATTACGATGTTGAGGTTGGCGGGAAGCTTAACCATGATGCTGCCTGGTTCTATCCCGAACCCAAGCCGGCGGCCAAGCAGATTAAGGGCTACGTGGCGTTCTGGAAAGGCGTTAAGGTGGAGAAGTAAGGCGAGTGTTGCCGCGCTTCGCTCGGCTCGACTGGGTCTGAGACCCGCTCCCACACGGTTTACCGGCACTCATCAGAAATCCAGGTGAAAGCGGAAGCCCGGCGCCAGTACGGGGCCGCGGTCTCGATTGTAGCCGGGATTGTTGACGTGTTGCAGGTCCACGGCGGCGAAGATACCCCGCCACAAATGCGCGTTGTAATAGCTCTCGACAATATTTTCCCGGCCGTAATTCAGCCTGCCGTCGCCGAGCAAAAAGCCCAGGCCTCCCAGAGCCAGATATTTCTGATGATCGGCGGAAATGCCGTTTGACACGAATACGCCGCCCAGCTTGTCCTCCCGGCGATGCCACGAATTTCCTGCCAGGTCGGCGCCGATCTGGATGGTCTGATCGACCTCGGTGTAAGCGTAGGATTCGTGCTGCCCTTCGTTCCACCCCCAACGCGCAAAGCCGCGCACATGATGGGGCAGTTCCTGCTCCAGGTTGACGCCGAAGCCGTACTTTACAGTGTTCTGCAGGGGGTGAGCGCGGATTTCAGGCCGGGGTGTCTTGCCCGCCAGAAAGTCGTTGATGGCCTGCCGGTACACGCCCATGTTGGCGTGATTCACAAAGGACAGCAAACGCAGAGTAGTCACGCGATCCTTAACCAGGCGAGGATGAATTTCCAGTTCGTAGTTCTCCGCCCGGGCGCGGCGAAGATTCCAATCCAATTCGGGGCCGTTCGCCACCTTCGGCATCAAGGCCTCACCGAACCGAAATGCCCAGTTGCGATCGTGATACTCGGCAATGATGCCGACGGTGTAACCGCGGGTGTCGGCGGCATAGTCGTAGGCGCCGTTGTTGTCGACCGTCCAGTTCATGAACTGGGAGTGACTGTCGCTGCCACTGTCGTTGAGATCAAAGAAGTCGGCCGTCCCGAACTTGCCGGCGCGCAGTTCCAGACGGCGCACCGGGAGGCTGGTAGCAAGGGCAAAGGGTCCGCGCTCAGTCTCCATCGTTTCCGAACTGAGCGGAATGATCTGGCGAATCATGGCCCGTGCCAGGTAAGGGCTGGGGCCGAGCTCGGGGTTGCGCACGACGTCGATGTTTACGAATCCAGCCAGGCCGAGTGCGTCACTGAGGCCGCCACCGGCTGCGCTCTCCACGTCCACAAAAACTTCGGTGGTATAGCTGATTTGGTAGCCCAGAAAAATTGTGGCCACGTTTGATGTTGCATGTTCCCCTTGTGGGCGGAGACTGTTTCGCCCACTGTAGAGGGCCTCGAACGAGGGATGCCACTGGAAGATCATGTTGTCCTGGCCCGAGATCCAGTAGCGCGAGCCTTGGGAGTGAGGGAATAGAGTCACGGCGGGATCGTCAGCCGGGTGCGCAATCTGAGCTTTTCCCGAGGCGCTCATTGTCAACCAGAGCGCCACCCACGTCCAAACCCTGACCCGGACCTGCATTTCCGTCTACTCCTTCTCCGCTCGGGTGAAATTTGCTTTGTGCGATTCGGTTCGTTCCGCGCGAAAAACTGGGCAGGTGCCGCCGAGTATACGGAGAGCATCAACCATCGACAGTAATTTTGAAACGGGAACCGTGGTGGACTGCAAAAAACAGCCAGAAATAAGAAACGGACAGCCCGGAGCCCCCCGAGACTGTCCTTGGCTCTCCCGGTTAGAAGAGCATGTCAATGCACATAGGGTAGGGCCTGCATGTTGCAGCAATATTGCGGTCAAATGAATTTCCGGTGAATTTCGGCATTTGAGTCCTGCGCCGTGGTTTCCGGGCCGGCGCCTCGCGACCCCATGAGGCGCGATTTCCCTGTAATATTTATGGGTCTTACAGGACTTCCATGACCCGCCAAGTAGAAGCTTCGCGCAAGTTGCAGAAGCGCGCCGAGCAGATGATCCCCGGTGGAGTAAGTTCTCCGGTGCGTGCCTTTGGCTCGGTCGGAGGCGATCCGCTATTCATCGTTCGCGGGCAGGGCTCTCATCTCTGGGATGCCGATGAGAACAAGTACATCGATTATGTGGGATCCTGGGGGCCGTTAATTCTCGGTCATGCCCCGCCGGGTGTGCCTGAAGCGATCGGCGCCGCAGCCAAACACGGGACCAGCTTTGGAGCCTCGACCACCGCCGAGGCTGACCTGGCTGAGATTGTGGTCTCGGCCTTCCCCCACGTGGAGAAAATTCGCTTCGTCAACTCGGGCACAGAAGCCACCATGTCGGCCATCCGCCTGGCCCGCGCTTATACCCAACGCAAATACATTGTGAAGTTCGAGGGCTGCTATCACGGCCATGCCGACGCCTTGCTGGTGAAGGCAGGTTCGGGCGTGGCCACCTTGGGTATCCCCGGCTCGGCGGGCGTGCCGGAAGAGTTTACCCAGTTGACCCTGGCCCTTCCCTTCAACGACGTTGACGCGCTAGAACTGGCTTTCAGGAAGTTCAGCAACCAGATTGCCTGCGTGATCGTGGAGCCGGTGGTGGGCAACATGGGATGCGTCCCGCCCGCACCCCTCTATCTGGACACTCTGCGCGAGATCACCCTGCGCAACAAGTCGCTGCTGATTTTTGACGAAGTGATGACCGGCTTTCGGCTGGCTTTCGGCGGCGCCCAGGAACGATACGGGATTCTTCCCGACCTGACCACGTTTGGCAAGATCATCGGCGGCGGGTTGCCCGTAGGAGCATATGGCGGTCCGGCCCACATCATGGATATGGTGGCGCCCCTGGGCCCGGTGTATCAGGCCGGCACGCTTTCCGGGAATCCCCTGGCCATGGCAGCAGGCCTTGCCACCTTGCGATACCTGCGCAGCCACAAGAGCACAATCTACACCGGCCTGGAAATGCTGAGTGCACAGTTGACCGAAGGAGTTACCGCAGCCGCTCGGGACGCCGGCGTACCGCTCTGCTGCAATCGCGTGGGATCGATGTTCACCTGGTTCTTTACTGACGGCCCGGTTACCAATTGGACCTCAGCTGCCAAATGCGACACCGAAGCCTTCGCCCGCTTCTTCCGCGCCATGCTGGACAAAGGCGTGTATCTGCCGCCGTCGCAATTCGAGGCCGCATTCCTGAGCGCTGCCCACACCGAGAAAGACATACATCACACCATCGCCGCCGCGAAACAGGCATTCGCCAGAGCGCCGGTCTAGCGGATATCCGAGAACTAGGATCTGACAACTGCCTTCTGCATCATCTCGGGAACCGTCATGAACTCATAGCCTTCCGCCCGGTAGCGGGAAATCAGCCGCTGGGTCGCAGCCACGGTGTAAGAACGATCAGCTCCGAAGTGAAGATGTCCGCCATCGTGCAGCAGGATCACATCCCCGCCGCGGACCTGGCGCGTCACCTTGCGCTCGATATGCTCGACCGACGGCGCGTTCCAGTCGTAGCCAGTCACGTTCCACATGATGGGCTCCAGCCCCATTTGCCGCGCCAGGCGCAATACTGCGGGACGCCGTCCCCCAAACGGCGGACGGAACAGGTTGGAGTGCTCTCCCACCGCCTCGGTCAGGGCACGCTCACACCTGGTGAACTGCTCGCGGAGTTCACGTGCACTCTTGAAGCTGAGCAGAGGATGGGTAAAAGTATGGTTCCCGATTGTGTGTCCGGCTTTCACTACTTCACGAACGATGTCCGGGCGCTGCTCGACGTAGCGGCCGATTAGGAAAAATGTGGCGTGCACATTGTGGCGAGCCAGGACTTCCAGCAGGCGCAGAGTATGCGGGTCGTTAGGCCCGTCATCGTAGGTTAACGCCAGCTGTTTCGACCCGCGGCCCAGACCGGTGAAAGTGCGGCCAAACCATTGCCCGGTCGGCGCCATGGACTGGTAGCCCATGGCCGACGCAACGGTGGCCACAGCGGCGGTGGCAAGGTAGCGGTACATGCTGCACGCGATTGTAATTGGGAAAGGATTGCAGATTGGAGATTTAAGATTGCAGATTTGTCGACGACAGCTGGTGCAGTCAGCAATCTGTAATCGTCAATCTGGAATTTCTTCCTGTTAACTCTTTCCACAATTGCCTCGTGACCGGAAGCAAGATATGCTGCAAACGAATCCCGATTCTCTCTCTAACCCATGGCTAATCTTTTTGATCTGCCCCGCTATATTGCAATCGAAGGTCCCATACGAGTCGGCAAAAGCACGCTGGCGCGAATCCTGGCCGAGCGGCTCAACGCGCAGCAGGTCATGGAATCGGAGGACAATCCGTTCCTCGGTGCCTTCTATAAGGGCGAACCCGGGGCCGGCTTCCAGGCGCAATTCGCTTTCATGATTCGCCGCTTCGAGCAGCTCCGAGCCCTCGACCTGGGCCCGCGCTCACAGAAGACCGTGGTCACCGATTTTGTCTTCGAAAAGGACAAGGTTTTCGCCTGCCTCAACCTGAACGATCAGGAACTGGAAACCTATAACCGCTACTACAACTATTTCCGCGAACAACTGCCCACGCCCGACCTGGTCATCTACCTGCAAGCCACACCCGAAGTGCTGAAAAAGCGCCTGAAAAAGAAAAACGCGCCGGGAGAAAAGGCCATCAACGACGATTATCTGGAAGAAGTGATCAAGGCCTACGAACACTTCTTTTTTCACTACACTTCGTCGGACCTGCTGATCGTGAACACGTCCGAGATTGACTTCGTGGAACGCAACCAGGATTTACAGGAGTTGTTGAGGAAAGTTTCAGCGCCGATCAAGGGGACGCAGTATTTCCTGCCGCTAGGGAGCCAGGAAGCGGCTTCAGCTTAAAGGAAGGCGTTCGCAGCCATCGCTGCTCAAGGGCGGTTGTTTCCCTTGCAGCCATCCATTCGAGTTATTACAGCCCTCGATCAGTGTTTTCGCATCCGGCTCTTGCGAAACATGCGCGCGTCGTAGCGCAGAGGCTCGAGCGCATGCAACGCGATCTTCTTAAACTCCGCATGCTGCGGATTGATCAGCCAGTTATTCTCATACACTGCCAGCACTGAAGGTACCAGCAGCAGACAGGCCTCCGCCTTCTTCACAAACTCGTCGCCAATCTGGGCGAGTTCGGGCGGCGCAGGAGTTTCCCGCCAACGCGGCGGCAGCGCACGGGGATGAAGTTGTTGCCGCGACAGGTTATCAGGAACGTCGGCGGTGGCCAGCACCAGGTCGTCGGGAGCGTCTTCCGGATCGAGGTGGACAAAGTATTCCAGCATGGCGAGTGACTGGTGCTCGGAGCTGTAAACCAGGCGGGTACCCGGACTCGACCAGCGCCCACCATAGCGGTAGGCGCCTTCTCCATCGAACGGAGAAGAGGCATACGCCGCGCGCAGCACCCGGAAAACACGGGTCAACTCATGCCACCGTACGCGATGCGGCCCAGAATGTTCTCCACCTGCCGGGCCCCAGGTTCGGTGTCAATGGCGGCGAGGGGTGGCACTCCTCCCAGAGCTCGATTGCTGCGCCTGAGCCAGCGGCGGGCGCGTTCGCCATCGCCCAGAGTTTCGCGGGCCAATGCCAGCAGGCGCGCCATGCGGTAGAGCCGGTCGGATTCGAAGCGGGCCAGGCGTCCGCGACGGCGGCGCTGCAGGCTGCGCGGGGAGAGATCGAGGGCGCCGGCCAGTTCTTTCAAGGTCAGGCCCGAGGCCTGCATCAGCTCACCCAGGACAGCGTGCGGAAAACCTTCCCGAATCGCTTCCCGCAAATCGCGGTCATTGGCCAGCGCACGGCCCAGAACCTGCTTTCCGCCCAACTGGCGCAGCACGGCCTGGAGTTCATTGGCCATTTGTCGTTTATTATAGCGACAAATGGCACCATGGCGCAACGATCCTAGCACCTCGGATCGTGCAGACAGGCCGAGGCTTAGCTCGGCTGGGCGGGTGAGGGCACCCGCCCCTACGTGGGTGCTTGTGGCACTCGCATCCCTCTGGCACTCGCATCCCTCTCGACCGGACAATCGTTTGCGGCTACAATGCTTTCAGCAGCATCCAAGATGTGAGCAGGCTCTATCCGCCGGGTTGCGGAGGGGCACTGGAGGACATCGTGAGTCTGGTTCCGATTGGCGAACCTCGCCGCAAGATTACCGTCGCTTCTCTCCGCCAAAAGAAATTCCACCACGAACCTATTACCTGTCTGACCGCGTACGACTATTCCAGCGCGCGCCTGGTCGATGAGGCCGGGATCGATATTGTTCTGGTCGGCGATTCCCTCGCCCAGACCATGCTGGGTTACGAGAACACGCTTTCAGTCACACTCGATGAGATGCTGCACCACACCAGGGCCGCGCGCCGCGGCGTAAAGCAGGCGCTGCTGGTGGGGGACATGCCGTTCGGGTCGTATCAGTCCGATCCCAGCGACGCGGTGCGGAACGCGGCGCGCTTTGTGAAAGAGGCGGGAGCGGAGGTGGTGAAGGTCGAAGGCGGAGAGAAGCGCTCTGAACTGATCCGCCGCATCATCGACGCCGAAATTCCGGTGGCTGGACACATCGGCCTGACCCCGCAGTCGTTAAATGTGATGGGAGGCTACAAAGTGCAGGGCAAGGACCTCAGCGGCGTGGAGCAGCTCATGCGCGATGCGGTGGCGCTCGATCGCGCAGGCGTGGCCTGTATCTATCTTGAAGGCATTCCGCGTGAAGTCGCGGCCATGATTACTGCCGAAGTCAAGACACCGACGATCGGGATCGGCGCCGGCCCAGACTGCGACGGGCAGGTGCTGGTCTTCCACGACCTGTTGAATCTGACCTTGGGCCATGCCGCAAAGTTTGTAC
>Ga0335084_10003536_pt1 | contig 15251 bp, 13 predicted proteins | sample Lox_Sample_44_FD_206721 | JGI IMG/M metagenome (GOLD analysis project Ga0335084, IMG submission 206721) | Soil microbial communities from Loxahatchee National Wildlife Refuge, Florida, United States - Lox_Sample_4.4 | ecosystem: Environmental > Terrestrial > Soil > Wetlands | place: USA...
CCACCTTCACGACCATCCGCCGCAACCTGGCCTGGGCCTTCTGCTACAACATCCTGGCCATCCCGCTGGCCGCGCTCGGCTTCCTCAACCCCCTGCTCGCCGCGGCCACCATGACCCTTTCCTCGGTCTTCGTCGTCTGGAACAGCCTGCGCCTGCGCCGTTTCGCCACTCGCGGCTCAATGCCGATTTCGCGCGGCATCCAATTCCGTTCGCGTTTAACTGACTGGCTCGGTATCCACTGGTTCCTTCCGGTATCGGTCCTGTTCAAGACGCTGATACCCGCCCCCGGTTTCCGCCTCGGCGGCCTATACCGCCACTAGGTATCTGATATACCCGGGGCAGGTTTAATCTTATCCGGAACAACTTGCCGGTATCGAATCCGGGCGCTAATAATGGTCGCAGTCAAATATGCGATGCCTTTTTTCCGCGGCCTGCTAACCGGTAATCCGTGATGGCGGAGGGCGTGCGACGGCCAGACCGGGCTGGCCGGCCGGAGGATGCGCGGTGATCGGGAACGAGATCTCCCGGTGGGGGCTGTCGGCCCTGTTCGTCGGCCTCGGGGCGTGGTACCTGGCCGGCGCAGGCCGTGAGCTGTTCCCCGCGGGCCGCCGTCGGCCCGGGCCTGCGGCCAGTGCGGGCCTGCACGTGTCCATGTGCGTGGTGATGATCGGCATGTGGTGGTCATGGGGCGCGGGCATCCCGGCGATCGCGCAGGTCACCGTGTTCACCGCCGGGGGCGGGTGGTTCGCCGGGCAGGCGCTGTTCGGCGCGCGCGCCGGCGCCGGGAACGCCGCGGAACCGGCCGGCGGCCTGGCCGGGGGACACGGCGCGAGCTGGTACCACGCGGGCATGATGGCCGCCATGGTGTGGATGGCCGTGGCGATGTCGGCCCTGACCGCCCCGGCGACGGTCCTGGCCTCCGCCGGGACGGCCGGAGCGGCGGAGCCGATGGGCTCCATGGCCGGCATGGCGGCGGGCGCCGGCCCGGGCCTGGCGGCGATGGCCATGGACGTGCCCGCCTGGTGGGTGAGCGCGGGCTGCCTGCTGGCCTGCGCGGCGTTCTTCGCCGCGGCCCTGTACTTCGCCGTGACGCTCTTCTGCGCCGCGGCGCCGGGGCGGCGGCCGCGCCGCGGCTCGCTCCTGGGCACCGGCACCGGCGCGCTGATGGCGGCCGGCATGGCCGTGACCTTCCTCGAGATGGCCCGAACATGACAACGAAAGGCAGACAACTCCCATGAGCCAGGCCGGTACCATCGTCGCGCCTCCCCGCGGGCGCCGGCGGCGACTTGTCATCTCAGCGGTGCTCGCCGGCGGTTTCCTCGCGGCCGGGCTGGTGTTCGCGGGCTCGGCCTCGGCGCACGTCAAGGTTTCCGGCGTCGACGCGGTCCAGGGCGGCTCGGGCGTCATCACGTTCCGGGTGCCGTCCGAGTCGGACACCGCTTCCACGACCGGGCTGCTGATCACCTTCCCGGCCGCCACCCCGTTCACCTCGGTCGACGTGCAGCCGAAGGCGGGCTGGACGGCGAAGGTGACGACAAAGCCGCTGCCGAAGCCGCTCACCGACGACGACGGGAACGCGATCACCGACTACGTCGCCGAGGTCGACTTCACCGCCACCGGCTCCGGCTCCGGTGCGGGGATCCCGCCGGGCCAGTTCGACATGTTCAACCTGTCGGTCGGGCCGTTCCCGAAGGCGCCGAGCATGGCGTTCGCCGCGCTGCAGACCTACAGCGACGGCAGCACGGTGAACTGGGACGAGAAGTCCGCCAACGGCGCCGAGCCCGACCACCCGGCGCCGGTGCTCCAGCTCGCGGCCGCGGCCGGCGCGCAGCCCGCGACGGCCAGCCAGCCGGGCGCCAGCCAGGCGGGCACCGCCCAGACGGCGGCCGGTTCCGCTTCCGGCGACAGCCCGTCCTGGCCCGGCATCACCGGGCTGATCCTCGGCGCGGCCGCGCTAGTGGTCGCGGTCGCGGCGCTGATCACTGTCCGGTCCCGGGGGAGAGCGGCTCCGCCCGCGTGAGGCTGGCCGCCCGGCGCCGGGCCGGCCTCGCGCTCGCGCTGGCCCTGGCCGTCTCCGGCGGCGTGGCGGCGGCGGCCGTCATCCTGGCCCCCGCGGCCAGGGCGCACGCGGTGCTGGTCAGCAGCACCCCGGTCGACGGCTCCCGGGTGAGCACGCAGCCCGTGCAGGTCCGCCTGACCTTCGACGAGCCGGTCGGGCTGATACCGGCGGACGAGCAGGTCATCTCCGCGACCGGAGCGCGCGCCGACACCGCGCGGGTGCGGCTGGCAAACGGCGGCACCACGATCGTGCTCCCGCTCAAGCCGAACCTGCCACGCGGCACCTACTCCGCCACCTGGCGGGTGGTGTCCGCCGACACCCACGTGGTCACCGGCTCGATCACCTTCGGCCTCGGCGTCCAGCCCGGGGCCGGGGTGGCGGCCGCGCCCGATCACACCGGGCAGCTCGACGCCACCGCGGACGTCGCGGAAGGCCTGATCTACGCCGGCCTGGTGCTGCTGGCCGGGATCACGGCCGCGGCCCGGCTGCTGTGGCCCTGGGCGCTGCGATCGCGCCGGGTGCGCGGCGTGGCCTGGGCCGGCTGGGCGGCGTTGGCGGCCGGCACGGCCGCGGAGTTCGTCCTGCAGGGCCCCCGGGCCGTCAACGCCAGCTGGGCCGCCGTCTTCCGGCTGCGCGACGCGGGCGGCACGCTGACTTCGCCGTTCGGCCAGGAACTGGCGGCCCGCCTGGGGCTGCTGCTGCTCATCATGCCGTTGCTGCCCGGGCCCTGGCCGGCCGCGCAGTGGCCGAGCCGGCTCAGCGGCCGGGCTGCAGACATCCTGCGCAGCGCCGCCGGGCTGGCGCTCCTGGTCTCGGTCGCGGTCGCCGGGCACGAGGCGGCGGGATCCGACGTGGCCCTGGCGCTGCCCGCCGCGGTCCTGCACCTGGCGTCAATGGCATTGTGGCTCGGCGGCCTGGTCGTGCTGGGAATCGCGGTGCTGCCCGCGCTGCGCCGCGGCACGCCGTACCCGTACCAGGACGCCGACGCGGGCCTGCGGCGCTGGTCCATCACCGCCTACAGCTGCGTGATCTGCCTGGTGGTCACCGGGGAGTACCAGGCCTCCCGCCAGGTCAGCCCCGTCCAGGCGCTGTGGTCCACCCGGTATGGCCTCATCTTGCTGGCCAAGGTCGCCCTGGTCGCGGTCATGCTGGCCGCCGCCCTCCTGGCCGAGCGGCGGATCATCGGTGCCTCCGCAACCCCGGCGGCGCCGGGCACCGCCCCGGGTGCCCCCGTGCCGGGCCGCCTGGCCCGCGCCGTGCGGCGCAGCGTGGCCATCGAGACCGCCGCCGCCCTCCTGGTCCTCGCGCTTACCGCGGTCCTGGTGTCCGAACCGCCGGCCCGGACCACCTTCGGCCCGCCGGTCACGCTGTCCGCGCCGCTGGGCGCCGACCACGTCAGCGTGCGCATCGACACGACCAGGCGCGGCGCCCAGGCCATGACCCTGCACGTGCTGAACGCCGCGGGAGCTCCCGTGCCGGCGCGCACCGTGACCGCCACCCTGTCGTCGGCCCAGGTGGCCGCGTTGCGCCTCACCCTGCGCCGGGTCGCCGCAGATGGCTCGCGGTGGGCCACCAGCGCCGTGGTCGTCCCGCTGCCGGGGGTTTGGACCCTCACCCTCCACGTCGCCCTCGGCCCGGCCGACGCCTACGCCACATCCGCCAGCTACCGGGTCTGGTAACTGCGACGCTCGAGCTCGATCTGGCGCCGTTTGCTGATCGGGTGAGCATGGCCGCGGTCTGGCTCAGCGCGGAGGCCCGATGGGCGGCGGCGAGGTCATAGGGCGGCGAAGGCCTGCTCGGTCTGCTGGAGCATGCGGTCGCGCTGGCCGGGGGTCTTGGCGGTGACGCTGGCGTAGTTGGTCCAGCGGAGGTTCCGGACGCCGATCTTGGCGAAGGTGCCCTTGAACAGGATCTTGGTGAGCGGGTCGCGGTACCACCAGCGGTAGGCCTTGTCCGGCGTGGTCATGACGGACAGGACGCTGACCCCGCCGAGGCTGGTCATGCGGTTGCGGAACGGGTTTCCCCGGGCACCGGGCAGCTCCTCGTACATCACGCCCTTGGTCAGCACGCGGTCGAGAAAGCCCTTGGTGGCCGCGGGCATCGCCTCCCACCAGACGGGGAACACGAACGCCAGGTGCCCGGCGGCCAGCAGCCGCCGCTGGTAGTCCGCCACCAGCGGATCGACGACGTGGCCCTGCCGCCAGGCGGCCAGGTCCTCGCCGGTCATGGCGGGCTGGAAGCCGTCGGCGGCCAGGTCGATCAGGTCGACCTGGTGCCCGGCCGACCGGGCGCCGCGGATGGCGGCGGCGGCGACCGCGGCGGAGAAGCTGCGCCGGTGCGGAACGTTGCCGGCCGAGGCGATGGTGTAGGGGTGGTCGAGCACGACCAGGATTCTCATGGGGATCCTCTCCGGGCCACAGTCAGGTTTCAACAGCAACGGTTGCATCTAAAACTGTTGCCTGTCAAACGCTTACGCTATGCTGCGGCTATGAACCCGAGTACCCTGCCCGGCGAACTGCCGGACGAGCTGGCCACGCTGTGGTACCTCATCCGCCGCGTCGCCGGCGTGATGGACCGCCAGGGCGAGGCGCTGTTCCGGCGCGAGCTGGGCATCTCGCTGGCCCAGTTCCTGGTGCTCTCGGTGGTCGACGCGCACCCCGGCCCGCTCAGCCAGCAGGCCGTCGCCGACCGGGTAGGGCTCACCAAGGGCAGCGTGAGCCGCCAGATCGACCATGCCGTCGCCGCTGGCCTGATGACCGTGCGGGTCGCCTCACACACCCGCCGCGAGCACGCCGTCGCCCTGACCGGCGCGGGAACCGCCCTCGTCCGCCAGGGCGACGCCCTGACCCAGACCTCGCGCGCCGCGATGCAGGACGCGGCCGGCCCTGAAGACCTCACCGTCGCTATACGCGTCCTTGGCAGCCTGCTGAAGGCACTCGACCCATGATCCAGGCCTGTTTCTTCGGGGATCGGGCGGCAAGATCATCCGGCCCCACGCGGCGATGGAGTACGTCATCGCGGTCTGGCGCGAGGTAAGGGCCAGGGCTCGAGTTGCCGTGTTGACCCTCGGCCACGCGGGAATCTACGCTCGCGTTGCCGATGGCCTGCGCCGTGGTCACGGCGCGGGCCGGATCGTCGGCGACCATGAAGACGGCGGTGAGCTGGATGCCGACCCCCGCGAACATGAAGTCCTGGTCCTGCTCGGGCGCGGGCGGTCCAACCCGGAGATCGCGGCAGCGCCGTACGTTTCGGAGACGACGGTGAAACCCATGTCCAGCGCATCTTGGGCAAGCTAGGACTACGGGACCGCATCCAGGCAGTGATCTTCGCGTACGAAACCGGCATGATCCAAGCCCCGCCGCCGAACGGGCGCAGCACGTAGCCGAGGTGAGATACCCCACCGTATTCGGCAACACCGGCAAACCATTCCGTCATCGTGCAGGAGGAGATCTTCGGACCGGCCATGTCCGTCGTCCCGGCAACGACGAGGATGACGCCGTTCAGATCGGCAACGACACCATCGATGGGCTGACGCCCCGGTACTCACCAGCGACGTCAACCGCGCCCGCCAGGCCGCGGCGCGCCTGCGAGCTGACACCGCCGGACAGAACACAATGACTCGGACTCCGGCGTGAGCTCCGGCGGGTTCAGGTAATCCAGCACCGCGGGGGCCCGCTGCCGTTCCCTGAGGTCAAGTTCATGATCCTCGATGGCCGGCCGGAAGGCTACCAGGGCACCGCATCGTAAGCGCCTGCCCCGGTCAGCTCGGGCGGCTGCAAGGTTAAACTCCCGCCTCTCCATACCACACAGAACAGCCCATTCCGCACGCTCGATGACGTCCACGTGCCCGGGCCGCGCAACCGCCCAGAGAACAATTAGCCTCAATTCCCGGTCAGATAATTGAGTTGAAGGGGTCTGTCCGGGGCGGCGTGGTCAGACGGGCGGCCGGGTCACAGGTTCGCCCTGCTGGTCGCGCCACGCGACCAGGGGGATGAAGATGTCGTCCACGATCTGGCGCAGGACGTGGTCGGGGACGGGCTTGAGGGTCAGCATCACCTCGTTCCGCCATAGGTCGAACGGCACGCTGGCGATGCGGGGGGTCAGCCGGGCGGGGTCGATCTCACCCCGGGCGACCGCGCGGTCGATCGCGCGCTGGGTGCCGTTGGGGCGCTCGCTGAGGAATTCGTTGCGCAGGTCGGCCGGGGTCAGCCCGGTCTTGCTGTAGTAGCTGCCGAGCATGCTTGACATCATCGCGGCCATGTCAGTGCGGCCGCCGTTGGCGTGGCGGAGCAGGGCCAGCATGTCGCCGCGGAGCGTCCCGGTGTCGGGGTTGGGGGCCTCGGTGACGGCGCCCCGGTGCCGGATGGCCGCTCGCAGCAGGTCGTCGCTGGTCTTCCAGCGCCGGTAGAGGACCGGTTTGCTAGTGCGGGCGCGGACGGCGACGGTGTCGATCGTGAAGCGTCCGTATCCCTCGGCCGTCAGCTGGTCCCAGGCGGCGTCGAGGATGGCTTCTTCCAGGTCGGCGCCGCGGCGCCGTTCCTGCTTGCGGCCCTCACCCGGGGCCGTTTGGGTGCTCACGTCAGCCATTGTCCCCCGTCCCGGCGACCGGGACCGGTTCGGCCGGGCGGGACGGGGCGGGCGTTTCCGGCGCCGGGGCGGCGGGCAGCGCGAGGGCGGGGATGAACGCGGCCACGCTGATGCCGGCCGCCCACCAGAACGCGGTGTGGAAGGCGCCGGCGGCGCCGTGGCTGAGCAGGGACTGCAAGACGACCGCGACGATGGCGACGCCGAACGAGGCGCCGACCTGCTGGCTGATGCGGGTGTTCATGGTGGCGTGCGGGATGTCGGCCGGCTCGATGTCGTAGTAGGCGACCGAGATCGGCGGGATCAGCACCGCGCCCAGGCTGAAGCCGCGTACCAGCAGTACCGCGCCCAGCCACCACAGGCTGGTGCTGGGGCCCGCGAGCGCGAACGGCACGGTCGCCACCGCGGTCAGCAGGAAGGAGACGATCGTGACCGGGCGGGCGCCGAAGCGCGCGACCAGCTTGCCGATCACGAACCGGGCGCCCAGCGAGCCCACCCCCTGCGGGATCAGCAGCAGGGCCGCCGTCAGTACCGACTCGCCGCGCAGCGACTGGTAGTACAGCGGCAGCAGGAACAAGCCGGAGTACATGGCCGCGCCCGCGGCGAACAGGACGGCCGAGGCGCTGCCGAGCGAGCGGAAGCGCAGTAGGCGGATGTTGACGATCGGCTTGCGGTCGCCCGGGCGGAGCGCCCAGGCGACGAACAGGCCCAGCACCGCCAGGCCGGCCAGCAGCGGGCCGAGTACGCCGGGGTGGCCGGTCCCGCCGTCCTGCGACAGGTTGGACAGGCCGAGCAGGATGCCCGCCAGCGCCCCGGCCAGCAGCGCCAGCCCGATCAGGTCCAAGCGCGCCCGCGGCGCGTCGGCCGGCGGCCGGTCAGCGGGCAGGAACCGCTGCGCGAGCAGCACGCCGACCGCGATCACGGGCACGTTGACCAGGAACAGCCAGCGCCAGCTGAGCCAGTTGAGTATGACGCCGCCGATGACGGGGCCGAGGATCGGCCCCAGCGCCAGCGGCAAGCTGATGGCCGCGATCAGGTTGCTGCTGGCGCGGCCGCCCGCCGCCCGCACCGCCAGCGTCTGCATGAGCGGGAAGATCAGGCCGGCCCCGAACCCCTGGAGCACCCGGAACCCGGTCAGGCTGGCGTCGCTCCAGGACAGGGCGCACAGGATCGACCCGGCGGCGAAGATTCCGAGCGCGGCCATCCACGCCCGCTTGCCGCCCAGCCGGGCCTCCGCCCAGCCCGTCACCGGGATCGCGACCGCCAGCGCCAGCAGGTAGCCGGTGCTGACCCACTGGATCGTCCCGACCGTGGAGTGCAGCTTGATCACCAGCGTGTGCAGCGCGATCGTGACGATCGTGGTGTCCAGGATCGCGGCGATCCCGCCGAATATCAGCGCGGTGACCGCGCGCCGCGCCTCGGGCGTCAGGCCGGCCGTCGGCCCGGTCGGCGCAGTCGTGCTGGCCGGCATGACCACCTCCAGATTAGATACCAATCAGGATCTTATATCCGCCCCGGCGGCCCATGCAAGATACTGACTTGTTTCTTATTGAAGAGAGGGCCTAGGAGCCAGCCGCCGCCGGCCCGGGTGCGGGGAACGAATTTATGGGCAGGGTGAGCTGGGGTGTCAGGTGTAGTTGAGCAGGGCCAGGAGATGCAGCTCATGAGCCATCAGATCCATTGAGTATGGCTGCTGGGGCGAGGACGGCCGGCCTGCGCGTCAACGCGACGGACGCCAGGTTTCCGTGCCTGACCCGGTGCCGACACGTTGGTGGTGCGTGCGGCAGCCAGGAGGCGATCTGCCCGCGGTGCCCTTAGCCGGTGTGGCCGTCGGCCGGATCAGCGGGCTGTCAGTACGCTGACGGCGCGGCATCAGCGCCGTCGTCCAGCCTGGCGGCATGACACATGTGATTGAGGCCGAGAGCCTGACCAAGAGCTTCGGCGCCACCAGGGCGCTGGCAGGCGTCAGCATCGCCGCCGAGCGCGGGCAGGTGCTGGCTCTGCTGGGGCCTAACGGCGCCGGCAAGACCACGGTGGTCCGGATCCTGTCCACGCTGCTGCGTCCCGATTCCGGACGCGCCAGCATCTGCGGCTACGACGTGCTCACCCAGGCGGTGCAGGTTCGCCAGCTCATCGCCCTGACTGGCCAGTACGCCTCGGTGGACGAGGAGCTGACCGGGACCCAGAACCTGCTCATGATCGGCCGGCTGCTCGGCCTGGGCCGGGCCGCGGCCCGTAAGCGGGGCCGTGAGCTGCTGGCTCGTTTCGACCTATCAGACGCGGCCGGCCGCGCGGTCAAGACCTATTCCGGCGGCATGCGGCGGCGGCTCGACCTGGCCGCCAGCCTGCTCGGCGACCCCGAGGTGCTGTTCCTCGACGAGCCGACTACCGGCCTGGACCCGCGGGCGCGCATCGATGTCTGGGACACCGTCAAGGGCATCGTGGCCGGCGGCGCCACCGTCCTGCTCACCACCCAGTACCTGGACGAGGCCGACGAGCTGGCCGACCAGGTCGCGGTGGTCGACCACGGCCGGGTGGTGGCATCGGGCACGCCGGGCGAGCTGAAGACCGAGATCGGCGGCCAGTCGCTGGTGGTGCGGGCTCTGGACCGGGCGATGACCGCCCGGGTGGCGTCGGCCGTCCAGGAGATCACCGGGGCGGTGGCCGACGTGCGCCACGACACGGGCCTGGTCACCGCGCCCGCGAGTGACCCGGGCATGCTGGCCGCCGTGGTGCGGCGACTGGACGGCGAGGGCATCGCGGCGGCCGAGCTGGGGTTGCGGCTGCCCAGCCTGGACGAGGTGTTCCTGACGCTGACCGGTCACGCGGCGCAGGACGAGGACGATGAGCAGGCCGGGAGGGCGGCATGAGCACGCAGCTGACTGAGCACACCACGACTGTTCCCGCGACGGGGGCCGGGGTGGCCGGGATCGGTTCGGCCGCCCCGCCGCGCCGCGCGCTGCGGTCCCGGATCAGCGTGACCGAGACGCTGCGGCAGTCCCTGACCGTCGCCTGGCGCAACGTCATGCAGATCCGGCATACGCCGGAGAAGCTGCTCGACGTGATCTTGATGCCGGCGGTGTTCCTGGTGCTGTTCCTGTACGTGTTTGGCGGCAAGGTCGCCGGGAGCACCCACGCCTACCTGGAGCAGCTGCTGCCGGGACTGGTCGCCATGATGGCCATGTTCGCCACCATGGGCCTGGGCACCAGCCTGTGCGACGACATCCGCAAGGGCGTGTTCGACCGGTTCCGCAGCCTGCCGATAGCCCGCTCGGCCCCGCTGATCGGCTCGGTGCTCGGCGACACCGTCCGGTTCTGCGCCGTGATGGCCGTGCTCACCGGGTTCGGCTGCGCCCTCGGCTTCCGGTTCCACGCCGCGCCGCTGGACATCCTCGCCGCATACGGCCTGGCCTACCTGTTCTACCTGGGCGTGTGCTGGGTATCGGTGCTCATCGGGCTGTCGGTCGCCTCGCCGGAGACGGTGCAGGGCGTGTCGTTCATCTGGACGATGCCGCTGACCTTCGGCAGCAGCGTGCTGCTCGCCAGCACCGCGACCATGCCCGGCTGGCTCCAGGGCTGGGCCCGGGTCAACCCGGTGACCGACCTGGCGGACTCGGTCCGGGCGCTGACCGTCGGCGGGCCGGTCGGCCTGCACCCGCTCTACACGCTGGCCTGGACGGCCGGGATCGTTCTCGTGACGTTCCCGCTGGCCATGCGGATGTACGCGCGCCGGGTGTGAGCCGCGGGCCCGGCGCGCCCCCGGGCCCGGCCGCCCCGCCCGCCGGGCACGGTCAGGGCACGAGGGCGAGCGCGTCGGCCCGGCCAAGCGCCCGGCCGCGGGCGTAGGCGGCCGCCAGGCCCTCCTCGCCGAGCACGGCCCGGGCGGCCGTCTCGGCCCGGGTCAGCTCCAGGCTGCTGGCGTCCCGGAAGCCGTGCATCGCGTCGGCGAGGCCGAGCCGCTCGGCCGCGGCCGCGTAGTCCCCGCGGGCGGCGGCCAGCGCGGCCAGCCCTTCGACCACGCTGGCTAGCAGGGGGTTGCTGGGCAGCATCATGGCGCTCCCCTCGGCCAGCAGGGCCAGCGCCTTGGCGTGCCAGCGGGCGGCCTCGTCCAGGTCGCCTTCCTGCTCGGCCAGGCAGCCAGCCCGGCTGTAGGCCATCGCGGCCATCCCGATCATGTCCGGACGCCGCGGGTGTGGGTCGACGATCGCCAGGGCACGGTCAAGCGGCTGGTGCGCCCGGCCCAGGTCGCCCTCCCGCCGGGCCAGCTCGCAGAGCTCGAGGTAGCCGTGGGCGTGGTCGTCACGCTCGCCGATCCGTTCGGCCACCTCGATCCCGTGTTCCAGCTCGGCGCGAGCGGTGTCGAACTCGCCGGCCAGGGCCAGCGCGCGGCCCAGCGAGATGCTGATCATCTCGCCGAAGTTGCTGGCCAGGCCCTCGCTGGTATGTCCGCGGGCCTCGTGAAGCAGCCGGATGGCCTCGGCGGGGGCCGCCCGGGCCAGCTCCACGTTGGCCAGGCCGGTCAGGCTCATGATCATGCCCCACCGGTCGCCCAGCTCGCGGAACGCGGCGTAGCCGGTGGCCAGGGCGGCGGCGGCCTCGTCGATGTGCCCGTCGTTGAGCGCCAGGTGTCCGCCGAATACCTCGCTGGCCGCGCGGAGCCATGGGTCGGAGCGCTCGCCCATGGCGCGCAGGCCGCGCCGCGCCTGCTCGCCGTCGCCGCCGAGCGCCCACACCATCGGCGTGGCGAGCAACAGCAGCGGGTGGCTCGCTTCGCGGGTCAGCGCGGTCACCCGCCGCGCCACGTCCGGCATCGAGGCCGCGGCAGGCGGGTGCTCCTGCCACCGGCCCACCAGCGCGATGAGCTGGCAGATGGCCCAGGCGTCTCGCAGCCCGGGCGGCGGGGCGTCGCCGGCGATCTGCGCCGCCGCGGCGGACCACTCGGCCGCCTCGGCATCGTAGTCGCGGGTGAGCCAGAACCACGCCAGCGCGCCGACGAAGCGCAGCGCCAGGGCCGCGTCCCCCGCCGCGATCACGTGCCGGAGCGCGGCGGAAAAGTTGCCATGCTCGGCGGTCATCCGGTTCAGCCACACCAGCTGGTCACGCGAGCGCAGCTCGGGTTCCGCCCGTTCGGCCAGGGCCAGGAAGAACTCGGCGTGGGCGGCGCGGGCCCGGTGCTCCTCACCCGCCTCGGCCAGCCGGGCGGCCGCGTAGGCCCGCACCGTTTCCAGCAGCTGGTAGCGCACCTCGTGCTCGCCGGTGGCCATCACCAGCGACTTGTCCACCAGCGCAGCGACGAGGTCGATCACCTCGCGGTGATCTCCGCCGACGGCTGGGCCCAGCGCGCACACGTGCTCGGCGCTGGCGGGCGTGGCGCCGCCGCTGAACACCGACAGCCGCCGCAGCACCGCCCGCTCGGGCTCGTCGAGTAGCTCCCAGCTCCAGTCCACCACGGCGCGCAGCGTCTGGTGGCGGGGCAGCGCGGCGCGGTCACCGACCGACAGCAGCCGAAACCGGTCGTCGAGCCGGTCGGCCACCTGGACCGCGGTCAGCGCCCGCAGCCGCGCCGCGGCCAGCTCGATAGCCAGCGGGATGCCGTCCAGCGCCCGGCAGATCCGGACGACCGGGCCCGTGGTCGCCTCGTCCAGCGCGAACCCCGGCCGCACGGCGGCCGCACGGTCGGTGAACAGCCGGACGGCCGGGGCCCGTGCCGCCTCGTTCGCGTCGGCCTCCGCCGGCGGCAGCTCCAGCGACGGGACCGGGCACAGCGTCTCGCCGGTCACGGCCAGCGGCTCCCGGCTGGTGACCAGGATCCGTACGCCGGGCGCCGCGGCGAGCACCTGGCCCGCCAGCCGGGCCGCAGCCACGGCCACGTGCTCGCAGTTGTCCAGGACCAGCAGCAGGCGGCGGGACGCGAGCGCGTCGGTGAGCCGGTCCAGCGGGGCCAGGGCGGCCAGCCGGGCCGCCTCGGCGGGATCCGCGGGCCAGACGGTCTCCTGGAGGCCCAGGGCGGCCAGCACGGCCTGCGGCACGTCAAGCGCGTCGCGGACCGGGGCCAGCGGCACGAACCACACCCCGTCGGCCAGCTCATCCGGCTGCTGCTCGGCGAGCCAGGCCGACGCCTCGACCGACAGCCGCGTCTTGCCCGCCCCGCCCGGCCCGGTCAACGTGACCAGCCGCGCCTCGCCGAGCAGCTTGCCGACGCGCCGCAGCTCCTGCTCGCGGCCCACGAAACTGGTGAGCTGGGCAGGCAGGTTGGTCAGCCGGCCAGCCGACGCACCGGGACCGTCCCTCCAGCCCGGCCTCGCCGTCCCGGTCATCCCGCCGGCGACAGGCGGCCGCTGACCGGCCGAAGCGGGCGGCGCGGCCTGCGCGCGCGCTGCCGATGGCGGCCGTGGCGGCAGCTCGCCGCGCAGGATGGCCAGGTGCACGGCGGCCAGGGCGGGGGAAGGATCGACGCCCAGCTGATCGGCCAGCGCCCGCCGGATGTCCTCGTAGGCCTTCAGCGCGTCCGCCTGCCGGCCCGCCGCCTGCAGCGCGCGCATCAGCTGGCCGCGCAGCCGCTCACGCAGCGGGTGCTCGGCCGCCAGCTCCTGCAGCTCGGGCACCAGCTGGGCGCCCCGTCCCAAGGCCAGCTCAGCGCCGATCCGGTCTTCGACGGCGGCCAGCCGCAGCTCCGACAGCCGGGTGATCGCAGCCGCCGCGAACGGGGCATCCACGACATCGGCCAGCGCCGGGCCGCGCCACTGGCCCAGCGCCTCGGCCAGCAACGACGCGGCCTCCGCCAGGCGCCCGTCGGCCAGCGCGCGGTGCCCCGCCCCCACCTGCTGCTCGAAGGCGCGCGCGTCTACGCCTCCGGAGTCCACCACGAGCCTGTAACCGGCCGGGCCGAACTCCACGGTGTCCCGGCCAACCGCGCCGCGCAGCCGCGAGACCAGCGCCTGCACCGCGTTCGCCGCGTCGGCCGGCCCCTGACCGTCCCACAGGTCCCCGGCTAGCCGCTCGACCGAGACCGCCCAGCCGTCGGCGATGGCGAGCCGGATCAGCAGCGCGCGCAGGCGGCCCCCGGCGACGGGCACCACGGTCCCGGTGTCGTCGCGGACCTCCAGCGGCCCCAGGATACCGATCCGCACGCGCGCCTCCTTCCAGCCAGCCGTCCCCGTCCATTGTCCGCCCGTCACGCCGCGGTCAGCGCCGCGCATCGTCCAGGCACAGCAGCCGAGCCAGGCCTCCGGCCGCGGGATACCGGAACCGGCTCGAGATCCGCGCCTATTGCGGCGGTCAGTAGCAGCGAGCCACCTAGCCGGCGTGTCACCTGCAGGAACTCAACGAGCCGGCAACCGGGCCGACCTCAGAAACCCATGATCATTGGAAACTCGGGCTAGGTACAGCGTGAACACGCCCAGCACGGCGAGCAGGAAGGCGGCCGACACGAACTCGGTGATCTTAAACAGGCGCAGTTTGGCGAAGGAGTTATCGATCACCGCCACCACACAGCCGACCGCGACCGCCTTGGCCAGCAGCGCCGCGATGGCCAGCACGACGGCGCCGAGGCGCTGGGTGGAGGCCAGGCCCCACGGCGCCAGGAACACGTTGACCAGGATCGTGTACAAGACCAACTGCTTCGCTCGCTGCCCCACTTCAGCAGCGCGAAGTACGGGCCGGAATGCTCGAACCCGCGGGCTTCCTCGATCATCCCGAACTCGTTCGTGCCGGTGTGCGTCTCCACCGGGATCCGGCCGGTCTCGTGCAGGATCACCATGAACAGCGCGGCCGCGGCCAGCAGGTGGGCCGGCCGGATGATCTGGCCGCCGCTGGACCGGACCGTGGCCGCCAGCGCGTAGGGCAGGTCGGTGCCGGTCAGCAGGGCCACGGTGAACACCACGAACAGCACCACCGGCTCGGTGATGGCGGAGAACGTCTTGGCCCGGCTCGAGCCGAGCTGGGCGTACGGGCTGCCGGTCTCCAGCGCCGCGGTCGCCACGACGAAGCTGGCCAGCGAGAGCAGGAACCCGCCGCCCAGGATGTCGCCCATGTAGCCGAGCGGCAGCCCGTAGCTGGTCAGCACCGGAATCAGCAGCGGGATGGTCAGGTAGCACGTGACCGCGATCAACGGCGCGGCCAGGAAGAACCAGCTCGCTTGTTCGGGCGCCAGGGCTTCCTTGCGGAACAGCTTGGCCAGGTCGTAGTACGGCTGCAGGACCCGGGGCCCCCGGCGCCCCTGCAGCCGCGCTTCTACCCTCGCGGTCACGCCGGTCACGCCGGGCGCGCCCAGCGCGACCGTCAGCACCTGCAGCAGCTGGATGACCGGTATCGGGACCGCGCTCACCGCGCAGCCCCGGGATCATTGCCGGGTGATTCCAGCGCGTCGTCCACGCCGATGCCTCCTACCCAGATGTCACTGACAAGGGGTAGAGGCCATCAGCGCGGCTGTCACCGTGCGGTTATGGCGAGCCTCATCGCCAAGAGATCATTGTACCTGCGGCATGACCGTGATCACGTCACGCACGGCGTGGACCTCGCGGCCGCGCACGGCCAGGGCGCCGGCGATAGCGTCCTGCCATCCGGCCATCATCCCGCGGAACTCGTACTCCGCGCCGTCCGCGGTCGT
>Ga0335084_10003538_pt1 | contig 15247 bp, 14 predicted proteins | sample Lox_Sample_44_FD_206721 | JGI IMG/M metagenome (GOLD analysis project Ga0335084, IMG submission 206721) | Soil microbial communities from Loxahatchee National Wildlife Refuge, Florida, United States - Lox_Sample_4.4 | ecosystem: Environmental > Terrestrial > Soil > Wetlands | place: USA...
CAAGGAGAATTCGCGCGCGTGGCTCGCGCTCAACATGATGACCGAGGCGAGGGCCGGTTTCACCGCGTTCAATGAAGGGCCGAAGGACGACCGCGAAGCGGATTTCGTGCTGTTGCGGCAGAAGCTCGCCGCCGGCGAGAGCTGGGTCGGCCCGCTGCACGACTCGATCCAGCCGAAGGCGAAGAAGAAGTGACCGTGGAAACCATCGCCCTTCCGGCCAGCCACGCTGCATCGCGGCTCGCGTTCGCCGCCTCACCCCACGCCCTTCTTCCGCCGCGTGGGAGAAGGGCGATACCTGAGCGGCGCCGGATGACCGTGTCGCGGGGGAATCGATGAGCCAAGCGCCGCTGCAGGTATGGATCGACCGAGGCGGGGGGCTGCTGCGACTGCGGCTCGCGCGCCCGAAGGCGAACATCCTCGACGCCGAGATGATCGCGACAATCGCATCGGTGTTTGCGCAGCATCGCGACCCCGGCGCAATCCGCGCTGCCCTCGTCGATCACGAGGGTCCGCATTTCAGCTTCGGCGCGAGCGTCGAAGAGCATCTGCCCGCGCAATGCGCGGCGATGCTCAAAGGGCTGCACGCGCTTCTCGTGGCGATGCTCGAATGGCCGCGCCCGATCCTGTTCGCCGCCCGCGGGCAATGCCTGGGCGGCGGTCTCGAGTTCGCCCTCGCGGGCAGCCGCCTCATCGTATCGCCCGATGCGCAGCTCGGTCAGCCCGAGATGAAGCTGGGCGTATTCGCGCCCGCGGCATCGGCACTCCTGTCATTTCGCGTGAACCAGGCCACGGCGGAGGACCTCCTCCTGTCGGGCCGCTCGGTCGGGGCCGCGGAAGCGCTTTCGCTCGGCCTCGTGCAGGCGATCGCCGACGATCCCGCAGCGGCGTCCCTGGAATACTTCGATCAGCACCTCGCGGGAAAGAGCGCGAGCTCGATCGGCTTCGCCGTTCGCGCCGCCCGCACCGGCATGCTGGACGAAGCGAAGCGCAGGATCGCTGCGGTCGAGAAGCTTTACCTGGAAGGCCTGATGGCGACGCATGACGCCGTGGAAGGCCTGGACGCATTCCTCGCGAAGCGCGCTGCCGCCTGGCGGCACGCGTAGCGGCGCAAGGCTACCGAAGGAGGAGACCCGATGTCGTTGAGAAGCATCGTGGACCGCTGCGAGTCGCTGTTCGAGGATCTGAACTTCTCGGCGGTGAAGGAGTGGAAGGCGGCCGCCCCGGGACGAAAAGCGATCGGCTACATGCCGGTGTATGTGCCGCGCGAGATCATTCACGCGGCCGGAATGTTGTCGGTCGGCGTCCTCGGCGGGGGCGACCAGCTGGAGGTGATCCAGGGCGACGCCTACTACCAGAGCTACATCTGCCGCATCCCGCGTTCGACTATCGAGCTCGGGCTCACCGGCAGGCTGGATTGCCTCGACGGCATGCTCTTCCCGTCGATCTGCGACGTGATCCGGAATCTCTCGGGCATGTGGCAGATCCTCTTCAAGGACAAGTACGTCCGTTACTTCGACGTGCCGCAGGAGTACCACGACGCGGTCGGCGGGTCGTACTACGTCCACGAGCTCGAGGTCCTGCGCGACGACCTCGGCAAGCTGCGCGGCACGCCCGTTACGGACGACGAGCTGCGCGCCTCGATCGGCGTCTTCAACGAGAACCGCCGCGCGATCCGGGACCTCTATGCGTTTCGGGCAAGCACGCCTTGGCAAGCGCCGACCGCCGAGGTGTATCTGGTCGTCCGCGCAGGCATGGTGCTGCCCGTGGAGGAGCACACCAAGCTCGTGCGCGAATACATTGCCGCGGCGGAAGCCGAGAAGCGCCCGAGGCGCGACAACGCCCGCGTCGTGCTCACGGGCGCGTTCTGCGAGCAGCCGCCGCTCGGCCTCATCAAGTCGATCGAGATGGCCGGCTGCTACATCGTCGACGACGACTTCATGCTGGTCACGCGCTGGCTGCTCGAGGACGTGCCGCAGACCGGCAGTCCGCTCGAAGAGCTGTCGAAGGCATTCCTGCACCACTCGGCCTCGACCTCCGCGAAGTACGACGACCGGCGCGAGGACAAGGGCAAGTTCCTGTTGGAGCAGGTGCGCTCGACTGGCGCTGAAGGCGTCGTGTTCGCCGCGCCGTCCTTCTGCGACCCCGCACTGCTGGAGCGCCCGATGCTTCAGGACGTGCTGGCGAGGCACAAGGTCCCGTACACCGCGTTCAAGTACGCAGAGAACACCGGCCAGATGGCGCCGATCCGCGAGCAGGCCGGTACGTTCGCCGATTCGATAAAACTGTGGAGTGCCGCCTGAAGCGGGCGAGGAGAAGAGACGATGACCACCCCGACCCCGATCGCGATGCCCGAGACCAAGAAGAAGCCCGAGGTCCAGAAAGAGGACGCGATGTGGCTCCAGAAGGAGCTCATCAACAAGAACTACATGGAGCTTGCCAAGGCCCACGAGCAGGGCCGCAAGGTGTCTGCGACCTTCGTGCCCGGAAACCTCAACGAGCTGCTGATGTGCTTCGACTTCGCGCGCAGTCTCCCGGAGACCAATGCGCTGCAGAACGGGATGCGCAAGAAGTCCGGCAAGTTCATCATGGACGCGGAGCGCGACGGGCAGTCGGAGGACGTCTGCACTTACGTGAAGGCCGACCTCGGCATGATGATGGGCGGCGAGATCGGCCCGACCGGCGACCCGCTGCCGCGGCCCGACGTGCTGCTCCTCTCCTACACGGGCTGCTTCACGTTCATGAAGTGGTTCGAGCTCATCCGGCACAAGTACGGCTGCGAGACGACCATGCTGCACGTGCCCTACCAGGGCGACGGAAAGATCGCGCCGAACATGCGCGACTACGTGGTGAAGCAGTTGAAGGAGAACGTCATCCCGACGCTCGAGCGCATCTCCGGCGTCAAGTTCGACATCGACCGGCTCCGGCAATACATGAAAGAGTCGCAGAAGGCGGAGGAAGATCTCGTCGCGGTGCTGCAGTCGGCGAAGAACCGCCCCTCCCCGATCGACGGCTACTTCGGCGCCGTGTACTACATCGGGCCGATCTTCACCGCGTTCCGCGGCACTCCCGAGGCGACGCAGTACTACAGGGTGCTCCGCAGCGAGATTGAGGAGCGCGTGCGCGAGAAGAAGGGGCCGATCACGCCCGACGGCGAGCTTGGCGAGGAGAAATATCGCCTCGTCGTCGAGGGGCCGCCTAATTGGACCAGCTTCCGCGACTTCTGGAAGATGTTCTACGACGAAGGCGCGGTGGTGGTGAGCTCGACCTACTCGAAGGTCGGCGGCGTCTACGACTTCGGCTTCCGTCACGACCCCGCGCGGCCGCTCGAGTCGCTCGCCGAATACTGCCTCGGCTGTTACACGAACCTCAACCTCCCATCGCGGATCGACATGATCTGCAAGTACATCGAGGAGTACCAGGCGGACGGGCTGCTGATCAATTCGATCAAGAGCTGCAACAGCTTCTCGGCTGGCCAGCTCCTCATCCTGCGCGAGGTCGAGAAGCGCACCGGCAAGCCTGCGGCGTTCATCGAGACGGATCTCGTCGACCCGCGGTACTTCTCGGCCGCGAACGTGAAGAACCGACTGGAGAGCTATTTCCAGATGATCAAGCAGAAGCGAACGGCGGCGACGCACTGATAGGCCGTCAAAGCCGAAACGCAGAGGACGCGGAGAGCGCAGAGGGGCGCAAAGAGATGCCGATTTCCAGAATGAGGCGTGCCAGTTTGTGCCGAAACCGTGGGCTCCGCGAGGCACAGGTCCGCGCGCAAAGTGCGTCCTGGGCGATCGGGCCCGCGATCCAAGACGCTCGTTCCTCTGCGGCCCTCTGCGTCCTCTGCGCCCTCCGCGCCCTCTGCGTTGAAGATCTTCCCGGGAGCTAACGACATGCGCTGCTTCATCGGCATCGACCTCGGCTCGACCACCACCAAGGCGGTGGTGATCGACGAGAATCAGAACGTGCTCGGGCGCGGCATCACCAACTCGCGCTCGAACTACGACACCGCGGCGGCGATCGCCAAGCAGGAGGCGCTCGTCAACGGCCGCTTCCATCTCTTCCGCCAGGCGCTGGGGACCTCGGGCGCGCTGAACGGCTCGCTCGACGCGTTCCTCGCGCAGCTCGAGCGCGATTTCCGGCTCGAGCAGTATCTCGAGGCGCTCGAGGAGGTTTTCCGCCGCCTGTCAGCCGAGGCGCCGCAGCTGTTCGCGCCCGGCGCGAAGCGCAAGTCGGATTTCTTCCGCGACATCGCGGGCAGCCAATATCTTGCCGTGGGTGAGACGGTCGCCAAGGAAGCCGGGGTGCGCTACGACTTCCTGCTGAACGTGTTCGACCGGTCGATCATCGAAGTGGAGAACCGCGTCTACGGCGAATCGATCAAGCCACACCTGCTCGCCGCGCTCGATCGCTCCTTCAAGGCGCTTCCGGGCCTGGCGGGCCGCGCCGAGGCGGTGGCGCAGCCGATCAAGGGCATTCTCGACGTGCCGATGGAAGAGACCTACGTCGTCGGGACCGGTTATGGCCGCGCCCGCCTGCCCTTCTCGAAGGAGCATGTGCGCTCGGAGATCCTGTGCCACGGTCTCGGGGCCCATGTCATGTATCCGGGCACCGCGACGGTGCTCGACATCGGCGGGCAGGACACGAAGGCGATCCAGGTGGACCCGCACGGCATCGTCGAGAGCTTCCAGATGAACGACCGATGCGCCGCGGGCTGCGGGCGCTACCTCGGCTACATCGCCGACGAGATGAACATGGGCCTGCACGAGCTCGGGCCGCTCGCGATGCAGTCGACCAAGAACGTCCGCATCAACTCGACGTGCACGGTCTTCGCGGGCGCGGAGCTGCGCGACCGGCTCGCCCTCGGCGAGAAGCGCGAGGACATCATGGCGGGCCTGCACCGCGCGATCATCCTCCGGGCGATGTCGATCCTCGCCCGCTCCGGCGGAATCCGCAACGAGTTCACGTTCACCGGCGGCGTCGCCAAGAACGAGGCGGCAGTGAAGGCGCTCAAGGAGCTGGTCGGCGAGAACTACGGAGAGATGACGCTCAACATCAACCCGGACTCGATCTACACCGGGGCGCTCGGCGGGGCGACGTTCGCGTGGCGTGCGGTGGTCGAGGAAGGCAAAGTGGTGGAGGCAAGAACGTGAGCCACCGATCAGGGGCCCCACGGTTCTGTGGGGATGCGAGCAAGGCGAACGGGATTGCTGCCGACGCCTTGTGGTTCGAATCGAGATGAGCGTGCGGAGGCAGCAGGAATGATGAACTACACCGTCGGCATCGACGTCGGCTCCGGGGCCGTCAAGACCGTCCTCTTCTCGAACGAGGGCGAGAACCACACCTGGGTGGCGAAGCGCGTCGAGCGCATCCGCCGTCGCGACCCGATGCAGCTCGCGCGGGAGGGCTACGAGGAGGTGCTCGAGGAGGCGCGCCTCGCGCCCGACGACGTTGCCTACGTCGCGACCACGGGCGAGGGCGAGAACGTGAAGTTCGCGACCGGCCACTTCTATTCGATGACCACGCATGCGCGCGGCGGTGTCTTCCTCAACCCGGCGGCGCGGGCGGTGGTGGACATCGGCGCGCTGAACGGCCGTGCCATCTACATCGACGAGCGCGGCAAAGTGCTCTCCTACAAGATGACCAGCCAGTGCGCGTCGGGCTCCGGCCAGTTCCTCGAGAACATCGCGCGCTACCTTGGCGTGGCCGTTGAGGAGATCGGTCCGCTCTCGCAGACGGCGCACGATCCCGAGAAGGTGAGCTCCATTTGCGCGGTGCTCGCGGAGACCGACGTCATCAACATGGTCTCACGCGGCATCCCGACGCCCGATATCCTGAAGGGCATCCATCTCTCGATGGCGTCGCGGATCGTGAAGCTCCTCAAGGTGACGGGCATCAAGCAGGGCGTCGCGCTGATGACCGGCGGCCTCGCGCTCGACACGGGACTGCTCGCGGCGATCCGGGAGGAGATGGTGAACGAGAAGGTCGACGTCGAGGCGGTGAATCACCCCGACTCGATTCACGCCGGAGCCATCGGCGCCGCGATCTGGGGCGCGTTCCGGCACCAGAAGCTCGCGAGCCTCGGCGCAAAGGCGGCTTGAGCGAGATCAACAACGGGATGGACGCGGTCGGCGGAGAATCGCCCCCTGGCTGCGCTCGTCACGGCGCGAGAACGGATACGAAGGAGAGACCATGGCCCTGCTCATCGACGACAACTGCACGGCATGCGACGCCTGCGTGCCGGTGTGCCCCAACGATGCGATTACGAAGGGCGACCCGATCTACGTCATCGACCCGATGAAGTGCACCGAGTGCGTCGGCGCGGAAGACGAACCGCAGTGCATGCTCGTCTGCCCGTCGGATTGCATCGCTCCGAACCCGGATTTCAAGGAAACGCCGGAAGAGCTCGCCGCGAAGTACGAGCGGCTGCACTCCTGAGCGGCGCATTGCGCGGCGGGTGTTGCGCCTGCCGCGAGCCCCGCCCGGGGCTCAAAGCTTCTTGACGAAGCCCAGGCGCTGGGAAGGCTGGAAGCCCGCCTTGTAGAGAAACCCGAGCAGCCCGAAGTCGTCGCGTGAGACGACCGTCTCGACGCGCTCGATCTGCAGCGCCTGCAGGTTCACGAAGAGCTGGGAAAGCAGCGCCGATCCGACGTGGTGGTGGGCATAGTCGGGGTCGACGCCGATGGTGTCGAGCACCGCGACCGGCTCGCTGCGTCCGAAATCGCCGAAATCCGTGCGCGCCATGACGAAGCCCGCGACGATGTCGTCGACGCGCGCCGTCAGCGACACGCGCACCGCGGAATCGTTCATGGCTTCGTCGACCACCTCCTTGAGGTAGGCGGTGCGGTCCGCGCCGGTGAGGCGGCGGTCGATGCGGACGATGTCGGGGAAATCCTCGCGGCGGAGCGTGCGCACGTCGGCCGCGTCCCGCGCGAGCGCCTCGAAGTCGTTCGCCGCGCCGGCACCGTAGTCCACCTCGGCCGTGTCGCGCCGGTAGTCCTGGGTCGCCACCGACGCGTCCTCGGCGGCGCCGAGCGCGCCTGCGTGAACCACGCAATCCACGACGACGTTCCGGCCGAGCCCGAAGCCTGCGTGGTCGAGGAATTCGAGCATCCCATGGTCGAACCAGGCCGCCTGTGTGCGGAGGTGCCGGATGCCGGCGGCACGGGCGTCGGCTTCAAGCGCCGCGAGCAGCAGCGAGCCCATGCCCTGCCCCTGCAGCCCGGGCTTGACGCCGATCACCTCGAGCCGGAGTGCCGCCTCGTTGCGACCGAACTCGCCGACGAGTCTGCGCGCGAGGACGTAACCGCAGAGTTCTCCGCCGCAGGTGACCGCGTACTGGACGTGGAGCGCGGGTTCCGCCATCGCGGCGCGCAGGCGCCGCTCGAAGTAGGCGCGTCGCGAACGGCCGGTGATGGCCGCATCGATCGCAACCACCGCATCCAGGTCGCGCGGTGCAAGCGGGCGCGCCTGGGACCCGGCCCGGGCTTCGGTCTTGGCGTCGGTCACAGCGTCTTCTCCTTCATCCGGTCTCGATCAGCCGGCCGTGTAGGCCGCGAAGGCGTCACGGTCGGCGTCCTCGTCGAGGAGATCCTCGAGCAGCGGCAGCAGCGCGCCCTCTTCTTTCTCCGCGTGGGACGTCAGCCGCTCGCACAGCTCCAGTCCGTGCGTGCGGAGCGGTTGCCAGTCGCCGGCCTCCAGTTTGCCTGCGAGCGCGCCTCCCGCCAGCGAGCGCACCGTCGCGGCCACATCGCGGATGACGACATGCTCCTCCTCGAGCAGGGCAACGAGGTCGCTTTCGCCCGCATCCGTCATGCGCGGGAAGAGCTCGCGCTCCTCGAAATCGAAGTGTGCGCCGACCTCAAAGTCCAGTGCACGGACGAGCGTCTTGAGCAGCGCCTGGAACTGCGGGTCTTCGAGGGCCGCCACGTCCCGCGCGCGCAGCAGCGCCTGCTCGAACCGCGCAAGCAGGCCGATCACCGCGAGGTGCTCCTCGTGCAGCCGGCGGTTGGTCTGGCGGCGGAAGTCCACGGCTCACCTCGATCGCATATTTACGTAATTTGGTACTAGATTACGTATTTTGGCGTTTGGCGTCAAGCGGGACGAGCAAGGTTCAAGCACACGCCAATCCCAGGAAGAGCCGCCGCGCAAGCACCGCCGCGACTTGCCGCCGATAGTTCGCGGCCGTGGCGGTGCTGCGCATGGGCCGCACCTGCTTCTCGACGAGCTTGCCGACTTTCGTGGCAGCCTCCCCGTCGGGGGCACGCCCCAGCAGCGCCTCGACGCCTTCAAGCACGAACGGCCGGGAACTCGTGCCCGTCACCGCGACGCGGAGCGACGCGAGCTTGCCCACCTCGACCGCGAGCGCGACGGCGACGCCGGCGAGCGGGAAGTCGATCGCCCCCCGCGCCCGCGCCTTCCGATAGCCGGCGCGCACCCCCGCTGTCGCCGGAATGCGGACCGCCGACACGATCTCCCACGGCGCCAGCGTCAAGTGGCTCGCCCCGTCGTCTCGATACAGGGCATCGAGCGGAATCACCCGCGTGCCGGTGGCGCTCGCGATTTCCACCTCGGCGGCGAGGACCATCATGGCGGGCGCCATGTCGCCGCTGAACGCCGCGTGGCATCGCTCGCCCTGGGGCGCGACATGGCAAACCGACCCGCGGTGCTTCAGGCAGTAGCCGTTGCCGCGGCGCCACCACTCGCTCTGGTTGTAGAAGACGCACCGCGTGTCGAGGCAGAGATTTCCGCCGAGTGTCGCGACGGCGCGGTGGCCGGGGGCGGCGACGGCGCGCGCTGCCTCGGCGACCGCGGGAAAGCGCTCGGCGACCATCGAATCGCCCGCGAGCGCCGCGAGCGTTGTGCAGGCACCGATTCGAAGCCCGCCGCCGGCATCCTCGATCGCATCGAGGCCCGCGATCGCCGAGAGATCCACGAGGACCGGCGGCGTGCCGATCCCGCGACGCAAGTTCGGAATCAGATCGGTGCCGCCGGCGAGGATGCGACCCTCGGGGTGCGCGACGAGGACACGCACCGCCTCGGCGAGCGACTCCGGCCGAGCGAGCGCGAATGCAGGCAGGCCGTCCATGTCAGCTCCGTTCCGCCGCGCGCGATGCGGCAAGCCGCTCCTTGCGTCGCTTGGCCACGATGGCGTCGAGCACCCGATCGGGCGTCGCCGGGAGCTCCTGCATGCGCACGCCGATTGCGTCGGCAATCGCGTTGGTCAGCGCGGGCAGGAAGCCCGAGAGCGAACCCTCGCCCGCCTCTTTCGCCCCGAACGGACCAAGGGGATCGTTCGACTCCACGATCTTCACCTCGATCGGCGGCGACTCGACGATCGTGGGCACGCGGTAGTCGAGCAGGTTCGCGCGGAGCGCCATGCCCTCGTGGAACTGCGTTTCCTCCGACAGGGCCTGGCCCATCCCCATCCACACCGAGCCCTGCACCTGGCCCTCGACGGAGAGCGGGTTGATTGCGTAGCCGCAGTCGTGCGCGACCCATACCTTCTCGACGCGCACTTCACCCGTCTCGTCGTCCACGGCAACTTCGACCACCTGCGCCGCATAGGAAAAACCGGCGCTCGAGCCGACCGCCCCGCCGCGGAACTTCCCGCCGTGCGTCTCCGGCGGCGTCGACCAGGTGCCCTTCACCGTGAGCGTGCCGGTGTCCTCCAGTGCCGCCGCGACCACGCTCGGGTACGAAAGCGCCCGATCGCTGCCGACGACCCGGCAACTCTCGCCGAGCCACTCGATGTCTTCCGGCGCTGCTTCGAGCCTTTTCGCGGCCGCGTCGATGAACACCTTGCGCAGGCTTCGTGCCGCGACGATCGCCGCGTTGCCGACCATGAACGACACGCGCGACGAATAGGAGCCGTTGTCCTTCGGGGTGAGCGCGCTGTCGTTCGCGAACACGCGGAAGCGCTCCATGCCGAGCCCGAGCACTTCTGCGCACACCTGCGCGAGCAGCGTCGAGGAACCCTGACCGATGTCGGATGCGCCGGTGAGCACCGTGATCGCGCCGTCGAAATCGAGCTTGAGGTTGATGGTCGCATGCGGCTCGCCGGTCCAGTGCACCGGCTTCGCAGAGCCCGACACGTAGTGCGAGCAGGCCATGCCGAGGCCGCGGCCGCGCGGAAGCTTGCCCTTGCGATCGCGCCAGCCCGAGGCCTGCTCGACCCAGTCGAGGCATTCGGGCACCCCGTAGGAGTTCACCTGCAACTCGTTGATGGTGCGATACGGCGGGACGATAAGGTTCGCGCGCCGCACCGCGAATGGATCGAGGCCGAGATCGGCAGCCATCAGGTCGAGCAGCGACTCGAACGCATGGCGCACATCCACCGAGCCATGGCCGCGCATCGCGCCGCAGGGCGGCAGGTTCGCGTAGACGCGGTAGCCCTTGTAGCGCGATGCTGGAATCCGATACAGGGCGTGGAGCAACCCGCCCGCGTAGAGGATCGTGACGAGACCGTAGCCACCGTACGCGCCGCCGCGCTGCGTCACCTCGCAGTCGATGGCAGTGATTTCACCCGACTGCTTCATGCCGATCTTCAGCCGTATGTCCGTTTCGGGCCGGCCGCGATGGGTGAGGAACGTCTCCTCGCGCGAGAGCTCCATCATCACGGTCGCGCCGGCGGCGCGTGCGAGGAGCGCCGCGACAATCTCGAAGTTGAGCGTCTCGGTGCGCTGGCCGAATCCGCCACCGACGAACGGCTTGATCACGCGGATCTGACCGGGATCGAGCTGCAGGCAACGCGCGACCGCGAGGTGCACGTAATAGGGGACCTGCGTCGTGGAATGAAGCGTGAGGCGCCCGCGCTCCGCATCCCACTCGGCCAGCGTCGCGTTCGGCTCCATCTGCGCGTGCGTAACCTCGGCGTAATGGAAGCGCTCCTCGCGCACGTGATCGGACGCGGCGAAGCCGGCGTCGACCGCCCCGAACTCCTGCTCGACTTCGCGCTCGAGGTTGCCGGGCTTGTCGTCATGCAGAAGCACCGCGCCCGGGTCGCGCGCCGCGGCAGCGGTGAAGTACGCCGGCAGCGGCTCGATCTCGATCGCGATTGCAGCGAGCGCCGCCTGCAGGGTGGCCGCATCGTCCGCAGCCACGGCCGCGATTGGCTCGCCCCGGTAACGCACCCGCTCCCGGGCCAGCGGAAACTCGTTCTGCGCGATCGGGATCACGCCGTAGGGAACTGCGCAGTCCTCGCCCGTGATCACCGCGCGCACGCCGGGCATCGCTCTCGCCTGCCCGGTGTCGACGCGCACGATCCGGCCATGCGCAACGGAGGAGCGCAGGATGCCACCGACGAGCGCCTGAGCGGCTGGCAGGTCCGCGGTGTATCGCGCGCGTCCGGTGACTTTCTCGATGCCGTCGATGAGCGGGATCGATCGCCCGGCTGAATGCACCGGCTGCGTGAGGAGCGTGGCGTCCTCCGACGTGCGCGTGCTCATTTCGCGCCCTTCGCGGCCGCCTGGACCGACTCGATGATTTTCACGTAGCCGGTACAGCGGCAGATGTTCCCCGAAAGCGCTTCACGGATGTCCGCCTCGGTCGGTTCGGGATTATTTCGCAGCAGGCCCTCTGCAGCCATGATCATCCCCGGCGTGCAGAACCCGCACTGTGTCCCGAGCTTCTCGTGGAACGCCTGCTGCAGCCGGCTCATCCGACCGCCCGCGGCGCCGCCGCTTGCGAGCGATTCGATAGTCTCGATCCGGCGTCCTGCACAGGTCGCCGCGAGCGTGATGCAGGCGAGGCGCGGCTCGCCGTCGACGAGCACCGTGCATGCGCCGCATTCGCCGCCGTCGCACCCGCGCTTCGTCCCGACAAGTCCAAGCGCCTCACGGACATAGTCGAGGAGCAGGGTGTTTTCGGCGACCGCGTCCTCGCGGAGGCGGCCGTTCACAGTGATCGACAGCAGTCGCTTCATTGCGCGTCACACCGCCTTCGGCCGCAGATCGCGCACCCGGACCGCCTTGCCCTGCGAGCGCGGCACTTCGCCGGGTTTCTTCATCGAGACGTCGGCACTGACGCCGACCATCGACTTTACGTGGTGCTGCACCTCGTGCGCCGCGCCGGAATAGCGGTCGGCAGAAAGCCCGGGCGCCGCCTCGACTTCGATGGTGAGATGGTCGAGGCTCCCCTTGCGCGCGACCACCAGCTGGTAGTGCGGCTCGATGCCCGGAAGTCCGACGAGCACGGCCTCGATCTGCGACGGGTACACATTGACGCCGCGGATGATAAGCATGTCGTCGTTGCGGCCGGTGATGCGCTTGATGCGGATATGCGTCCGGCCGCAGGCGCAGGGCTCGGTGGTCACCCGCGTGATGTCGCGCGTCCGGTAGCGGATCATCGGCAGCGCTTCCTTGGTGAGCGTCGTGATCACGAGCTCGCCCGCTTCGCCCTCGGGCGTGGGCTGGCCGGTGTCGGGATCGATGATCTCGAACAGGAAGTGGTCTTCCCAGCCGTGCAGTCCCGATTGGTTCTCGCCGCACTCGCAGGCGACGCCGGGGCCGAGAATTTCGGAGAGACCGTAGATGTCGACGGCGCGCAAGCCGAGGCGCGACTCGATCTCGCGTCGCATGGCTTCGCTCCATGGCTCCGCGCCGAAGAGGCCGACTTCGAGCTTCGACTTGCGCAGATCCACGCCCTCCTTCTCGGCCACCTCCGCGATCGCCAGCGCATACGAAGGCGTCGAGCAAAGCACCCGCGCGCCGAAGTCCGTGATGAGCACGATCTGACGCTCGGTCGCGCCGCCCGACATCGGCACGACGGTCGCGCCGAGGCGTTCCGCGCCGTAGTGCGCTCCGAGTCCGCCCGTGAAAAGTCCGTAGCCGTACGCGTTGTGCACCACGTCGCCCGGCCGCGCGCCCGCCGCGCCCATCGAGCGCGCCATCAGGCCAGACCATGTCACGATGTCCTTCGCCGTGTAGCCCACCACGGTCGGCTTGCCGGTGGTGCCCGAAGAGGCATGCAGGCGAGCGAGGTCCTGCCGCGGACGCGCGAAGAGCCCGAAGGGGTAGTGGTCGCGCAGATCGGTTTTCGTCGTGAACGGGAGCCGCGCCGCATCCTCGAGCGAGCGAACGTCGCCGGGTTCGATGCCGAGCGCCCGCATGCGCCTGCGATGCACCGGCACGTTCTCCCACGCGTTGCGCAGCGTCGCGCGCAAGCGGCGCAGCTGCAGCTGCCGCAGCCGTTCGCGCGGCATCGTCTCGGCCTCGGGCTCGAACATCCACGCGCGTTTGGGTTTCGCTGCCCGCCGGGCCGTCTCCGCCATGGCCAGGTGACCGCCCGGTCCCCGCGCCGACCTCGCCAGCATTGCCATGATTCGTCCTCCTCCGTCGCTCGCTCCGGGTGTCCGTCTGATGCGGTCACGCCGGATTCCGAGATCCCTGCTTCCGATCGATCCCTCTGTCCGTTCGAATCCCCGTCAGCGCGTGCCGCGCACCGGCAGCACCGGCAGCGCAAAACCCTGGTTGTAGGCCGCGCGGCGCACGACTACGAACTTTGCGCGCCAGCCCGCCGCGAGCGCGACCAGGCCGCCCAGCGTGAGCGCGACCGCTGCGGCGGCCGGAAACCCGACCGCGACGCCGAACGCACACAGCGGTACGAGCGTCCCGAGCACCACCACATGCGTCCCGACCGCAGCCAGCGCCGCGGCCGCTTGCGGCGCGACCTTCCCATTCAGTGATCCGGCGTAGCGCAGCCACGTCGCGAGTCGCGCGACCACCGCCAACACGAAGAAACCGACCGCCCAGCGCGGCGTCCCGCCGACCAGCGCAGGCGCGAGCGCCACCGTCAGTCCCGCGCCTTCCGCCATCGCGGTCGCGACGAGGAATGGCGACAGCGCGGGCACGCGCCACGCGGGGATCCCCTTCGCGGCGCGGAGCATCCGCGACTGGCAGTAGACGAAGACGAGAGCGGCCAACGCGCAGAGCCAGGCGAGCCACGGTACGCTCGTCACGATCGCTGCAGCGCCGAACGCGAACACGACCCCGCTCGCATACGCCTCGCGCGTCATCCACGAGGTGCGCGGGTTGAACGCGACGTTCATGAATCGCCACGCCCGGCCGAGCTCGAGCCATACGGAGCCGAGGCCCATCGCGATGAGCATGAGGGCCAACGCGAGAAGCACACGCCAGCCGGGCGCCGGTGCGACGAAAAATGCGGCGGTGACGGCGACGCCGGTGCCCGCGCCGCCGAAAATGAAGTTGGCCGCGGCGCGCGCATCCCAGCTGCCCTGCAGCCACGGCTTCGGTCCGAAGGTCGTGTTCATGTCAGGCGCGATCCCAGAGGTAGTAGACGCCGGGCCCGGTGCCGAGCTCTTCGTGCATGCGGAAGTGCTGGTGGCCCGCGAGCAACTTCGAGACGTTGCTCTGCGGGTCGTCGATGTCGCCGAACTGCAGCGCTTGGGAGATGCAGCTGTTCACGCAGGCCGGTGTCGCATCCGGATCGACGCCCGGGGTCTTCCCTGCCGCAACGCCGGCGTCGAGCCGCTCCGCGCAGAACGTGCACTTGGTGGCGACGCCCAACCGGCCGGGATCGAGACGCGCTTCTTCCGACGGTGTCGGCTCGCCATACGCGAACTGCGCGCGATCGGTTCGATAGCGAGCCTGGTAGGGGCACGCCAGCGCGCAGTACGCGCAGCCGATGCAGAGGTCGTAGTCGATGGTGACGATCCCGTCGGCGCGCTTCTTCGTCGCGGTGGAAGGGCACACCTCCATGCACGGCGGATCGTCGCAATGCATGCAGCCGACGGGAACGAACGCGCGCTTCACGTTCGGGTATTCGCCGACCTCCATGTCGAGCACGCGGCGCCATTGCACGCCGGGCGGCGTCGCGTTCGCGTGGCGGCACGCCGCCGTGCACGTCTGGCAGCCGACGCAGCGACGCAGGTCGATGACCATCGCCCAGCGTGTCATGCCGCCGCCCTCTTGACGCTGACGCGCACGATGTCGGCGCCCGACCCGGTCGCGTCGGTGAGCGCGAGCGACATGGTCGCGAGCGTGTTGAGGCTCGGCATCCCGAAGTCTTTCGCGTGCGGCGTCGCCCAGTGCCCGAACTGCCCGATGAGAAGCAGCGTGTCGGGCCGGATGCCCTGCCGAAGCTGCGCCCGCGCGCGCACCGACCGCTGCGGCGTGGCGATCTCGACGAAGTCGCCCTCCTCGATCCCGAGTCGCGCGGCAGTGCCCGCGTTCATGACCACGCCTTTGTGACCGGTGAGGTTCTCCGCCACCTCCTTCATGATCTGCGAGCCGGCGTT
>Ga0335084_10003539_pt1 | contig 15245 bp, 8 predicted proteins | sample Lox_Sample_44_FD_206721 | JGI IMG/M metagenome (GOLD analysis project Ga0335084, IMG submission 206721) | Soil microbial communities from Loxahatchee National Wildlife Refuge, Florida, United States - Lox_Sample_4.4 | ecosystem: Environmental > Terrestrial > Soil > Wetlands | place: USA: Florida...
GTCCTCCGGGGCCGCCCCCGCCGCGAGATCCGCACCGGCAACGGCGAGCACCCGCAGCCCTCGCTCGGCGAAGCCGTGCACCTGGGCATCCAGCGCCCGCCTTCCTTCGGCGTCCCAGCCGGCCAGGGTGGCGACCGCCTCCGGAGCGCCCTTGGCGGCGATCAGCACTCCACTTCCTCCCCCGTGGGCGAAGGCCATGACCGGAAGCTCGGGGGTCAGCGGATACTCCCGCAGCATCGGACCGGCCGGGGGGCTCGCGGACCCGGCTCGACCGAACTCCTGCGTCGCCAGATCCATCGCATCGAAGCTCTCGCGAGGACAGGCGAGCGCGGCGAGCTCGCGGAGCTCTGCCACCTCGGCCACCTGGTCGGCCGGTCCGCCGGCCACCGCGGTGGCGAACTCCACCACCCGCATCCGGTTCTCGGTGAGCGTGCCGGTCTTGTCCGTGCAGAGCACGGTGGCTGCCCCGAGTGTCTCCAACGCCGCCATCCGCCGGACGAGAACCTTGTTGCGCGCCATCCGGTAGGCGCCGAGCGCGAGGAAGATGGTCACCACCACCGGGAACTCCTCCGGCAGCAGCGAGATCGCCAGGGTGAGGCCGGCAAGGAGCCCGCCCTTCCAGTCGGCGCGCCCCAGGCCGTAGATCAGGAGCACCGCGCCACAGCATGCCGCGGCAGCGAAGGCGACCGCGCGGACGAGTCCCGAGAGCTGCTCCTTGAGTGGGCTCTCGGCGGCGGAGACCGATTCGAGCGCCCGGCCGATCCGGCCCACCTCGGTCCGGGCGCCCGTCGCGCCCACCACCGCCTCGGCCCGACCGGCGACCACCAGGGTGCTGGCATAGACGAAGGGCGTCGGACCCTCTCCGGGAGGCTCCAGGGGAACCGGGGCGGGCACGGCGAGCTTCCTGACCGCCAGAGACTCCCCGGTGAGCAGCGACTCGTTCACCTTGAGCCCGCTGGCCGACACCACCACCGCGTCGGCGGCGACGCGGTCTCCTTCCTGAAGCAGCAGAACGTCCCCGGGGACCACCTCCGAGGCCTGGATCCGGACTGGCCGGCCATCCCGGCGAACCGAGGCCAGAGGGCTCGACAGATCCTTCAGGGCCTGGAGCGCGCGCTGGGTCTTGCCCTCCTGGAGGAGGCTGATGGCGACCACCAGGACGACCGAGCCCCCGAGGATGAGCGCCTCGGTGCGTTCACCGAAGGCGACGTACACCCCGGCGCACACGAGGAGCAGGAGCACCATCGGCTCTCGGACCACGTCGAGGAGCGTGCGCCACCATCCTCCACCGCGGTCGGCGCCGAGCGTGTTCGGTCCCACCTCGGCGAGCAGACGGAGCGCCTGGTCGCTTCCGAGCCCCGGGCTGCGACTCACCGGCGCCGCGAATCCCATGGTTCATCCTGGGTTGCAGCGCCCGTGCCGCACTCGACCCCCACGCTCGCCCGGGGCCAGCTCCGGGGGCCGGTGGACGACGCGCAAGGGCTGCGCGCCAGGGGGGCGCGGCCACGTAACGCTTGCCGCGCTCGCTCACTCCTCCCCGGGCGGCCCTCTGCCAGAGGTCCGACCGGAGGTTCGAGCCCGTGGATCGCTATGACGTCATCATCATCGGCACCGGCGCCGGCGGTGGAACGCTGGCCCATGCCCTGGCGCCGACCGGCAAGCGCATCCTCCTGCTCGAGCGAGGCGACTTCGTCCGGCGCGAGAAGGCCAACTGGGACCCTCGCCAGGTCAACGTCGAGGGGCGGTACCAGACGAAGGAGACCTGGCACGACCGCGACGGGAACGCCCTCCACCCGCACACCAACTACGCGGTGGGTGGCAACACCAAGTTCTACGGCGCAGCGCTCTTCCGGTTTCGCAAGGAGGACTTCGGCGAGCTACGGCACCACGGCGGCGTCTCGCCGGCCTGGCCGATCTCCTACGAGGAGCTCGAGCCGTACTACCTGAAGGCCGAGCACCTCTACCAGGTGCACGGGAATCGTGGGGAGGACCCTACCGAGCCGCACGCCAGCGGGCCCTACCGTCATCCGGCGGTGAGCCACGAGCCGCGCATCCAGGCGCTCAGCGATGGGTTCGCCTCACAGGGCCTGAAGCCGTTCCACGTCCCGCTGGGGGTGCAGCTGAACGAGCGCGATCCACGGACCAGCCCCTGCATCCGCTGCGAGACCTGCGACGGCTTCCCCTGTCTGGTGCGGGCCAAGTCCGACGCCGAGGTGCTGTGCGTCGAGCCGGCGCTGCGGCATCCCAACGTGACGCTGCTCACCGGGGCGTTCGTCGAGAAGCTCGAGACCGGCGCCTCGGGCCGCGAGGTGACGAGCGTGGTGGTGAAGCGCGAGGACCGCACCGAGCGCTACTCCGCGGGCCTGGTTGTGGTGGCGGCGGGGGCGATCAACTCCGCGGCGCTCCTGCTCCGCTCGGCAACCGACCGCCATCCGCGCGGGCTGGGCAACGGCTCGGACGTGGTGGGGCGCCACTACATGGGCCACATCAACAGCGTGCTCATGGCGCTGAGCAAGTGCCCGAACCCCACCGTGTTCCAGAAGACCCTGGCGGTGAACGACTTCTACTTCGGCTCGGACCAGTTCCCGCACCCGATGGGCCACATCTCCTTCGTCGGCAAGCTGGACGCGGCGACGCTGAGCGCAGGGGCTCCGGCCATCGCCCCGGGCTGGACGCTGGAGCTGATGGCCCGCCACTCGCTCGACTTCTGGCTCACCTCGGAGGACCTGCCCGATCCAGAGAACCGGGTGACGCTCGACCGGGAGGGAAACATCGTCCTCTCGTACCGGGCCAACAACCAGGAGGGCCACAAGCAGCTGATCCGGACGCTGGAGGCCTTCTTGCAGAGCCAGGGCAGCTGCCCGGTCCATGGCAAGTCCTGCCACCAGGGGCTCTTCTCGCGGAACCTCTTCCTCGGCCAGCGCATCCCGCTCGCCGGGGTGGCGCACCAGAACGGCACCGTCCGCTTCGGGCGCGACCCCAAGACGTCCGCGCTCGACGTGAACTGCCGGGCGCACGAGGTGGACAACCTCTACGTGGTCGACGGGAGCTTCTTCCCCTCGAGCGCGGCGGTGAATCCGGCGCTGACCATCATCGCCAACGCACTCCGGGTGGGGGAGCACCTGAAGGCGCGACTGGGGTAGCGACGGCGCGGACGCTCCGGGCGCCGGGGGTGTGGCATTCTCGCGCGCTCCCGATGCGAGCCGCGCCGCCCGTCTCCCCGCCCCGTCCGCGCTCCCTCGCGCCGCGGGAGCATGGTGCGTACGGACAGCTCGGGTTGCCGATGGTGGCTGCGTTCGGAGCCGGACGGCCCGGGGCGGTGGCGGTGCTCCTCGCGGCGAGCGCCTGGGCGCTGTTCCTCGCCCACGAGCCGGTGCTGGTGCTCCTCGGGCGACGCGGGGAGCGGCTGCAGATGGAGCAGCGCCCACGGGCGAGGGCGAGGCTGGTCGTCCTCGCGCTGGCGGGCACCCTCCTGGGCAGCGCCGGCCTGGTGCTGGCACCCGCACCGGTGCGTTCCGCAGCGGTCCTGCCCGTGGTCCTCGGGGCGGCGTTCGCGGTGACGGTGGCGGTTGGTCAGGAGCGCTCCCTCGTCGGTGAGGCGCTCGCCGCGCTGGCCCTGGCCGCGGTCTCCTACCCGGTGGCGATCGCCTGCGGGCTGACCGCAGGCGCTGCCGCCCGCGCCTGGTGCGTCTGGGCCCTGGGCTTCGGGGCGCTGCTCGTGCCGGTGCGCAGCATCGGGGCCAGGCGCCGTGCCGGCACCTCGCTGGCGAGGAGATCGGCGCCGGTGCTCCTGGCTCTCTGCACGGCGCTCGTGCTCCTCCAGGCGCGGCTCGGCCTCGGTCACCTGGTCGCGCTGGCGCCGCTGCTCGCCGCGGCCTCATGGTTCGCGGTCGCGCCGCCCGAGCCGCGCTCGCTGCCGCGCGTCGGCTGGACGGTGGTGGGAGCCGGGCTGCTGACCGCCGCGGCGCTGATCGTCGTCGCGAGGTCCGACGCGGGGTGAGGACGGCGTGACTCGCCGCAGGCGTCGCGCAAAGTCTGCGCGCGCCGCTGCCATGGGCCCGAAGGGCTCCTTGCCTCGGTGGCGCGCTGCGATACCAGAAGAACGAAGAGAGGTGTGCCATGTACAAGCACGTGCTGATCCCGACCGACGGGTCGGAACTCTCGGCGAAGGCCGAGGCTGCGGGACTCACCCTGGCGAAGGCGCTCGACGCGAAGGCGACGGCTCTGACCGTGACCCCTCCGTTCCAGTTCATCGGCACCGAGCCGATGATGCTGACCGCAACCGAGCCGGAGTACGAGAAGGCGCAGACCGCCCGGTCGGAGAAGCTGTTCGAGCGAGTGCGGACCACCGCCGCAGCGATCGGTGTCCCGGTGGAGACGCTCCGGTCGATCCACCCCCATCCCTTCGAGGCGATCATCGCCACCGCGAAGGACCGCGGCTGCGACCTGGTCTTCATGGCCTCGCACGGACGGCGCGGCGTGGCCGGGCTCATCCTCGGGAGCGAGACCGTCAAGGTCCTCACCCACTCGAAGGTGCCGGTGCTCGTCTATCGTTGACCCGCGCGCGGGACCTACTGCCAGCGGCTGGTGGCCGCGGGGCGACGCTGGGCGTTCCTCCGCGGCGGACCGCCGGAGAAGACGGCGCCTCGCCCGTGCGAACGGGCGTGTCGGCCGGGAGGCTGACCTGCCGGTCGTGAGGAGATGCCGTGCCCGGCCTGACGCGGGCCCGGGTGCCGCTGTCGTTCGGCGCTCGCCTCGACCGCGGCGCGGAACTCTGGCGCGTCGCGCGGCACCTGACCCTCCGGGACCTTGCACCGGGTGAGCCGCTCGATCGCCTGGAGCAGCGGCGCGTCCTCGGGTGCCACGAAGCTCGAGGCCCGTCCGGTCGCCGCCGCCCGCGCGGTGCGACCGATGCGGTGCACGTAGTCCTCCGGCACGTGCGGCAGGTCGTAGTTCACGACGTGCCCGATGTCGGCGACGTCGATTCCCCGGGCCGCGATGTCGGTGGCCACCAGGACCCGCGCCCGTCCGCTGCGAAAGCTCTCCAGGGCGCGCTGGCGCTGGGCCTGCGAGCGGTCCGAGTGAAGGCGGTCGACCGCGTGGCCGCTGCGCTCGAGGGCGCGCGCCACCTTGTCCGCCCGGCGGCGGGTACGGACGAAGACCAGGGTGCTGTCCTCGGAGGCACCGAGGAGCGATTCGAGGAGCGCGGTCTTCTCGTTCTGGCCGATGCGGTAGACGAGCTGGCTGGCGCGGGCGGCGGTCGTTCCAGAACGGGCCACCTCGACCCGGACCGGGGCCTTCAGGAACTTGCGAGCGAACTCGGCGACCTCGCCGGCCATCGTCGCGGAGAAGAGCAGCGTCTGGCGCTTCGCCGGCAGCCGGGCGAGGATCCGCCGCAGCTGCGGGGCGAATCCCATGTCCAGCATCCGGTCAGCCTCGTCGAGGACGAGGATCTCGATGTCGTCGAGGCGCGCGGTTCCGCTCTCGAGGTGGTCCACCAGGCGGCCGGGGGTGGCGATGAGGATGGAGCGCCGCTGCCGGAGCTGCTGGCGCTGGCCCTCGGGCGACACGCCGCCGATGACCACCGCTGCGCTGGCACGGAGCTCACGGCCGAGGAGCTCGACCGCCCGGGCGATCTGCACCGCGAGCTCCCGGGTTGGAGCCAGCACCAGGGCCCGGGTTCCGGTCTTCCCGGCGAGCCGTTCGAGCACCGGGAGGAGGTAGGCGGCGGTCTTGCCGGTGCCGGTGGCGGCACATCCGATGACGTCGGTCCCGCCGAGGGCGGGAGGGATGGCACGCGCCTGGATGGGCGTGGGGGTGGCGAACCCGGCCGCGCTCACCGCGCGTAGCGAGGCGGGCGACAGGCCGAGGGTGGAGAAGTCGGGAGCAGAGGTTTGCTCTGTGGACACGTCTGGGAACTACCTTCTGTCGAGCAGGACGGACCGGCTGGACGGGAAACACACGCACCAGCACGGCGCGGGAGCTCGCAAGCAGCAGCAGGCCCTCGCGATGCGTCAAGCCTTAACAGTCCGGTCGCCGAAAAGCGAATCTTCAGCGCGAACGAGCACTTCGCCCGAGGTCGGCATCCGGCTACATCGAGCGGCGAGGGGACCGGCGTCGAGATCCTCGGGCTCGAGGAGCGGGCGCCGAACCACGGAGGACCGCCGTGCTCGATCTGCAGATCCGCCCGCTGCTCGCCCTGGGAGTCCTCCTCTCCACGGCGCTCACCGACGCAGTCTACGTGCTCTTCACCTCGGCGGTGGCTGCGCGGCGACGGCTCGCGGCCGCGACCTGGAGCAGCTTGTGGTACCTGCTCTCGGCGTTCGCGGTGATCAGCTACACCCGCTCGTGGATCTACGTCGCCTTCGCCGCGGCGGGCTCGTGGCTGGGCGCCTATGCCTCGCTCACCTGGCTGCGGTTCCGCGACGGGGGGCACGGCGCCGCCCCGCCCCCGGCACCGACCAGCCGAGCCTAGCTTTGGGGCCCGTACCGGGCACAGGGCGACCGGAGGTAGGCTGCCCCGATGAAGCTCGCGCTGTCCGACCTCCACGCCGGAAATTGGCTCAAGTGCGTTCAGGCCTTCAGCGCGCACCCCGAGGGCGCTCCGACGGAATCGATGCGGGTCTCGGTGGGGTCGCTCTGGCAGGTCCGGGCAGTGGAGGGCGAGAGCGTCGTCCTCGACGCCCAGAGCAGCCCTCGAACCATCAGGGTCCACAAGGACAGACTGGACCACCTGGTCCGGCACTAGGTCCGCCGGCGGGTGTCGGCTCAGGCGGCAGGGGCCCTCCCCGCGTCGCGCTCGGCGGGAACCTCGTGACAGATGCGGCGAACCGACTCGTCGCTGCTGAGCGCGAAGAAGCTCGCGGCGCCGGCCTTCTCCACCTCGACGGCGATCGCGGTGAGAAGCGGCAGGTCCTTGGTACTTCCGGAGACCCGCACCAGATCTCCCTGGGCGATGGCCACGCTCTGGACGAGCCGCTTGGCGACCTCCTCCGAAGTTGGCGGGTTCGCCATCGCGACTGCGCCCCACAGGCACAGAGCGAGTGTCAGACTGCTTCGATTCATGGACAGGGCGACCCCTTCCGACCTCAGAGCGCCTCGGCCACGAAGCGCCAGAGCGCCATGAACTCCCGCCGGCGGAACTCCGCGCCCGACTTGAAGAGCGTCGTGTTCCACCGCCACTCGAAGTGCCCGATGACGTCGAGGTGGTCGGCGAGGACGAGCCGCGCCGCGTTGCCGGTGAGCGTCTGCGAGGACGCCGGAACGACCCCGTCGTTGGCCCGGGGAGCGTCTTCCACTGCCGCGCGCTCGGTGCCGGGCTTGCGCGCCGCGATCCACGGTCCGTCGGGGAAGCGGTCCGGCCGGAACGCTTTGCTGGCGGTGGCGGCGTAGCAGAGCGCGTACGCCGCCCGGCGGTCCAGCCCGTGGAGCCCGCCCCGGAGCGTCGGTCGCGGGGCGACGGTCACGATCTCGACGAGCCGCTCCCGGTCACCTTCACCGATGCGCGCGTTCAGCTGCGTCATTCGTTCCGGCGCGAGGTCGTGCAGGAGCCGCGTGTCGGACATGACCATCCCGCGGAAGCGGGCGATCTGGCGTGCCGTCTCCTCGTCCATGCCGGCGAGGAACGCGATGGCGGGGGCGTTGACGTTGCGCCTGGGCGCGACGGCCTCGAAGAGAGTCACCAGGAAGCTGAAGCCCGGGAGCCCCAGCCGTCTGCGGATCTGCCCCGCGGCGGCCAGGATGGTGGCGAGCGACATTCCTTCGAGCATGAGGTGGGAGAGCCCGTGTACCAGGCTGCTCGCGATGGGCGTGCCGTGGTGGGGGGCCGAGAGCGTCACCACCGTGCCGACGCGCTCGGCGAGCCGCTCGCGCAGCGCGGGGTCCTCGCCGTTGAAGTGGTAGCGCCTGTTCAGGAGCAGGCGCGCGTCGAGCCCTCCCGTGGAATGGCCGATGAGGTGGATGCGCGGGTGGCCGCGGCGCGACTCGCCGCGCAAGAGGGCACCGCCGAGAAGCTGCAACACAGCGTCCTGCAGGCTCCGGACGCGCCCCTCGAGCGACCCGATCGGCGGCGGCTCGTGGACGTGGATCCGCCCGCGCAGCTCGGGCCTGGCGGACACCAGCGCCTTCATCACCCGGTCGAAGTAGACGATGCGCGGCCCGCCGGGCCGGCCGAAGCTCCCGAACCCGAAGAAGCCGGGCACCAGCAGGACGTGGTCAGCACGGCGCATTCCGGCAGAATACCCAGCTGGCGAAGGGGTGACTCCAGGCACAGAGTCTGCGTCCTCAGCATGCGACCCTCGAGAGACGGGCGCGCGCACGGCGCGGCACTGCCCCGCCCGAGCGTCACACCGGGGGCGCCCTAGCTAGTGGGCCTCGGCCCATCGACTCACCCGGCGGCTGACTCCACCGCGCCGCCCACCGGCAGCTCGATGGTGAAGATGCAGCCCTGGCCGGGCAAGGTGAGCGCGCGGATCTCTCCCCCGTTTGCGGGCACCGCTCCACTGTTGCCGCCCGGCCACAAGTGGGTGAACGCCGGGTCGATGCAGCTTGAGACCGGAGCCTCGACCCCTCACTGTCAGCCCCCGATGGCCGCGCCTCACTCCACTGCCCCCGCAGGACCCATCCCGGGCGGGTGCTGAGGGCAAGCCGCCAACATGTCCTGGGGAACACTGCTCGGCGCGTTCTCGCGCCATCGCGCCCGGTCTGACCTCCTCTCCGGTCCCATCCGGGGCGAATTGCTCGGCGCCGAGGGGCTCACCGAGCACGCCCGCGCCGTCGCCCGTCAGCAGCGCCTCCGGCCCCGCCGGCGCCTGAGGCGCATCGGCCCGCTCCTCAGGCGGCTCCAGGGGACGCTCTCCATCCTCGAGGAGGCGCACGCCCGCATCGCCGCCCAGTCGTCGGCGCTCGACATCGGTCCGGCAGGAGAGTGGCTGCTCGACAACTTCTACGTCGTCCGAGATCACATCGCCGACGTCCGCCAGAACCTTCCGCGCGGGTACTACGGGGAGCTGCCCGACCTGTCTGACGGCCCGCTCGCCGGCTACCCCCGGGTGTACGACCTGGCGATCGGTCTCATCTCCCACTCCGAGGGCCGACTCGACGCGGAGAACATCGGCGCCTTCACCAGCGCGTTCCAGGAGGTGAGCCCGCTCGCGATCGGCGAGCTGTGGGCGCTGCCGGCGATGTTCCGGCTCGGGCTGGTGGAGAACGTGCGGCGCATGACCCTGCGCACCGTCCAGCGCCTCGAGCAGCTCACGCTGGCCGACGACTGGGCGAGTCGCCTCCACGCTGCCGACGCCGCGGGGCCGGTGGAGCTCGTCGCCGCCTTCCAGGGCTTCATCGGCGACCACCCTGCCCTGACCGCCGAGCTCGTCTCCCGGCTGCGCGCCCAGCTCCGCCAGCTCGGCGGCAGCGCCACCGCGATGACCTGGCTCGACCGCTGGCTCGACGACGAGGGTCACGGCGCCGAGGAGTCCACCGCCCGCGCCACCCAGCGGCTCGCCCTCACCCAGGTGATGATGGCCAACAGCATCACCAGCCTCCGCACGCTGGGGGGGATGGACTGGCCCGAGTTCGTCGAGGCGCAGAGCGTGCTCGAGGCAGCGCTCCGCCAGGACCCGGCGAAGATCTACTCCCGGATGACGTTCGAGACGCGCGACCACTACCGACACGTGGTCGAGCGTCTCGCTCGCAGGACCGGACGGCCCGAGGAGCAGGTCGCGAGGGCTGCGGTGGAGCTCGCCCAGCGCCCGCCGAAAGACGGGCCTGCCAGTGCCCACCTGGGCTTCTTCCTGCTCGGCGCCGGCCGGACGAGGCTCGAGCAATCCCTCGGCTACCGGCCTCCGCTGGGCGAGCGCTTGCTCCGGGCCGCCCGTCGCCACCCCGACCTGGCGCTGGGGGTCAGCGCGATGCTCGGCACCGCCGCGGCCCTGGCGGCCGTTCTCTGGATGGCCGGAGCGGAGGCCCGCCCCGCCTGGCCCCTGCTCGTCCTCCTCGCCCTGCTCCCGGCCAACGAGGTGGCGCTCAACGTCATCCAGCAGCTGCTCACCAGCTTCCTCCGGCCGCAGCGCTTGCCCAAGCTCGACTTCCGCAAGAGCGGAGTCCCCGCCGAGTCACGCACCGCGGTGGTGATCCCCACGCTGCTGGCGAGCGTCGAGTCGGTGGAGCACGCCCTGGAGAACCTCGAGGTCCAGTTCCTCGCCAACCGGGGAGCGAACCTCCACTTCGTGGTGCTGGGGGACTTCACTGACGCACCCAGGGAGGTACAGGAGGACGACGCCTCCATCCTGGTGGCCGCCGTCGCCGGAGTGAAGGCCCTCAACGCACGCTACGGGCCGGCGGGCAACGCCTTCTACCTTCTCCACCGCCCGCGGCGCTTCAACCCACAGCAGAGGGTGTGGATGGGCTGGGAGCGGAAGCGGGGAAAGCTCGCCGACTTCAATCACCTCGTCCGCGGAGGCGCGGAGGGCGCGTTCTCGGTCGTGCTGGGTGACCTCGCGGTGCTGCGAGAGGTCCGGTACGTCATCACCCTCGACGCCGACACCGTCCTGCCGCCGGAGACCGCCCCGCTCCTCGTGGGGGCGATGGCCCACCCCCTCAACCGACCCGACTTCGACGCGGCCTACACGCGGGTGGTGCGTGGCTACGGCATCCTCCAGCCGCGCGTCGGGGTCTCGCTGCCCAGCGCCAACCGGACCCGCTTCGCCTCCATCTACTCCGGCCACCCGGGCGTGGATCCGTACACCACCGCGGTCTCGGACATGTACCAGGACCTCTACGGCGAGGGCAGCTTCACCGGAAAGGGCATCTACGACGTCGACGCCTTCGAGCGCGCGACCCGCGGTCGATTCCCGCCCAACACCCTCCTCTCGCACGATCTGATCGAAGGCTGCTTCGCGCGCGCCGGGCTGGCGACCGACATCCAGGTGTTCGACGACTATCCGTCGAGCTACCTCACCTGGACCCGGCGAAAGCACCGGTGGATCCGCGGCGACTGGCAGCTCCTCCCCTGGATCCGTCGCACCATCCCCGGTCCCGACGGACCGGCGCCGAACCCGCTCCCGGCGATCTCGCTCTGGAAGGTCATCGACAACCTGCGCCGCAGCGTGGTCGAGCTCGCCCAGCTGGCATTCCTGATCGCAGGCTGGACGGTGCTTCCGGGCTCTCCCCTGCGCTGGACGGCTCTGTGGAGCCTCGCCGTCGCCGCGCCGTGGATCGTCACCCTCCTGCTCGGCGCGCTCCGCCCGCCGCTCGACCGCTCCTGGCGCGCCTACTACGCGGCCATCGGCCGTGATGCGGTGACCAGCGCCCGGCAGCTGGGGCTGGCACTGGTCTTCCTTCCGCACCAGGCGTGGATCTCCGCCGACGCGATCCTCCGGACGCTGTGGCGGATGGCGGTTTCCCGGCGGTACCTGCTGGAATGGCAGACCGCGTTCCAGTCCGAGCGCGCGGGCTCGGCCTCGGCGCGCGACGTCTGGCGGGCCATGTGGCCCTCGACGCTCCTCTCGGCCGGGCTCTTTCTCACCCTGGTCCTCCGTCACGGCGCCGATCGCGCGGGCCCGGACCGCTGGGCCTGGGTCCTGGTGTGCGGCGTGCTCGCCGGGGCGTGGGTCTGCGCCCCCGAGCTCGCTCACTGGCTCGGCCAGTCCCCGAGACGTCGGGAACGGAGGCTCGCCCCCGCGCTCCGGGCGGACGCGCTTCGCTACGCTCTGCTGCACTGGAGGTTCTTCGAGCGCTTCGTCACCGCCGAGACCCACTGGCTGGCCCCCGACAACGTCCAGGAAGGCCCGGTGCCGGTGGTGGCGATGCGCACCTCGCCCACCAACATCGGCCTGCAGCTCCTCGCGATCACCAGCGCCCGTGACCTGGGCTTCATTCCGCTCGAGGAGATGATCTCCCAGCTCGAGCGGGTCTTCGCCTCCCTCGAGCGCCTGCCGCGGTTCCGGGGCCACTTCTACAACTGGTACGACCTCCACGACCTCCGGGAGCTCGCGCCGGCGTACGTCTCGACGGTCGACAGCGGCAACCTGGCCGGTCTGCTCATCGCCGTGCGGCAGGCCTGCCTGGGCATCCCCGACGAGCCGGTCTTCGATCGCCGCGCGTGGCGTGCCGCCGAGACCGCTCTCGGAATGGTGGGGGCGACCGCCATCTCCAGGATCGAGCCGAAGCTCCGCCAGGCTCGCTTGGCCCTGGCGGCGGCGGAGCGAGTCAGCGACGTCGCGGCAGGGCTCGACCGGGTCCTGGCGCTGGATGCGGTGCTGGCGCGTCTCGAGGAGCTGGAGCAAGCCATCCTCGCGGAGGCGGGGCGGAGCGCGCCGCTCGGTGCCGCCTTGGAATGGACGGCCTGGACGCGCCGGCTCGTCGCCGAGCAGCGCCGCCGAGTGCAATGGCTCGAGACGCGGGCCGGCGTCGGCCGGCTGGGCGAGGTGACCCGCGTCTTCCCCACGCTCCGCGAGCTCTCTGCCAACACCCCCGGGGCCGCGGAGCTGGTCGCTCGCCTCGAGGCGCTGGCCGCCACCGCCAGCCGCCACGCGAGCGCGATGGACTTCGGCTTCCTCTACGACCGGCAGCGCGCGCTCTTCTCCATCGGATACCAGCTGACCAGCCACACCCTGGACCCGTCGTACTACGACCTCCTGGCCTCCGAGGCGCGGCTGGCCAGCTACGTGGCCATCGCCAAGGACGACGTGCCGGTCGACCACTGGTTTCATCTGGGACGCGACCTGTCGCGGGCCGCCGGGGAGACCGCCCTGATGTCCTGGAGCGGGACGATGTTCGAGTACCTGATGCCGCTCCTCCTGATGCGCTCGTTCCCCGAGACGCTCCTCGACCAGACCTACCGGGGAGCGGTCCGGCGCCAGATCGCCTACGCCGCGGGCCACGCGGTGCCCTGGGGAACCAGCGAGAGCGCCTACAACGTCCGCGATCGCTTCGGGACGTACCAGTACCGGGCGTTCGGAGTGCCCGACCTCGCGCTCAAGCGGGGCCTGGACAGCGATCTGGTCATCGCCCCCTACGCCTCGGCGCTGGCGGCGATGGTCGAGCCGGCACGCGCGCTGGCCAATCTGCGGGCGCTGGAACGCAAGGGGGCGCTCGGGCCATACGGGTTCCGCGATGCGCTGGACTACACCCGGCCCGAGCCCGGCAAGGCCTACGCCGTGGTGGAGAACTTCATGGCCCACCACCTCGGCATGGGCCTCGGCGCGCTCACCAACGCCCTGACGGGACAGATCTGGCAGCGCCGCTTCCACGCCGATCCGCTGGTGCGCGCCGCGGAGCTGCTGCTCTACGAGCGCATCCCCCGCCGGCTCCTGCTCCAGGAGCCCCAGACCGCTCGCCCCGAGGCCTCGCTCCCCAACCCCGAGCTGGAAGCCCCGGCGGTGCGAGAGCTCGACACCCCGTTCACCCCGCAGCCCCGGGTGGCGCTGCTGGGACGGCTCCCCTACACGGTGATGCTCACCAACGGCGGCTCCGGGTACAGCCGTTACGAGGGCCTCGCCGTCACCCGCTGGCGCGCCGACGGAACCACCGACTCTGCGGGACAGCACTGCTACGTGAAGGACGTGACGCGCGGGCGCCTCTGGTCCACGGCCCATCAGCCGGTCTGCGCCCGGGCCGACACCTACCACGTCTCCCTGGCCACCGACCGGGTCGTCTTCCACCGCACCGACGGCCCCATCGAGACCCGGACCGAGATCACCACCGTCCCCGATGACTCGGCGGAGGTGCGGCGGGTGACCGTCACCAACAACGGCACGGTCCCCTGCGAGATCGAGCTCACCAGCTACGGCGAGCTGGTCCTCGCACCCCCCGACGCCGACCGCGCCCACCCCGCCTTCGGGAGCCTCTTCGTCGAGACCGCCTGGCATTCCTGGTGCTCGGCGGTGACGGGCACGCGGCGGCCCCGCGCTCCCTCTGAGCAGCGCGTGTGGTGCACGCACGTGGTGGCGACCGGGGAGGAGCGCGTGGGTCCGATCACCTGCGAGACCGACCGGAGCCGCTTCCTCGGACGGGGCCGGTCCACCCGTTCCCCCGCCGCGCTCGACCACGGTAGGGAGCTGGGCGGGACCACCGGCGCGGTGATCGACCCCATCTTCGCGCTCCGCTGCCGCCTCCGGCTACAGCCGGGACGCTCGGCCTCGGCGGCGTTCACCACCCTGGTCACCACCACCGCCGAGCGGGCCTTCGAGCTGGCGGACCGGTACCGCGATCCCCGCTCGGCGCAGCGGGCGCTGGATCTCGCCTGGACGGCGGCGCAGATCGAGCTGCGCGAGCTGGGCACCTCGTCGGTGGACGCCGGCGTCTTCCAGCAGCTGGCCGGCGTACTCTTCTTCTCCGATGCCCGGCTCCGGGCACCCGAGGCCGAGCTCGCCGCCAACGACGGCTCGCAGCCCATGCTGTGGGCCATCGGCCTCTCGGGCGACTGGCCCATCCTCCTGGCGACCATCGACTCGACGGAGGGTCTCCCCACCCTGCGGCAGCTCCTCGCCGCGCACCAGTACTGGCGACGGCGCGGAATGCTGGTGGACCTCGTCCTGCTGAACACCCGCGCCTCCTCTTATCTGGACGCCCTCGGCGACCAGGTGACGGCGACCGTCCTCTCCTCCAGCGAGGCGGGAATGGTCGACCATCCGGGCGGGGTCTTCGTCCGGCGGCGAGATCTCCTCGGCCCGGCCGAGCTGCGCATGCTCCGCGCCACTGCCCGGGTGCACCTGCCCTGCGATGGCCGTCGCCTTGGGCCGATCCTGGAATCGCTGACCGATGCCACCGAGGAGGTCAAGGAGCTGCGCCCGGCTCCGCGCTGGCCCCTGCAGCGCACCCTCACCGGCCTGGTGGAGCGGTGGCGTGTCCCCTCGCCGGTCGGGAGGGTGGGGCCCGTGCCAGAGCAGGCCGCTCCGGTGCAGGGCGTCTCGGCGAGCGAGGCCGAACGGACCCCCACGCCCCTCCGCCTGGACAACGGTCTGGGCGGGCTCGACTCCGAGGGGGGCTATCGGATCCGGCTCCGCGGCTCGACCCTTCCGCCGGCGCCATGGGCGAACGTGGTGGCCAACCCGGAAGGAGGGTTCCTCGTCTCCGAGCGGGGAGCCGGCTTCACCTGGGCCGGCAGCAGCTTCTTCTACCGGTTGACGCCCTGGCACAACGATCCGGTCACCGATCCGATGAGCGACGCCCTCTACCTCCGCGACGAGGACACGGGCGAGCTGTGGACCCCGACTCCCGCGCCCATCCGTCACCCCTCGCCCTAC
>Ga0335084_10003540_pt1 | contig 15244 bp, 12 predicted proteins | sample Lox_Sample_44_FD_206721 | JGI IMG/M metagenome (GOLD analysis project Ga0335084, IMG submission 206721) | Soil microbial communities from Loxahatchee National Wildlife Refuge, Florida, United States - Lox_Sample_4.4 | ecosystem: Environmental > Terrestrial > Soil > Wetlands | place: USA...
GGCGTCGCTGAACACCTTGCCGTGCTCGCCGGTGATCATCGCCGCCAGCGTGTCGCGGTGCTGGTTCAGCAGCTCGAGGAACTTCTGCAGCACGCGCGCACGGCGGATCGGCGCCGCGTCGGCCCACGCCGGGAGCGCGGCTTTGGCTGCAGCCACCGCGGCCGCGACGTCGGCTTCGCTGCCGAGCACGACCTGCCGGGCCACCGCCCCGGTGGCCGGGTTGTAGACCGCTTGGCGGCGCGGGCTCGCGCCCGGCGTGACGGCGCCCGCGATGTGATGTCCGACGTCGGCGGTGGCGGTGAAGGGTTCGGGAGCGCCCATGGTGACTCCTGTGGTCTGAGGCGGCGCCGCAGCATCGGCGCGAAAGGCCAATGCTACGCCGGGCGCGGCAGCCAACCTCACCGGCGGGGATCGCCGGCACGCCAAAGAAAAAGCCCGCGCCGAAGCGCGGGCTGAAAGTCCTCAAGGAGGACGTCGTTGGGACCTATGCAGCCGATGCCCGCATCGCGGGCACCGCACCCGAGCCGTCGGCGGGCCGCCGCCGGCGCGAGATTCGTGGAACAACCGGCGCACTCTAGGCACAAGGGATCCCCTCGCCCATCCCTAACCCGAAACCACAGGCTGGCATGGCCATGCGGCACGATGGCGGGCGCCCGCGCTCGTGCGCCCGATCTGCCACCGTCTTCCGTGGTTTATCTCCTTAGCGCACGCAGCGGCCCGGGCGCACACTGATCGTCAGGCTTTGCATTTCCCGGGGGCCTCATGCGCGACCCACACGAATCACCGGACCCCGAGCAGCCCGCCGACAAGGCGGCGCAGCCGCAAGGCCCCGCCTCGACCGCCGACCCGACAGACCTGGCCGACCTCGGCACGGCCTACGGCATGGAGCTGGCCATCGGTTCGTCTACGAAGCAAGCGCCCGCTGAAGAGGAAGTGCCCGACCCGCTTGCCTGGATGCGCCGCGGCGCCGGGCACAACAACGCGAGCTGACGCGTCGGCCGAGCCGGCGAAGCGGCTCAGCGCACGATCAGCAGCGGCACCTCGCTGGTCGCCAGCACACGGCTGGCCACCGATCCGAGCACCAGGCGCGCCAGCGCGCCGTGGCCGTGCGAGCCCATCATCAGCAGGTCGAAGCCGCCCTTGCGCGCCAGTTCGGTGATTTGATCGGCCGGATCGCCGACCTTGTGCAGGAACTCGGCGTCGATGCCCTGCTTGGCGAAGAACTTGCGGATCGGCTCGAGCGTCTGCTGCGCCTCCTCGGCGTAGTGGCCCTGCACGATCGGCTTGGACAGCGCGCTGGCCGCGCGCGCCGGGATCGGCGGCACCACGGTCAGCACAGTGAAGCGGTGCTGCTGCGAATTCCACCATTCGTCGTGCGCGGCCAGGTACGCCAGCATGCGCTTGGTGTAGCGGCTGCCGTCGGCGGCAATGAGGACCTTCATCGATGCTCCTGGCGGGTCGGGACCCGACTCGCGGGGCCAAGTATCGCAGCCGCGCCGCAGGGGCCCTTGACGCGCGTCATCGCCGCGGCGGCAGGCGAACGACGGCGCGCTACACCTCCGCTACGAACAGCGGGTCGAACCCGTCGTCCTCGCCCTTGTCGGCCAGCCCGCGGGCGTTGCAGGCGACGTGCGTGGGCGCCTGCTCGCCGCGTGCGACGAGGTAGTCGTGGCGGCAGTGCACGTGGCCGTGCAGCCACAGGTCGGCCTGCGCCAGCAGCACCCGATCGTCGTTGCAAAAGCTCGCCGTGCTCGGCTGTTGGCCGAAGCGAGGGTCTGCGCTGTCGCCAGTGGGCGCGAAATGGGTGATCACCACGGTCGCGTCGCACTCGTGCGGCAGCGCGAGCTCGCGCTCCAGCCAGGCGCGGCAGGCCAGCGCCTCGGCGCGCATCGCCGCGGCGTCGAACGCGGCGCCGTCGCGCGTGGCCGCCATCAGGCGCATGAAATAGCCGGCACTGCGGCTCGCGCGCTCGCGTTGCGCAGCGCCGTAGAGATCGAAGTCGGCCCAGCGGGTGGTCGCGATCACGCGAATGCGCCGGCCCTGGCGGTCGCTCAGCTCGCAGGTCTCGCGCTCGAGCAGCCGGATGCCGCAGCGGTGCGCGTGCGCGCGCAGCGCGGGCCAGGCGTCGTTCCACTCGCGACCATCGAACTCGTGGTTGCCGGCCACCAGCAGCACCGGCACCGGCCAATTGGCGAAGCGATCGAAGCCGGCCCATGTCGAGTCGATGTCGCCGGCCAGCACCAGCACGTCGGCGCCGGGCGCCGGCCGCGGATCGAAGGATTCGGTCTCGAGGTGCAGGTCCGACAGCAACTGCAGCCGCATGGTCGAGCGGCTGCCGTGGGCGGATCGCGCGGCGCCGGTGTCAGGCGGCGAGCTTGCGCTCGAACAGCGCCTTGGTGTCTCGCATTTGCCGCGGCAACCGGGCGGCCAGCTGCCTGAACAGCTCGTCGTGCGACTGCAGCTCCTGGCGCCACGCGCTGGCATCGATCGACGTCACGGCATCGAACTGCTCGCGCGTGAACGGCAGCCCGTCCCACGACAGGTCTTCGTAGCGCGGACTGATGCCGAACACGTGCTCGACGCCGCCGGCGCGGCCTTCGATGCGGTCGAGCATCCACTTCAGCACGCGCATGTTCTCGCCGTAGCCGGGCCACACGAACTTGCCGTCGGCGCCCTTGCGGAACCAGTTGACGCAACAGATGCGCGGCAGCTTCGCGCCGGCGGCCTGCAGCTTGGCGCCCAGGGTGAGCCAGTGGTCGAAGTACTCGCCCATGTGGTAGCCGGCGAACGGCAGCATCGCGAACGGGTCGCGACGCACGGCGCCGGTGGCGCCGGCCATCGCCGCGGTGGTCTCGCTGCCCATCGTGGCGGCCATGTAGACGCCCTCGACCCAGTCGCGTGCCTCGGTGACCAGCGGCACCGTGGTCGAGCGCCGGCCGCCGAACACGAAGGCGTCGATCGCCACGCCGGCGGGGTTGTCCCACTCGGCGTCGAGCGCCGGGTTGTTGGTGGCGGCCACCGTGAAGCGGGCGTTCGGATGCGCCGCCGGCCTGGGCTTGCCGTTGCCGGCGTCGCGCTGCGCAATCTGCGGCGTCCAGTCGTTGCCCTGCCAGTCGATCAGATGCGCAGGCGGCGTGTCGGTCATGCCCTCCCACCAGACATCGCCGTCGTCGGTCAGCGCGACGTTGGTGAAGATGACGTCGCGCTGCAGCGACGCCATGCAGTTGGGGTTGGTCTTCTGGTTCGTGCCCGGCGCGACGCCGAAGTAGCCCGACTCGGGGTTGATCGCCAGCAGGCGGCCGTCCTTGCCCGGCTTGATCCACGCGATGTCGTCGCCGATCGTCGTGACCTTCCAGCCGGCGAACGACTTGGGCGGCACCAGCATCGCGAAGTTCGTCTTGCCGCAGGCGCTGGGGAACGCCGCCGCCACGTGGTACTTGCGGCCGCCGGGCGACGTGACGCCGAGGATCAGCATGTGTTCGGCGAGCCAGCCCTGGTCGCGGCCCATCGTCGAGGCGATGCGCAGCGCGAAGCACTTCTTGCCCAGCAGCGCGTTGCCGCCGTAGCCCGAGCCGTAGCTCCAGATCTCGTGCGTCTCGGGGTAGTGCACGATGTACTTGGTCTGGTTGCACGGCCAAGCGACGTCGCGCTGGCCGGGCGCGAGCGGCGCGCCGACCGTGTGCATGCACGGCACGAACTCGCCGTCGCTGCCGAGCACGTCGAACACCGCGCGGCCCATGCGGGTCATGATGCGCATGTTGACCGCCACGTACGGGGAGTCGGACAGCTCGACGCCGATGTGCGCGATCGGCGAGCCGAGCGGGCCCATCGAAAACGGCACCACGTACATCGTGCGGCCGCGCATGCAGCCCCTGAACAGCGCGTTGTCGCCGGTCTCGAGCAGCGCGCGCATCTGCACCGGGTCGATCCAGTTGTTGGTCGGGCCGGCGTCCTCCTGGCGGGCGCTGCAGATGAAGGTGCGGTCCTCGACGCGCGCGACGTCGCTCGGGTCGCTGAACGCCAGGTAGCTGTTGGGCCGCAGCTGCGGGTTCAGGCGCTTGAAGGTGCCGGCGTCGACCAGCCGCTGGCACAAGCGGTCGTACTCCGCCTGCGAGCCGTCACACCAATAGACGTCCGTGGCCTCCGTCAGCGCGGCCATGCGCGCGACCCAGTCGAGCAATCGTTGGTGCTTTACGTAGGCAGGCGCATTCAAGCGCACGCCTTCCAGGCGAGGGCTGTTCATCGCGGATCCGATCATCGAGGTTCAAAGACAGGTTTGGCCCAACCTCGCGCCGAGTGCGGGCGCGCTGGAGCGGGATTCGGCCAAAGCCGCGTGGACGAGGCGGTGTGGGCTGACGGGTGAGCGCCGGGTGGACAACGAGAACCGCCGAAAGGGTTGCTCTAAGGCGATGGGGCCCAAATTTTGGGCGCAGTGTAATCGTGTGGTCACCACCCTTGCCTGGGGGGCGGCCCGTAAAGCAGGTATGACCAAACCCCGGCCAATTCAACGGTGAGTTCATCTCGCAGCGCAGCACGCCGGCGCGGACCTCACGCAGCGGGCTCGCGCTTGAGATCGCGAAAGGCGGCGAACAGCCATGAGCGCATGCCGATCAGCAACGTATAGGGCCGCTTCTGCTCCGGCGGCAGCCGCTGGTCGGCCAGGTGCTGCTGCGCGAAGTCCTGCGCCACGCGCTGCAGCCGCTCGTTGAACAGCGCGGCCAGGCTGCGCCCGATCTGGCCGTGCACCAGCATCAGCATCTCGCCTTCGCCGTCGAAGCCGCCGCTGTAGTAGTCGCCGACCACGTGGCGCCGGAAGTACTGCATCACCGGCCCGTCGGTGCGCCAGCGGAACGTCTTGGCGACGTTGAGCCGGTAGCGGTTCAGCGGCCGCAGCTCGATGATGCCGAGGCGGTCGAGTTGCACCAGGTAGCGGATGCACTCGGCCTCGCCGAGCGCGTAGCTGGTGACGATCTGCTCGAAGGTCCACTGACTCAGGCAGCAGATCGCCATCAGCAGCAGCTTGCGGTCGGCCACCACCGCCTTCTCCTGCTCGAGCGTCAGCTCCCTGCGTTGCGGCGTCGCGTCGGCCACCTGGCGCGCCAGCTCGGCGAAGTCGGTCTTCATCACGCGGCAGATCTCGTCCACGCGCGACAGCGGCATCTCGCCGCGCGCGAACATGCGCTTGATGCTCGACTCGGCCATGCCGAGCTCGCGCGCCAGCGCGGCATAGGTGAGGCCGGCCGCCTTCAGCTCGGCCTTGATGCGGTCGATGAGGGCTTGGGTCGTGGACATCGATTCATCGGTTGCGGTATCACCACCTGATACCAGTCGATGATTCTGGCGGCACAAGGTCGATTTCGCTATACCACCGAACGGGTGTGTCGCACGATGCGGCCCCGCACCGCAGAAGAAGCCGATGAACCGACCCTCGATCAGCCGCCGCCACGCGCTGTGCTGCGGCGCCGCCGCGGTGAGCGGCCTGTTCACGTCGCTGCTCGACGCCGCACCGCAGGAGGCGCCGCGGGCAGTTCCCGCCGCTGCAACAGACCTGTTGGACGCGGCGTTCGCCGGCATCGACGCGACGCGGCTGTGGGACGTGCACGCGCACCTGCTCGGCAGCGGCGACTCGGGGTCGGGCTGCTGGGTGCATCCGCACCTCGACTCTTGGTGGCACCCGCTGGAGGCGGTGCGCAAACGGGTGATCCTGCACAGCGCCGGCGTCGCGCCGGGCTCGCCGCAGATCGATCGCGACTACGTGCGCCGCCTCGCCGCGCTGGCGGCCGACTTCCCGGCCGGCGCGCGCTGGCTGCTGTTCGCGTTCGACCACGCACACGACGACGACGGCCGCAGCGAGCCGGCGCGCACGACCTTCCACGTGCCCGACGCCTGGGCCGCGCACGTGGCGGCCGCTGACGACGAGCGCTTCGGCTGGGTGGCCTCGATCCACCCGTACCGCGACGATGCGGTGGCGCGTCTGCGGCAGGCACTGGCCGGCGGCGCCCTGGCCGTCAAGTGGCTGCCCAGCGCGATGAACATCGACCTGCGCGACCCGCGCTGCGTGCCGTTCTACGAGCAACTGGCCGCGACGCGCGTGCCGCTGATCGTGCATGCCGGCGAGGAGAAGGCGGTGCCGGGCGCACAGCGCGACGACCTCGGCAACCCGCTGCTGGTCCGCGCCGCGCTGCGCCACGGCGTGCGCGTGGTGGTCGCGCACTGCGCGTCGCTCGGTCACGCGCTCGACCTCGATCGGCGCGTGCCGCGCGAGCGGTCCGCGTTCGAGCTGTTCGCCCGCCTGATGGACGAACCCGAGTGGCAGGGCCTGCTGCTTGGCGACGTGTCGGCGCTGTTCCTGGCCAACCGCGACGCCGCGGTGTGGCGCACCGTGCTGGCGCGCCGGGACTGGCACGCGCGGCTGCTGCACGGGTCGGACTATCCGCTGCCGTGCGTGGCACCGCTGGTGCGGCTGGCGCCGCTGGTGCGCGCCGGCGTGCTCGACGAGCGCGACACCGGCGCGCTGGAGGCGCTGCGCGCGCACAACCCGCTGCTGTTCGAGCTGGCGCTGAAGCGCCGCGTCGCCTGGCGAGGCGCGCGGCTGGCCAACGCGGTGTTCCACACGCGCGACCACCTGGCACCGCGGTCGAGGACATGACGCTGCCCGCACATCGCGGACGTCGAAACCGTGACGCTCGCCTCGGCGTTGCCGCCGAATCCCAGCGCAGCGCCTGCTGCGGCCCCTGCGACACCGCGTCGGCCGCTACAGTCGCGCGCAAACGCAAAGACCACACCGCCGATCGAGGAGGACCCCCAGTGAGTGCCCCGTCGCATCCGAACCAGTTCGCGCTGCTGTCGCAGCGCCGCTTCGCGCCGTTCTTCTGGACGCAGTTTCTCGGCGCCGCCAACGACAACGTCTTCAAGTTCGCTTTCACGGTGATGGTGACGTATCACCTGCAGGTGCAGTGGCTGCCGTCGTCGCTGGCCGGCTTGGTGATCGGCGCGGTGTTCATCGCGCCGTTCCTGCTGTTCTCGGCCACCTCGGGCCAGCTGGCCGACAAGTACGACAAGGCGCTGATGACGCGCCTGGTCAAGAACCTCGAGATCGTGATCATGGTGCTGGCCGCGATCGGCCTCACCACCACGAACGTCGCGCTGATGCTCGGCTGCATCTTCCTGCTCGGCCTGCACAGCACGCTGTTCGGGCCGGTGAAGTACGCCTACTTGCCGCAGCACCTCGACGAGCGCGAGCTCACCGGCGGCAACGGCATGATCGAGATGGGCACCTTCGTCGCCATCTTGCTCGGCAACCTCGCCGGCGGCCTGCTGATCGCGCTGCCCGAGCCCGGCGCCGGCTGGCTCGGCGGCGCGCAGTGGGTGGCGATCGTGTCGCTGGTGCTGGCAGTGCTCGGGCGCGCGGTGTCGCAGTTCGTGCCGGGCACGCCTGCCACCGCGCCGGGCCTGCGCATCAACTGGAACCCGGTCAGCGAAACCTGGACCAACCTCAGGCTCGCGCACGGCAACATCGTCGTGTTCCGCTCGCTGCTCGGCATCTCGTGGATGTGGTTCTTCGGCGTCGTGTTTCTGGCGCAGTTCCCGTCGTTCGCCAAGGACGTGCTGCACGGCGACGAGCACGTGGCGTCGCTGCTGCTGGTGGTGTTCTCGGTGGGCATCGGCGCCGGCTCGCTGCTGACCGAGACGCTGTCGCGCCGGCACGTCGAGATCGGCCTGGTGCCGCTGGGCGCCATCGGCATGACCGTGTTCGCCGGCGACCTCTACTTCGCGTCGCGCGGCCTGCCCGCGGTGCCGGCGCAGACGGTGAGCGCATTCCTCGCCAACCACGCGCACTGGCGCGTGCTCGCCGACCTCTTCATGCTCAGCGCGTCGGCCGGGCTGTACAGCGTGCCGATGTACGCGCTGATCCAGCTGCGCGCGCCGGCCAGCCACCGCGCTCGCATCATCGCGGCGAACAACATCCTGAATGCGATCTTCATGATCGCCAGCAGCGTGATCGTCGGCGCGCTGCTCGCGATGGGGCTGACCGTTCCGCAGGTGTTCGGGCTCACCGCGCTGGCCAACGCGGTGGTGGCGGCCTACATCTTCCTGCTGGTGCCCGAGTACCTGCTGCGCTTCGTGGCCTTCATCGCGTCGCGCATCGTCTACCGCTTCAAGGTGCGCGGCGAGGAGAACATCCCGTCCGAGGGGGCGGCCATCATCGCCTGCAACCACGTCAGCTTCGTCGACGCGGTGCTGCTGATGGCGGCCAGCCCGCGGCCGATCCGCTTCGTGATGGACCATCGCGTCTTCGCGATGCCCGTGCTCGGCTGGCTGTTCCGGCTCGGCAAGGCGATTCCGGTGGCGTCGCAGAAAGACGACCCCGCCGCCTACGCCGCGGCATTCGAGGCCGCCGACCGCGTGCTCGCCGACGGCGACCTGCTCGGCATCTTTCCCGAGGGCGGCATCACGCGCGACGGCGAGCTGCAGCCGTTCAAAGGCGGCATCATGAAGATCCTCGAGCGCCGCCCGGTGCCGGTGGTGCCGGTGGCGCTGCAGAACCTGTGGGGCTCGTTCTTCTCGCGCATCGAAGACGGCACCGCGATGGTCAAGCCGTTCCGGCGCGGGCTGTTCGCGCGGGTCGGCCTGGTGGCCGGTGCGTCGCTGCCGGCGGCACAGGTGAGCCCCGAGGGGCTGCACGCTCAGGTGAGCCGGTTGCTGAAGGCGTGAGTGCGCCGGGCCGCCCGCCAGCGGGAAGCCCGGAGTGCGCCACGCGCAGGGTGGTCCGGCGATCGCGCCGCGCCTCACATGCGCGAGCGCGCCGCGCGCCAGCGCGTCCACTCGCGCAACGCGGCGCGCTTGAGCACGCGGGCGATCCGCCACGCCCACGAGGCGCGCACGCGCGCGATCACGTCCTCCTTCCAGGCCACCCAGCGGGTGTAGATCGCCTGCAGCCACGGCAGGCGCATCAGCGCCGGCCGCGTCAGGGTGAACACGCGCGCGACGATCGCGGTGCCGAGGATCTTGGCCGCCAAGATGACGGTCAGGCCGAGGCCACCGCGGCCGATGCCGATCAGCCACAGTGCGCCGAGCTTCACCGGCACCAGCAGCAGCGACGGCAGCAGCAGCGCCACCAGCGCCGCCCACGGCGGCAGGCGCGCGATCGCGGCCTCGAGGTGGCGCAGCCCGGGCAGCTGCGCGATGCGCGCCATCAGCCGCTGCAGCGGCTCCCAGCCCCACTCCTCGAACAGCACGACCAGCGCCACCAGCGCGCCGCCGGCGCGCTTGAGCGTCGTGCGCAGCGGTTTCATGGGCCGCGCGTGCGGTCGGCCTCGAATTGCGCGCGCCAGGCGACGAAGCGCTGCTGCTCGATCGCCTCGCGCATCTCGCGCATCAGGTTCAGGTAGAAGTGCAGGTTGTGGATGCTGGTCAGCATCGGCGCCAGCATCTCGCCGCAGCGGTCGAGGTGATGCAGGTAGGCGCGGCTGAAGTTCGCGCAGGTGTGGCAGCGGCAGGTGTCGTCGAGCGGGCGGCGGTCGTCCCGGTAGCGCGCGTTGCGCAGCCGCAGGTCGCCGAAGCGGGTGAACAGGTGGCCGTTGCGCGCGTTGCGCGTCGGCATCACGCAGTCGAACAGGTCGACGCCGTGCGCGACGCCGTGCACCAGGTCTTCGGGCGTGCCCACGCCCATCAGGTAGCGCGGCTTGTGAGCCGGCAGCCGCTGCGGCGTGTGCTCGACGATGCGCCGCATGTCGTCCTTCGGCTCGCCAACGCTGACGCCGCCGACCGCGTAGCCGGGCAGGTCCATCTCGACCAGCCGCGCCACCGATTCCTCGCGCAGCGCCTCGAACATGCCGCCTTGCGCGATGCCGAACAGCGCGTTGGGGTTGCGCAGCCGCTCGAACTCGTCGATGCAGCGCCGCGCCCAGCGCAGCGACAGCGCCATCGACGCGCGCGCCTCGTCGGCGCTGGTGATGCGCCCGTCCGTCTGGTACGGCGTGCATTCGTCGAACTGCATCACGATGTCGCTGTCGAGCGCGGCCTGCACCTGCATGCTGACTTCCGGCGTCAGGAACAGGCGGTCGCCGTTGACCGGTGACGCGAAGCGCACGCCCTCCTCGCTGATCGTGCGCATCGCGCCGAGCGACCACACCTGGAAGCCGCCGGAGTCGGTGAGGATCGCGTGCGGCCAGCCCTCGAAGCGGTGCAGGCCGTCGAAGCCGCGGATCACGTCGACCCCGGGGCGCAGCCACAGGTGGAACGTGTTGCCGAGGATGATCTGCGCGCCCATGCGCGACAGCGTCTCGGGCAGCACGCCCTTGACGCTGCCGTAGGTGCCCACCGGCATGAATTGCGGCGTGTCGACCACGCCGTGGTTCAGGCGCAGCCGCGCGCGCCGCGCCAGCCCGTCGGTGGCCAGAAGCTCAAACGCGAGCATCGCAGCCGACTCGCGCGCGGGCACGCGGGCGGGGGAGGCGGCCGCTAGGCCGCTTCGCGGGAGGTCCCATGGGCGAGCAGCATCGCGTCGCCGTAGCTGAAGAAGCGGTAGCGCGCCTCGACCGCGTGGCGGTACAGCGCCATCGCGTGCTCGTGGCCGGCGAACGCGCACACCAGCATCAGCAGCGTGCTGCGCGGCAGGTGGAAGTTGGTGATCAGCGTGTCGACCACGCGGAAGCGGAAGCCCGGCGTGATGAACAGATCGGTCTCGCGCGGGCCGGTCGCCAGCGTCTGGCCGGCGCCTGCGGCCAGCGCCGCCGACTCCAGCGCGCGCAGCGTGGTCGTGCCGGCCGCCACCACCGCGGCGCCGCGCGCCCGCGCGTCGTCGATGGCTCGCGCGGTGGCTTCGCTCACCTGGTACCACTCGCTGTGCATGCGGTGCTCGGCCAGGTTCTCGCTGCGCACCGGCTGGAAGGTGCCGGCGCCGACGTGCAGCGTCACCGCCGCGGTCTGCACGCCGCGGCGCGCCAGCGCGTCGAGCACGCCGGCGTCGAAGTGCAGCGACGCGGTCGGCGCCGCCACCGCGCCGGCATGGCGCGCGAACACGCTCTGGTAGCGCTCGAGGTCGGCCGCGCTGTCGGCGTGCGTGATGTACGGCGGCAGCGGCACGTGACCGTGGCGCTCGAGCAGCGCGATCGGATCGTCGGGCCAGCGCAGGTGGTACATCGAGCCGTCGGCGCCGACACGACCGAGCACCTCGGCGTCGAAAGCCCCGCCGAAGCGGATCGTCGTGCCCGGCCGCGGCGCCTTGCTGACGCGCAGTTGTGCGACCACCTCGTGGCCGGGCAGCACGCGCTCGACCAGCGCCTCGACGGCGCCGCCGGTGGGCTTCTCGCCGAACAGGCGCGCCTTGATCACGCGCGTGTCGTTGAACACCAGCAGGTCGCCCGGGCTCAACAGCGACGGCAGGTCGCGGAACGTGAGGTCGACCGGCAGGCGGCCGCGACCATCGAGCAGGCGCGACGCGCTGCGCTGCGCGGCGGGATGCTGCGCGATCAGCCCTGCGGGCAGCTTGAAGTCGAAATCGGCGAGCGTGTAGGGCGGATGCGGCATCTGGCGCGTCGAGGCGGTACCGGCCTTGATGGGTCAGCGATGCAGAATGGTTCCATGGCCGAGGCCGTCACACAAGACACGATACCGCAGTCGCGGGTGGCCCCCAAGGCGGCCGGGCCGGCGCGCGCGCTCGAACGCCTCGGCCTGCAGCGCGACATCGACCTCGCGCTGCACGTGCCGCTGCGCTATGAGGACGAGACGCGGCTGACGCGCATCGCCGACGCGCACGAAGGCGACAGCGTGCAGGTCGAGGGCGTGGTCGCCGACTCGCAGGTGACGTTCCGGCCGCGGCGCCAGCTGGTGGCGCGCATCCACGACGACAGCGGTTCGCTGGTGCTGCGCTTCATGAACTTCTATCCGTCGCACCAGAAGGCGCTGGCGCGCGGCGCGCGCGTGCGCGCTCGCGGCGACGTGCGCGCCGGCTTCTTCGGCCGCGAGATGGTGCACCCGAGCTTCAAGGCGATCGAGCCCGGCGCGCCGCTGGCGAGCGACCTGACGCCGGTCTATCCGACGGTGTCGCAGCTGCCGCAGGCCTATCTGCGCAAGGCGATCGCGGCAGCGCTGCAGCGCGCGCCGCTGCAGGAGGTGCTGCCGGCCGACGCCGTGCCGCCCGGGCTGCCGACGCTGCGCGACGCGCTGCAGCGCGTGCACCATCCGCCGGCGAATGCCTCGCTCGACGCGCTGCTCGACCACAGCGATCCCGCGTGGCAGCGCCTGAAGTTCGAGGAGCTGCTGGCGCAACAGCTGTCGCAGCACGAGGCGCGGCTGCAGCGCGCCGCGCTGCGGGCGCCGCCGCTGCAGCCGGTGCGCGGCCGCCTGCACGACCGCCTGCTCGCCGCGCTGCCGTTCCAGCTGACGCGCGCGCAGGCGCGCGTCGGCCGCGAGATCGCTGCCGACCTCGCGCTGGACCGGCCGATGCACCGCCTGCTGCAGGGCGACGTCGGCTCGGGCAAGACCGTGGTGGCGGCGCTGGCCGCGACGATCGCGATCGACGCCGGCTGGCAGTGCGCGCTGATGGCACCCACCGAGATCCTGGCCGAGCAGCACTTCCGCAAGCTGGTGCAGTGGCTGGCGCCGCTGAACGTCGGCGTGGCCTGGCTGACCGGCGGCCGCAAGGGCCGAGCGCGCGACGAGATGGTCGCGCGCGCCGCCAGCGGCGACGCCGCGCTGGTGGTCGGCACCCACGCGGTGATCCAGGACGACGTGCACTTCGCCAGGCTCGGCCTGGCGATCGTCGACGAGCAGCATCGCTTCGGCGTCGCGCAGCGGCTCGAGCTGCGGCGCAAGCTGGTGCAGCAGACGCCGACGAAGCAGGAGCCGCACTTCCTGATGATGAGCGCGACGCCGATCCCGCGCACGCTGGCGATGAGCTACTTCGCCGACCTCGACGTCAGCACGATCGACGAGCTGCCGCCGGGCCGCCAGCCGGTGACGACCAAGCTGTTCGCCGACACGCGGCGCGACGAGGTGGTGGCGCGCATCCGCGACGAGGTGGCGCGCGGGCGCCAGGTGTACTGGGTGTGTCCGCTGATCGAGGAGTCGGCGACGCTGGATCTGAAGAACGCCACCGAGACCCACCGCCGGCTGTGCGAGGCGCTGCCCGAGCACATGGTCGGCCTGCTGCACGGCCGCATGCCGGCGCGCGAGAAGGCCGCGGCGATGAGCCTGTTCACGGGCGGCCAGATGCAGGTGCTGGTGTCGACCACGGTGATCGAGGTCGGCGTCGACGTGCCCAACGCGAGCCTGATGGTGATCGAGCACGCCGAGCGCTTCGGGCTGGCGCAGCTGCACCAGCTGCGCGGCCGCATCGGCCGCGGCAGCGACGCCAGCGTGTGCGTGCTGCTGTACGGTGCGCCGCTGTCGGCGGCCGCGAAGGAGCGGCTGCGCGCGATCGTCGAGACGCACGACGGCTTCGAGATCGCACGGCGCGACCTCGAGATCCGCGGGCCCGGCGAATTCATGGGCGCGCGCCAGAGCGGCGACGCCCTGCTGCGCTTCGCCGACCTGGCCGAGGACGCGCCGCTGCTGCGCCACGCGCGCGCGGTGGCGCCGCGGCTGCTGAGCGAGCACCCGCAGGCCGCGCACGCGCACGTGCAGCGCTGGCTCGGCAACAGGGCCGAGTACCTCAAGGCCTAGGAGGCGGGGCGGCGGACAGCGATCGACCGCTCAGCCGAAGTGCATCTGGTAGCGCGCGCCGTCGGAGAACACGCAGGCGCCGGTGCCGCGGCCCGGTGCGCTGAGCACGTATTCGCACTGCGCGCTGATGCCGTGCGAGCCGCTGGCGTTGGCGATGCCGCGCGGACCGCGCATCGGCGCGTCGGCCGCGGCGCCGTTGACGTCGCGCAGCAGGCGGCCGAAGCCGGGATAGCTGGCCTCGACGCGGCTGGCCTCGCCCTGCATCGCGTCGCCCAGGTAGCTCAGCGAGAACGTGCCGCGGCCGCCGTGGCCGTCGGTGACCAACGCGGTCAGCATGCCGGCGCGGTTGGCGGCGTCGTTCACAGGATACAGCCGCGCCGTGTAGACCACCGCGGCTGGCGGCCCCGGCGACACCGGCGGCGCGACCGGCGCGCTCTGGCCTTGCGCCGCCGGTTGCCCTTGCGGCCACGCCACCGGCATGCCGGTGCGCGGGTCGTCCGGCACCGCCACGCAGGCGGCCAGCGCGACGCCGAGCCCCGCGAGGGCGGCCGCCAGCGCGGCGCGCGACGACGATCCACGATGTTGCGAACTGCGTTGCATACGGACTTTCGATGCGCGGCACATGCCGCGCGCCGCAGTATTCGCATCGGGCGGCGATGCGCCAGTGCGCGAGCGCGCTGTCGCCGCGCGCGATACCGGCCAGCGCGTGCGGAGATACCGGTCGCGGCGCTTGGCCGACAATGCGCGCATGACCTTGACCGAACTGCGCTACATCGTCGCCGTCGCGCGCGAGCGCCACTTCGGGCGCGCCGCCGAGGCCTGCTTCGTCTCGCAGCCGACGCTCAGCGTGGCGATCAAGAAGCTCGAGGAGGAGCTCGACCTGAAGATCTTCGAGCGCGGCACCAACGAGGTGAGCGTGACGCCGCTCGGCGAGGCGATCGTGCGGCAGGCGCAGCAGGTGCTGCAGGGGGCCGCCGAGATCAAGCAGATCGCGCGCCGCGGCAAGGACCCGCTGGCCGGCCCGCTGAAGCTCGGCATCATCTACACGATCGGCCCGTACCTGCTGCCCGAGCTCGTGCGCGAGGCGATCCGGCTGACGCCGCAGATGCCGCTGATGCTGCAGGAAAACTTCACCGTCAAGCTGCTCGACATGCTGCGCAGCGGCGAAGTCGACTGCGCGATCATGGCCGAGCCGTTCCCCGACACCGGCCTGGCGATCGCGCCGTTGTACGACGAGCCGTTCAGGGTCGCGGTGCCGACCTCGCACCCGCTGGCGAAGCGCAAGTCGGTGACGGCCGAGGAGCTCAAGCGCGAGACGATGCTGCTGCTGGGCACCGGCCACTGTTTTCGCGACCAGGTGCTCGAGGTGTGCCCCGAGTTCGCGCGCTTCTCGGCCGACGCCGACGGCATGCGCAAGAGCTTCGAGGGCTCCTCGCTCGAGACGATCAAGCACATGGTGGCCTCGGGCATGGGGATCACCGTGGTGCCGATCCTGAGCGTGCCGAAGGAACCCAACGAGCACGTGACCTACATCGCGTTCGAGCCGCCGGTGCCGTCGCGCCGCGTCGTGCTCGCG
>Ga0335084_10003544_pt1 | contig 15237 bp, 12 predicted proteins | sample Lox_Sample_44_FD_206721 | JGI IMG/M metagenome (GOLD analysis project Ga0335084, IMG submission 206721) | Soil microbial communities from Loxahatchee National Wildlife Refuge, Florida, United States - Lox_Sample_4.4 | ecosystem: Environmental > Terrestrial > Soil > Wetlands | place: USA...
ACGCCGGCCTTCTGCATGTATTCCAAGGCCTGGTCGCGCGGGTAGCGGCTTGCGTTGTCGTCGCCATCACCGATGATCACGATGGCGCGGCTGAACTTGTTCATGGGCTGGTCGATCGAGAGCCTGTCTTTACAGGCGAATACCATGGCGTCGTACATCGACGTGCCGCCGCCGGGCCGCAGGTTGCGGAGCTTTTTGCTCAGCAGTTCCGTGTCGTCGGTCAGGTCCGCAACCAGTTCCGGCTGCGTGTCGAAGGAGACCACCAGTGCCTTGTCGCGATCCTTTCGAATGAGGCTGTTCAAGAACTCCGCCGCAGCCTCGAGTTCGAAGCGGAACCGTTCGCGAATCGAATTGCTGGTATCGATGAGAACACCGATGCGCAGGTAGAGTTCCGATTCGGCCGCGAATTCCAGGATGTTCTGTTTCTTCTTGTTCTCGATGACGTCGAAGTCTTCCTTCGACATGTTTTTCACGAAGCGGCCCTTCTTGTCGGCCACGGTGAAGAGGATGTTGACGCGGGTGACGTCGAGAGTGATCGTCGGCTCTCCCGCGGAGGGTTTGGCAGGAGCCTGGGCACGCGCCGCGGCACAGGTAAGGAGGCAAATCGCGAGCAGAATACGCATTGAAGATGACTGACCTTCACCCAAGATTATATGGCCCCAGACGGTCGAGCCATTGGGTCAGTTCCGGCGCGAGCGGCGCCTCCACCTTGAGCCGCTCTCCGGTGGAGGGAGAATCGAACCTGATCCGCCAGGCGTGCAGGAACGGACGGCGCTCGGGCACCGCCGCGGCGCCGTAGAGCGTGTCGCCCGCCACGGGATGTCCGAGCGATGCAAGGTGGACGCGGATTTGATGGGTCCGTCCCGTTCCGATGCGGACTTCGAGCAGCGCGGACTTCTCGAACCGTGCGCGGACGGTGAATTCCGTATGGGCCGCGCGGCCCGCGGCCAGGCGCGCCGTCATCCTGGTCCGGTGCCGGGGGTCGCGGGATACTGGCCGGTCGATCACACCGTGATCGGCCCGCGGATTCCCCTGCACGAGCGCCAGGTAGGTTTTTTCGACACTGCGCGCAGCGAATTGCGCGGCCAGGCGCCGGTGCGCCCCGTCGGTGCGCGTCACGAGCAGGATTCCGCTGGTTCCTTTGTCCAGACGGTGCACGATGCCGGGCCGCAATGGACCGCCCACCTGCGACAGGTCGCCGTACTTGTGCAGCAGCGCGTTCACCAGCGTGCCCTCATGGCGACCCGCTCCGGCATGCACCACCATGCCGGCAGGTTTGTTGACGGCGATGACATCCTGATCCTCATAGAGGATGTCGAGGGGAATCTCTTCCGCGAAGGCCCTCAGGGGGCGCGGTTCGGCCGGTTCCACGCTTACGGATTCGCCTGTGCGGAGTTTGTACGACGGCTTACGCATTTCGCCCTCAACCCGCACCCGCCCCGCTTCGATCCACTCCTGCAAGCGAGCCCGGCTGTATTGCGGCAGTGTTCGCACCAGAAAGTGGTCGAGGCGCTCCGGACCCGCCGTCTCTGCTACAACAAGGTTGATCAAACCATCAGGGTACCCTGAGTATCACGGAGGCAGCGGTTATGAAACGATTTTTCGGCAAACTCCTGGCCTGGATCGGCGGCATTGTCGTGCTCTTCATTGCTCTGATTTTGGCCGTGGCACTTTGGTTCAAACCGTCCGCCAAGCCGGTGGCGTCCAGTACGATCCTTGAACTCAATCTGGAAACGGCGCTGGCCGAACAGGTGCCCGAGGATCCTTTTGCTCAATTGCAGACCCGCGGCCAGGCCTCGGTGCGAGGCATCGTCGAAGCTCTGGAAAAAGCGGGTGGCGACAGCAAAATCAAGGGCCTGATCGCCTACTTCGGGGGAGCGCCCATCTCCATGGCGGAGGCGCAGGAGATCCGCGATGCCGTAACGGCGTTCCGCGCCAAGAAGAAATTTGCCGTCGCGTATTCAGAGACGTTCGGCGAGGTGACCGGCGCCTCAGTGCCCTACTACATCGCCTCGGCTTTCGACGAAATCTGGATGCAGCCTTCTGGCGACGTAGGCTTGTACGGCGTCAAACTCGAAGCCCGGTTTGTCAAAGGGACTCTCGACAAGCTCAATGTTCAACCTCGCATGGACCATCGCTACGAATACAAGAATGCGATGAACACATTCACGGAAACGAAGTTCACAGCGGCTCACCGCGAGAGCTATGCCCGGATTAAAGACTCCTGGTACGGTCAGATGGTCAAAGCCATCTCACAGGACCGCAAGCTCGGCGCGGATGAGGTGCGGGCTGCGATCGATCGCGCACCGCTACTGGGCAAAGAAGCGGTGGACGCCCACCTGGTGGACGGGCTCGGCTACAAGGACGAGTTCTTGGAAAAGACCAAGGCGAAGGTTGGCAAGGATGCGAAGCTGCTTTGGTTGAGTGAGTACGGGCAGCGCGGCGATCTGCCGCATCGCAAAGGCAAACGCGTCGCACTCATCTTTGGCGTTGGCGGGGTGAATCGCGGCAAGAGCGAATACGATCCTCTGCAAGGCCAGACGATGGGGTCTGAGACGGTGGCCGGCGCCTTCCGCAAGGCCATCGAGGACAAAGACGTGAAGGCGATCCTCTTCCGCGTGGATTCGCCGGGAGGCAGCTATGTCGCTTCGGACACGATCTGGCGTGAGGTTGTCCGCGCCCGCAAAGCCGGAAAGCCTGTTGTTGTCTCGATGAGCACACTTGCCGGCTCCGGCGGATACTTCGTTGCGATGGCCGCGGACAAGATCGTCGCGCAACCGGGCACCATCACGGGTTCGATTGGAGTGCTTGGCGGCAAGATGATCACGAAGGGACTCTGGGAAAAAATCGGCATTTCGTTCGATTCCGTTTCGTCGGGTGCGCACGCGGAGATGTGGAACAACTACCAGGACTTCTCAAAAGACGAATGGACGCGATTCGAAGCCTGGCTTGACCGCGTCTATGCCGACTTCACTTCGAAGGTGGCAGACGGCCGCAAGCTGCCCAAAGAACGAGTGCTCGAGATCGCCAAAGGCCGCATTTGGACCGGCGAAGACGCCAAGAACATCGGGCTTGTCGATGAACTCGGCGGATATCCCACCGCTCTTCGCCTGGTAAAGCAGCTCGCCAAGATTGCGGAGACCGAGGACGTCGAACTCAAGGTATATCCACCACCCAAAACGCGCCTTGAAGCCATCCAGGCGTTGCTGGAAGGCGGCGGTAGTGAGAACAGCGAGGCAGAGGCGCTCGCCCAGGTTCTCGTCGCCGTACAGCCGATCGCCCGTGCTTTGCGGTTGGCCGGACTGCTCGAGCGCGGTGACACCACACTGGCCATGCCGGACGTTCCGGCGCGATAGAGTCTAGAGGATGCCGAAGCGTTGGGCCTGGGCAGCACTCCTGCTGCTGTTACTGGTAACGCGCCTGGCCCATCGTGACGTGCTGTGGGTAGAAGAGGCATATCCGACGGCGGCAGCGCGGGAAATCCTGGCGGGCAAGATGCTCTACCGCGACATCTGGTTCGACAAGCCGCCCCTGTTCCCAATCACGTACCTGGCCTGGGGCGCTACAACAGGCTGGCCGCTGCGTGTCGCCGGCGCGCTGTTCGTGCTGCTCTGTTGTTGGATCGTAAACCGTTGGGGCGGCCTGCGCGCCGCACTGCTGCTTGGCTTCTTCCTGACCTTCTGGATTCCTTCGGCGGTGATGGCGCTTACACCTGACTTGCTGTTATTGCCTCTGCACGCCGGGGCCGTCTATATTGCGTATCGCGGAAGGCCATTCACTGCCGGAGCGCTTGCCGGCATCGGCCTGCTGTACAACATCAAGTCGATTCTTGTTTTGCCGGCGTGCCTGCTGTTCTGCCCCAGCCCCTGGGTGGTGCTCGGTTTCTTTCTGCCCCCTCTTTTCTCGCTTCCGGCATTGCCTTTGACGAATTACTGGCAGCAGGTTTTGGCCTGGGGCGCGGCGTACTCAGCCGATACTCCTTTCTCAGGCACATTCGTTCTCGCCGCCCAGCGCACGGCCAACTGGCTCGGCTTCCACGCGGCTCTCGTCATTGCCGCGATTCCCACGCTTCGCAAAGACCGCCGGTTTATCGGATGGGCGCTGCTTTCGTTTTTCGCGGTCTGCCTCGGAGCCCGTTACTTTCCCCGCTACTTTTTCCAATTGCTTCCGGTGATGGTAATCGCCGCGGCGCTGGGGTGGGAATCGCTCGAGAAGCGATGGCGCTACCTGGCGCTCATCCTGATGTTGATCCCGTTCGTCCGCTTTGGCCCGCGCTACGTCGATCTCTACCTCAACCGGCCCTGGAGCGATCTGGCGATGTACGAGGGCAGCCGCGACGCGGCAATGCATATTCGCGCTCTCGCGCGTCCCGGCGACACGCTGCTGGTTTGGGGATACCGGCCTGAAATCTATCCGCTGTCCGGTCTCCATGCCGGCACGCGCTTTCTTGATTCCCAACCGTTGACCGGCGTCATTGCCGACCGGCACCTGACAGACAGCCGTCCGACGGCTTTGGAACTTGCCGCGGCGAATCGCAGAGCGTTGACGAATTCGCGCCCCACATGGATTGTGGACGGGCTGGGGCCGTACAATCCCGCTCTCGACATTCGTCGCTACGACGATTTGCGAAGCTGGTTCACATCGTACAGCCTGGTTGCCGATTTGCCGACCGCGCGGATCTACCGCCTGCGCTAGCGGCCAGTCCAGCAGGCCGAACGTTTTTCGAGAAAGGCCGTTATCCCTTCCTGCGCATCGGCCGCGAGCGAGTTCATCGACATGACTTCTTTGGCGTAGGCATACGCTTTGGGCTGATCGAGGTCGATCTGCGCATAGAAAGCTTGCTTGCCGAGAGCGACGGTGAACGGACTAGCCGTGGCCACCTGTTGAGCCAGTGCTCGGGTCGTCTGCGCAAGCTGCCCTGCCGGAACCGCGGCGTTGATCAAGCCCCACTCGACAGCCTCTTGCGCCGAGACCATGCGTCCAGTGAGGAGCATTTCGAGAGCACGTTTGCGGCCGATGGCGCGGGTGAGCGCCACCATCGGAGTGGTGCAGAACAACCCGATCTTCACACCCGGCGTCGCGAACCGGGCGGTGTCCGCCGCAACCGCCAGATCACAACTCGCGACCAGCTGGCACCCCGCCGCCGTCGCCACGCCTTGCACCTCGGCGATCACCGGCTGGGGGATTGCCTGGATCTTTTGCATCAGCTCGGAGCACACATCAAAGATCTCGCGGTAGCCGGTCACGCTCCGTCCGGTCATCTCGCTGAGGTCATGGCCTGAACTGAACACGGGCCCGCTGGCGGCGAGGATCACGGCCCGGATCTCCTGGTTACCGCTGATGGTGTCAAGGCACCGGATGAGTTCCCTCATCAATTCCAACGACAAGGCGTTGCGCCGCTGCGGCCTGTTGAGTGTTACAACCGCCCAGCAGTCTTCTGTTCCGGACAGCAGGTTTTTGTAGGCCATTTCGGTTGCATCCGGCCCCGGTAGGGCTGCATCCATGATCCTATGAAGCTAGCTTTACTGGGACTGCTCATGATGTCGAACTCCATCTACGAATTCACCCTGAACAACATCGACGGCCAGCCGACGCCTCTGAAGTCGTTTCAGGGCAAGGTGGTTTTGCTGGTCAACGTCGCCAGCCAGTGCGGGTATACGCCGCAGTACGCTGGGCTCGAATCGCTCTACGAGAAATACAAGGATCGCGGCTTTGTGATCGTAGGCGTGCCGGCCAACAATTTCGGCGGCCAGGAACCTGGGACGAACGAAGAGATCAAGACCTTCTGCACGCGCAAGTACAACGTTACGTTTCCGATGATGTCGAAGGTTTCGGTGAAAGGCTCCGATATCACGCCGCTGTATGGCTATCTGACGGCGGCCAAGGGTGGTGACGTGAAGTGGAACTTCACGAAGTTCCTGATCGGCAAGGATGGACAGGTGATCGACCGCTTCGAGTCGAAGGTCACGCCGGACTCCCCCGAACTGGCCGCCGCAATCGATCAGGCCCTGCAGTGATAGCTTGAAGGGGCATCTTCATTTATGCCCCGTATCCTTGTAACGGGCGGTGCGGGCTACATCGGCTCGCATACCGCCCACGACCTTCTGCGGAACCACTACGACGTTCTGATTCTCGACGATCTCTCGCGCGGTTATCGCCACAATGTGCCCGCTGGACGGCTCGCCGAGGTGAATCTTTCCGATCGCAAGGCGCTCGATGAGTTCTTCTCGCGCGAGCCCTTCGATGCGGTGATTCACTTCGCGGCGCTGATTGCCGTGGGTGAATCCACACGCGAGCCGGCGCGCTATTTCCAGAACAACACCGGCGGCTCGATGGCGCTGTTCGAGGCCATGCATAAGGCCGGCGTCAACAAGATCGTGTTCTCCTCCACGGCTGCCGTTTACGGCAATCCCGACACGGTGCCGATTCCGGAGACCGCGCCGTTGCGTCCGGTGAACCCGTACGGTGAGTCGAAGCTGATGGTCGAACGGACGCTCGAATCGCTCGACCGTTGGGCGGGCTTTCGCTATGTGGCCCTCCGTTACTTCAACGCCTGCGGCGCCGATCCCGAACTGGGACTCGGCGAAGAGCACGATCCGGAAACCCACCTGATTCCGCTGGTTCTGCGCGCGATTCGATCACGGCAGCCGGTCACGGTCTTCGGCGAGGACTATCCGACGGCCGACGGCACCTGCATTCGCGATTACATTCACGTGATGGATCTGGCTCGTGCCCACATGCTGGCGCTCGAACATCTTCTGAACGGCGGCGCCTCGGAAGTCTTCAATTGCGGCACGGGGCAAGGCTTCTCGGTTCGCGAAGTGATCTCCGCCGCCGAACGGGTGACCGGGCTCGGCGTGCCGCACAATGTTGGGCCGCGTCGCGACGGCGACCCGGCGGAACTGGTCGCGGATTCGTCTAAACTAAAGAAAATGCTGGGCTGGAAGCCGAAGTATCGCAATTTAGAAAGTATCGTCGAAACAGCCTGGCAATTTGACCGGGTGCGCCACGGTCTGTAACCTGGAGGCTGTGCGTCTGCGCCTACGCAAGAGATAGGTAACGATCGCCGTCCATGTCAGCTCTGCCGAATCCACTCCCTGAACCGCGCCGCCTGGTGCCGGTTCCTCCGCAGCCCCGCCGTGGCGGGCGCAGGTGGTTGTTGCTGTTGGTCTTGCTAGGCGCCGCTGCCGGCGCCGGCTGGGCCTACCTGCGAAAGCCGCAGCCTTTGACGAATACCGGCGGTCCTGGCGGCCCCACGGCCGCCGTGTTCAAGACTGCGGCCGCCCACAAAGGCGACCTGGAGGTTCGAGTCCGGCTCACCGGCGTGATTACGGCGCGGAACTTTGCCAACATTTCGGCGCCTCGCACGCAGGGCGGCTTCATGAGCGACCGCACGATGAACATCCTGAGCGTTCTTCCGGCGGGAAAGTTCGTTAAAAAGGGCGACGTGATTTGCGAGCTGGATCCCCAACGCTTGAAAGACCAGATCGACGACGAACAGGACAACCTGAGGAACGCCGAAAACGACGTGAAGAAAAAGGTCGTCCAGCAGGAACTCGACATGGAGAACCTGCAGCAGAACCTGCGCGTCGCCAAGGCGAGTCTCGACAAAGCCAATCTCGATATGAAGGCGAACGAGATCCGGACCGATATCGACCAAGAACTGCTGCGCTTGGCGGTCGAAGAGGCCGATGCCGCGTACAAGGAGATTCAGAAAGAGATCGTCGAGAGCCAGAAGTCGCAGAAGGCGGATCTGCGCAACACGCAAATCGCCTACGAGCTCCAGAAGAAGCGCGTCGACCGCGCCGCCGTTGACCTGGCCAAATTCAGCATCAAGGCCCCAATGGACGGCATGATCGTCATGATGACGCAGATGAAGTCGATGGGCGACCAGCAACAGATCCAGGCCGGCGACCAGGTGTTTCCGGGGCAGCCTTTCATGAAGATCGTCGATCCGAACAGCATGCAGGTGGAAACGTCGATTAACCAGACCGAGAGCGGTCAATTTCGAATCGGTCAGGACGCCGTGGTAGAGTTGGATGCGTTTCCCGGATCGCGCTACCCGGCGCGGATTTCAGCGATTGGGGCGCTGGCATCCAGCGGCGGCCGGCAGCAGTATTACATTCGCAGCGTGCCCGTGATGGTGCAGATCCTGAAAGTTGACGCGAAGATGATTCCCGACCTGACTGCGGCGGCGGATGTCCTTGTGCACAAAGTTCCCAACGTCATTTTGGCGCCGGCGTCGTCTGTTGAGCGTGAAGGGGTCAAGTCGTTCGTCATGGTGAAGACGGCGGAAGGGCTTGAACGCCGCGGCGTGGAGATCGGGCCGACGAACGGAACGCACTTCGCGATTCTCTCAGGGCTGAAGGACGGCGACGAAGTAAAGGTCGTCTCCAACTAGATTCAATCGACGAAGGCACGCACTTCGTGCTCGCCCTTCGGGAGAAACCCTCCCTGCCAGCTTTGGCCATCGAGTTCGATCCGCTTCGGTACTCTGTCATAACGCGCGATGGCTCGCACTTTGCTGGCATAGCGGAAGCGCAGTCCGCGGGTGAGGACCTCGGCTTCGGTGAGCTGTCCATTGAGATCGATGAGGCGGAGCGGAGGGGCATCGCCGCGCTCAATGCTGTGACGTCCGGGCGGCAGCCAGACCGTGGAGCCGTCGAGAACAGGCCACGGACGGCCGTCGACGCGTGCTCCGCCGTTCCACGCGACGCCAACACCCGATGGTGAATCAATAGTCGTCACCCCGTCACGCGACTCCAGGGAGCGATAGACCGCGGCGGCGGCAGTCAGCCAGGGCCAGTCCGAGCGGAGCAGGGAACTCTCGAAATAGAGAGCAACGCGGGGGAAGGTTTGCGCAGCCAGATGAACAAGCTGAAGCAGCTCTATGCCCGATTGCTGCTTGGTGGGATAGACGTCCTGGTAGCGCTCGACAACATTGATGTCGATGGCAAGGCGTTCGGGGGCCGGAGCGATGGACGCATAGCGTTTTGCAATGTCCGGGTACCGCTGCGGGCCGAGGTGCCAGAGGGTGGCCGGGTCTTCAATCATGAAGGTCGCATTGCTGCGAGCAGCAGCGGGAAGCAGGCGTGCCGCGTCGGCGCCGATCTTGTCGCGCATGGTGGCGTCGAAGCGATCGTCGACATGCGTGAGCACCAGGTCGAGATTCGGCCGCGTGAGGCGGACCAGCCACTCCTCCTGCAGCTTTTGCGCGAGCTGCGCGCGCCAGTCGAGGAAGCGCCGCATGCCATCGGCCGTCTTGCCGTGGTAGCGCGGCGATTCGGGCCGGAAGTAGTCGGCGGGGTCCTCCCCGTATTCTGCCTTGAAGGCGCGGCGGACGTCGTCGTTGAACGGAGTGAAGCGCGCTGGGTTCAGGTAGCCTTCGAGCGATTCGAAATAGAGTTCGGCGAGATTGACGCCGTCCCAATCGAAACGCGCGAGCAGGCCGTCAACGCCCTTGGCGGCGGATTCGGCGCAGTCGGGCCGGGAGAGGTTCATGAGCTTGCGCCAGTCGAGATGGGCATCCTGGCCGGCCGCAGTCTTCTCGCGCCACTCGGGATGGTCGCTCCAGAAACGCTCGCTGACGTGCGGCAACTCGAGCCAGGCGTAGACGAGGATACCGTTCCGGTGGCAGGCATCGATGGTTGCGCGCAGCCAGGCGTCGCGCTGCGCATCGGGTTCCCAGTAATGCCAGGCGGCAATTTGCAGGGCGGCAAAACCGGCATCTCGCCACCGCGGGGCGAGCCATTCGATGTCGGCGCGCAGGCGGTAGGAAGAGTCGAAGAAGGCCCACAGGTTTCGCGAGCGAGCCACGGGGCGCAAACCCAATTCCGCGAGCGCCTGTGGCAGGAATGGATAGCGATCAAATCCTCGTTCACCTGGCGGAGCGGCCATCCACAAAATGCCGCCCGCGCCGGACTTGAGACCGGCGAGTACCGGGATGCCTTCCCAGCGCTCTTTCGCGAAGACGGTTGCCGCGGCGGGCAGCGTGACAACAGGGAGTTCGAGTGATTTTTCCCAAATGATCTCGGCGCTGGGATGGCGGGCGTCGACGATGTTGCGGACGGACACCTTGCGTTCGGCGGGTTGAAAGCCGAGGGACCGGGCAGCGGGAGAGTCGCCTTCGAGAATGACAATGGCGCCGGCAGCGGCCCGGGCGCGAAGCTGGTCCGCGCTTTCCTGCCCGGTAGCGACCTGAAGGGCAGCGCTGCCGGGCGGGAGACCGAGGCTTGAAAGGATCTGCGGCCAGACGGAGGCGGCAAGAACGAGAGTCAGGAAGTTCATGAAACCGCTCCCTTACGGTCGCGGCTCTGTCTGGGAGCTACTGAGCCGCGAGCGTGAGCGAGCGGTTTCAAATCAACGGCTAAAGGCATACCAGCAACCGGCACGGAGGTCGTAGAAGTTCGGACGCAGGGGATTGCCGCGATTCACCAGGTACACCCCGCGCATCAGATGCACGCCGAATCGGAGCCCCGGAGGCATGGCCGCGAAGCGGAACTGAACTCCCGGCCCAACCTCAACGACATTAGCCCAATACTGCTGCTTTTGATCGACCGTCGCGTTGACGTTGAGCAGAAACTGAACTTGGAAGCCGTCACGCTCCTGCCGCCGCAGCGTACGGCCCAGATGATTCTGCACAACGAACAGTGTGTCGTTGTCGTACCGCGAAACGAATACTGCATCCGCATTGGATTCAGCGAACCAGCCGCCTTCGGAAGAGCCGAGTAATTGCCCCCACCCTCGCCCCCAGGCAAGCCCGCCGCGATAGTCGGGCTTCATCTGGCCGCCCGAAGGGAACGATCCGCTGATGCGAATGGCTTCGCCGGCTTCGCCCCATGCAAACAGACGCCGGCCAAGCGGCAGGAACAGTCCTCCAGCGGGGATAACGGCGTTTTCTGACAATTGAGCCGGCAGGACGCCCGGGTAATACACGCCACCGCCGGTGTCGCCGGAGTACCGGGCTGAGATGTACGGCCGCAGCGGCGAGGAGCCAAGCCGGAACTCGGTCTTCACTTGCCCGTAGAAAAATGTGTCCTGCCATCGGGATGAGTAAAAGGGCAGGGCCCAGGTGGTAAAGCGGACATGCGCAAACTGTGGGCGCAGATTCCGGTAGGCCTGCTCGGCTTCGCTGGCGATCAACGGATCGTCGCTGTGCCGAGCCTTATCGAACCACATGATCGCCTCGCGGTCCTGATGAAGCTGGTTGTACGATTGACCGAGCTGCAACTGGGTGCGCGCGTCGGCCGGTTCTTCCTTGGCGATTTCCAGCAGGTACTTCACGGCGTCCTTGATGTAGCCCCTTTCGAGGCTGGCGGCGGCAAGCTGCCGGGTTTGATTCGCGGGAGGACGCCCCTGCATCTGGTCCATCTGGCGGCGGACTGCTTCGTCCGCCGGCGCATGCTTCAGAACGGCCTCGAATTCCTGAACGGCCTGGGCACTCTGGCCCATCGCCAGCAGCAGGAAGCCGAGCTCGCGCCCTAGAGCAACATTGGCGGGATCGACTTTCAGCGCTTCCCGAAACTCATACGGATAGGGATACCGCTTCGGCAGCAGGGCGCGCGCCTGCTCGGCAACGCGCGGCTCTTCGCTGCGGGAAACGGCCAGAAGCACGGCATTGGCCTGTTCCATCCGGCCCTGCTTTCGCAGCACGCGGCCGAGGCCGAGCAGCATGTCGCGGCGCGCGAGGCGCAGGTGCCAGGCCTGATCGTAGTGTTTAGCGGCCATGTCCAATTCGCCGCGCTTTTCGGCCAGGACGGCGAGTTCCTCGTGCGCGCTGAAGTTGTAGGGATCGGCCTCGAGAGCTTTCGTCCAGCGCTCGATGCCTTCTCGCAAGGGGCGGTCGACATTCTCGAACGCCTGTTGGGCGGCGGCTCGAATCGAAACGTCAGCGGACTGGCGCAAGGCGTCGAAAGCGGTGCGGGCTTCCGCCTCGCGGCGGGTTTCGTAACAGAGGTACGCGTATTCAAGAGCGAGGGGCTCGTCTTTCGGATCGAGCTTGAGCGCCATGGCGAAATGATCGCGCGCTGCTTCCGTCTCGCCCATTTTCAGCAGCGTGTAGGCTAAGTCTTTGCGGACGGCAGGCTGGTCCGCACCTTGACGGATGGCGTCTTCAAACGCCTCGACGGCGCGCTCATAGTCGCGGCCCTGAAGGGCCGCGTAAGCGCGCGTGAGCGCCGGGTTTTGACCCCAAGCCAGGGCAAGACTTCCCAGCAAAAGGAAGCAGCGCGCGGTCATAAAAAGGACTAGTGCCCTGGGCGCGCGGCCTTTCTCACCGGGTTGATTATGACTCTTATCGTCAAGATTGGTTTATACTTCTGGAATGCTTCAAGCCTTCACTGTGTTTCACGTGGTGTTGAGCCTTGTTGGAATCGGGTCGGGGCTGGTAGTCTTGTTCGGTTTGCTCACGTCAAACCGAATGGACAAGTGGACGGCGGTATTTCTCTGGACGACAGTGGCTACGAGTGTTACAGGATTCCTTTTCCCCGTCCAGAAGTTCATGCCGTCGCACGCAGTTGGCATACTGTCGCTCATCGTGCTCGCAATCGCGATTGCAGCGCGCTACAAAAGACATCTGGCCGGAGCGTGGCGATGGATCTACGTGGTGACCGCCGTGATCGCGCTTTACTTCAATGTGTTTGTTCTGATCGTCCAGTTATTCGAAAAGATTCCCTCCCTGGCAGCGGTTGCGCCAACGCAGTCAGAACCACCATTCGTGGCCGCTCAGAGCTTCGTGTTGCTGCTTTTCGCGGTGCTCACGATTCTCGCAAGCGTTAAGTTCCGCGTTACGCCGCTTCGCGCGACCTGATAGAACGGTATTCATGACCGCAGGGGAAGCTGTATTTTACCGGGAGCAACTGCTGGAGCGGAGGTCGCGGGCCGAGTTGGCGCGGAGTAGCGATGTGGCGGAGGTTCAGACTCTGCTCGAACAAATCGACGCCGCGTTGCACAGAATCGAGAACGGGACCTTCGGTATCTGCGAGTCTTGCCACGAGTCGATTGAGACGGAGCGCCTTCACGCGGATCCATTAATCACGCTGTGCGTGACACATTTGACGGCAAGCGAGCAGCGCGCCCTGGAGCAGGATCTCGAGCTGGCGGCGCGGATTCAGACGGCGCTGCTGCCGGTACGGTCGCTCTCGACGGACGGATGGCAGGCCGCGTACCACTATCAACCGGCGGGCGTGGTCAGCGGGGACGTCTGCGACCTGCTGCACGGAGACGACGGACTGTTTTTCGTTGCCGGCGACGTCTCGGGCAAAGGGGTTTCCGCTTCGATTCTAATGTCGAATCTGCTGGCCATCGTCCGGACGCTGCAGTCGATCAACACACCGCTTCCGCAACTGATGGAGCGTGCCAACCGGCTGTTTTGCGAGAGTACGCTGCCATCCAGTTACGCGACACTCATTTGCGGGCGCGCCCTGCCGGAGGGCGTTGTCGAGTTGTCGAACGGCGGACACTGCCCGCCGGTTCGGATCCGCCGCCTGGGACCCGAGTGCCTGCAGGCGAGCGCATTGCCGCTGGGGCTGTTTTGTTCCAGCCGCTATGAACCCGCGCGGCTGCAACTCGAACCGGGCGACATTCTGCTGCTGTATAGCGACGGCATTACCGAGGCGAGCAATGCGGCGGGCGAGGAGTACGGGCTCGATCGATTGATGAACGTGGCGGGGAAACTCCATGGGTGCGCCGCGCGGGCGGTCGTGGAATCGGTGCTGGCCGACCTGAAGTCGTTCCGCGGTCCAGGACCGGCGGCGGATGATGTGACGGTGCTTTCGCTGGCGTGGAGGTGTCAGGATATGGGAGATGGCACCGTTCAAGGGCGTTGATTATCTCCAACTGGAGTCGCTGTTCAACGAAGAAGAGATTCTGGTACGGCAGACCGCAAGGGAGTTTGTCGAGGACAAAATTGTCCCCGTCATCAAAGACTGCTACAACCAGGGCCGCTTCCCCATGGGCGTGATTCCGCTGATGGGCGACTTGGGGTTCTTTGGCGCGAACCTGCAAGGGTACGGGTGCGCGGGGCTTTCCAATGTCGAGTACGGGCTCATCATGCAGGAACTGGAGCGCGGCGATTCGGGGCTGCGGAGCTTTGTCAGCGTGCAGGGCGCGCTGGTGATGTACCCGATCTACACGTATGGCAGCGAGGAGCAGAAGAGCCGCTGGCTGCCGGAGCTGGCCGCGGGCCGCAAAATCGGATGCTTCGGGTTGACGGAGCCGGGCTATGGTTCGAACCCTGGCGGGATGACGACGCGCGCCCGCAAAGACGGAGCGGAGTGGGTGCTGGACGGCGAGAAGACCTGGATTACGAACGGGACGGTGGCGGACGTTGCCGTGGTGTGGGCGCGGACGCAGGAAGGAATTCGCGGGTTCCTCGTCGAGAGGGGAACACCGGGCTTCACGAGTTCCGATATTCACGGCAAACTTTCGATGAGAGCGTCGGTGACGTCGAGCCTCTCGCTTGCGGGCTGCCGAGTACCCGAAGCGAACCGCTTGCCGGGAGCCGTCGGGTTGAAGGCGGCGCTAGGCTGCCTGACACAAGCGCGATACGGAATCGGCTGGGGTGCAACCGGCGCGGCGATGGATTGTTTCGAAACCGCGCGGCAATATTCGCTCGAGCGAAAACAGTTCGACAACAAACCGATCGGGTCGCATCAGCTTGTTCAGGAAAAGCTCGCCTGGATGATTACCGAGATCACGAAGGCGCAACTGTTGGCCATTCACTGTGGGAGGTTGAAGGATGCCGGGAAGCTGGAGGCCGCACACGTTTCAATGCTGAAGCGAAACAACGTGGCGATGGCATTGGAGTGCGCCCGGTTGAGCCGCGACCTGCTGGGGGCGAACGGAATCATCGACGATTACCCGATCATGAGGCATATGTGCAACCTGGAAACAGTGAAGACCTACGAAGGGACCGATCACATCCACACGCTGGTCATCGGCGAACGGGTGACGGGAATTCCGGCCTACAAATGAAACGACGAACATGGCTGTCGTTGGTGGCGCTTGCAGGCTGCCGGCGGCGCGCGCCCACGACGGAGGAATTTGGTCCCGCGAAGAACAAGTACCCGATCAAGGGAGTTGTCTTGCGGCTGCGGGCGGAGGAACGGATTGCCGTCATCAAGCACGAGAAGATCGAGGGCTGGATGGAGGCCATGACTATGGAGTTCCGTGTGCCGGACGAGAAGGAGTTCGCGAAGCTGAAGGAAGGCGCGCTGGTGGAGGGGACGGTGTTCACCA